>Ga0334722_10000392_pt1 | contig 66188 bp, 68 predicted proteins | sample C3_bottom_MG_FD_207210 | JGI IMG/M metagenome (GOLD analysis project Ga0334722, IMG submission 207210) | Sediment microbial communities from Yellowstone Lake, YNP, Wyoming, USA - C3_bottom | ecosystem: Environmental > Aquatic > Freshwater > Lake > Sediment | place: USA: Wyoming | collected... | reverse complement strand
CCGCTGCTCAGGCTTGCGCTGAAAAGGGAACTGAAAATCGAAGACGTGAAACCGGCGGCAAGGGCCGCCGCGTAAACCATGACAACGGGGCCACTTCAAATTTCAACGAAGATTGGGATTGACTCCCTTTTTCCGAATCCTCGATTAGTCCTTCATTGGTTACGCGCAAGACCCTCAAGCCCCTAAGTGACAGTTCTTCATCCCTGATACGGTCGTATGTCTTGCGCCCTTTCTTTAGATGCGTCTTCCCGTCGAGCTCTATTACCAACGAGGCTTCCTTGCAGTAGAAATCAGCTATATACCTGCCTATAGGGTGCTGCCGTCTGAATTTGAAGCCATGAAGCCTCCTCGCCCGCAAACACTCCCAAAGAAAATCTTCGTCCGATGTCAGGTTTTTCCTGAACTCACGGGCAAGCTCAAAGACATATTCCGGCGCGGTCTTGTTTGAATCGTTCATTTCTACCTTACCCCCCTCTCCCTGGGGGAGAGGGGCTGGGGGTGAGGGTTTACGCGAACTGGAAGTGAGTGCTTTTCTACCCAAACAACTCCGTTATAACCGAATTAGACGCAAGCACACCCTTGATTGTCAGCCTCATCATGCCGTCCGCTATCTCCACGTAGCCCTCAGCCTTAAGAGACGTAATCCTGCCCGCCCTCGACTTTATCAGGTCGTCCCCAAAACAGCGGGTATACTCATCGAGCGATATTCCCACGGCCTTTCTGAGGCCCAGCATGATGAACTCCCTCTCCATCTCGGCCTTTGTTAACGTCTCCGACGTTGCAACCGTGGCAGCGCCCCTGGAGGCGGCCTCCATATATTCCGGGACGGACTCGATATTGCCCTTCCTCGCGCCGTCCATGTATGTGTGCGCCCCGGCTCCGATGCCCACGTACCACCCGCCCGACCAGTAGTTCAGGTTGTGCGCGCACTCGCGGCCCGGCAGGGCGAAGTTCGATATCTCATAGCGACCATAGCCCGCACCCGCCAACGTCTCCACCGCGTGCATGTACATCTCCACCTGCAACGGTTCCGGCGGAAGGGTGAGCCTGCCCGCCCTGAACTCTGTGTAAAGTGCGGTCCCTTCGTCGATGGTGAGGTCGTATAAAGAAACATGCTCCGGGCCTAAGTCTATCGCCCTTTTCAGGTTCTCCGCCCACGATTCGAGGGACTGGCCGGGAAGCGCATATATGAGGTCAAGGTTGACGTTGCCGAAGCCTGCCTCCCTTAGCCTCTTTACCGACACGACCACCTCGTCAGGCCCGTGTGTCCTGCCCAGAAGCTTCAGTTCCGCCAGGTCGAACGACTGCACCCCGAGGCTCACCCTGTTGATGCCTGTAGCGCGAAGCGCGCCCAGGTCGAGCCCTCCGAGCGTGCCGGGGTTGGCCTCTATCGTGGACTCCGTGCCTTCTGTTAAGTCGAACCTCTTGTAGATAAAGCCGATGAGCTTTAACAGGTCTCCCTGCGGGATGACGGTGGGCGTGCCGCCGCCTATGTAGAGCGTCGTCGGCTTTATGCCCCTGAGTACGCCGGAGGTCTCTATTATCTCGAAGTCGAGTGCGGTGATGTATGCCGAGGCCTGGTCTTTGTCGAAGGGGACTGAGTTGAAAGAGCAGTAGCGGCACTTCCTGATGCAAAACGGTATATGTATGTAGACGCCCGCGCCCATCAGTCGAGCTTGAGCGTCAAGGCGGCCTCGTTGCACTCGTCGGGGTACTTGACGCACTTGTTACGGCACTCGGTCCAGACCTTCTGAGGCAGGTCGTCGCGGCTGGCCTGCCTGAACCCCATCTTCTCGAAGAAGCCCTCTACGTATGTGAGCACAAAGACCTCGTCCACGCCCAACTCCCTCGCGTCTTTGAGACAGGCATCTACAAGCGCGCGGCCTATCCCTTTGCCGAGTTTTTCAGGCGCGACGGCTATGGAGCGAAGTTCGGCAAGCCCTTCCCAGCCAACGTGCAGCGCGGACACCCCTACGACCTTGCCACCTTCTTCATATACGTGAAAGTCTCTGATGCTGTCGTAAAGCTCGCCAAGCGCCCTCGGCAGCATCTCGCCCTTGTCCGCGTACAGGTTGACAAGCCTCTTGATGGCCTTCACGTCCTTTATGCGGGCCTTCCTAATCATCGCCCACCATCGAGCCGCCGCGCTCGAGGGCTTCGATGTTCATAGGCAGAAGCGACCGCCTGCGCTCGGGGAGCGCAGCCTCGACCGCCTTCACCACGTTCTTTCTGGATACCGTGGCCACGGCCTTTATGTACGCGCCAAGCATTACCATGTTAACGACCTTCACGTCGCCCAGTTCCTCTGCTATCTCGTTTGCGGGTATCTTTATGACCCGCACCCCGGCCCTTATTACGTCGACCTTGGCAAGTGATGAGTTTAATAGTATCACGCCGCCTTTTTTTATCCTGCCCGTGAACTTGTCTGCGGAGGCCTGGTTCATCGCTATGAGCGCGCCGGGGCTGTCCACGACGGGCGAGCCTATCTCCTCGTCCGACATTATTACAGTACAGTTGGCCGTGCCGCCGCGAATTTCCGCCCCGTAAGAAGGAAACCAGGTGACGTTCAGGCCCTGCGCCATGCCGGCCCACGCCAGGAGCTTGCCCGCGAGGAGCACGCCCTGCCCGCCATAACCGGCTATCAATACGTCGTTGTATATCATACGGGTACTTCCTCGTTTCTCAGGGGTATGCGCTTCCCGCCGTCTTTGAATACCCCGACGGGGAAATACTCCATCATAGGACCGGCCACCCATTCGAGGGCCTTCATGGAGTCCATTCCCCAGTTCGTGGGGCAGAGCGAAAGCACCTCCACGAACGTGAAGCCTTTGCCCTCCATCTGGTATTTGAACGCCTTCTTGATGGCCTTCTTGGTCTTCAGGGTGTTCTTGGCGCAGTCCATTGCGGTACGCTCGATATAATACGGCGTTTCGAGCGTTGCAAGCATCTCAGCGACCCGGAGGGGGTAACCTTCGCTTACGACCGTCCTGCCGGCAGGCGACGTGGTCGTCTTCTGCCCGACGAGCGTGGTGGGGGCCATCTGGCCGCCGGTCATGCCGTAGGTGCCGTTGTTCACGAATATGACGGTGAAGTTCTCGCCCCGGTTTGCTGCGTGTATTATCTCAGCCGTGCCAATGGCGGCCAGGTCGCCGTCCCCCTGGTAGCTGAATATCAGCTTGTCGGGCATCACTCTCTTCATGCCGGTGCATGCGGCGGGTGGCCTGCCGTGGGCCACCTCCAGGACGTCGAAGTTGAAGTAGTCGTATGCGAACACGGCGCAGCCGACGGGCGCTATGCCTATCGTGTTCTCCCTCATGCCCAACTCATCAATCGCCTGTGCGACCATCCTGTGCAGGGTCCCGTGGCTGCAACCGGGACAGAACCTGAAAGGCGCGGGCTTAAGGGACTCCGGCCTCTTGAATACGAGTTTCATTAATAACACCCCATTTGGTCACCCCCGCCCGGCGTTAGTCATACCGGGATAAAAGCCAGCAGGAACCAATAACGCCCCCTCAAGTCCCCCTCTTAAGATAAGAGGGGGATGGGGGAGTTATGAGACCCCGCATATCACATTGCAAACAATTCGCTTGACAACCCGCCCATCGTTTGGCTATATTAACCATCCGAGCCGAGGTAGCTCAGCTGGTAGAGCAGAGGCCTGAAAAGTCTCGTGTCCGCAGTTCGATTCTGCGCCTCGGCACCATCTACGAACCGAAAATAAAAGCGCAACTTGTTGCGCTTTTATTTTTTGCGTCATGTCACCATGGACTACGCCCGATAAATCGGGCAACTACAAAAGAGGCCGTCCACTACACAGTGGTACAAGTCTCGTGCCCCTTAGCCGCGTCCTTGTCGGTCTTTATCTTTTCCCAGGCCTCATCCGCTATCCTGCAATACTCCTCGGAGTACCTGTCAATGTCAGCGGCCAGGTCTGTGATTAAGGCCTCCGCACCGGGATGTGTAGGCCTTGCGCCGGATGAAAGCACCGCCTCCCTCACTATCTCCGGCTTGTCTATAAGCATGCAGGGGGTGAGAAGGTTCTTGTTCTCCCTCTGGCGCTCACGGATGGTCTTGAAGAACGGCGACATCAGCGCGGCCTTTATGCTCGTGTTCCTTATGTTGTCCACCGCAAAATGACAGAACACGCAGGGCTCTATGTCGCCGTTAGAGTTCACATGGAAGTATTTCCTCCCGCCTGCAAGACATCCGCCCACTATCTGGCCGTCGTTCCAGAAGTCGGCAAGCAGTATCGGCCTGGTGTTCCTGAAATGGTTGACGGTATGCCTGAGGGTGTCTCTCTGTGACGGCGTCGGCATGAGCTCCGTGTTCGGCTCGCGGCCTATGGGGACGTACGAGAAGAACCAGCCTACGGAGCAGCCCTTCTCCACCAGCATGTCGAGGTACGCGTCGGACGTGATGGTCTCGAAGTTCCTGCTCGTTGCCGTGCAGGAGAACCCGAAGATAACGCCCGCCTCCTTCAGCATATCCATCGCACGCATGACCTTTTTATAATGGCCTTTACCGCGCCGCGCATCCGTATCCTCTTCGAAGCCCTCTATGCTGATGCAGGGCAGCACGTTGCCTAACTCAGCTAACCTGCCGACCAGCGCATCGTCCAGAAGCCCGCCGTGCGTATAGACCAGAAAGGCCACGTCGTTGTGCTTCTCGAAGATGTCCAGCAGGTCTTTCCTGAAAAAAGGCTCGCCGCCAGACACTACACAGAAGTGTATACCCATCTCCTTCATCTGAGTGATGACGCTGTCCACCTCGTCGAAGGAGAGCTCATCGCCTTTCTTGTAGCTGCCCGCGTAGCACCCGAAGCAGTTCAGGTTGCACTTCATGCTGGGCGATATTACATAGAGGCCCGGCGGGTAGAAGCCTCCGCCCTCCTCCATGAACGCTTTACGCTTGTTCGTGCCCAGGAGGAGCTGGTTTATGATGAACGCCTTTACGAGGGTCTTCCTGACGTTGGGGTGGGTCTCTCTGAGTATCCTCTTTGCCACGGCGAGGCTGGGGTGTCCGTCAAGGAAGAGCTGGCGTATCCACCTTATGGTGTTGATGTAGTAGTCCTTCTTGGCAAGCCTCTCTGCAAGGTACGTAAACCTGATGAGGTTTTCGTCGGAGCTGTTGCCCAACATGCCCAGCATGGAGTCTATCACCTGGGTCATCGTGTAGTTCTTGAACTGCTGGTAATAATTCATCGTACGACCTGCCTCCAATCTAACAACAAGTCCTGATATAATGACAAATCGGGGGTGCTTTAGTCAAGAGTTTTGTTCCCAGAAGTAGTAAAAGTTGAACCACTGCTCCGGGTTATTACGCACATATTTCTCTATTATTCCAGCAAGTTTGGTCACGTTTACGCGGAGGTCGGCCTCTTGGTCGCCCGTATCCACCATGGCGACTTCAGGCTCTGCAACCGGGTGGTACCGCCCGTCCTCGCCCATTATGGTGAAGGCTGGCACTATTGGGACCCCGGTCTTCATCGCAAGCAGCGCAGGCCACTTCGGGAAGTTCGCGGGCCTGCCGAAGAACTCCACCGACAGGCCGTTTTTGTTTATGTCGCGGTCGCCCTGTATGGCCACAAGCTCGTTGTTTTTAAGCGCATTGTGCACCCTTATGGCGAAAGTGGCCGGGTCGCCTGAGGGTATCACCTTTATCCCGCGCATATCCTTGCTCTTGTCAAGGAGTTGGTTCTGCTCAGCCGAGTCATACTGCTGCTGCACCACGTTCACCTTGAAGCCCAGGTGGTCTAACAAGATGCCGCCAAGCTCCCAGTGGCCCAGGTGCGCCGTCAGTATTATGGCCCCCCTGCCCTTCGCAAGCGCGTTTTTTATGTGCTCCAGGCCGACGAACTCCGGCACGAGCGATGCCACCTCGCGCTCGGACATGATGGAGAAGCGGAAGAGGTCGAGCAGGAACCGCCCGTGCATCCTCCATAGCCGCCTTACCATCCTCCTCTTATCCGTTTCCGGCACGTCCGGGCCGAGTATGTGGTCCAGGTTTTTTACCTGCTCGTCCACTATCCCGCCCGACTTGTAATAGAACAGCCAGTCGGCTATCCTGTCCCCTATGAAGTTTGCGACCGGCTTCGGGAAGTGTCGCGCGCCCCAGGATATCCACCAGTATACCGAATGTTTGTCCAGGTGGTAGGAATGAGTGCCTTTAGCCATTTATGAGACCGAGCCTCCTGAGGCTCTCCTTCATCCCGCTCATGAACGGGCCGGGCGTCTCTGACAGAAATGCGTCCCGCACCTCTATGGGCGACACGCTCGTCCTCTCCCTCGTCAGCGCGAGCGCGCCCGCCTTTTTCCTTATGGCCCGCTTGACCACCGGTCGCAGGAGCCTCGGCACGTCGGCAAGCACCTTGTCGAGACAGACGGATGCGTCCGTGTCCCACACCGCGTCCCCGGCAGGTATTGATGCCTTTTTCCCGTCCAGGACGCCCTTGGCGGGATAGTATATCCACCCCGGACGCGCCTTGAAATATCCCTCCGCAATACCGTACAGGGCATCTCCTATCGCACGGGAGACGTAGAACATGGGTATCAGCAGGTTGTCGTCCGGCTCTATTACCCCTTCCCTTACGGCGATATCCCTGAGCGGTGTGCCAGGGTAGATACGAAGGCCCGCTACCGCGAATGCCTTGTCAGGCTTTAGCGCGTCGAGTGCGTCGAACGTCTCCCTGAGGGTGTCTTTGTCCTCGCCCGGCCCGCCGAGTATCAGGAACACCATACCCATCATGCCGGTAGCCTTGGTTGCCTCGACGGCATCTGCCACGTCTTTGGCCTTAAAAGCTTTGCCGAGCCCGGCAAGCGCCCTGTCAGACAGCGAGTCCGCGCCTATCTCCACGCTTACGCAGCCCGCCTTTTGCATAAGTTCGAGCAGCGGAACATCGAGGCCGAGCGGGCTTGCGAGACAACCCCATTCAACCTTAATACCGCTCGATATTATGGCACGGCATATGCCCTCCGCGTGTGAGCGGGGGTTGTTGAACACGTTGTCCACGAAATAGAACGCGGGGGCTTCGCCTTCCCCTGAAAGCGCCCCAAGCTCCCGTACTACGTCTTCAGGGGTACGAAGCCTGAGCCGCCTGCCTTCGAGGCTGGGGTACGTGCAGTATACGCAGCCGAATGAACAGCCGCGCTTCGCCTGTATCCCGACCATGTCATACCGATGTACCGGGAGCATCTCCCATGCGGGGCCGTGGGATTTAGAGAGGTCTTCCATGCGCGTCTGCGGGATATGCACATATGTACCTGCCCGCCTCACAGAGACTCCCGGTATGCCTGCCGGGTCGCGGCCTTCATCTATGGCGCGCGCAAGCTCGACCGCCGCCCTCTCCCCCTCGCCCACCACGCCAAGTTCGAGGCCGAGGTAATCGAGCGCCTGTTTCGGCATTATGGAAAATCCCGGCCCGCCCATCACCACCGGCGCGCGCGTCAGAGACTTTATATGCCCAATTACCTCACGGTATGCGGGGAGCAGGAACTCGGTCGAGGACTCTATGTTCCTCAGGGACACCCCTACAAGTCCGGGCGAGAAGCCCTCTATCGCATCTGCGATGTCCCTGTCCGCGTCCTCGGAGAAAAGCAGGTCGAGGGCCCTGACCTTGTGGCCAGCAGCCTTCAGCGCAGAGGCCACGAGCGCCATGCCGAGCGGGGCGGCGGTAAAAGGCTCCGCCTCGCGGTTGAGGGAAATTAGGAGAATTTTCACCCTACCTCAGTTTGTCAACGAAGTCGGCTATCTTGTCGCCCAGGTCCTCGCACTCGTGAAGCACCAGGTTCCACTTGTCCCCTTCGCTGAGTCCCGACGTGTTCTCGTGCTCGAACTTTGCCAGGCTCTTGCCGCCCTTTGCTTCAACGAGCTGGCCCTCAACTGTAATGCCTGCCTGGCCCGCACCAAACCCGCCAAAGAACCTTGCACCGAAGCTTCCAAGGTTAAACTTGGTTATCTTGCCCTCGATGACCATGTCGGCCTTGCCCGCGTCGTCTCCGTCTTCGATGACGTGCGCCTTGAAGCCCTTGTCCTCCAGGTCGTGCGCTATCGTCCTTGCCAGCTTCATGCGGCACTCCTTTACGAAGCGGCTCATGTTGCGCATCTCCTCTTCGTCCACGTTCTCGTATTCCACGCCATCCGTTGAAAAAAGTTTTACGCCGATGGTCGAGTATTTCGACAGGCCCTCGTCGGTCATAATCTTCTCGTTGTCGAGTATGTCCGGCGCCTTCATCTTCGCGAGCGTTATTGCAGGTACTACGAGGGCAGCTACAACCAAAAACAGAATCAGCTTCTTCATAACAGTCTCCTTTCGTTGTTCACTATGTGATTATAGGATAGACTCCCGAATTTTGGCATTGCGAGGAGCCGAAGGCCGACCTTGCGGAGTCGATGACTCCGAAGATGAACAACAGGCGCGGCGCCTGAGCCGACGTGGCAATCTCAATATGATCATAGCCGAGATTGCTTCGCTCCGCTCGCAATGACACTTTGGGCTATTATTTCCACTTGCCACTCATCTTCTCGTAGAGCTCGTCGTCCGTGCACTCGGCCTGAGCCCTGCCCCCTTCCTCGTCGACCTGCGCCCAGACCCTCTCGCGCCTGAAATAAAGCGTGGTGATTGTGCCGAACATCACTATGAGAGAAGCTATCAGCACGGTAATTGCGCTCGGGTCGCGGTTGACGTCGAACGTGCTGTATGTCCTCATCTCCACGTCCGCAAATTTGAGCGACACGTCCTTGTCGTTGAACGTGTCCTGTATCGGCTCCTTCTGGAACAGCCAGCCTCTGTTTGTATTTTTGCCCCTGTGAAGTGCGACCAGCAGGGCCGGGTTCGACATCTCTTCGGAACGTGTATACGGCTGTCCCGAGCCGTCTACAGCGAAGTCAGGCACAAGCCGCTCTATGCTTACGATGCAGTCCGTGCCCGGTATCAGGCCGTAGCCGGTGTCCTTCGGTACCTTGACGTTCCCCTTGAAGCCTGTAGACCTGGTCTGTGCGAAGAGTATGATGCCGCTTAAGTCCTGCCCGAACTGTCTCTGGTATACCGCGCCGCCCTCCACAAACATCGGGGTGTTGGCTGTAACAGTGCCCTGCTTGATCTCCTTGCCGTCCTTAAGGGCCGTGATACGGCTCCCGTATTTCTTCAGGCTGCCGTCCGGGTACTGCTCGATGTTAAATTTATCGAGCCTCAGCATGTAGTCTCCGCCGGGCGACTTGACCGACTGGCCCTCGAATATGACCAGGCCTGAGTTCCTGTATCCGTAGAGCCCGCTTATCAGGTGTCCTATCATAAATACCATTATGCCCGCATGTACCAGGTACGGTATGAACGGGAGCCAGCGGTGCTTCTCGGCGTACATCCTGTCGCCCTCGGTGAACACGGCGTATCCGTCCCGCCTTAGAAAAGCAGTCATGGCTTCGGTAGCGCCCGCGCCCATCACGAACTCCCTGCCCGTGCCGCCCGTCTCCATATCCCGGAGGTTCATGAGCGGGTTTCTGTAACGCCTTATGAGCTTAGGCAGCCTTTCGACGGTGCACACAAGTGTGTTGATTCCGAGCACCACGACCATGAGCACCAGCAGGTAGAGCCACCATGTATATGTCAGGTGCTGAGGCCCGGTGGACAACAGCCAGCGGAGCAGGAGCGCCTGGTCCATCTCGCCGAATATCTCCGGGTGCACGTACAGCACCATAGAGCCGGCCATCGTGACGGTGGTGATTGCCAGTATCAGATAAACCGTGAGCTTGAGCGAGTTGAAGAACTCGTAGATTTTTCTCAAAGCCGTCACTCCCCGGTATCCTCGAATGGCACGGCCTTAAGCCCGCCCGCCTCGTCCTTGAGCAGTATCTCGACCCGCTTTTCGGCCTCTTCCAGTTTCTTGTTAAGCGTGCGGGAGAGCTTTATGCCCTCTTCGAAAAGCTTCATGGAATCATCCAGTGAAAGCTCCCCGGACTCCATCTTCGACACTATCTCCTCCAGCCGTTTCATGGCCGACTCGAACTTTGGCTCCGCCATCCATCCTCCTTGAAATAATTTTAAGCCTAATTATACAACAGAAGGCAAACCGGTCAAGCTTTATTGTGGCCACGCGCCCGGAGCTGCCCGCACGCGGCAAGTATGTCCGCGCCCCTGCTCTCTCTTATGAATACCGTGAGGTTCCTGGACTTGAGTATCTCCTGAAATGCAAGCACCGCCCATTTGTCCGGCCTTTTGTACAGAGAGCCTTCGTGCTCGTTATACGGTATCAGGTTGACCTTGCACTTTACCCCCTTCAGGAGCTTGGTCAGGGCCTTTGCGTCTTCTACCGTATCGTTCACCCCGGAGAGGAGGACGTACTCTATAGTAATCCTCCGTCTCGGAGGGAGCGGGTACGCCTTTAGCGCCTTTATGAGCGTGCCTAGCGGGTACTTCCTGTTGATGGGCATCACCTCGTCCCTGACCTTGTCCGTAGCCGCGTTCAGAGATACCGCGAGGTTCACGCCAAGCCCGCTTTCCCCAAGCTCGCGAAGCGCAGGGACTACGCCTGCGGTGCTGAGGGTAATCTTGCGCGTAGATATGCTGAACATGTCGGGATTTGTCAGACGCTTAAGGGCCTTGAACACGCCTTTCACGTTCAACAGCGGCTCGCCCATGCCCATCATCACTATGTTCGTCAGTACGCGGGGGGCGGCGAGCGCCCTGGCCATGAATACCTGCCCGGTTATCTCGTGCGCGGCCAGGTCCCTCCTGAACCCGGAGGCCCCGGTCAGGCAGAAGCGGCAGCCAAGCGCGCAGCCAGCCTGCGATGATATGCAGAGTGTGAGTCGTTTTTCGTCCGGTATGAGCACCGACTCGACCGTCTCCCCGTCGTCCATGCCGAGCAGATATTTCTCTGAGCCGTCCGCAGAAACAAGCCTGTCAATAAGCACAGGGGGCCTGACCTCGGAGGATGCGGCTAACTTCTCCCTGTCCGCCTTAGAGATGTTTGTCATGCCTTCGAAGGCGGTAATACCCTCAGCATAAACCCAGCGCATTATCTGGGCCGCCCTGTATGAGGGCATCCCAAGCCCCTCCACGAACGCCTTTAGCTCGTCTTCGCCGAGTGTCAGTATGTTGGTCATAACCATTGCCCCGTCTTTTTCGTTTGTGGTGAGTTCCCATTATGCTATAATCTCAGTGAAATTTAAAGATTTTTCTGCTTGCCGCCCGGTCATTAAGGCGGTATCATATAGATAGACAGTTGGATAAATGGACAATAGCCGTAACAAGATAGACATACTGTACCTGTTCCTGGCCGCCTCGGTACTGTTCCACGTTGTTTTTGTGGTCATACCATGGATTAAGGCGGAACAAAAAAAGGAAAAGGAGCCTATCATAGTGGACCTGCAAGGGCCGCTCAAATGGGGGCAGGTCACAAAGATGCCCGCGCCCGCTGCGTTGCCGCCGTCTATTCCCTTGCCCAACCGGCCCCCGTCGCCCGCACGACAGCAGGCCAGTTTCGCAAGGGCCTTCCCGGTAAAGCACGCCCCGGCGCCTCCACCCATGCCCGCGCCATCTGGTGCAGCAGGCCAGAACCGGGCGTCGTCGCCCATGCCCCTGTCGGGCGAACCCAGGCAGGGCAGCGTTGCGCATCCGCCCTCACCCGACGGATATTATCAGCAGGAGCCCCCGGCTCGGAAGCTGATAAAACCCACTATGGAAGACCTGAACCGGTACGCCAAGGTGGACAGGGAAGACACGCAGGAAGCCAAAAGCGAGACCGTCACCCTGGATACGCAGGACCTCATGTACACCTCGTACATGCAAGGACTGAAACGGAGGATAGAGGATATATGGAAGTACCCTGAGACCGCGCGCAGGGACGGGGTGGAGGGCGACCTCGTGATGAAGTTCTCCATATCCAAGTCTGGCAGGGTTGTGGATATAGAGCTTATCAAGTCTTCGGGCTACCCGATGTTAGACGAGGCGGCAAAGAAGGCACTCGCAGACGCGAGCCCGTTCAACCCCCTGCCGGAGAACTGGAAGAAGGACAGCTTCACCATAACCGGCACGTTTATATACAGGTTATACTCCGGGCTTTACCTGAGGTAACGATGGCAAGGAAACTCGGCAATAAACTCCTTATATGGGCTGTGACCGCGGTGCTCGCCGCTTTCGCCATTGACGTTGCCCTCGACAACCTGGGCTGGGAGAACACGCCCGGCGCAATAGTCGAGGCCGTCGTATCTGCCGGGCTGATGGCTTTTCTCTACCACCTCTACCATAAGCTCGTAATTGAACCTTTGAAGACCATCGGGGACATAGCGGAGCGTATAAAGGCTGGCGACCTGACCGCGAGGGCGCATATCACGTCTTCGGCTGAGTTCAGGACGCTCTCCGGCGCGCTAAACGATATGGTGGACAGGCTTGCATACGCGAACGAGCAGTTGACCGCGTCTAACCTCGTGTTAGAGAAGGCCGTGGAGGAGAGGACGCACGCAATTACCGGCGAGAGGGACAAGCTGTCATCGATACTCAGGAGCATACCGGACGGCGTAATATTCATATCCATATCCGGCGAGATAAAGGACTTGAACCCCATGATGGAGGATATATGGGGCGTGAAAGCGGCAGAGCTTGTCGGTAAGGGCGTGGAGGAACTGCCGGTAGGCCTGCTCAAGGACTCGCTGACCTTTAAGGGAAACGGACCCGCGCTCAGGAAGTGCTGGGAGTTTCATAAATGCGTTGACAAGAACTGCCCGGCGTACATGTCGGACGACATGCGATGCTGGCTCATATCCGGCACGCACTGCCGCAAGGGCGTCCAGACGAGCGTCAAGCGCAAACGCGAGGAGGTCTGCAGCGAGTGCGAGATATACAAAGACGCGATGGGATGCTGCGCCGAGGTGCGCGAGCTGGAGGTGAACGGCCGCTACTACAAGGTGGGCAGCGCCCTTGTGCTGGACGACACACAGAGGGCTTTGGGTGAGATAAAGACCTTCTACGACATAACCGCCGAGAAGGTACTGGAGAAGCGAAAGGCCGACTTCGTATCGCTGGTCACGCACGACCTGAAGTCCCCGCTCACCAACATACTCGGGTATGCGGACCTGATACTCGACTCGAAATACCAGGTCGCGCCCATGCAGTCCGAAGAGTACGTATCGTCCATAAAGTCGAGCGGCAAGAAACTCCTCGACATGGTTGAGCAGTACCTCGACCTGACAAAGATGGAGGCGGGCATGCTCGGCCTGAACAAAGTGCCCGTGTACCCGAACGAACTGATAGAAGAGGCCGCCTCCGACATGGCATTCCAGGCCAGGGAAAAGAATATGGAGCTCTCGCTCGATGTGTCTGCCGGGCTCGGTGCGGTATCGGTCGACAGGGACAAGATGTTGCGCGTGGTGACAAACCTCATATCGAACGCGGTCAAGTACACCCGTGACGGCGGCAGGGTATCCGTTTCGGTACGCCTGCTGGCCTCGGACAACGACGTGAAACTGTTGGAGATAACCGTCTCCGACAACGGTTACGGCATCCACGAAGAAGACATACCCTATATATTCGACCGCTACTACCGTTCCGAGAAGCGCTCTGGCATAAAGGGGACTGGGCTCGGCCTCGCCGTGGTCAAGGCTTTTGTGGAGGCGCACGGCGGCAGCGTAACGGTAGAGAGCGAGCCGGACAAAGGCAGCACGTTCATCGTGAGGATACCGGCTTGCTGATAGACACACACGCGCACCTGGACATGGAACAGTTCGCGCCCGACCTGGCTGACGTGCTCGACAGGGCGGCCGGGGCGGACGTGGGGCGCATTATAACGATAGGCACTGACGCGGCATCGAGCGCTATGGCGGCTGCGTTGTCCGAGACCCACCCGCAGGTATACTTCTCTGCCGGGGTGCACCCGCACGACGTAAAGGACGCCTCCGGCTCCGACTACGACGCGATTAAAAAGCTCCTCCTCATGCAGAAGGCAGTCGCAGTCGGGGAGACCGGCCTCGACTACCACTACGACCTGTCCCCGAGAGACGTGCAGAAGACGCATTTCGCACGCCAGATAAACATCGCAAAGGAAACAGGCAGGCCGCTCATAGTACACTCGCGCGAGGCGGACAAAGAAACCATAGACATCCTCACTTCCGAGGGCGCAACGGATACCGGCGGCACGATGCACTGTTTCGCCGGAGATTACGAGACTGCCAAGGCCGCGCTCGACATGGGGCTTTATATATCCGTCGGCGGCACCATCACTTTCAAGAAGGCGGACGCCTTACGGGATGTGATTAGACAGGTCCCCATCGAGAGGATAATGCTTGAGACGGACTGCCCGTACCTATCCCCTCACCCCCTGCGCGGAAAGCGTAACGAGCCCGCGTACGTGCGTCATGTGGCCGTCGCCCTCGCCGCCATCAAGGGCCTGAGCGTCCCCGACATAGAGAGGATAACCTCGCTCAACGCGACGACCCTCTTCCGGCTGGGCGAGCCGCCCGCCGAGGGCGCTATAGCATATCCGATCCGTGATTCCCTTTACCTGAATATAACAAACCGGTGCACCAACGACTGCTCGTTCTGCGTAAGGAACACGCGCGACTTCGTGAAGGGCCACAACCTGCGCCTGACAAGGGAGCCGTCCGTGGCCGAGATACTGGGCGCGATGGAGGGCTTCGAGAAATACAAAGAGGTGGTGTTCTGCGGGTACGGCGAGCCGTTCCTCCGGCTGGATGCACTCAAGGAGGTCGCGGCGGTTGTAAAGTCGAGGGGCGTCAAGGTGCGTGTAAACACCAACGGACACGCCCTGCTCATACACGGCAAAGAGGTCTTCTCCGAGATAGAAGGGCTGGTGGACGCGCTGTCCGTAAGCCTGAACTTCCCAACGGCGGAGCAGTACGACGAGGTATGCCGCCCTGTCCTCGACGGGGCGTACGAGGGCCTGAAGGAGTTCGTGTCGCTCGCCAAAGGCCATGTGCCGGAGGTCAGCGTCACCGTGCTCGCCATGCCGGGGGTAGACCTCGACGCCTGCCGCCGCGTGGCAGATGACGTCCTTGGCGTCCCCCTGCGGATAAGGGAGTACAACGAGGTGGGGTGAAGCAGCGACAATTCATAACTCCCCCATCCATGCTCAGGCGCATCGCACTTTGTTCATCTTCGGCGGACTCGCCGCCGTAATGTGGCCTCTTATCTTAAGAGGGGGACAGAGGGGGCGTTAATATGGTATAGTATATGTAAGCCAGTAACATTAACATACCGTGGGGGCCGGGATGAAGGAAAAGGACCTCATAGAGGAACTTACCCGTGTAAACAGGGAACTCCTTGCGCTCTACGACGTCAACCGGCTCCTGCAGACGCCTCTCTCCACCGAAGAAAAGCTCTACATCATCCTGACATCGCTAACAGCGGACGACGCCTTTGGCTATAATCGTGCATACCTCCTGCTCACTAACAAGGCAAAGAACACCCTCGAAGGCTGGCTCGGCGTGGGGCCCCTGACGGGCGACGAGGCAAGGGAGCTATGGGAGGGCGTGTCCGCATTCGAGGCCGAGGACGGAGACACGGCCTCCGGCCACAAGAACATGGCCGACCTTCTGGAACGCACCCCGTTCGAGTTCAACGTCAGGGGTTTCGTGTCCCCCCTCAAGCGGGGGCAGGGCCACCCGGTCCAGACCGCCATCGGCAGGCGTCCCAAGCTCATAAAGGACGTGCCCTCCGCAGGCGAGATGCTGCACCCGGACTTCGCGCCCATGCTCTCATGCCCGCAGGCCGCGTTTATTCCGCTTCTTTCAAAGAAGCGCGTGTTGGGCGTGATGGTCGTAGAGTCAACCGGCGGAGACAGGGCGATAGACGAGGGACGCTTGAAGTCCCTGACGATATTCGGCAACCTGGCCGCGATAGCGCTCGAGAACTCCGAGCTTTATCAATCCCTCGAAGACAAGGTTAAGACCCTCGAACTGGTCAACCGCGAGCTTCAGGAGGCCCAGGCCAAGATAATGCACATGGACCGTCTCTCATCGATGGGCGCGATAGCCGCAGGCGTGGCGCACGAGATAAAGAACCCGCTGAACTCGCTCGTAATCAACCTGGACCTGCTTCGCTCCGAGGTCTCGGACACTACGCTTGAAGAGGTGAAGAGGCTCGTGGAAATAGCGGAGCAGGAGTCCGTGCGGCTAAACGAGACGGTGACCGAGTTCCTGAGCTACGCCAAGGCGCCGCGCTTATGCCTCGTCAATGCGCACCCGCACAAGGTCTTGGACCAGGTGTTAGAGCTTGTGGAGTACCAGGGCGAGAACATGGGCATACGCATAATAAAGGAATACGGCGACGGTGTGGTCGAGTCCCTGTTGGATGAAAAGAGGATGAAACAGGCTTTCTTAAACGTGATTATAAACGCGATGCAGGCCATGCCCACAGGCGGGACGCTGACGGTGAAAACCGGGCATTACGACAAGGACGACGACTGCGGACACCTGTACTTCGAGTTCAAGGACACCGGGCACGGCATACCGCCAGACAGCCTGGAGCGGCTGTTCGACCCGTTTTACACGACCAAGGAAGAGGGAACGGGCATCGGCCTGCCCATAGTGGACTCCATATTGCGTTCGCACGGCGGGAGCGTCAACATAGAAAGCCAGACCGGAAAGGGCACATCGGTTACGCTTTGCATACCAAACCGCGAGGCGGTCGCGCCGACTCCCCCTACCCCTTCTTCATAGACACAGTGAACCTTGTGTTGCCGACCTGCACCTCGTCTCCGTCGTTTATATAAGACAGCTTCACCCCAAGCTGGTTCACGAAGGTGCCGTTGGTGCTCTGGAGGTCGCGTATCACCAGCTTCGGGCCGTACACCTCTACCACCGCATGCTGGCGGGATACCTCAGGGTCGTTCACCAGTATATCCGCCTTGCTCCTGCCGAATATGGTGCGCGTCTTTGTAAGCTCGAACTCCTTGCCAGCGTCGTCGCCGTCCAGAAAGCGTATGCTGAGCCTGACGCCTTCCGGCATGCCCTCCTTCTCATCAGCTATCTTATTCTGGACGGCCAGGAGCTGCGAGTCCTGCTGGGCGGGGAGCGGCGCGAAGAGTATCATGGTCTTGCCGTAGTCCTGCTCCATGTCCTCCCGCATCGCCCTCAGCGAGTTTTCGGAAGGCTCCCTTTTGATGAATATCATCTCGCCGCAGTTGGGGCACTTGGCGTTCTTCCCCCCGATGGGTATCTGCTCTTCCTTTACGTTATATACCGTGTGGCAGTTGGGGCATTCCGCTCTCATATTGTCTCCAAGTTATTTATACGCCCGTATCACCGCGCATACCGCAAGCTTGTGGCCGGTGCGTGCGTTCCTGCCGGACCACAGCACCTCCGGGCCCTTAAAGCCGTGGCCACGCAGCCTCGCCATAAAATCGTCCCTGACGAGCGCGCCGCCGATGCAACGGAACCAGTCGTCTATGTCCTTTCGCTCCTCAACGGCAAACGCCTCGGTCAGCACTATCTCGGAGAATACCGTCCTGCCGCCAGGTTTAAGCACGCGGTACACCTCGCGCATCACCGCGTCTTTGTCCGGCGAGAGGTTGTATATCCCGTTCGCTGTAACGATGTCCACGCTTGCGTCCGGCAGAGGCACTTTATCAGACGACGCCTCTAAAAGCTCGAAGTTAACCACACCAGCGGCGGTGAGGTTTGCACGCGCCTTGCCAAGCATCTCTGCGGATATGTCGAGGCCGTAGAGCCTGCCGGTCGGCCCGACTTTAGTCGAGTATATGTATAGGTCGAGGCCCGCGCCGCAGCCCATGTCGAGCAGCGTCTCGCCAGTCTTAGCGTCCACGTACTCCTGCGGGTTGCCCGCGCCCGTGAAGGACTCCCAGAAACCGGCGGGCAGCCGGTCGAGCAGCTCCGGCGGGTAGCCCACGCTTTCGGCAAACTTCCGGCCAACGGGGAAGTTGAACTTGGAGCAAGGCTCCGTCGCCACTTTCCCGTAGCGCTCGGCCACGGCCTGTTTTATCTCCTCCGGCCCCATCTCTGCAAGTGGTTTTTTATCCATGCCTATATTCTTCCACAAGTCGGCTGTATTGGCAAGGGGAATTTGCCTTGACAACTGAACATTTGTTCAGTATATTTATTCACATGGACTTAACCGAAAACATAACCGTGGGCGCGGTGTTCTCGCCGGGCGAGATGCGGCCCGCATGGTTCCTCTGGCGCGGGAGGAGGTACGCCGTGTCTGAGGTGACATACGCCTGGGAGTCCCGCGAGGGCATGGCGAGGCTCAGGCATTTCTCGGTGGTGGCCGGGGCAAACGTATACGCCATATGCTACAACACGCACGAATGCGCATGGGAGATAAGGGGGGTGGAACAGGATTGGCGCGGATAATACTTCATGCGGACATGAACGCATTTTTCGCCTCGGTGGAGCAGGTCTCAAACCCTAAGTTAAGGGGCAAACCCATCGTGGTGACAGGTTCGGGCCACAGGACCATAATAACCACCGCTTCCTACGAGGCGCGGGCCTTCGGGGTGAAAACCGGGATGACCGTGCCGGAGGCGAAAAAGCTCTGTCCGGGGCTTATGCAGGTCATAGGCGACAACCGCAAATACACCTCCGCCTGCAACCGCATAATGGAGATATTCGGGCGGTACACCCCGCTGGTCGAGGTATTCTCGATAGACGAGGCGTTCATGGACGTCACCGGCTCGTGCCTACTCTTCGGCGGCGGCGCTGAGATAGCGAGGCGCATAAAGGGCGACATAAAACGCGAAGTCGGGCTTACCTGCTCGGTCGGGGTCGCGTCCAACAAGCTCCTTGCAAAGCTCGCCTCGGACATGCAGAAGCCGGACGGCCTCACTGTAATAGAGCCGGAGCGGATATCCGAGGTGATGGAGTCCCTGCCCGTGGGCGAGCTCTGCGGCATAGGCCCGTCACTCACTAAGTCGCTGTCCGCGATGGGAATAACGACCTGCGGCGAGCTTGGACGCGCATCCGCGAGCGCGCTCAAGACCCGGTTCGGCATAATAGGAGGGCGCCTGAAGTTGATGGGCATGGGCGTGGACGAGTCTGAGGTATCGCCTATAGGCTCCGAGGAGCCTGCCAAGTCCGTCGGCCACAGCATGACGCTCGGCCGGGACACCGGCGACAAGGACGAGCTTGCCGTGTACGTGCTCCAACTCTCCGAGATGGTGGGCCGCCGGATGCGCCGCAACAACTATATGGGCGACACCGTCACCCTTACTTTGAGGTACTCAGACTTCCGCACATTCTCGCAGTCCATGCGCTTCAAGAGGCCGGTAAACGACGGGCTGGACATATACCTGATGGCCATGAAGCTGTTCACCCCGTTCAGGCTGGCCATGAAGGTGCGGCTGGCGGGGGTCAGCGTCTCCGGGCTGGTAAGCGACCCTATGCAGATAAGCCTGTGGGAGGACGACAGAAAGAAGTCTTCCCTGACCGCCGCGATGGACAGCATCAACGACCGCTACGGGGAGTTCACCGTGACATGGGGCTCGCTCCTTGCGAGACACAGACACAAAGGCGTCATAGCGCCCGCGTGGCGACCGACGGGGGTCAAGAGCGTAGAGTATTAGTGATAATAGGGGTGTCATTGCGAGGAGCGTCAGCGACGTGGCAATCTCGGCTCTAATATGTAGCTGCCCGATTCATCGGGCGACCAATTGTAGGGGCCGTACCCATGTGTCGGCCCTTTTTATATACGTGTGCTGTATTCTATTGTCACACATTTGAAGAAGGGCCGACACGCGCTTCGCTTGGTACGGCCCCTACAATAAGGAGATAAAAATGACAGCCGTTTTAACCCCCCGTCAGCAGGAGATACTCTCCTTCATCGCCGCCGAGACCTCGCGCCGGGGCATACCGCCTACGGTTAGAGAGATCGCCGCGCACCTGGGCGTGTCCTCGCCCAACGGCGTGTGGCAGCACGTCAAGGCACTCCAGGACAAGGGCTTCCTGAAAAAGGAGCAGGGCCTCTCAAGGGGCCTCCGCCTCACGCCCAGAGAAGGGGTAGCCGATACGGACGACATACTGCCTCCCGGCTACCCCGTAATCGGCGAGGTCGCGGCGGGCGGGCCTGCTCTCGCAGTGCAGCAAGGCGGCGAGTATTTAACGCTCGACGACGCATCCGGGGCGAGGCCGGGCGACTTCCTGCTCCGGGTCAAGGGCGACTCCATGTCGGGCGCTGGCATCAACCCCGGCGATACGGCGGTGGTGAGGCCCGGCCAGCCACCCGTAAACGGTATGATAGCCGTCGTAATGGTGGGCGATGAGGAGGCCACGCTTAAACGATATTTCCAGGATGCGGACGGCACCGTCAGGCTCGTGCCGGAAAACCCGGCATACTCCCCGGTAATAGTGAAGCCCGGCGAAAAGGCTGTGTCCGTGGTCGGCAAGCTGGTCGGGGTCATCAGACGATATTAATGCGGCTAAACAGTTGACAACCTGTATTTATCGCGGTAATATTTAGTCAGAAGTCAAATCCAATTCCAAAGGAGATATTCGCACATGAAGATTACCAGCATCCTCCACCCAACCGACTTTACCGAAGGCTCGAAGGCTGCACTGGAGTACGCAAAAGACCTCGCAAAACAGCACGGCGCAAGCATCACGCTTCTGTACGTCATAGACAAATCCGCCAGCACGCACGGCTGGTACGTACCGCACATATCCTTAGACGAACTGTACAAGGATATGGAGACGAGCGCAAAGAAGGAACTGGAGCGTTGCTGCTACGAGGAGCTGAGGGAGTTCGGGGGCGTGGAGAAGATAGTGCTGACGGGCGTCCCGGACGACGAGATAGTCAAGTACGCCAATAGCAAGGGCATTGACTTGATAGTGATGGGCACGTACAGCAAAAGCGGGATGGACTTCATGTTCGGCTCCACTACGGAGAAGGTACTCAGGAAGGCGCACTGCACGGTAATGTGCGTAAAGGTGCCGCCCCACAAGACCTCATAAAATGGAGGTTATATGAAGAAGGCGCATGTAGAGGAAATACCCTTTGAGGTGCATGTAAAATTACGCGAGATGCGCAGGGTCAAAAGCGATATACACAAGGCCCTCAGCAACGCGGTCGTAAGGGAGGAAAAAGGCGGCGAGACCAGGCTTAAAAGTACAATGAGGGAGACCGCAAAAAGCGTGATGAGGACCGGCGCGGAGCCGATGTCCCTCAAGCTCAAGATGACGCACTGCCTGGGCGACGTGTACGGCAGGTTCCACCCGTCGAAGAGCAAAAAGGGTATAAAAAGAAGCGAGTGATTGCCCGATGACTGTTGGGTCGCGTCCCCCGTTTACGTCCCCCGTGCTCTGGCGCACCGCATCTGTCCATCTTCGGGGCCATCGGCCCCGCAGTGTGGCTTAAGATAAGGGGGATATAGGGGGTTATGAAAGACATCGCCCCAACGGTTATGTGCGCATAAACGCTCTTCATGGTTTGGCTACCGAACAATGCTTGTATTTATATGAGTTTACGCGCAATGTAAACCAGAAACCCATTCCATTACAATGTGTTACATTACATCTGTAACCCTGAAATAATTTAACCCGTATACATATTTACTCTTGACACGGGGTGCATGCTATAATATTATCTATTAATCAAAATTTCATGTTGCTCTTTTTTGCGCAAGTTTTTTTGCAAGACAGACGTCGTACAGCTCACTCCGTCAGTTGGTTCTGCAAGTTTAGTGGAGATATAAAATGATCAAGGTATTGTTGGTGGACGACAGCCCCATTGTCACCAAAATGGTATCGAACTACCTCTCCGAGAAGGGCTACAAGGTCGATTTCGCAAACAGCCCATTCGGCGTGTCCAGCAAGATAAAGGAGTTCCAGCCCCAGATCCTCCTGATGGACCTGGGCCTTCCGGGCCTCAGCGGCGAGAAGCTCATCAACCTCTGCCGCAAGAACCACGACGACCTGCACCTGCAATGCCGCGTCGTGCTTTTCTCGTCCGCCAACGAAGAAGAGATGAAGGACATGGTGGCCAAAGGACTCGCCCACGACTACTTCATGAAGGGCGGCTCCCTTAAGGACCTCGAAAACAAGATACACGTACAGATGGCCGCACTCCCCTGTAGGCTAAATTAGCCCTACGCCACAAGCAACCACACATGTCAGACGCACACATTATCCTTGCATCCAACTCACCGCGCAGGCGGGAACTCCTCGAGCAGGCCGGCATCGCCTACGTCTCCGACCCCGCCGACGTGGACGAGTCGATACTACCCGGCGAATCGCCGGAGGTCTACGCTGTGCGGCTCGCCCTTGCAAAGGCGGCAGAAACCGCATCCCGCTATGCAGACGGCAGAGTGCTCGGCGCGGATACGATAGTGGTGGTCGGAGGTGAGATACTCGGAAAGCCAGCGTCTCTCGAAGATGCGGCACGGATGCTGACAATGCTGTCCGGCAGGTCGCATAACGTAATCACCGGCGTAGCCCTCGTGGACGCATCGGATGGCAGGAGCATGATGGGTTGTGAAACGACTGAGGTACGCTTCAGGGAGTTGAGCGCGTCTGAGATAGAGGACTACGTCGCCACCGGCGAGCCGATGGACAAAGCCGGGGGATACGGCATACAGGGCCGCGCGTCGGTCTTCGTCGAAGGCATAACCGGCTGCTTCTTCAACGTGGTCGGCCTGCCGCTTGCAAGGGTGTGGAAGATGTTGAGGGAGGTTGGGGTGGCAACCTTCACATCAAATTAATCCCCTCCCTTGATGGGAGGGGTTTGGGGAGGGTGAAGGGTTGTCGTTCCGAGCGTAGCCGAGGAATCTGCTTTTACTCTGTCATTGCGAGGAGCACCAGCGACGGGGCAATCCCCTCCACTAATTAAAAATCACCCACGCTTCGGCGCAGGACTTCATCATCTTCGCTTTTTTTACCGATCGATTCGGCATCACCTATTACGAGTTGGCCTTCCTCTGAAATGTCTGAATACTTCAATAATGCGTACCCGTATTTTTTAATCCAAAAATATTGTTCTTCATATTTATTTGGTTTAATTGGCTCACCATATTTATATTGCAAGGTTTGTTTTAAATCAGAGAAATTGCTGAAGCCTTTATAGCCTATCAACACTACCGTCAATTTATCGTTCTCAAATATATAAACAATTCTTGGAACATATATTTCTCCGAGCTTAAACAATTCGCCTCTTTTCTTGTAGGCGGACACCCCGTTTTTGATTTTTTTTGTGTCCTTGATTTCACCAAGCACCGATGGCTTATCACCCCACCTGTAGCCACGGAAGCCCTCAATATTCTCACCGGAAGACTTGTCTGCTGTTTGGTCTTTAGAACCCTTTTGCTCTTCTTTTAAACTTGTGATGCTTTCAACCTGATTCTTATATTCAGGCGGTACTTGCTGAATTGAGCTAACGCCATGCCACTTGCCTGCGTTGTCCTTATACATGAGCACTTCCGCCCATGTCATCCCATAAAGGCCGAGGACAAAGATACTCGCCACAACCGCCGCTAATAGCCTTGCCGTATGCCTCATGGTATAACTCCTTATGGACTTGCTAAAACGCGACAGGTTAATCTGGACGTGCCTTGATGAAGCGATGGGATTATCTTATCCAATAGGGACAGCTTTGTCAAAAGGTTTTTAAGGGCGAGTTTGCGCGCTTCACCCTCCCCTAACCCCTCCCATCAAGGGAGGGGATAATTTAGATTCCCCTCTCCTCGCGGGAGAGGGGACACAGGGGTGAGGGGTTTCCTCGCAAAATTACAAGCAGATCCTTCGACTTCGCTCAGGATGACATACAAGGAAAGCCGCTGGGTTCCCGCTTTCGCGGGAATGACGCCAACGCTATATCACCCACATCTGCACCACCGCCACCGCCATCACGATAGCCTCCGGTACAATCATCATCTTGTAGATCGGCGCAAGCTCCGTCTTGAAGTAGTCCTTCGTCAGCACGAAGCACAGGTGCACCGGAGAGAACATCACGCCCGCAAAACCGGACGCGAAGGCGAAGGCGAGCATACCCAGGTCCGGGTGCGCGCCGCCCATCAGCGGGAGTATCATCGGGAACGTGACACCCACGAAGGCAAGCGTTATCCCGGTAGTGAGTCCGACCAGGAACGGCAGGAAGAAAAGTATCAGCTCCACCGGCACGCCGACCGACCTGAAGAAACCCGGAAGCTGGTTCACCGCGCCCGAGCCCTCCATCATACCCTTGAAGACCATCACGCCGAGCACCAGCAGGAGCGTCTTCCATGAGAGAGCTTCTTTCAGGGTCTCCCATATCTTGGCCGGGCCGTAGCGGAAGTATGCGAAAAGACCCGCCACCACTATCACCATAGCTATGGCGATGTCCACCTTGAAGACCATCACAAGCAGCATGACCGCGAGGATGGGGCTGAAGCTGACGAGCATCACCCGGATGTCCTCCGCCCTGCGTCTTTCGCCCTGGTGCTTGATTACCTGCTTTACGTCCTTGAAGCCGTACACAGCGCCTGTAATCAGCACGGTAACCGGGAATGCCGCCTGCACGAGGAACAGCCTGCCCATGCTAACGCCCGATATGGCAGCGGCCATAATGAAGCCGGGGTAAAGCGGGGATATGTATTCCCAGATGTGGCGGAACCAGTAGTTTATGAAGCCCTTCCTGTCCGCGCTGACATGGCATCCTTCGGAAGAGGCCTCGACGAGCGGGGCAGAGAAATACGCGCCGCCCGCGGACGGCAATATGCCTATGATTGCGGGCATCAGGGCCATGACTATGCGGTTGTCCCCCAACAAGCCGCTCAGCGAGTCAACCAGCTTCTTAAGCGTGTCCGTCTTCCTGAGCACGTTTTCCAAAACCATGATGAGGGCGAGCGCCACGATGAGGGATACGGCGGACTTGTCTATGCAGGACTTGTAGGTTATAGAGGCTATCTTAACCGGCGGGAGGCCCATGAGAAGGCCGAGAGCGGCCGCACCGATGAGCATGACCACGCCGAGGTTCCACTTGAGCCTCAGCAGGAAAAGTATGAGTGCAAATACGGCGAATATCTTCAGGAGGTCAAACAATTTAGCCCCCTACAGGTCCCGGTACATGACGACGGTGTCTTTGCCGCGCGCCTTGGCCTCGTATAGGGCCTTGTCCGCCCTGTCTATGAGCGAGAACCTCTCCGCCGCGTCGGACGGGAAGTTCGACACGCCTATGCTGACGGTGAGCGGCTGCTTGCCACGGGTGAGCTTCTTCGACTTCGTCTTCACCTCGTCGCATATCCTCTGCGCCATCTTCGACGCCAGCTCCGGGCCGACCTTGGGCAGTATCACAGTGAACTCCTCGCCGCCGTAACGTGCCACCGCGTCGGAGTCCCTGACCGAAGCCATGAGTATCTCCGCGAGCTTCTTTAATACCTTGTCGCCGTACTGATGGCCATAGGAGTCGTTCATAGGCTTGAAGTTGTCGATATCCAGCATGAGAAGGGAGAACGTCTCCTTGTACCGGCCCGACCTCGCCACTTCCCTGTCGAGTATCTCCTGGAAGTACCTGTGGTTGAAAAGACCCGTAAGCCCATCCGTCATTGCGAGCTTCCTTGTGGAGTCGTGCAGCTTGGCGTGGTCTATGCTCATAGCGGCAAAAGAGGAGAGTATGAACAATAGCCTGAGTTCACTCTTCGAGAACTTCCTTGGCGAGAAGTCGTCCACGTAGAACACCCCTATTATGTCGTCGTTGAATATCAGCGGGACACAGACCATGGACTTTATACCCTCTTTGAGGGCGACGGGGTTCGTGAAGAACTTCTTGTTCGTGGTGTCGTCTATGACCGTAGGCCTCTTGGCCTTGAGTATCCTGTCCGTGAGCCCGCCAGGCCGCACCTTCCACCGCGTGTTCCCCACAAAGTCGTGCGAGAAGCCCCAGTGCGCGCGTATCTCAAGCTCTTCGGTGTCCTTGTGATAAAGCGCTATGCTGCCCGCGCCCGTGCCTGTCAGCTTCATTGCGCTCTTGAGTATTGCGTCAAGCACCTGGTCCATCTCGAGGGTGGACACCACGAGTTTTGCGACGTCGAGCAGGTCGATAAGCTCCTGCACCTCCTTGTTGTCCGAGCCTTTCTTTAGCACGTCCCGCCTGCCTCCTTATTGAATGGGCTCAGCATATCCGCCGAGTCTATGAGTATGTCAATGACCTGGGGGTCGAACTGCGTGCCGCTGCACCTCTTCATCTCCGCAAGCACGGAGCCGAGCGCCATCGCCTTCCTGTAGGGTCTGTTGGACACCATCGCATGGAAAGCGTCCGCAGCCGCGAGTATCCTGCCCCCGGTTGGTATGTCGTCCCCCTTGAGCCCTGCCGGGTACCCGGAGCCGTCGTAATGCTCGTGGTGGCTCCTTATTATGTCCCTGCTGGTCTCTAAGTAGAAGGTGTGCATCAGGATATGGTCGGCCTCCTCGATGTGCGTCTTTATCCTGTCATACTCATCTTTGGTCAGCCTGCCGCTTTTGTTGAGTATGGATTCTGGTATGCCTATCTTGCCTATGTCGTGGAGGACCGCCGCTATCTGGAGGTCCTCTTTATCTTTTTCACCGAAGCCAAGCCTGTCGGCCAGAAGGCTGCATATGGCCTCGACCGAGTCCGAGTGGCCTTTTGTGTAGCTGTCCTTGGATTCGAGCGCGGCGGAGAGTGCCTTGACCGTGGAGAGGTACGCGAGCTTCGAGTCGTTGTAGTAACGCGCCTTTTCTATGGCTATGGCGACAAGGTTCGAGTAGTTGACTATGGCCTCAAGTTGCTCGTCGCTGAATGCGCTGCCGTCCGACCTGTGCGTGAAGTTCAGCACGCCTATAGTGGACACGCTCTTGAGGGCCACGTTCAGGGCGTAAGGCGTCTGGTACTTGAGGTTAAGCGGGACGACTATGAACGAGCCTGGCTTGTTCATTATCTTGAAGCGGCGGTCCCTGAGGCCGTCCTCTATGCTCTTTATCAGTATCGGCTCGCCGGTCTTCCATACGTAGCCGGACACGCTCTCGCCGAGCCTGCGCCTCTCACCCACGATGCCCTTGTCCGTGCTGTCCTTCACCACGAGGTAGTCGCTGCCGTCGCCGCCCTTCTCGACCAGCATAAGCGAGGAGTGCCTGCACTCGAGGATGCCCGCGCCCTTCGTAACCACGAGCCTGTATATCTCCTGCAGGGAGTTGGTAAGAGATATCTCGCGTATTATCTCGTTCACGTGGAGGATGCCCTTGTTCTGCCTCTCTAACTTAAGCGCTACTCCGCAGTATTCGGCAAGCATCTCGGCAAGTTTGAGGTTGCCTGCCGTGAACTTTCCCCCGTTCACCTTGTCGTTTATGTTCAGCACCGCTACGGTGGCGCCGTCCTCTATTATGGGCAGCACGAGCGAGCTTTCGTAACGGGCCGAGTCGGTATCCACCTTCATGTCCGGGAACCGCTTCTTTACGTCTTTTATGTCATTGATGAGCAGCGGCTTCTGCGTCTTGGCCACATGCCCCGCTATGCCCTCGCCCAGGTTCTGCTTCGTGCTCTCTATTATATTTTGGCCGAGGGCCTCTGTCTGGTTCAATGAAGTAGCCACCTTTATCCTGAGCGTCTTCTCAGCGTGGTCTACCACCATTAGCGAGCCGCGCATGGCGCCCAGGTCCTTCAGGGCCTTGTTGAGTATATTCTCTATACCCTCCGCGAACTTGTTCAGTGTAAACATTGCGTGCATGTCCAGCCTGCTCCTTGCCTGCCCTTACAATTAAATTACGATGTTGTCTATCAGCCTGGTGCTCCCGACGCGTACCGCGACCGCGAGCACCGACTTCCCCACAGCGTTTTTCAACTCGTGCAGGTCATCGGGGTCCACGAGTGAGGCATACTCAAGCCTCAGGGTCTGCTCTTCCCTGAGCATGTCCCTGACTTTGTTCAACAGCGCGTCTGCGGCAGTCTCGCCCGACTCCCTCATGCTCTTTGCGGAGGCCAGCGCGCGATATATCTTTGTGGCCGCCATCCTCTCGTCGGGCTTCAGATATGCGTTCCTTGAGGACATGGCAAGCCCGTCCGGCTCCCTGACCGTAGGCCCTACAGCCACCTCCACGTCCATGTCCAGGTCTTTGACCATCTTCCTGATAACCACCGTCTGCTGGTAGTCCTTCTGGCCGAAGTAAGCCCTGTGCGGCCTGACCATGTTGAAGAGCTTGGACACGACCGTGGCTACCCCGCGGAAGTGTCCCGGCCTCGAAGCCCCGCAAAGCACCCCGCTGACGCCTTCCACGTCCACATACGTACCGAAGCCAGGCGAGTATACATCCGCAGGGTCTGGCGCGAATACCACGTCCACGTCCTCCCTGCGGCACTTCGCCGTGTCGCCTTCTAAGTCCCTCGGATAACGATCCAGGTCCTCGCCGGGGCCGAACTGGGCAGGGTTGACGAATATGGACAGCACGTTTACGCTGTTCTCCTTGCGGGCCAACCTCACCAAAGACAGGTGCCCGTCGTGCAGGCTGCCCATCGTGGGGACAAGGCCAACCGTCAGGCCGTCTTCCCGAAACTTCCTTGACGCCTCGGCCATCTCCCGCACTGAGTTTATTATACGCATCTTTATCCCCTCGCCCCGCCCGTCCCGGACATTGGCCTGTAGTACAGCGTGCCCTGGCCCGCGCGGTTTATCTGTTTTATCAAGTCTCTGAGTTCCGAGGGGTCCCTCACAAAGTCTATGTCCGAGGTCTGCACCACCAAGAGAGGCGTGTCTGAGTAGTTGAAGAAGAAGCGGTTGTATGATTCGTTTATGGAATCTATGTATTCGTACGACACGCGCCTCTCGAACTCCCTGTCCCTCAACCTTATGCGCTTCATAAGGGTATCGGTAGCCGCCTGCAGGTACACGACCAGGTCAGGCTTAGTCACCTTCGGCTCCAACAGCGCGTAAACCTGCTCGTAGAGCGCAAGCTCGTTTTCGTCCAAGTTCTGGTACGCGAAAATGCGGTCCTTCGCAAATATGTAGTCCGAGATGACGCCCCTGCTGAACAGGTCGTACTGCGAGAACTCCGCCTGCTGCTGCCTGAACCGGGAGAGCAGGAAGAACATCTGCGTCTGGAACGCCCTTGCCGCCCTGTCGTCGTAGAACTCCCGCAAAAACGGGTTCTGCTCCACGTCTTCGAGCACCAGCCTCGCGTTCATTTCCTCCGCAAGCAGGCGGACGAACGAGGTCTTTCCTACGCCAATAGGCCCCTCCACCGCTATGTACCTGGGCGACGTGCTCATGCTGCGCACCTGTCAAGCAGTTCTCTTACTGTCATCCTGAGTACCGGGTGGAACGCGTCCGGCGCTATCTCACTCAGCGGCTCAAGCACAAAACGTCTTTCGTGCATCAGCGGGTGAGGGACCTTGAGGTCTTCGGTATCTAAGACGTCATCGCCGTACAGCAGTATGTCAATGTCAAGCGTCCGGGGCCCCCACTTTATCGTCCTCACCCTGCCGAGCGCGTATTCTACGCCCTGGCATACGCGCAGTAGCTCATGCGCTGACAGCGTGGTCTTCACACACGCCGCCGCGTTTATGAACCTTCCCTGCTCGACAAAACCCACAGGCTCCGTCTCATAAAATGACGACACACTGTCCACTCGGACGGACGGAGCAGTCCCTATAAGCTCTATTGCACGCCTAAGGGTGCCCTCCCTGTCGCCAAGGTTCGACCCCAGCCCCAGATATGCGGTAACCTCTTCATATTTCGCCGGATGCACCTTGCTATTAGAACATAAGCAGTGCCGGTTGTCAATCACCGGTAGGGGCATGGGCTTTCGCTTGACTTGCCCCGTTCCGTGCAATAAAATAGGGTATATGGCACGCACAAAGAACAGGAAACCGGCAAGGCCTAACAAGCACCGCGAAACGAAGTCCAATCGCGCGGGCGAACGCAGGCTGCTGCGTACCGTGGTCGTCCTGATGGTGCTTGCAGTAGTAATTTCACTTCTTGTGACGAGGACAGGCAGGTTGTTGAAATATATACGGGATGTCCCTGCCCCTCGGCATAGCGCAACTGAGCCGCCAACGCCTGAAAAGGCTCCCTCGCAGACCGATGCAAGGCCGGTCAGGGTCGCTATAGTGATAGACGACCTGGGTACCGACCCCAAGGCGCTTAACGCCATATTGGAGTTGGACGCACCTGTGTCTGTCGCCGTGCTGCCCCAGCTTCCGCGTTCCGCTGAGACGGCATCGCGTGCCCTTTCCGCAGGACGCGACGTGCTCCTGCACCTGCCAATGCAGCCCAGGGGCGGTAGCGACAGGGGCCTTGGGCCGGGCGCAATAAAAGAGGGCATGGACGGTGACGCCATAAGAGATACGCTCGCGAAGGATTTAAGTACGGTGCCGGGCGCAGTCGGCGTTAACAACCACATGGGCTCAGCAGTGACGGAGGAGATGGTACCGATGGAGGCTGTGATGGATGTGCTCGGCAGGCGCGGGCTGTTCTTCCTGGACAGCAAGACCAGCTCGTCGAGCGAGGCCGTGGCCGCCGCCCGCGAAAAGGGGGTGCGTGTGTCCGCAAGAGACGTGTTTTTGGACAACGTGGACGACCCTGCTGCCATAAAGGGTCAGTTTGAGCGAATGGTAGAGCTTGCCAAAAGAAACGGGGATGCCATAGCCATCGGCCACCCAAGACCGGCTACGCTTTCCGTACTGAAAAAGGAGCTTCCCGCCCTCGCGGCCAGAGGTGTAAAGGTGGTAGGGATATCGAAGTTAGTGAGATAAGCCGCGCACCACTCAGTCCCAATGCCTGTCTATCTCCCCTGCCGCCATCTTCCCGCTGACGAACGCGGCAGGCACTCCGCCTGGGTTCATCGTCCAGTGGCCCGCCATGTACAGGCCACGAACCGGCGTCCTGATTCCAAGCTTGTGCTGGTCCTCCGCCGCCATAGACCAGCCCGACGACGCGCCCTGGTAATTCATCGTGTATCGCTCGAAGGTGTGCGGGCTTGCGGAAACCACCACCTCAGCGTTCTCGCGTAAGCCGGGTATGACCTCGCCCGCAAGTTCTATCATGTAATCTGTGATGCGGCCTTTGATGGCCTTGTACGCCGATTTGCCGTCCTCGCCCTGCGCACGCACCGGACAGCCCGCCATGTGCGCGCACGATGCAACCATTCCGAGTATCACTATGCCTTTGCCAGCAGGCGCAAGCGACGGCTCAAGGACGGACGGCATGCCAATCCCAATTGCTCCGCCGCCCAACATCGGGAACGCCTCTTTATCGATGTCCTTCGGTAAGTACCACAACGGCGCGCCATCGAAGCCCATGCTCTTCAGGTCCATGTCCACACCGAGATACACATAAAAAAACGACTCCGACTGCCTCCAGCCTTTAAGCCCGGAGACAAACCCCTTAGGCAGGTTGTCCTCGCCCACCATGTTCAGGAAGGTGTTGCGTGCGTCCCCTGCGGATATTACCACCTCCGCCGTCAACTCCTCGCCGCCCGCGAGCCGTACGCCCCCTGCCCTGCCCTTTTCCACCATTATATTTTCGACGAGGGCCTTGTACCTGATGGACCCGCCCTTGGCCATGAACCTCTCCGCGAGGGCGTCAGGTACCGCCTGTATGCCGCCCGCCGGATAGTACGCGTCGCCGTCGAGCGCGACCGAGTTGAACCAGGAGTAGTGGACGAACGATATGCCCGGGAATATGCCCAGCGCCTCGATAGCTCGGCAAAGCTCCGGGTCCTTGAAATAATCCTTTATCACATCCGACGCCTTCTTCTTGTGGTACTTTGCAATCTTGCCGAACCTGAGCGGGAAGGTGGCGTTGAACATCAGTTTCTTAAGCCCGCCCATCTTTCCTGGGTCGGACTTTATCAGCCGCCAGAGCTGTTCTTTCGTATCGTCCACGTCGTCCCAGAAGCCTGCGATAGCTTCCTTGTGTGCAGGGTATGCACGGGAAAATTCCTCAACCAGCGCTTCCTTGCCGAAGCCGGGCGAAATCCTCTTGTCAGGGAACCATACCGATGCAGGGCGTGGGAGCCTCGTAAATTGCACCTTGTCCTCGATGCCAAGCTCGGTCAGCACCTGCCTCACTATGCCGCCCTCGCCCGCCTGGCTTATCCAGTGCACGGCGGCGTCGAAGCGGTATCCTTTCCTTTCGAACGAACTCGCGCACCCGCCGGGATACGGGTTCTGCTCCAATATCAGGACGCGCCTGCCCTTGTCCAGCAGTCCGTTGCCTGCGACCAGCCCTGCTATCCCCGCGCCGATAATTATGATGTCATATTGTTTATCCATTCACCCTCTTCCAGTCGGCCTCGAAGCTACGCATCAGCCCCATCTGCATCACAAAAGAAAAAAGCGCAGTACCCGCGCCAAGCCCCTTCAGCCTGCGGACCACCCTGCCAAACGTATACGACGAGCGCCGAAGCCTGTATAGCATCTCTTCCCGTTCACGCACGCCAAGAGCCGGGTGCTCGTACAGCGCGTGTACCGCATCCCACTTGTCCCAACCAAGACCCGGAAGTAGTCTGTCTTCATAATCGCCCCATATTGGCGTACCCGGAAGGGGCATCAGCAGGAACGGTATGGGTACCACGCCCGTCTCATCGCAGAGCCTCAGCGTCTTGTCGAACGTATCGCGTCCGTCCGTGTCGAACCCGATTACAAAGAAGCCCAACACGGTTATGCCGTGCGCCTTCATCTTCTTCACGGCAGCTACGGTCTTGCCAAAGTCGATGGTCTCTCCCTGCCTGAGCTTGGGTGTTAAGCGTATGCTTTTAAGCGTGTCGGCCTCTGCGGACTCAAGACCAACAAACACAGCGTTCAGCCCGCTGTCAACCGCGAGCCTAAGCACGTCTTCCCCGGACTTGTCATACGCTACCGCAAGAGAGCCCGCGCCATGCCACCGCATAAAGCGCTTCATGCCTGACATACCCTCGTATAGGCCAAGCCGATACCCCATGTCGCCGAATATGTCGTCGTCCGCCATGATGAAAAAGCGCGCCATACACGACAACTCATCCAATACCTGGCTCACCGGCCTGTGCCGCACCACCCCGCCGTAAAAGCGGGACGTCCCGCAGAACCTGCACTGGTACTGGCACCCCCGCGTGGTGACTATCGAGTCGAAGAAGTATCGTCCCTTCAACAGCTCTCTTTTGGGGAGAGGAAGGTCTTGTATGGACGGCCTGTCCGTAACGCGCACGGTGCTGTCCTGCGGAAATTCATGCTGGTCACACAGCGGCCCTGCGACGTAGAACTCCTTCAAGGCGCCCTTCTCGGCATCACGCACGAGCATCGGCCATGTCTCCTCCGCCTCGCCTATCACCACTGCGTCTGCGTGTCGCTTCGCCTCGTGCGGCATAGCTGACGGGTGGTGTCCGCCAAGCACCACCTTGATGCCGCGTGCCCGGCATTCGTCTGCGAGCGCGTATCCGGCCTCCGCCATCGGGGTCATCACGCTGATGCCCACCATGTCCGGCCTGTCGGTCAGGTCGAGCCTCTCCTTGAAGAGGTTGACGAGCCTGACATCGTGACCAGGTGGCGTAATTGCCGCAAGGTGCGGCAGCACGTATGGAAGCGTAACGCCCATCGCGCCCGGGTCGCCGGGCTTCTTGGGGAATATCAGGGTTATTTTCATTTCACCGACTTGTAGGGGCCGACCCGTGTGTCGGCCCTTTTCTTTGTGTGCGGCCACGGAGGACCGCACCTACCTTATCCCCCTCTCCCCAGGGGAGAGGGGTTAGGGGTGAGGGCTTGCGGCGCGCCGGGGGTGAGGGGTTACCTTTCCGCCGGGTTCCTCGACTTCTTCGGGTGTATCTTCTTGTCGAGCATCTTCATCGCATAGTTCATCCCGATGTAGAACATGAACTGCGGGCCGCCGTAGAGCCTCTTCCAGATGGACTTGTGCGATAGCGTGTTGCGCCACAGCCAGAATACGCCCTCGCTCAACTGCTCCGGCGTCATAAGGGCAGGTTTGAACACAACATGCGTGCAGTCGTAGTGGTCCCAGTCGTGGTCAAATATGCGGCCCTCGGCAAGCAGCCTTTCCCTGTACGCAGTGCCGGGCAGTGGCGTTGAGATGAGGAAGAACGCGGAGTCTATCCTGTTTTCGTCGATGAACTTCGCCGTCCTCTCGAACACGCCTACGTCGTCCCAGTCGAGCCCGAAGATAAAGCTCGCGATTATTCCTATTCCGTGGTCTTTGAGCTTACGGATGGACTCCGCATACTTCTCCGGCTTGTTAAAGCCCTTGCCAATCTTCTTCAGGTTGTCGCCGGAGAGCGACTCGAAGCCTATCGCAAGCCCGACGCAGTTGGACTCGGCCGCGAGCTTCAGCAGTTCCGGGTCGTCCGCGATGGATATGGTCGCGTAGCTCTGCCAGGGTATCTTGTATTTTGCAAGCATCGTGAAAAGCTCCTTCGCGTACTTCCTGTTTGCCACGATGTTGCTGTCCGCGAAGAATATCATCCCTTTCGGGTATGGGGTGGTGAATCGCTTGAACCCGGATAGCGCGGGCTGCGCGTGCAGGTACTGTATCTCCTTCTCCACCTCCTCCACCGGACGCACGCGGTACTTCCCGCCGTAAAAACTCGTCACCGCGCAGAAGTCGCAGTTGTGCGGGCATCCGCGCGAGGTCTCAACGATAGTGATGGGGAAATACTTGTCCGTACGGAGCAGGTCCCAGCGCGGCCTCGGCAGCCCGGTCATCGGGTGCCAGTAGTCCTTCTTGTAGAACTGCTTGAGCGTGCCTGCCTTCGCATCCTCCACCGCCTGCTGCCAGAGGTCTTCCGCCTCGCCTATGATTACCGCGTCTGCGTGTTTCGCCGCCTCGTCGGGACACGCGGAGGGGTGTATACCGCCTAAGGCGACCTTCACGCCGCGTTTACGGAACTCGCCCGCTATCTCGTATGCGCGTGAGGCCATCGGGGTCATCGAGGATATGGCTACCAGGTCGGCGGGTTCGTCGAAGTTTATGTCCTCGACTATCTCGTCAATAATCCTGACCTCGTGCTCGTCCGGCGTAAGCGCAGCCACCATCGGCGCGCCCGCGGTCGGGAACGGGAACTTGAACTTCTTGCCGACAGCCGTGTGCCGGCCTTCGGGGGAGATGATGAGGATTTTCATTTCAAGCCTTCTCTATATTGTAGGGGCGCAATTTATTGCGCCCGCACCTTTATACTCGTTTAGCCCTTTGGTAGTTCCATATCAGATTATCTAAGAGTCTGGGCGTGATTTCAGCATGTTTTTCATTTAGCCTCTGGCAAACATATTTTAAGCCAAATTCCGTTTGCTGTTCACTTATCTCTCTATTGATAATATTAGCTATGAAACGCTTTATCATGCGATCCGGCTTGACCAAATCATCAGAACCGGACAACATGAAAAAGTATTTTAATGAGATCCCGCTACCTTGCCCTGGAATCGATTTAAAAGCATCTGCAAATCTGGAATTGTTCATCACAGATGGGACGTCTTGAAAATAATTCACATTATACTGTTGAAGGACTTTAGCAAATCTATAGACAGCTTCTCCTTTTCTAATTCCATTTCTTGGTGAAGTAAGCTGTCTGTTATCAAACACCTTCTCAGTCATATGCTCAACGCCCGTATCCTTAAAGTGCTGTAGTAACTCGCTAATGGATTCCTGAGATACAGGCAGTGGAGTAACAGACCTATTATCTCGTATCTTCTTTACATTATAATGACGACAATATCTCAGCACGACCTGACGAGTTGATTCGTATCTGACATTAATAGAATATAAGGCATCAATAACACATAAAGACAAACTCTGATAGAAATATTCCTCAGCTAATACCGCTCCTTTGAGTGGCAGGTTGTCTTGGCAAAAGTTTGTTAACATTACAAGTTCGTGTTCAGTAAGCATTGACATTCCTATTAGACATCATGTCATTAAATGGTAACGCTGCAAGCCACTGGTTCCCCGCTTTCGCGGGGATGACAACTAAGAGACGGCGCGCCGGGGGCGTCGTGCCCTACATTCCCCCTCGCCTCACGGGAGAGGGGGCAGGGGGTGAGGGCGTTACCCCATGCTTTTTATTACCGCCTGCGCGCACAACTTCCCCGACTCGACCGACGACGCCGCGCAGCCGCCGACCGGGAGCACCGTCGAGCCAACGCAGTATAGCCCCGGCACCGGCGTGGCGGCAGGCATCTTGTAGTAGTTCACGCTCTCCGCGACCGGCGAGACCACGCTCACGAACCCGAAGTTCTCCGCGTAGTCCTTCGGCCCGAAGACCTGCTTTTCAACAATGCTCTCATAAAATCCCGGCACGAGCAGGCCGACTTCTTTTAACACCTTCTCGGCCTCCGCCTCGCCCGCCGCTTTGTCCGCCCCGCCCTTCGGGATGAGGAACTTCACCGTACCAGCAAGGTGCTCAGTACCCGGGTCAACGACCGCATCCGGGCATGAGAGTATAAACATCGGCTTGTCGGGGAACCTCCCCTCGTTCAGCACGCGGAACATCGCCTTCATGTTCCTTGGGAAGCGCGCGTATACGTGCACGCCCTTCTTGAGAGCAGCCGCGCGTTTGAACACCACAAACACACTCGCCATGCCGAGCCCCTCTTTGTAGTATCCGAGCGTGTCCAGGTACTCGCGCGGGAAGTGCTCCTTGCCAGCCATGTAGTGCACGGTCTGTAGTATGCTGATGCCGCTAATCACGGCCTTTGCCTCCAACTGTCTGCCATCGAGGACGACGCCCTTTGCAACGCCCCCGTCTATGGTAATAGCCCTCGGCGCGGCGTGGAATACAATGCCTCCGCCGTTCTCCCTGATTACATCGGCCAGAAGCTCCGGCAGACGGCCCGCGCCCTGTTTAGGGTAGAACGGCCTGTTGTAGCCGTATGTGTTCCCGAAGATGAGGTTGAACCAGTATGAAGGCATGTTCTCTGGGTCGTTGCCGGTGAAGAATGCGCCTATGTTCAGGATATCCCGGAGGTGCTCGTTCTCCGTGATGAAGTTCACCATCTCAAAGTTGTTGGATATGTTCTTGAACGAGTTGAAGAGCGTCTGCCTCGACATCCTGTACCCGAACTTTGCCATATCGCCTGCCGAAAGGCCGAGCCTGCCCAAGTCGCCCAATGTGTGCAGGCCTGGCGGTATGGTCATCGTCCTGCCTTCGGCGTATGCGAGCGTCTTGAAGGCGACCGGCTCCACCTCGTTCGCCTTGCCAAGCTCAGCAAAGCACTTGAGCATATTCCTGCCGAAGTAGTCCGCGCCTATGTCGAAGCGGCGGCCCATCATCTCCACAGTCTGACAGCGCCCGCCGACCGTGCCTGTCCTCTCAAGCACGAGCACGCTCTTGCCAGCCTTTGCGAGATATGCGCCGGCAGATAACCCGCCAAGTCCTGCGCCTATTATTATCGCATCGTACATTAAATTAACCCCAAAACTTTCTTAACCACGGATTGGACAGATTAACACAGATTTATAACATCAAAAAGCATGTCTTAATATTAACTACTTAATACTCTCAAAGAGTTTTGCCTTAATCTGTCAAATCTGTATAATCTGTGGTTCAATGTCCTGTTGCTTTTATCCTCTCGGTCACCTGTTTAGCCGTGTACACACAGGACTCTATGCACGGGAGGCGGTAGAAGTCGCCCGCGAGGAACGCACCGGGTACTTCGGTCTCAACACCGCGTGTGGCGCTTCCCGGTGGTATCAGCGTGATGGCAGGCGACCAGCCAACCTTGGGCAGCTCCTTGTAATCGCCGAATACCGCGCCCAAATCACCGTCCGGCCTGTAGAGGAACATGCCTGCTATAGTCCTGCCGTCTGGCAGGTGTTTCATCTCCCCGCCGTGTACCCCGTGCGTGTTTGCAAACTTCGAGAACAGCAGTACCTCGTACTTCCTGTACCTGGGCACGCGGCACTCTATTATAGCGCCCCTCGTCTTGGTTGACTTAACGTCAACCACAATTTCCGGCATAATGCGTTTCAGGCTCTCTTGCCCGGTGGCGAACACGGCATAGTCGGCGCGCTCCACCCTCGGCCTGCCTTCCTTGTCTTCCATGTCTATTATAAAGCCGTTGCTAACCGCCTTCTTCACGCGCATTACCTTACAGCCCGTGTTTATGGAGCCGGTGAGCCTGCGTTCTAATTCCTGCGCCACCTCCGCCATACCCTTGCGCGGCACTCTTATCGGCGTGTCGCCGTACGCGAAGAGGAAAAGCCCGTGGTCTGCTGCGATGTGCGGTGGGTCAATGTACCCGAAGCTCGAAAACGGCTGTACGATGTAGTCCATCAACTTCTTCGAGTAGCCCATCCGGCCCGTGCAGAACTCCTCCAAGGAAATATTGTGCAGGTCAATCAGGCGCGGGTCCCAGGACTCCAGCCTGAAATCGAGCGAGCGGATGAAGCCCTTGAGCTTTCTCCATTGCATGTATTCCCCGAGCGTGAACAGCCCGCTTCGGAACATGGACCACGAGTCGAGCCCGGTCAGTGCGTCGCCAATCTGGAGCGCGAAGCGTTTCAGAGGTATGCCGTCGTGCTCAACGCCTAATTCCCTGATAAGCTCTGTGAAGTGCGGGTTCAGCTTGGGGGCGAACATCAGCGCGCCTTTGTTTATGTATACGCCTTCTACCTCAAAAGTGGCGAACCGCCCGCCGACCTCCGGCCTCTTCTCGTATACGACGGGCTCGAAGCCTTCTTTCTTCAGGAAGTAGGCGGTCGACAGCCCGGCAATGCCCGCGCCGAATATAGCTACTTTTTTGTTTGAAGACATAATTCTCTAACGCGCCTCATGAAAACAACTTTTCCATATTACCAAAGAGGACCTTCTCTTTTGCTCTGTCGCTGATGCCAAGCGACTTGACCGCCTCTATAGACGAAACAATGTTACTGTTGGCTGGGTAGTCGCTGCCCCACAGAAGCCTGTCCTCGCCGAATACCTCTAACGCAAGATTCAGCAAAGCGGGGCTGTCCGTGCCGCTCGTGTCCGCGTAGACTCTTTTAAGCGTTGTGCCGGGGTCCTCGTCCAGGTAGGAGATTATGCCTCTGCTCACGAGCATCCTGTACGTCCTGTCGAACCGGCCAGCGAAAAACGGCATAGCCCCGCCGAAGCTCGCGAATATGAGTTTCAGTCTGGGGAGTTTATTGAGAATCCCAGAGCCGACTATCCGCGCCAGGCATAGCGTGGTGTCGAATGCGTACTGGAACACCGGCGTGATGAGCGGATGCCGGAGCGTGTCGTGTCCGAACGGCGAAACGGTAGTCGGGTGGAAGAACACAGGCAGGCCCATCCGCTCTACCTCGCAGAAGAACGGCAGGAACCTATCTTCGTCCGGGTACGCGCCACCGCTGTTGGTCGGCATCGTTAAACCGACCGCGCCTTCCAATGCGGCACGCATCATCTCTACAGTCATCTCGCCCGGCTCTGTCAACGGTACGGCTGCGAGGTAGGCGAGCCTTCCGCCCGAAATGGCCGTCATAACCTTAATGGCGCGGTTGTAATTCATAGCCGCAGCAATTTCAGACATGCCCTTTTTTACATGATAGTCAGTGGTGGGGTACGATATTACGGCGCGCGATACGCCCGCCTCGTCCATCGCCTTGATATGCCCTGCCGCGTCGCCCCAGGACTCGTTGTAAAACGATGCGTCCTTGTATATCTTTGCCGGGAGCAGGTGAGAGTGTGCGTCAAAATATTTCATCAGTATCTCAGCACTTCCTTGATTGTCTGGAACAGCTCCGAGTTCCATACGTCATATACCTGCGTGCCGACCGCGCGCGCCATCGCAATCGCAGCCTGGTTTTCTTCATAGCTCGGCATGGGCTTTTCAAGTAAAGCCTTGAAGCCGGGGTGCTCCATCTTGAACTTCCCACCTACCATGCACAAGTTCCGCATCTCCGGGTCCATCAGCGCTATGCCAGCGCATGCGACTGACGTAGCAGTCATCGCCTTTAAGTAATGGAACAGCCCGTACAGCGTGCCCTCCATACCAAGCGCCGCGCCCACCGCAAGGTTTCCAACCGGTGCGCCCTTGAACGGGTTCTTCGGGTACGCGGTAATCGTGGTGCCCCATATCTCGGAGCGCTCTACCTCGTGCAGCGGCCTCGTCCTGTGCAGCAGGTTAATCACCACCGCGGGCAGCTGGTATGCGTAGACGGGGGACGAGAATATAAAGGCGTCTGACTCTGACATCTTGTCAAATATCTTACGCCCGTCGTCCTTCTTGTCCTCAAGCAGCGGACAGGTCTGCCCGCAGAGGCAACGGTTGCATGCAAGGCATGGCTTTATGTTATAGTTGATGAGGCGCACCACCTCGGTCTTTGCGCCCTTCTCCTCGGCTGCTTTAAGCGCCTGCCTCAGGAACCAGTCGCTCGCGGACTTCTGTCTTCCCCTTTTGTGCGTGCCGCAGATACCAAGGATTTTCATATTATCTACCTTTTGTAGGGGCCGACCTATGTGTCGGCCCTGTATTTAAGAACGTTATCAGGGTGCTCCGAATCTTCACTCCATTTATCGGGGTTCTCTCTAATATAAACCCGAAATATGTTCAACTCCTCCTCGCTGCGGATAATTCGGTCATGGTAGCCGCGCTGCCATAACTTGCCATCAAAAGGCTGCCAGCCGAATTGTTTAATCCCTCTCAAATAGGCATTCGTTGTCTGTGTTTTAAACCATTTCATTATTAGCGGCAGTTTATCATTCGCTGACGATGGGCCGACACATAGGTCGGCCCCTACTATTTGTATAATGCCGTGAAAATGATTCGGCATTATTACGAAATCATCCAATGCTACGCCGGAATATTTATTCTGAATATCCGTCCAGTATTTTTCAACCATAGCGGCGGCGTGCGGCGCGTCAAAGGGTAATTCGCGGTTATGCACGCAGACGGTTACAAAATAGTACCCTTCCTGAGAGTAATCATACCCCTCAAGACGCAGACGTTTCCTCGGTTCTCTATAATAAGTCTTCATACCTTATTGTAGGGGCCGACCTATGTGTCGGCCCTTATTCCGTGGATATAGCCTTGCGAAGCTCATCGTCGCTTATCATTACGCCTAATGCCTCTTCAATCTCCTTGGTTCTAAGTCTGGAAAATTTTAAACCGTTTTGTTCATCGTACATATCTGCGGTAAGCCAAATATGCATCTGGATGCTTTTATAATGTTCTGCCTTTTCTTCACAACCCCCACCATCTCAAAGATACGATACCAAGGTATTTGTTGAGTCTTTGATAATAATAGCGTCGCCAACTCCCGTGTCCTTTTTTGTGCTTCTTCTCTGAGAGGGTCATCGAATCCCTTTTTTGGAACCGAATAAAACCCTGCATAATAAATCAGTGTATCGCAAACCTGTCCAATTGCTTTCCGCTGTTCTAATATCGGATCAATGAAGAACTTGATAAATATCTGACCAATTACAAATACAGACACACCGCTGAATACAGTTAGAAACACAACTGACATCCGTACCTCCCTTAATTGATGGCCGAATATCGCATACAAGGGCCGACACATAGGTCGGCCCCTACAATAGGGGCCCGCGGCGCACCGAGGGCGCTACCTCATCCCGCCTCTATTATCCCCTTTATCCTCTCCATGTTCACGCGCGAATGCTCGTTTATCCTCGTCATGGCCGTGTCGTTGTCAACCGGGGCCTTGTCGTCCATCTCAAAGTCCTGCTCCCATGTCATCTCGACCCCGCTGTCTTTCTCCACGTACGTCCAGAGGAGGTCCATGTGCTTGAACGGGAACATAGGCTCCTCGCGCTTTGCTGTGCATCGATAGCCCTGCTTGTCGAGCATGCGGCTCGAACGCCATGACTTACCCTCCTTGTTGGTCAACTGGAAAGTTATCTTGTTCCCGTCTCTTGCGAGTATCTTAGCGTCGGTGTACTCGTTGAAAAGCTCCGGCCAACGCTCTATGTCGTTCGTGATATCGAATACCTTGTCGTACAGGGCAGCAATGAATATAGTGTTCTTCGTGTGGGCCATCGTGTCTCCTCACTCCTCAATTATTGCCACGGCGCGCGCCCATGCAGCGCCTGCATTGTTTATCTTCACCGGGAAGCACGCGAACTTGAACCCGTACGGTCTGGGCAGTGCGTCAAGGTTGGCGAGCCTTTCTATGTGGCAGTATTCACTCTGCCTGCCAGCGATATGCGCGGGCCAGAGTGTAGTCTTGTCACCTGTTTTGTAGTATTCCTCCACCATAATACCAAAGGGCCTGTCGAGGCTCACCGCGTCAATCCCTATAGTCCTCACTCCCTGCTTTACGAGCCATTCCACCGCCGAAGCCCCAAGACCTGGGAATTTGACGAAGTAGTCCGGCTTCCCGAAATACCTGTCTGCACCGGTCCTTATAAGCACTATGTCGCCGGCCTTGAGCGAGTACCCAATAATGCCGAGCGCAGACTCCATGTGTGCGGGTGTTATTTCGCTTCCGTGCGGAGCGTTAGTCATGTCGAGCACGACGCCATCGCCGTAGAGCCAGTCAAGCGGGAGTTCCGCTATTGCCTTGGCTGTTCCTCCCTCTGAGGTCGGCCCAAAGTGCCACGGCGCATCCACGTGCGTACCGCAGTGTACAGAAGCCGTAACGCTCTCATGCGATATAAACTGCCCATCCGGGAAGCTCGACCTGTCTATGCGTCTTTTGCCCGTCAGGTAGAGGGCGTATTTCCTGAGCCGCTCGAACAACCCGTCCGTCTTCTTATAGATAAACTTCCTGCCCACTATATCCGCGCCTTCACCATGCCCTACCCTGTGGATGTGCACAGGGAATAGCTCAGGCACGTTTTCGTCTATCGGGAGGCTCAGGTCAATTATCCTGGTCACTGTATTCCCTTACTGAAATAACTGACAATGTCGCTGACCCTGCTCGCCCCCGTAATCACACCGTCTGGTATCTTTACGCCGAACTCTTTTTCAAGCGCGACCACCACCTCGACCATCTCAGTCGAGTCCACACCCAGGTCATCCTTCATGCTCGCACCGGGTATAATCTCCTTCGGCTCCAGACCTACGCCGTCCACCAGGACCCTGTTCACGCGTTCTTCTATTGACATGACGGGCCTCCTTTCGTACTGACTTTCATTGTTTCCTGAGCACAATGCTTGTGTTCACTCCGCCCCGCCCCACGGAGTTGATCAGGGCGGTGCGTATATCCTTCTCTACTACCATGCCACTACCATTTACCCAGCCGCACCCTTCATCCGGGGTTCCGCATCCGGTGTGTGTCGGCGCGGTCCCCCGCTCCATCGCAATCAGCGCAGTGGCAGCGTCGAGCGCGCCTGATGCACCAAGGGCGTTGCCGTAGAGTGACTTCGGCACGCCAACTGAAAGTCCGTTACCAAGCGACGCGGCAAATATACTATTTATCGCCAGAGCCTCGCCCTTATCGCTCTTTATTCCTCCAAGCCCGGCGGGCAGCAGGTAGTCTATCTCTGACGCTTTCAACCCTGCCGCATCGAGTGCCGCCTGCATCGCCCTCGCAATACCACGGCCCTCCGGGTCCGGGTCGGTAGGGTGCACACCGTCGCTCGTGTGCGAGAACCCTGAAACCTCGGCGTATACTTTAGCGCCCCGAGCGACCGCATGTTCGTACTCTTCCACCACAAGCACAGCCGCGCCTTCAGCAATCACGTAGCCGTCGCGGTCTCTGTCAAACGGCCTGTAACGCCCGCTGACGCTCATCTCGCCTGACGTGTTGCAGCATAGAAGTGCATAAGGGGTCAACGGCGCTTCCACCCCGCCTGCAAGTATGACGTCTGCCTTGCCGGTCTTCACAGCCCTCGCCGCGTAACCGAGCGCAAGGAGAGAGCTTGCAGTGTCGGATATTATAGTCTTTGCGAAACCCTTTATGCCGCAGTGGATGGACACCTGCCCCTGCGGCGCGGCTGGGAACCATGCCGTCGCCTGATAGGGGCTGACCTCTCTCAGTCCTTGCTGGTAGAGGTCCCGAAGCTCCACCTCAGCAAACCCCCAACCGCCGAGCGCGTTGCCAAGTACTATGCCGATACGCTCCATGTCGCAGGTCTTCAGGTCGAGACGAGACGAGTTTATAGCATCGTCCGAAGCTACGAGGGCAAGGTGGCTGAAGCGGTCGAGCTTCTTTATCAGCCGTTTTGAAAATACCTCGTCGTCGAGCCGCTCAACCCGGCCCGCGTGCCTTGCGGGATATAGAGACGCGTCGAAGTGGTCTATCTCCTTAACAAAGTCCCTGCCTTCGAGCAAATTATCGAAGAACTCTACCTCACCGCGTCCCGCCGGCGAGACCACGCCGATGCCTGTTATCACGACCCTTCTTGACTGTATCATCAGACCGCCTTCAATATCATTGTCGAGTGGATACCAGAGAACCCGCTGCTCGTCTTGAGGACGGTGCGCACCGTTTTGTCACGCGCCTCGTTCGGAACGTAGTCCAGGTCACAGGCCGGGTCTGGGTTTTTATAGTTAATTGTAGGAGGTATGACTCCCCGCTTTATTATCATAGCGCTAAGCGCAAGCTCTATTGCATTAGCTGCCGATAACGGGTGCCCTATCATAGACTTTATTGAGCTTATAGGTACGTTGTATGCATGAACGCCAAGCGTGGTCTTTATCGCATTTGTCTCAAACAGGTCGTTCTGCTCCGTGGAGCTGCCGTGCGCGCTTATGTAGTCCACGTCCTCCGGGTTCAGGCGCGCCTCGTCCAGGGCTAAATTCATCGAGCGCGCGAGCGCATCCCCGTCCGGCGGGAGGTCGGTCATGTGGTATGCGTTCGAGGTGGTGCCGAAACCTGCCACCTCCGCGTAGACCTGCGCCCCGCGCGCCCTGGCGTGTCCATATTCTTCTAATACCAGCACCCCGCACCCTTCGGAAAGCACGAAACCGTTCCTCGTCCTGTCGAACGGCCTGGACGCCGCATCAGGCTCGTCGTTGTGCTTGGAGAGCGCCTTGATGACGTCGAATGCGGCAAGCGCAATGGGCGTGATGGGGGCCTCGGACGCCCCGGCAAGCATAACGTCCGCCTCACCAAGCTGAATATTCTCGTATGCGTATGCGACCGAGTCCGTGCCTGCGGTGCATCCCGTGGAGAGCACGCACGCGCCTCCCTGCAGGCCGTACTTCGCCGCGATGTAGTTCGCAGGCGAGTTGAATATCGATGAGTCATAGAGGTACGGGCTGGCAAGCGCGGGGTTTATTGCGGCCCTGCCTCCGTCAGTTACGCGCAGGAACTCCTCCTCCATCCATTTTGTGCCGCAGATTGCATTGGCAAGGGCAACGCCGCAACGCGTTCGGTCTAAATTGCCGAAGTCCATGCCCGCGTCATCGACCGCCAACTTAGCCCCCGCAAGTGCGAACTGGAGGTATCGGTCCATGCCCGCCGCTTCTTCGGGAGTAATGCCGAATGCAACCGGGTCGAAACCCTTCACCTCGGCGGCCACCTTGGACAGAAAACCGGAGGTGTCGAACGACTCGATAAGCGCCGTATGAGAACGACCCTCCACCATCTCCGTCCAAAATCGCTCCTTGCCGATGCCGCCCGGCGCGATGACGCCGATGCCAGTGATTACAACGCGTCTCAGGCTCAACCCTCCACCCTCCGCACCTTGAACCTCACGTTGCCGCCATCCGGGCAGGTAACGGTGTTGATGGAGTTGGGGTCTTCCATGAACGGATACTTCGCCCCGAAGTTCAGCGCAAAGAGCACCGGGAATATGGTGTGGTACGCCGCGCCGCAGAAGCCGCCCGGCGTCTTAAGCCCGGTGACCTCCACCTCGTCGTCCGCCTTGTAATCATAAAAACAGTGGCCGGTGACTTCCTCGACCGATATTATCATTTTCTTTGGGTTTGGTTTTGCCATATCAGCCACCCACCTTCTTCACTTTAAAAGTTAATTTCCCCCCATCAGGACAGGTTGTGCTGACCCTGCCTTCTTCGTCCGCGAACGGGAACTCCGCCCCGAACGTCCATGCATACAGCACCGGGAACAACGAGTGGTACGCCCCGGCGCAAAACCCGTCCGGCGGGGTAACGAAGTCCTTGACCTCAAAGCTGTCGCCCTGCTTGTAGCCTTTAAAGCAGACCGCGTCCAGCTTGTCAACCGTTAGTACGAAACCTGGGAAATCCATAGTCAACCCTCTCGTCATTCATATGTATGTTCACATCTACCGCTCGCGCTCGTGTCCCAGTGGTGTTACTTTAGATAATAAATCCTTGAGCCGTCAGATTTCGGAGTTGCCTGAAAACAGGCGTCAGCTTGTTTGAAGGTTACTCCGAAACGTAACGGCGAATATTTATTTCTAAAGTAACACTACTGCGACATAAGTCACATATCACCTTTGAACGCTTCCAGCAGTTCCTCTTTATTAACAAACCGGCCATGTTTCTCGACCTCTTTTACCATCTTAGTTATCTTGTAGTTGAGCGGTGTCGGGTTCCTGTGTAACATCCCAAGGACTGCTATCTCACCGTTTAAATAGTCCACCTCGCTCGGCTTGCCGCGCTGTATGCTCTGGAGCACCGAACCGGGCAGCGGGTCTTTCGAAAGCCCCCGCATGATATTGCCGTATATACCTGCCGATACCTCGGGCGGCGCGCCAAGTAGCTCCTTCAGCCTTTCTACCGGCAGGTCTGGCAACGGCATCAGGCTTATGCCCGCAGACTCCATTACCTCGTGCGCCTCCCTCATCAATGCCACGCCGAGCGTACATAGGCGCGGGTCGTCGAAAACCTCCTGAAGGGGGATACCGAGCACGCCGGATAGCGCGTTGTTCAGGTTCAGTATCAGCTTAGTCCAGTGAGTCCCATGTATGTCCTTGGATACATGCAGGTCGAAGGCGCCGGAAAGCACATCGTGGGCCTTCTCAAGGAGCGCGTCCCCTTCGCCTTTAGCCCCCGGAAACGCAAGCCCTATTACCAGTCCGCCAGGGAAGTTGTATGAAATATTGCCGGGCTCAAGGTAGGTCGCCCCGTACATCACAACTGCGGACACCATATTATCCCTGCCAAGCACTCCCACCGCTATCTCATCAGCCTTCACCCCGTTCTGCATGGTAACAATCAAGGCGTCCTTGACGTGCGGCCTCATAGCAAGGCATGTGGACTCCACGTCCTGCGTCTTTACTGCGAGTATCGCCATGTCTGGCGCGAAGTCGAGCGATACCTTGGCTGGCAGGTTATATCGCTTTGAACCTACTGCGCCCTGTACCAGAAGGCCACCCTTGTTGATGGCGGACACCTGGTCGTCGCGCCCTATCAGGACCACGTCGTGGCCCTTATCGCTCAGGAGAGCGCCTGTTACAGAGCCTATCGCACCCGCGCCAATTATTGCTATTTTCATAACAACCTTAAAAACTTGTATCTATATATAGCGTCTTTATTGGGGTATGACCTTTTCACCCCCACCCTGGCCCTCCCCCGCAGGTGGGGAGGGTAAAATCGGTGTTCACCCCTCCCCACCTGCGGGGGAGGGGATGGGAGAGGGGGCTGTCGGAACGCCCGTCACTGGATCCCAGCCGTGACACTCGTAATATTCATCCAGCATCTCGTCATACTTATTTCTGTCGAGCCATGTGTTCCTCGACTCCTCGTCCACGCCGGATTGCCACCTGAGCGGCTCGAAGTACCTATCAGGCGGGTAGTCGTCCTTCCTCGTCACGCCCTCGCGGCAGATAAACCGCCTCTCCACGTTGGTGATTGCCTCGCCCGCCCTGAATACTTCATCCGGCGTGAATTCAATACCTGTGCCATGCCGTATCAGCTCGGAGAACACCCCGAAGCTGAACACCCCTGGCTCCGGCAGGCAGTGAAAAGCAAGCAGCTTGCATATGCCAAGCGCGTCAAACAGAGCAAGGTAGCTCTCCCACCACCAGACCACGCGCCCCTTGCCGTTGTATGAGCGGGGGTCTGAGTCCACCGGCCCGCCGTATATACCCGCGAGGAAGTCGCGGTCGTACTCGAAGGCCTCCCACGGGCAACGGCTCCGCAAATGGTCCGCACCCCTCGTGGCCGTGGACACGCCGAGCGCAAACGCCTTGATGAACCGCAGGTCTACCGGGTCCGACTGCGGCAGTCCTTTGACCCATATCATCCGACCGCGCGACTCGCCGCCGAACTTCTCGGACGCTGTTAAAGCGCCGTCCGCAAGAACGGCCCCGAAGCCTCTCCTGAGCGCGATATCACCAAGCAGGTCATAGACCATGTCGGGGTCGTTCCAGCCGAGTTTCAGCCCGCCTGTATCGCCGTCTCCGATTATACCGTCCTGGTAGAGCTCCACCGCCCACGCTATGATGTTGCCTGCGGAGCTTGCGTCTATGCCCAGGCGGTTCAGGCGGTCGTTCAGTACAAGCACCGCCTCGACGGAGTTTATGCCCAGCACCGGCCCCATGTGGCCCATGATGCCGTACTCTGGGCCTTCGCCTTTCAGGCCAGAGTGTCTGCCCTCTTTAACCTCGTATGTGTGCCTGCATCCCACCGGGCAGTACCTGCAGCCCCGCTTGCCCGTGTAGTATGATTCCTCAAGGGTCTCCGGGCGCATGTCGCCCTTGTCCTTCAGCACGGTGGAAAGCCCGTTGTATGCTCGGCCCATCTCTATGTTGTTGTTTATCACGTTATAGAGGTGAGGCGTGCCGAAGCGCGACAACTCGCCTATCAGGAACTCGCCACGCATGCGCTCGTTTATCTCGCGCGTCAGGTCTCTGAAGCTCTGCCCGTCATGAGGCTGCACCCTGCCCGCACCAATGACCGTCACCGCCTTGAGGTTCTTGGAACCCATCAGGCAGCCCATGCCCGTGCGGCCAGCGGCGTTTTTATTCCCGTGCATCACGCATGCGAAACGCACGAGGTTTTCGCCCGCCGGGCCTATGCACGCAGTATGGGCCTCCTCGCCCAGCTCTCCATTTATCGCGGCCTGAGTATCATGCGTGTCTGCGCCCCACACGTGTGATGCGTCCCTGACCTCGGCCTTGACCCCGCCGCCTTCTCTTTGCAGAAGGAGGTATACCGGCCTCTGTGCCCTGCCGGTTATGAACACGTGCCGTATGCCCGTGCCTGCGAGGGCCGCGCCGAAATCACCGCCTATGTTCGCGTCGCCAAGGAGCCCAGTCTCAGGGCTTTTGCCTGTTATGGTAAGCCTCGAAGCCGCAGGGCCGGGCATGCCGGTCAGCATGCCCGCGCCGAATATAATCGGGTTTTCCGGGCTTAACGGGTCAAGGCCGGTTTTCGTGTTATCAAGGAGCAGTGCGCTGTTTATGCCGCGTCCGCCGACGTACCGGCGCACCATGTCCGGCGGAATCGCTTCCACCCGGCTTGAGCCGGAGGTCAGGTCTATGTAAAGGATACGCGTATTCAATATTCCCTTATCTTGCGCTCCCGCATTCAATCTGGCCGCCACAACCATGTAGGGGCCGACCAATGTGTCGGCCCTTTTGATTTCGCGGCGCGCCGAGGGCGTCACGCCCTACAAAAGTCACTGGGCCCCCGTTTTCACGGGGGTGACGAAGAAAAAAGAAGCGACGCCCTTCGCGGTGATTTTACGCCGGCATGTTAAACCCGGCCTTTGTCGCCGTATCGCGCATCAGGGCCTGGAAAGGCGCGGGCGTCTCGGAGATGAACGCGCTCACTATGTCATGCTCCTCCACAAAGGAAGAGCTGCGCGCGGCCGCGTTCTCCTCGGCCTTTTTACCCGCAAGCTTCTCCGCCATCTTCCTCTGGAAGAACGGTATCATAGTCAACAAGTTGTCGAACTTAGCCTTCGCGTCCGGGTTCCAGTCCATTGCCACCTCATACTTACACGATTATCGTTATTAAGCCAACGCCTCTTTGTCTGTCGTCCTGAGCGGAGCCGAAGGACCCACAGTTGACTTCTCTTTTATTAGAGAAAGGTGGATTCTTCACTTCGCTCAGAATGACAAACAAACTGCGTCGAGTGCTACTTCTCCAAATACCCTTTAAGAGCCGCCAGTATTTTAACTATGTTCTCGTCGTGCTTACCCCTGAAAACCTTATCCCACAGGAGCCTGTTCACTGCGCCCACGACCTCGAAATCCATGTGAAAGTGCGCCTCGTTGTTTGCACCTGCCTTGGTTATATATACCTTTTCCGTCCCGCTGAACATCCCGTTTAAGAACTTCCTCGTTACGGACTCGCCCTCGACTACGGATACCACCTCCACGTCCCACTCAGGGCCGAACGGTACGTGCACCTTCTGATGGTATCGCGTACCGACGCCGACATCCCCGCCGGTCAGCCTCGTGTAACGCATAGGGGTGTCTTCCGGCCACCATTCAGACTCGCCCCAAACCAGAAGCTCCCTGAATATAGCGTCTGCAGGGGCGGTGACCTGTATACTATGGTGGTTTATCAAGCCCGCGAAAGCTCCCCTATTCGCTCCTCTATATTGCCCCTGAACGGCGCTGGCGTGGCCGCACGCCATGCCGTGAACACGTCCTGTATGCGCACCCTGGTGCCGCCCGCTCCCTGCACGGCGGACGACACGGCGGACATAACCGCCTTCTCTGCGGTAGAGCGGAATATTTTAGGCACATGCTCCACCAGTATCTTATGCGCGTCCTCTGCGTCCTTGTCCCAGCTAAGCCCGCCCGTGTCCACCTCGTCTTTCATATATATCTCGCCCGACACGAGCGAGTCTAAGAGCCTGCGGTACTTCTCCACCTGCCCTTTCAGCGGGGCCTCGTCCACGGTGAGGGCCTTCTTGGCAATCAGCGCGCAGAAACCGCACTCCCCGCAGTCGCTTGTGGCGCAGTCCTTCGTCTTGAAGTAACTCAGGAAGTTGGCGGGTATCCTCGTGTTGTCGAGCACCAGCGTCTCGCTTACAGGGAAGTCCGTTATGTCGGCGAACTCCATCAGCTTGGCGGTGTTTATGTACTCGTCTCTCAGTATATATTTGATGTTTGCAGGAAGGAAAGCCTTCTTCCTCGGCAGGTTCAATAGCTCCACTATGTTGCCGTCGAACTTTCTGTCCGTGTATGCACGCAGGTAGGATAGAAGCGTCTCGGTGGTCTTGTAGCGGTCTATTATCTTTAGCGCGTCCACGCCCGCCATCTCGTAGTCCTCCACGTCTTCGGGGCGTATCCACCTTATCTTGACCAGTTCCACCGGGTCCTTCATCTTCTCCATCGTGCATGAGAAGTAGCACTGGTCAACGAGGAAGCCCTCGGACTCGTGCCCGCCTTGCGAGCCGTGCGTCATGACGTTCGCATGATAAAATGAGCGCGGGCATCCGTACAGACACCCCGGGTTAGCTATGAGTATCAGGCGGCAGTCAACGAGCCTCCTGATGGCCTCGATGGTCTTGAAGTCACGGTTTATCTCCTCAGACAGCACGATGGCGTCCGCCCCCATGTCACGGAATGACTGCGCCTTACGCACATTCTCCACCCTTGCCCAGGACGACACGTATACCTTGAGCTTCGGGTAATGCCTCTTTATCAACTGGAGGAGGTAGGGTATGGTAACGGTGACTGAGTCCGCGCCCGCGTCCGCCACCCAGCCGATGTGGTCGATAATCTTTTTGTACTCGTCCGCCCGGTACTCCCGGTTGTCGAGGCATGATGCGTTCAGGATGAAGTTGAATGTATGGCCCGCCGAGTGCGCAGCCTTAATATACGCCGCCGCATTGGCCTCGGAGACCTCCGGCGCCACAAAAGACGCCCTGCCACCCGCTATGGTACTGCCCGGCATACCGCCGAACAGCTCGACCGGCTCGTATCCCGCCAGCCCGTTGACAAGCGCGGTATCCCAGTTGCATGCAAGCTCGTATTTCATTGACCAGCCGCCTCCATCTTGCTTATAAAGCCCTCGAGGAAGCCTATCTCTGCCTCCGAGTGAGCCAGGTAGTGCTCCGGTATGGATATGATGTGCCTTGCCGCGCCCTTCTTTTCGAGGCCTTCCCTGAACCTCTCCGCATCGGTATGGAAGCCCCGGAGCTTAATGACAAGCTCCTTTAACTGCTCAAGGAAGTGGGGCGCATCCGTCTCCTCTAAGAAATAAAGCGAAACATCGAGCGCGAGAGGTGGCCGCTCGAAGTTGGTTATGTTCTGCTTTTTCAACTGGTTGAAGGTGTCGATGCCAGCCTGGGTGATATGGAATATCTGCTTTTCGGGGCGTTCGCTGTCCTTGACTATGGTCTTTGAGACGAGGCCCTTCTTTTCGAGGGCTTTGAGGTTGTGGTAGAGCGAGCCGGAAGATATGGGCGCGAAATGGGTAAGCTCCTCGTCCACGAGGTGCTTTATCTCATAGCCGTACATGGGCTTTTTCTTCAAAAGCCCAAGCAGAAGAACCTCCTTCGACATGGTCGTTATGAACCCGGCCATCCCCCCTCCTTTCGTCCACTAATCCGCATGGAATAGTTTACGTGAAATATTCCGGGTATAATATCAGAAGGGGGATGCTGCTGTCAAGCACAAGACGACCCTGCCCGTGTCAGCCCCCTAAAACAATTCGAGAATCAGCGGGGTTCCTGCCCGGGCGAATTCCTGAAATAGTAGTCACACTTGTCATCTGGTCTGGACACGAAGAGATCAAGCCCTATTCTGTGTGCGAGCTGTCGATACTCTCCCTTGTCGTCCCTGCACTTACCGCAAACGACGACGGCCCCGATATTCTCCCCCCCGACGTCCGCTATGACCTTATTGAATGCAGGCGTACCTGGCCATATGGTCTTGTGCCACGGCATTATCGCCTTACGCTCTGAATAGTAAGGCGTCTCGGAAGACCAGCCCTGCCCGATTATGACAATGACTTCGTCTTCCCTGGTCATGGACTTCAGGAAGGCGTAATGAGACATATCTCTCTTGCCTGCGGCCTCTATCGTCGGCTCGTAGTTGATATGGTACATGACCGCCATAACCACGACCATCGCCGGGAATAGCAGGAAGACAGAAAACTTAGCGAGCCACCTGATGTCCATGAGAGAAACCAGTGCGAACCCGGCAAGTGCTATAAGAAAAAGGCCCGACGCGTATATGTAGTAGTCGTGCATAAAGTAAAGCTTTGTAAACACAGCAGGCCCGGCCAGGAATGACAGTACGCATAAGGCCATCAATTTTCTGTGTCGTTTCACAAAAAGTGCGACCACGGAGAGTATGAGAAAGCCCAGAGAGCCGACGACCCTCGCGGCATGATTTACCATGATGGATTCCCATGTGTCCCAGGAGAGCTTCATCTTGAGCGTACCGAAGTTCCAGTTCTTAAGCTTGTACGATGCAATACTTGCCGACATGGGGTTCATCTCTTTCATCTGGTCCGTGCGCAATATCCATGCCTCAGTAATGACGATGGGTACAAGGTAGGCACAGGCCACGAACGCCAAGTACTTCATCACTACCGGGCGGCCTGTCTTCCCCGCCCTGAACTCATCGTTCGTAAAATAAATCGCCAGAAGAGACGAAGCGAAAAAGAAGACGGCCATAGTGGTTATCTTGGTAAGGGCTCCTAACGAACCGACCAGCATCGCCGCAAGCAGGTATACTGCACCCTTGTCAGTGGCAAAATAGCGCACAGCGTAGTGTAGGTAGACAAGGGAAAGAAAGAGCGCGAGAGACTCGATCATGAACGTCCTGGACCAGAACATATAGACCGGGCTGACCAGGAAGAGAGAAAAGAACATGAGTATCTGGGTACGGCCAAGCTTCGCTGCCTTGAGGAGATGAAAGAGGGGGACGAAACAAAGGTAGAAGAAGACGAGCGACACGAACCTGCCAGCCTGGTCGAGGGCCATACCGGTCGCCTTGCAAAGGAGGGCTACTATCCACTGGTAGAGTGGAAACTCAAACGGGATACGCCATGGCGGTCCAAGTGCGGGTGTGATGTAGTCGAGGCTCAGGCCGTCCTTCAGGAAGTAATAGGTGGTTATAGCAGTCTGTGTCTGCCTGAACGAGTGTATGTCCAGGAGTGGGTAGCTCCATCCGAGGACGGAGCATCTGACGTTCACCACAAGGGCAGATAGAAAGACGAAAAGGACGAACCACGCTTCGGCCCTTTCCGGGGCATAGCCCTCGCTGGAGGGGCGTGAAGCTGGTGTCTCTGAATTCATATAGTGTTGTCGCCTCCTGATTTCGCCCCTGCGCGCGCCAGCGGCGGACGCGAGAGGAAAAAACTATAGCGCAGCCAAGCGGGTTTTGCAAGGCTTATTTCGCTCGGGGCACTACGTTGTTGACATGTTCTCGTGGTATATGCTATAGATTACGGGTGCGGGCGTAGGGTGCCCGTTATTTCGCATTATCCATCAACATCAAACTTAGGAGATTCCATGTCAAGGGTTCTCGCGCTCGGCGCTTGCGGTTTCATCGGTTCCTATGTAGTGAGGAGGCTCCTCGCGGACGGCCACGAGGTTACTGTAGTGGACAACTTCTCGAAGTACGGCCAGGTGAAGCACGACTTCTATTCGGACCCGAAGTTCACCCTCATCAACAAGGACGTAAGGAACATGTACCCCTTCGAGTTCAAAGGGTACGACCACGTCATCTGCCTCGCCGCCCTGATAGGCGGCATCAAGTACTTCCACAAAATACCGTACAGGATAGCCAAGGAGAACACGGACATCCTGACCCACGCAATAGACGCGACCCTGACTGCCTCTCCTGATGCGGTCTTCTACTACTTCTCGTCGTCCATGGTATACGAGCGCGTACAGAGGCCGGTCACGGAAGAGGACGCAGTAACCCAGCCCGTGCCTATCACCAACTACGGACTGCAGAAGCTCTTCGGCGAGTTCGTCACAAGGGGCGCAAACGAGGAGTTCGGGCTCAAATATGTGATAGTAAGACCGTTCAACGCGGTCGGCAGCGGTGAGCTGCCGGAGGTCAGGTCCGACGGCGAGGTCGAGTTCGGCATGTCGCACGTAATCCCGGACTTCGTATACAAGGCACTCGTAAAGCAGTCCCCGTTCGAGATACTGGGCGACGGCCAGCAGGTCAGGACGTTCACCCACGCCAAGGACATCTGCGACGCGGTGAGCCTGATGATAAAGAAGGGCGTGACCAGCGAGGACTTCAACATATGCGGCAAGAACACTTATGCCGTCGGGGACCTCGCTCACATGATATGGGAGAAGGTCAACGGAAAACTGCCGTTCCCAGGCTTCAAGCATATACCCGCCCCGGTGGACGACGTGAGGTTCCGTGTAGGTGTCTCGGAAAAGGCGAAGAAGCACCTGGGCTGGGAGCCTAAATACGAGATGGACTACATAATAGACGACACCCTTGGCTTCATCAGGCAGAACATGAAGATACCGGGATGAACCTCCTCGAAGCGGTCTACAAGAGACGGTTCGAGGACGAGGGGATGGAAAGGGCAGGCAGGGTATGGGAGTCGCTTGTCAGATATTATTTCCAGGACCTTGTCGGCGAAGGTTCCCGCGTCCTGGACATTGGTTGCGGGTTCTGCCATTTCCTCAACCACGTAAAAGCTATGGAGCGGGTGGGAGTGGACGCCAACCCCTCGGCGGCGGGATACGCGGCGGAGGGTGTGGAGTTCTACCTCGCGGACGACCTGGAGTTCAAGATGCTCCCGTCGGCCCATTTTGACAGGGTGTTCATCAGCAACTTCCTCGAACACCTGAACGGCCCCTCGGATGTTCTGGGCCTGCTTGCGAAGACAAGGGACCTCTTGGTGGATGGCGGAAAGGTAATAATACTCCAGCCAAACTTCCGGCTGCTTGGAGCGGCCTATTTCGATTTTATTGACCACAAGACCATACTGACAGACGCGGGCATCGAAGAGGCGCTTGACATATCCGGGTTCAGGGTAGAGAAGAAGGTGGTGAGGTTCCTGCCATACACCACCAAATCGAGTATCCCGGTCCATCCCTTTATTATACGGCTATACCTGGCGTTACGGCCCGCCTGGTATCTGATGGGCAAGCAGAGCCTTTTCGTCGCAGTGAAGTAATAGCCGTACAACACAACTCATGACAGGAGCACCAAGATGCGTTACGACCTTTGTGTGGTGGGCGGGTTCGGGCACGTCGGCCTGCCGTTGTCCATAGCATTTGCCTCAAGGGGGCTGAAAGTTTGCGCCATGGACATCTCCGAGGCGGCCTTCGCGACTATATCGTCGGGTAAGACGCCTTTCCTCGAATACGGAGCAGACGACATCCTCCGAAAGGTACTTGACGACGGATCGCTCCGCCTGTCCATGTCGAAGGACGACATAGCGGAGTCCGATGCGGTCATTATCGTAGTGGGCACTCCGGTGGACCTCCACTTAAACCCGGAGTTCGGGGACCTGAAGAGGATACTCGACTCCTACGTCGACTGCTTCAGGGACGGCCAGCTTATAATACTGAGGAGCACCGTCTACCCCGGCACCACGCAGAAGGTGGAGCGGCTCCTGCACGAGAAGGGGAAGAAGGTGGACGTGGCCTTTTGTCCGGAGCGCATCGCCGAGGGTTACGCCATGCGGGAGCTGTTCGACCTGCCACAGATAGTCTCTTCGTATTCCGCGTCCGGGCTCGAACGCGTGTCGAAGCTCTTCGGCCTTCTCGCACCGGAGGTTATAGTCCTCGACCCCCTCGAGGCAGAGCTTGCCAAACTCTTCACGAACTCCTGGCGTTACATCAAGTTCAGCGTGGCGAACCAGTTCTTCATGATAGCCAACGACTGCGGCGCGGACTACCACAAGATACACGCCGCTATGGCCAGGAACTACCCCCGTTGTCAGGACATGCCAGGGCCCGGGTTCGCGGCCGGGCCGTGCCTGTTCAAGGACACGGTCCAGCTTAGCGCCTTCAACAACCACTCGTTCTATGTGGGCCACTCGGCCATCCTTATTAACGAGGGCCTGCCATACTACATCATAAGCAAACTCAAGCAAAAGCTTGCGCTCAAGGACAAGACAGTCGGCATACTCGGCATGGCGTTCAAGGCAAACATCGACGACAAGAGGGACTCGCTCTCCTACAAGCTGAAGAAGCTCGTCGAGTTCGAGTGCGGCAAGGTCCTGTGTTCAGACGTCTACATAGACGACCCGCGTTTCATCGGGGCTGAGCAGCTCGTGAAGGAGGCGGACGTGATAATCCTCGCCACCCCGCACAGGGAATACGCCGGGCTTGTCTTCTCCGAGGACAAGACGGTCGTCGACATCTGGAACTTCTACGGCAAGGGTTGCTCCATCTGATGAAAGACCTCTCCCTGGTCATACCGGTCTACAACGAGGGCGACAACATAGAGGCCCTGTTCGACGACATACAGGACAGGGTCAAGGGCCTCGATTTTGAAGCCCTCGTCATCTACGACTTCGACGGCGACAACACCCTGCCCGCAGTAGAGAGGGTCAGGGGCAAATATCCATTCAAAATTAAAACCGTCAGGAACGCCTACGGGCGTGGGGCGCTCAACGCCATCAAGACGGGCCTTCTGTCTTTTACCAGCGAGGCAGCCCTCGTGGTCATGGCCGACCTGTCCGACGACTTCTCGATAGTGGGCGACATGCACAAGATGATCAGGGAAGGCTGTGACGTGGTCTGCGGCTCCCGATACATGAAGGGCGGCAAGCAGATAGGCGGCCCTTTGTTGAAGGGGCTCATATCCCGCACAGCCGGTGTATCGTTGCACCTGCTTTCAGGCATCCCCACCCGTGACGTGACCAACAGCTTCAAGATGTACGGAAGGCGCGCACTCCAGGGCATAACTATCGAGTCCGACGGCGGTTTCGAAATCGGCATGGAAATAACAGTGAAGGCCTTCGTGTCGGGGCTTAAGGTCGCCGAGCTTCCATCCGTGTGGAACGACAGGAAGGCTGGGGAGTCGAGGTTCCGCCTCGTCCGCTGGCTGCCAAAGTATCTCAGGTGGTATTTCTACGCACTGAGAGGACGCCGCTGACATCGCGCCGCCCCCTTCTGTCAAACCTTTTCATCTAAAATTTGTTATCATATTAACAATGTTATACATGATCAAGATTAGAGACCTACGTTTTATAAGACGTGTATCGACGTTCATGGCTGCGCTGACGGCCCTCTGCCTATGGCTTCCCGTACATGCCGATCCCTCCGGCGCATTCCCTGTTGCGCCGGAGCAGGACGTGATAGGCAAGTCCACCGTCTCTTTCCCGATGGACAAAGACACGCTGCTTGACGTAGCCCGCGACTACGACCTGGGCTACAACGAGATAGTTGCCGCAAACCCAGACGTGGACCCCTGGTTACCGGAGGCGGGCAAGCCGGTTACCGTGCCCACCGAATGGCTCATCCCCGACGCGGTGCGCGATGGCATAGTGCTGAATTTAGCTGAGATGCGGCTTTATTACTTCTTCTCAGGCAAGGGCACAAAGATGGTCGTCACCTACCCCATCGGCGTGGGGAAGGAGGGCTTCGACACACCAACAGGCGAGTTCCGTGTAACCGGGCGAGAGAAAAACCCCGTATGGCATCCCACGTCCGCGAGCAAGTCCGAGAGGCCGGAACTCCCGCGCTCCGTACCGCCCGGCCCCGACAACCCGCTTGGCGGGTACAAGATAACCATGAGCATACCCGGGGAGTACCTGCTCCACAGCACGAACAGGCCCTGGGGCGTTGGCAGGAGGGTAAGCCACGGCTGCATGCGGCTGTATCCCGAGGACATGACATGGCTTTTCGATATGGCAAAGGTAGGCACAAAGGTGAAGATAGTCTACCAGCCGGTGAAGGCCGGGCTGGTGGACGGGCGGTTGTTTGTTGAAATACACGAAGACTACATAGGCAATCTGGACCTGGCTGAACTGGCGGTCTCCGCCATATATAAAAAGGGCCTTGAACGACTCCTCGACTCCGAGAAGCTGTACAAGGCCCTTTCTGAAAAAAGCGGCCTCCCGACGGACGTTACGCTCGACACGCCCGAATAGCTATTTCCTGAGTGACTTCTCGAAGGCCTCTTCGCATTTCTGACCAGCCTTCTCGGCCCTGTCCGCCGCAGACTCGGCCCTCTTAGCGGACGCATCCGCTGCGGATGCGCTGTCAGCCGCCTTGGAAGCAGACGCCGCCGCGTCCTCTGCGGAACTGGCCGCTTTTGAAGCGGACATCTTCGCGTCGTTAGCGGAAGCCTTCGCGCTGTCAGCAGACGCCTGAGCGCTGTTGGCCGCATTGACCGCCGCCGCCTTCGAGGACTCCAGGAGCGCCCTGTCCTCCTTGCTCAGCGTTGCGCAACCAGCCAATGCGAATGTCAGCGCCAGCATTACCAGTACAAACCTGTACACCATAGTTGCACCTCCCTTCATCAGTTGTTGACATCGGTGATAATCCATACAGGAATGAGTATACCAGACGGACGGGATTTGGACAAATCCATTCACCCCCTCCCTTTAATCCCTCCCCCGCGGGCGGGGAGGGAAAACTGGTGTTCACCCCTCCCCACCTGCGGGGGAGGGGCCGGGGGTGGGGGCTCTTAAGGGTGCAGCGCCTTGTATATCGTCTCAGCCACGTTCTTCGGTAGGCCCGGGACGGCGGCGAGAGCGTCCAACTCAGCCTCGCGTATGGCCTTGAAGCTCCCGAAATGCTTGAGCAATATCATCTTGCGTTTCCTGGCTATGCCCGGTATGTCGTCGAGCGGGGAGGATACCGCGCGCTTCTGCCTCAGCTTCCTGTGGTGGGTTATGGCGAAGCGGTGCGACTCGTCCCTGACCCGCGCTAACAGGTGAACCGCCGCCGACGTGGGCGATAGTATTTTAGGCTCGTCGCCGCCCGGCAGGTACACCCTCTCGTATGCGCGCTTCTCGCTTATGCCTCCGTATTTGAGGCCCTTCTCGCGCGCCTTTGCAAGCCCGACAATGTCGACGTCGTTCATGTCAACGCCGAGGTCTTGAAGCACCTCGGTTGCTACCGACAACTGGCCCTTCCCCCCGTCTACAAGTATGAGGTCGGGGAGTTCACTACCCTCTTCCGTCAACCGTTTGTACCGTCTGCGGACAACCTCTTCCATCATGGCGAAGTCGTTTGCGCCCTCCACGCCCTTTATCGTGAAGTGCCTGTACCCCTGCTTGTCCGGCACGTTGTCCGCGAAGCTGACCATCGAGCCTACCGCCTCCGTGCCGCCCATGTTCGATATGTCGAATGCCTCGATGCGCCTCGGAAGCCTCTTAAGGCCAAGCTCGTTTTTCAGCGCCATCAGCACAAGCTCGCGCCCGGACGCGGTTGTGAGGTTCTGCTTCAGGGTCTCCCTCGCGTTATCTAACGCCATCTCCACCAGCTTCACCTTTTTCCCCCTCGCGGGGACAGATACACTCACCGGCCTGCCCCTCCGCCCGGACAGGAACTCGACGAGCAGAGGCTGTTCAGGGAGCTTATGAGAGAGCAGCACCTCCGGCGGGACCTCCTTGTCCTCGGTGTAGAACTGGCTCACGAACTCGGTCAGTATCTCGTGTTCGGGCGACTCTATATCCGTATTGATATAGAAGTCCTTCCGGCCCAGGAGTTTCCCTGCGCGCACGAAGAGTATCTGTATGTCAGCAGCCGCGCCCTCCTTTGCGACCGCGATTATGTCCCTGTCCACAACCTCCGTCGTAAACACCCTCTGGCTCTCCGTGGCCCTCCTGAGCGCGTCAATCCTGTCCCGTATATGCGCGGCGGCCTCGAAGTTCAGCGCCTCGGACGCGGCCTGCATATTCCTCTCAAGGCCCTTCACAAGCTCCTTGTCCTTGCCGGAGAGAAAAAGCCGCACCTCGTCCACCATCTTTGCGTATTCTTCCTTCTCAACCTTCCCCCCGCACGGCCCGGCGCAGCGTTTCATCCCGTACTGAAGGCATGGCCTCTCGACCTTGCTGCCCACGCCCTTCTTCCTGCACTTCCTGAGAGCGAAGTTCCGGTTGATGAACTTGAGCGTCTCCCACATCGGGCCGGTGGGCACGTATGGCCCGAAGTATAGCGCGCCGTCCTTCTGCACCTTCCTGACCACGGTAAGCGAGGGGAAGTCCTCGTTCACGCTGAGCTTCAAATAGGGGTAATGTTTGTCGTCCCTGAGCACCACATTGTAGCGCGGCTTGTGCTTTTTAATCAGGTTTGACTCAAGGATGAAGGCTTCCATCTCCGAGCTTGTGACGACGGTCTCGAAGTCGGCTATGTGCTCGACCATTGCGGCCTTGCGCGGGTCTGTCTCGCCCCCCTTCTGGAAGTACGAGCGCACGCGGTTCTTCAGCAGCTTGGCCTTGCCGACGTATATGACGCGGCCCCGCGCGTTCTTCATCAGGTACACGCCTGGCCGGTCTGGTAGGTTTGCTATTTTTTCTTCGAGGGTCATGTTGATATTGTACTACGAATGGGGCGTCATTGGAAGGAGCATCGTTTTGTTTGTCAACGAGATGTCACCCCGCACTTGATGCGGGGGCCAGGGCTTGCTGTCATTGCGAGGAGTCCCGCACCTGTCGTCCTGAGTAGGACATTGCGGAACCGAAGGTTCCGAAGATGAAAGAAGTCGGTCGAAGGACCCACCTTTGACTTTTGTATTTTATCAACTGTGGATTCTTCACTGCGTTCAGAATGACAAGCTGAATCCTAATACTCCACCCTGACCAGATACAGCCCCTGCGGGGGCGCGGTGGGGCCTGCCTTCGTGCGGTCCCGCGCTTCGAGTATACCGGCTACGTCCTCCGGCTTGAACCTCCCCCTGCCCACCTCGACCAGCGTGCCGACTATGTTCCTCACCATGTGCCGGAGGAAAGCGCTCGCCTCAAGCGCAAATTCGATAGTGTCTTCTTCGGTCGTTATATCGATTGCACGCACCGTGCGCACGGGCGACTGTGCGCTGCAGTCACGCGCCCTGAACGATGTGAAGTCGTGCTCGCCTATCAAGGTTCCCGCTGCGCCCTTCATCGCCTCGACGTCGAGCGGCACGCCCACCTGCCATGCAAAGTTCCGCCTGATGGGCGACGGCGTCTGCCTGTTCAGTACGATATACCTGTAATGCTTCCCACGCGCGTTATGGCGTGCGGAGAACTCATCCGGGGCCTCGGCGGATTCGAGTACGCGCATGTCCTTGGGAAGTCTATGGTTCAACGCCCCTTTCCAGTAATGTGCCTGAATCCGCGCATCGGTCTTGAAGCTCACCACCTGCGCCAGCGCGTGCACGCCCGCGTCCGTCCTGCCCGACGCGGTGACACGCACCTCCTCGCCGGACGTGCGCTTGATGGCCTCCTCCAGCGCGCCCTGCAAGGTAGACTGCCCCGGCTGCCACTGCCAGCCCGCGTAGTTGGTGCCATCGTATTCGAGGATTATCTTGATGTTTTTCATAATTGTAGGGGCCGTACCCATGTGTCGGCCCAATCCCCTGATTATATTCATCCCCCTTTGACAAAGGGGGAAAGAGGGGGATTTCAGGTGACGTTGTGAGTGGAAAAGGGACGACACACGGGTCGTCCCCTACAGTATGTGCTAAAGCTACCTGGCCTGCCCTGCCGAAGCAACCTTGGTCGTGCTGATATACGCCTTTATGCCGTCGTACACGGCCTGGGCTATATTCTCGCGGTAGTCCGAATCGCCGAGCAGGGCCTCTTCGTCCTTGTTGCTTATAAAGCCTACCTCGGTGAGTATGCTCGGCATGCTTGCCCCGTAGAGCACGAGGAACGGCCCTTGCTTGACTCCCTTGTCGTTCATCGCCTTGTTATGCTTTTTCAGGTCGCCGACAAGGCACTCCTGTACTGAGTGCGCAAGCTTCAGGGACTCGTCACGCTTGCTGTCGAGTATCAAATCCTTGAGTATGATATCCAGGTCGCCCATGTCCTTGATGGTGGTCATGTTCTCTCTGGCCGCGACCTCCATTATGTTCCTGTCCTTAGTGAGGTTCAGCAGGAAGGTCTCTATGCCGGTGGCGGTACGGTTGGGGCTGGAGTTCGCGTGTATGGAGATGAACAAATCCGCGTCGTTCTGCACCGCTATGCCCGGCCTCGCGTCTAAGTCAATGAACACGTCCTTGTCCCTCGTCATCACTACCTTGCAGTTGAGCTCTTTAGTGAGTATGTCCCTGAGCTTCAACCCCACGTCGAGCACCACGTCCTTCTCCATCAGGCCGCCCTTGCCTACCGCGCCGCTGTCCTTGCCGCCGTGTCCGGGGTCAATCACTATCACGCCCACGCAGAAGCCCGGCTGCGGGACGAGCGGGGACGGGGTCCTTGCTTCGGGTGCTGCTGGCTTTGGTACAGTCGACTTTACTGCTGCCGCAACTGGCTGTTGTACGGACGGGGCTTCAGCAGGTTTTACCGACTTTGGTGCGACCTGTTGTACGACGGGCGCAGGCGCAGGTGTCTGTACTGGTACCGGGGGAGACTGCCAGGCGGGTGCTGCCTCAGGCGACTGTACGGGCACCGGGGCGGGCTGCTTCTCTGCCCTGGGTACAAACGGTGGTATGGGTACCACGTCCTTATCCTTGCGGAACACCGTGATGAGCCTGCCGTCCAGTTTGCTACGGCGCGGTTTTTTACCGGTTACGTCTATCACCAGCCTCGGCGGGTCTTTCAGCATAAGGGCGTGGTGGTCAACCAGACTTTCAAGCTCAAGCACCACCCTGACGGTATCTTTGCCGAGCTGGTTTGCGCGTACGGATTTCAGTATCCCGTCGTTAATCGCTATCGGCCCGTCCTGTAATGGGCTCGATACGACCGCCTTCTTCACCTCGAAGGTGAGCCTGTCGCGCGACTTGCCGTTTACTACCTTGTACTTCACCTCGCCGTCCAGGTCTACCACCACGCGGGAGCTGCCCTCGTTGGACCAGTGGCGGATGCCCGTAACCCTTGGAAGTTTATCCTCGTCCTTCACCTCTATCATGCTGTCGGAATCTTTTACAACCCCCTGTGGTGATGCAGGCTTGTCCACTATAGGCTGTGCGTGTCTCGGAAGCGTCTTCAGCCTCTTTTTAGCCTGCTCGGCATACTGGCTGTTCGGGTAGTTGTTTACAATCAGGGCATAGTCCTTTGCGGCGGCCTCTTTGTCCCCGGTCTCGGTGCGCATGCCCGCAGCCTTCTGGAGGGCCTCATCGGCGTACTCGTTATCCGGGAACTGTGATGCGAAATATTCGTAGGCCTCGATGGCCGAGTCCATGTCCTGCCTTGCACGAGACACCTTGTACATCCCTGAGCAGGCCTCCGCCTTGGAGAATAGGGCGTAGCCCGCATACGGAGATAGCGGGTATTTTACGGCTATGTCGTCGAAATCCCTGATGCAGCCCTCCCAGAGCACACGGTATTTCCTGCGTTTCTTGTCTTTGGAGAGCTTTGCGAGCTTGTCCGTGGCCTTCTTGTATATGGCCTTCTCGGGGGATGCAATTGCGGGTTTTTTAATATGCCTTGCCTTGTGGACAGGCTTCTTGTGGTGACGCCTGGCCGCATGGGCCGGATTTACCGAATAGGTGAAGAGGCTTACAAATACGAAAATCGCTACAAACAGGGCTGACAACTTGCTCATTTAGGCAAACTCCGGGCTTTTTACGTAAACACCCCATTATATTAATAGGATTGGCAGTCCAAGTCAACCCGAAATAACTCTCCCTGAGCCTTTTTTCTTGACATGGCCCTTTGTTTTTGTGTAATATCATCATTCTAAATTCACAAGTCCCCGAAAGGAGCCGTATATCATGCAGGTGATACTAAGAGAAGAAGTAGAGAAGTTAGGCAAGATGGGCGAGATGGTCGAGGTCAAGCGCGGTTACGCCCGCAACTACCTGATACCCCAGAAGCTCGCCATAGAGGCCACACCCAACAACGTCAAGCAGCTCGACCACCAGAAGCGTCTCGTGGCTGCACGCGTGAAGAGGGTCGTCAAGGAGTCCGAGACCGTGGCGGAGAAGCTCAACCAGGCTTCCGTTACCCTCTACCACGCCTCCGGCGAAGAGGAGAAGCTGTTCGGCACCGTCACCACGATAGAGATAGCCGACGCGCTCAAGGAGCAGGGCATAGAGGTAGACAAGCGCAAGCTGGTGATAGAGGAACCGATAAAGAGGCTTGGCGAGTACAAAGTGACCGCGAAGCTCACAGGCGGCGTCACCGCAAGCATCACCGTGAAAGTCCTCAAGAAGGAACAGGCAGACTAAGGCCTCACCTTCATCTTTGTAGGGGCCGACCTGAGTGTCGGCCCTTTGTTTTTCTGGAGTAATATCCATGCCCCCGGAACCATCCCTACAGCGGCTTCCGCCCCAGAACATAGACGCGGAGCAGTCCGTCCTGGGCGCTATACTCCTCGAAAACAACGCAATCGACCGCGCCATCGAGTTAATCACCTCCGACGACTTCTACAAAGAGTCGCACCGCCTGATATTCCTGTCCATGATTACACTGAGCGAGTCCGGCGAGCCTATTGACCTGATAACACTGCCGGAGGCACTCAGGAAGGCCGAGCGGCTCGACAGGGTCGGCGGGGTAGCATACGTATCCACCCTTGTAAACACCGTCCCCAACGCGGCTAACATACGCTACCACTGCCGCATCGTACGGGACAAGGCAATCCTGCGTAACTTGATAAACTCTGCCACGAACATAGTCACAAAAGGCTACGAGGACTCCGAAGACGTGGACGAGTTCCTGGACCAGGCCGAGAAGACCATATTCGAGATTGCGGAGAAGAAGATAAAGCCGTCTTTCTTCACCGTCAAAGACGTGGTCAAAGACAGCTTCGAGATGATAGAGCGGCTCTACGAGCGAAAAGAGATGATAACCGGGATACCCACCGGTTTCACAGAGCTTGACGAGCTGACGGCGGGGCTTCAGCCCTCCGACCTTATCATAGTGGCGGGCCGCCCCTCTATGGGCAAGACCGCGTTCTGCCTGAATATCGCATCTCACGTCGCTATGGGCAGGAAGCTGCCTGTGGCCGTGTTCTCTCTCGAAATGTCCAAGGAGCAGCTGGTCTTGAGGATGCTGTCCTCGGAGGCGAGGGTGGACGCGAGCAAGGTGCGTACCGGCAGGCTGCAGCAGTCCGACTGGAACAAGCTGACGGGCGCTGCGGGCGAGCTTGCGGAGTCCCCCATTTTCATAGACGACTCCTCGTCCATCAACGTGCTTGAGATGCGCGCCAAGGCCAGAAGGCTGAAGCGCGAGCACGGCCTCGGCCTTGTGATAGTCGACTACCTCCAGCTCATGCGCGGCCACGGGAACGTGGAGTCCCGCCAGCAGGAGATCTCGGACATATCGCGGTCGCTCAAGGGCCTCGCCAAGGAGCTTGCATGCCCCGTCATCGCGCTGTCGCAGTTAAACCGCGCGGTGGAGACCCGCACGGACAGGAAACCGCTACTGGCAGACCTCAGGGAGTCGGGCGCGATAGAGCAGGACGCAGACGTGATTATGTTCATATACAGAGAAGAGTTCTACAAGCGGTGCGACTGCCCCCAGGACGGCCCGTGCATGTGCGGCAGGCGCGGCAAGGCCACGGTGAGCATTGGCAAGCAGCGTAACGGCCCGG
>Ga0334722_10000391_pt1 | contig 66238 bp, 62 predicted proteins | sample C3_bottom_MG_FD_207210 | JGI IMG/M metagenome (GOLD analysis project Ga0334722, IMG submission 207210) | Sediment microbial communities from Yellowstone Lake, YNP, Wyoming, USA - C3_bottom | ecosystem: Environmental > Aquatic > Freshwater > Lake > Sediment | place: USA: Wyoming | collected... | reverse complement strand
GTACCGCCTCCAACTTGAACTCCAGCGTGTACGCCGCTCTCTTGCCCTTTTCTGTCATCATTTCGCATCTCCTTTACCGTCAACTTTACACCCGGTTAAGAAGTACGTTTTTCAGGGGCAACCTCAGTATTCTGGCAAGGCATGAGCGGGCGGCCGGATACGAATATCTTTCTTCGTATACCGCGCGCAGCTCTGGATCGAACGACTTCAAAATCTCGCGCTGCGCGCGGTCGATCGCGGCAACGAAGTCGTCCGCCGTCGCACACACCCAGCCCGCACGATCGGTAATATCTTCATATCCCGAGAATGCCTCAGGCGTGCCGATAATCTTCTTGCCATACATCAGCGCTTCAGCAACTTTAGTCTTCATTCCCGAGCCGTCGAAAATCGGCGCGATCACGAAGGTCGCTTTCAGATACCACTCGGCGAGGCTGTCAACGGGCCCCACAACCTCGACCCTTCCCGGCTGTTCCAACTCCGGCTTGAGGTCCTCCAAGCCGTGGCCAACGATGCAGATCTTGACATGTATGCGCGGGACCACATGTTTGACGAACCAGGTGATGCCCGCGCGGTTGGCATAAAAGCCCCCGCCAACGAACAGGGCGAACTTTTCGTCGGGTAAGCACGTGATCATGCCGTGGTCAGCCGGCAAGGTGTCCTGCATCGCCATCGGCGCCACATGCGTTGCGGGGCGGCCGTAGAGCTTCTTAAGCAAATGGCTATCACGCTCAGTCAAACAGATAATCTTGTCGCTGTAGCGTACGGCCTTTCGTTCCGCGAGGTAATTCGCCATCAGGACTGCCAGCGCGCGCGGCGTCTTGGTGTGCCTAAGCGATCCCAGGAAGAATCGGGATTCCACATTATGGAAGAAAGTGACGACCTGAACTTGCGGAAGCGCTTGTTTGATCGCCCGGACGAAGCCACCTAAGTTGGAGCCATCGACAAATACCTTGCCGATACTCTCGGCCTGAATCATTTGCAGTGCTTCGCGAATGACCGCTTTGTTCAAGCCGTCGATATAGCCCCTGAACGCGTTGATGATCGACGACGCACCCTGCAGCGGACGTTTGGACAACTCCAACAATACCAAACTATTGCCATAAAGGTCGCGGAGTGCATCATGGTTAAGTCGGCACAACAGCGCTCGGCCGCCCGAGGGCGTGGCATGCAGTTGGCTGGTTAGTAGCAATACTTTGGCTGGAGCATCGCAACCAATAGGTATCATCGTCTTCTTATGCGGTCAGCGCATCGCTGCCAAGAACTGCTGAGCGATTACGTCCGGCAAGAAACGTTGCGCACCGCGGACTTGGTCTTGGGCGGCGTGTTGCGACATCAATTCATTCTCGATGGCCTTGGCCAAACTGTGCTTGTCCTTGAGCGGCACGATCGTTCCAAATTGGTTGTTGCGCAAAATGTCGTGAATGCCTTCTCCGCAGTCTGTGCTGACAACGCGCAGGCCACAAAGCATGGCCTCGACGATCACATTGCCAAAACCCTCTCGATCTGAAGAAAGAACCAGCAAGTCAGAAGCGGCCATCTCCTCATACGGGTTCACCCGGTAGCCAAGAAACCTGACGCGTTGCTCCAGCCCCAAGGCATTGCACCTTTGCTCAAGCTCAGGCCTCAATCTGCCATCACCAACAAACACCAGGGTGACATTGTATTTTGCTGGAAGCAACGCAAAGGCCTCCAGCAACAAACCCGGGTTTTTGGGGTCATCCATCCGGCCTACCCAGATAACCTGCTTTGCGCCGTTGGGCTTGCGTAGCGGCAGTAGGTGAGGCTCGGGTGGAGTTATTGGGTTGAAAATCACGACCAACTTACGCTTCAATCCGATGGTCCAGCGTCCAACATCCTTGGACACGCCCGTTGAAACCGCGATTACTTTGTTCGCCCAGGGGTAGAACACACTGGCGCTGACCGCATAAAGCCATTTGGGGCTGTTCTTGCTCATGCTGGGCTGGGAATGCTCCCACAGAAGCAGCTTGACGCCAGGAAATAGCATTTTTGCGACGCAGGAACACAAGTTGAGCTTCCAGAAACTCGACAGCAGCACATTCGGCCGCTGCCTGATGAAGTATGCAAGCAATCTGGCCGGTAGCTTGTAGGTTCTATTGCATTGCAAATCAACAATATTGAAGTCCTTTGCTGCCTCTTCCAGGAGCTCACCTTCGCAATTCATCAGCAGAATGTCCACCAGCGCGCCGATGTCCTTCAGGGCTTTGGCGAGATTAATTGCAACCCGCTCTGCCCCGCCATACTTCAGACTTGGCAGGAGCAAGGCAATTCGTTTCGGAGGGACTTCAGCCACGCAAGATCGCCTTTGCCCAGCTGATGACTTTGTTCAACCGATGACGCTGCCAAAACATTGCGCCCTCCAGATTATCCCGAGGCGATTTCGATCGCTCTTTCAGTTCCAACCTATCGACTGAAATGACCCGCTCCAGAAACCGCGCCTCAAGAGACTGTTGTAGCGCCGCAATCTGTTCGTCGGTCATCGTGTTCGGATGCAGGCAAACCGTCCAAAGCCCGTCGCTCTTCTCCCTCAACCGCCAGAGTTGTTGGGGTATCCAGAAGAAGCCATCGTCAAAGTACTGATCACGGGCGATTCCGTCACTGACGACCCGGATGGCAGTTTCGTCACGGATGGCCTTCAGCGTAATCCGGTCGAAGCAATGCGCTGGCGCAATCCAGATCGTTGGCGCGACGTCCTGAGATGAAAAGATCTTCCATGATTTCCTGATCTTTTCGGCTTGCTGTTCGTAGGGGAGGCCACCAAATTCGCTACGCTCGTAGTAAGGCAGTATTAGCTTGCTCTTCGTGTAGTGCATGACATGCTGGTAGCCATGCATGGCGATTGACCACCCTTTCGCCTGCCAGCGTCGTACTTTGACCCAGAAATCCAGATCGGTCGTGTCAATCGCAAGCCCGGGATCACAGTTGTCAGGTACAACGGCGACGATAGGCTTGATGCCGAAATCATCCAGCAACTCCTCGATCGCTCGCCATTTCAGTCGATTCATCGTGGGACAAGCGTCGTCTATGCGCAAAATGTACCGCGCCGTCATTGCAGAACCTCGAACAGGTGGAAACTTCGTTCCTCATTTGGCGGCCGCGTTATTGATATTCTCCGTGCCTTCCCCTGTAAGAACGCAAAATCATGTTTGTACTTGTAATCGTTCGGTCCATCTGCGTCAATGGCATCGAGCAACAGAAATCGAGCACGCGGCAGTAAGGGTGCAATCTGCGCGTCGAGCGATTCCGGGGCGATCTCGTGGATCCAATTCACCAGAATCAGAACATCGATGTGCTGGAGAGACACCGCTGATAAATCGCCCTGAATGAAAGTAATCTTCCTGCAACGCAGGAAGCGTGCGGCGCGAATAACGGCTTCGTCGACGTCGTAACCGTAGCGCTCCGCCGCTTGAACGCGGGACAAAATACTCCCCAGACCACATCCAACCTCTACCACCGAGTGAGGTTTTAATTCATTCACAAGTCGCGCAACCGTATTTCGGTAGGGCCGTGCAGACATCGGCGCTTCGGCGTGCCATCGATGGAAATTGAAAATCCTTGCAAGAGCGCCAAGGAAAAGGCGGTCCAGAGCAATCCGCAGAACCCGGAGCAGGCCCAAGCGGCGTACCGTGGCAATCTTTCTGAACACAACGCTTTTCACGCTTTTGGTCTCGATTGCGAAGGAACGCAATGTCATACGGCGGTGGCGCCGACGCACCGAGCTTTGCGCTAAATACGGATCAAAACGTATTGGACGACATCGAGGTCGAGTATCTCTTGTAAATCAGCGCACCATGAAGACGTTAGCGCCAAATCGGTTGACGAAACTATAGCCATGACTCAAGAGCATGGGCACCGCATCAGATTCTCTGTGACGGGAATCATCCTCAAGCATGATAAATGTAGGCCAAAGCTGATTTGGCACGTCCTCAAAATATTTGCGCAATACGCGCCATTCAAAGCCCTCGATATCGAGCTTCATCAGTCTTGGCTTCCTTGAGCCATCAATTAGGCTCGAAAGAGGAAGGCATTGAATCTCTTGAGTTCGCAGCAGGCTGGCATTCGCCTGCCTGTAAAATGAATGCGCGCCCGCATTGCCATCATCATTGAGAAGTAGTGAAAGGCGCTCTTCCTTATCAGAAACACCGAAATTGCGATCCTCAACCCACCCAATATCGTTTGTTTCCAGATTATGCTTTAGACGTCTTGCGTTCTTCTGCTCTGCTTCAATCGCCGTCACTTTTCCAGACGAGCCGACCAAATCAGCGAATATCAGCGAATATGTTCCGATATTGGCGCCAACATCAATTACATAGTCGCCCCGATTCAATATCTTCCTGATAAGCCGCCTTTCCCTAAAATCGTACCATTGCGGGGTAAAGATTAGATAGTTGCCTATCGCATCATTCGGACTTAGGAGCATGTTTCTCCCAAACACCGAAACTTCGACGTCGGGTAAGTCATGGCGGCGAAATGCGCGAGCGATTAGGGCCAAAATTCTTCCAAGTCCCCTCACCCTCGGCATGTGCGACGTCACTTCCCTAACAATAAGAAGCAACTTCAATCTCGTGATCATTCAAGAAGGCCCTGAATTCCGCGGGCGCCGTTAGGGTGCGTTGCTGGCGAATTCGATTTCGATTAGTTAACGTGCTTCGCTCAGAAGGTTTGGAGCAATCTAAGCCACGCTTTTACAAAAAGCGGCTTTTGCCGTATCGTTTCCAGGAATTTCCTTCTTGCCGCTTGATTGTCTCCGCAACTCAGGCAGCGCACGCCGCCAAAATAGATGACGTTCTTGACAATCGATTCCATACATAGCGAACGATATCGGGGGTATCGGTTTGCCACAATCTGGTAAGTAAGTTCGATGTCTTTTAGCATCGCAAAATATTGCTTGCTTACATTGTTTTCGTGATCCCGATATTTGGCGAACACGCCGTCAACATGACCGTAGATTCCACCTCCGGACAGGACTTCGATCCAAAACAACAAGTCGGACGCAATCGATATCGCTTCGTCGAAACCATGAGGGGGAATCGCACTCGCCCTCACCATGATCGACTGCGCCGGGAGTGGCGAACCATGGCGAATAAGCTCTTCCGGACCAGTCCCTTCTTGCAGCACCGGTGAGGGCGAATTGGGCATCCTTGATCCATTTGCAAGTATGTGCTCGATTGCGTGGCCACATAGCACGCGGCGTTTATCCTGTTTGAACCAGTCGACCTGGGCAGGGACTTTCCCGGGAAGAAGTACATCATCACCACCGAGAAAAGCAATAAATTGACCGGAGCATGCGCGCAGTGCGCGATTGCAGTTGCGCGTTATGCCAACATTGTCTTTGTTCAAAAGCGCAATCAATCTCTCAGAATAAGGCGACTGCAACTGTGCAATTATCTCCGCTGTTCCGTCGGTCGAGCCGTCGTCGGATATGACGACCTCAAGATTGTCGTAGTCCTGGTTAACGGCGCTTTCAATCGCTTCGGCGACGAAGTCTTTTTGATTGAAGGAGACAATCATGATTGAAACTTTTGGCACGGCAGATGGGCCGTTGGATCGAATTCCATTGGATTTCGATTCAATCGGCTGATTTGCGGAGAGTGTAGTCGCGGTCTTCATTGAAAGATCATTTCTCGCCAAGAACTCGTATCTTAAGGCGCTGTGCCATAGCGGCTATTCTCCCTAACGGGCCTTGGGGGCCGACAATTCGCGACAAGCGGTTAAGGCTGTAGAGCCAGAATCCCAGCGCCATGCCGCAACCGGCCAACCATCCCCAACGTGTCGTACTTGCCAGAACACCCACGCCGACGCAAAGAAGAAATATTGGCACAAGCAGATGAGTAACCTGGTCTGACCAGTGAAACCCTAGTCGTTGTCTTGCAAGGATATAGACCAGTGGCAAGTAGAAGACGTAACAAACTAAAAAGGATATGCCTGTGATCCGCAGGCCCATGAACGGCGCCAACTCGACAATCAGCATTCCCATGAGGACCAGCGCAGACGTTTCAGTCCAAAAAAAGGTCTTCCCATCGCCCGCGGCAAGAATAAGAAAACCCAGCGGCCAACTCGCCACTTTGAGCACGTCACCAAGAATTTGCCACCGCAGCAGTTCTACTGCCGGGGTAAATGCGGCTGAATAAAGCAATTGCACGACCCAAGGCGCAAGCGCCATCATTGCGATGAATACCGGCGCGCTGAGCAGCAGGGCAATTTCTGTCTGTTCGTTGACCAGACGCGTCGCGGCTGCGTTGTCATGGATAACGCCCGTTAGCCGCGGGTAATAATCGGCCCCCATCGCGCCGAGCACAAATCCGATGTACTGCATAGAGATTATCCATGCTGCCTGATAATGACCGACGGCATCCATACCTAGTGAATTGCCTACCTCGACCCTTATCCAAAGCTGAACTAATGAAGTGGCGAGACTTGCTCCCATGAAGGGTATGCCGAACTGCAAAAGTACCTTCCATTCGTCTGCCACTTCCCGGACTGAGATATTGCACGTCGCAGACCTGGTAAGACGCGACACATAAACGTGGCCTAGCGCAAAACTCACCACCGGACCGACTAGGACATACGCTACCAACCCAGCTTGGCCCCACTGCCACAGCAGTGCTACACCCAGCCCCGTATTGAGCGCTGCGCCGTAAACGCTCAGGCGCGCCATATCGCCAATGTGACGCATGCCCTGAATCAGTGCGCCCTGCGATGCGCTGGCCACGGACAGTGCGACCCCCGCCGCAATCCAACCGACTGTGCCCGCTTGCGCGGCGCTGCCAAGTACACGGATGGCCAGAACTTCGCGCAATGACCACACAACCAGGCCGCCCGCGGCTGCGAGCAGCAGCGTCCCCCAAAACATTGCCCGCCGAGCTACCGCAAGCGCTCGGAGATCCTCTCTACCGAGAGCTTCTGCGATCTGCCGCGTGCCAACCGTACCAACGCCCATCGTCGCTAACGCAGCGGCTGTGGACATCAGCCCGCTGTAAAGACTAACCAGGCCGACGCCAGTCGGGCCGAGCAATACCGCCAGCACCTTGCTGCGTACCAGCCCGATCAACGTATTGATGACCGACGCCCCACCGATGATCGAGGTGCTGCGCAGGATCTGCCTGTACGACTTGCCGCTGTCGCTCACTCTACTACGCAGCCTTATGTATGGCAGCGATTACGGAGTCCACCTGCCCAAGCTGGAGTTGCGGTCCCATCGGCAAACTCAGCACCTCGGCCGCCATGCACTCTGCGATCGGAAAAGAACCCTGCCCCCAGCCGGCGTGCGTATACGCCTGCTGCCGGTGCGGCGGGATAGGGTAATGAATCAGCGTGCCCACGCCGGCATCGGTCAGCGCTCGCTGCAGCGCATCGCGCTGCGGGTGTCGCACCACATATAGGTGCCACACGGGGTTGGCCCATTCCGGCACCTGTGGCAAGGTCAAAGCACAGCGCGCCAGATCCTGCTGGTAGCGTTGCGCGATGGCGCTGCGGCGGGCATTCCACTCGTCCAGGTGAGCCAGTTTGACCCGCAGAATCGCCGCCTGCAGCGGGTCGAGGCGGCTGTTATAGCCCTGCACGTCGTTCACGTACTTCTCGCGCGAGCCGTAGTTGCCGAGCACGCGGACGCGCTCGGCGATTTGCGCGTTATCCGTGGTCACCGCGCCGCCATCGCCCATGGCGCCCAGGTTCTTGCCGGGGTAAAAGCTCCAGGCCACGGCATCGCCATGCGCGCCCAGGCGCCGACCCTTGTAGCGCGCGCCGTGGGCCTGCGCCGCGTCTTCGAGCACCCGCAGGCCGTGTTTGCGAGCAACGGCCAGGATCGCGTCCATGTCGGCCGGCTGGCCATAGAGGTGCACCGGCAGGATCACTCGGGTGCGCGGGGTGATGGCCGCTTCGATCCGCGCCGGGTCGAGGTTGAAGCTGTGCGCGTCCGGTTCCACCGGAACCGGCGTGGCGCCGCAATGGCTGACGGCCAGCCAGGTGGCGATATAGGTGTTGCTGGGAACGATAACTTCGTCACCCGGCCCGACGTCCATGGCACGCAGCGCCAAGTGCAGAGCGTCGAAGCCGTTGGCCACGCCCACGCAGTGCCGTGACCCGCAGTAATCGGCGTACGCGTTCTCGAATGCTTCGACTTCCGGACCAAGAATGTAGCAGCCGGATTCAAGCACGCGTTGGAATGCTGCTTCAAGCTCGACGCGTAGTTCCAGATGCTGCGCCCTTAGATCGAGAAACGGAACATTCATCCTTTGGTTTCTCGCGGAGCTGCCAGAAACGCCTCGCGGTCGCGAAAATAGTCTGCTGCATCGTAAAATTCCGAGGCCAGCACCATGCACACCGCGCCGGAGGAGAAATTATCCAGCAAACGCCACATCATCGGACATACATAGAGGCCTTGATAGGAGCGGTTCAGGTGATAGCGCCGCTGGCTCTCGCCGTCATCCAGTACGACATCGAAGCTGCCGGACATGGCCACGATGAATTGATGCAGTTTCTTGTGGGCGTGGCTGCCCCGCTCAGCACCGCCCGGAACGTCGTAAAGGTAATACACCCGTTTGATGTCGAAAGGGATATGGTGCGAGCTCTCGACAAAGGAAAGGTTGCCCCGAGGATCCTGAATTCGCGGCAGTTCAATAATCTTGCAGTCGCTGAGTGGCATGCGGCGTCCTAAGGCATCAAAAAGAGCAATTCAAGCCGCAACACTACGCTGCAGCTTCGAAATGTGATTGACGAAGCGCGTGGACCTGTAGCGCAGCGTCACTATCTGCTCGCGAGGCGCCTGCCGACTTAGATCGACGGCGCGTTCTCGAGGCCAAAGCCAAAGCGCCGGAAAAATTCACGCCGACTCCGGTACTTCTTCCTCGTCGCGGAAAGATAAACCCACTCACTGTCAGTGCGATCTTCCGTGAGGATACCCATCGTACGATGCAGCGCGCGCATGCGTTCGTTGTCGAGGCGCACAGTAAGCGTATCGCTTCGCTCGTGACCCAAGACGTCGAAGCCGATCTGCAAGGTCGTGAAAATTGCGTCCAGCGCCAGGAAGGCTGGCGCCACTGGGCTAACGATTAAGCTGTGAAAACTAAAGAACCGCTTATTGTTCAAATCAGCGAGCCTGATGAACCCAGCCACTTTGTTTATATTCGGGTGTGCGCTGATGGCGTAATACAACTCCTCGCCGAGCAGGGCCTTCTGCCTGGCGGATCGAATGTACTCCCGCTGCTTCAACGGGTCTCCATCAATGGTGTTCAAGTAGCGCGCTCGTTCCGATATCCGTAACTCGTATAACAACGGGTAATCCAATTCCTCAACAAGGCGCAAGTGAATGAAGCGGGTATCGAGGCGAAAGAGGGTGTGCAGTGGTCGCGTCGCATTGCTAGGCGTGCGCTCTACGCTTCCGGCTTCCATCAAAGACCGCCGTCAATCGGGATGACTGCGCCGTTGACATAATCGGCGCGAATCAGGAAGCGGACGCTCTCGGCAATGTTCGATGCATCGCCGAGTTTCTTGGATGGAATGTCGGCGATCATCGTGGCGCGCAGCTTTTCCGGGATCGAGTCCATCAAACCTGCGTCGAAATAACCCAACGAGAGGACGTTGGCCGTGATGCCGAACCTGCCGTACTCCCGCGCGAGGCTCCGGGCCAAACCTATAAGGCCGGTCTTCGCGGTAGAGTAAAGCGTCAATCCGGAGTCACCTCGAAGGGCTCCGGTCGAGGAAAGGAAAATGATCCGCCCCCACTTTGCCGAGACCATTTTGCGGATCAGCGGGGGGAGAACGATAAAATTGACACCGAGGTTGGTTTCAAGCATGTCGCTAACATCATCGGCCTCAATATTGATGAATAATTTGTCAATCTTGCGCGCAGCAAAGTTGACAACCGTTATTCGCTCCCCTGCGATCCGTTCGATGGCGTCCATCGCGGACTGCGGCTGCCGGTAATCAATTTCGAATACTTGGTCGTATGTTTCGCGCGTCGTCTTGCTTGCCTTACGGCAGAAGCCAACCAAGGTATCTTCTTCGCCGAGGGCTGCAGCGCAGCGCAGGGCGAGGGCGGAATTGGCGCCGAAAAAAATAATCATGATTCAGTCTACCTTAACCGTATCGGCGCTCCAGGACACGCCGACGCCGAAGCAGAAGCCGTTAATCGATCGATGGAATGCCCAGTTGCGTCGGGAGCGCTCAATTGGACAGGAGGGAATTGCGCTCGAGCAGGGTGAGTATCTCGCGCACGCTGCTTGCCTGCGCCAGTTCGCTGATGTCTGCGGCCTTGCCCTTAGTCGCTTCATCGAGGGCGATCAGGATGCTAAGGTGGATAAGGGAGTCCCAATCCGCCTGATTCTCCATCGAACTGTCCTCACTTACTTTGGGTACGCCCAATGCCTTCGCGATCAGAGCGAGCACTTGTTTTTTGGAAACCATTTAAATCCTCCGATTGGGCCAGTTTCTTAACGAGCCAGAAAAATCTCGGTACGGCCCAGCAGCATGCCGAATTTTCTGGTCAAGGTGATTGCACCCTTTGCTTCCAGCGATTCGAGAAGTTCGCGATGGCTGGTAAGTTCTTGCGGCAGAGGCCATTGGACCGAACCCAGGCTTGTGACGCTACCGAAATGCGCCCGCGCGGTTTCAACAATGCGCGACACGTTCGAAAGGGAAATGGTTGGGAAGATCAATCTACCGCCGGGATTGAGGAAGCGCGGGGCGCTTTCAATCACGCGAACAACGAGTTCTGCTCCATCGACGCCGCTCGCGCACGGAACACCCTGGAACCAGCGGGAGTGTTTCGCCAGTGGCTCCGAGACCCCAGAAACGTCATCCACGATCACGTCGAATCGTTGCCCGTTCCAGGGCTCGAAAAGATTACCAGCCTTGAATTCGCAGCATTGTCCGGCGGATCGAAAGTTGAATTCGACCGGCGCACGGCTGTCCTCATGAATGTCGGACAGCCAGACAAGGGGAAGTTTCTTGAGTTGTGCAATGACCAAGCCGACTACACCGGAACCGCAGCCTAGGTCGAGGACCCGGTCGCTTTCGGCTACTTCCTTCAGCGCACATTCAATAAGGAGCCGCGAAGTATCCGTCGGAACGAATGCCGACCCGGCGTCCACTTCGAAATCCGCATTTGCGTATGTGAGCTTCACGTTCTTGTGTCGCGACGAGGGTGGCGAAGCGCCGCACGAAATAAAGCAATTCTAACGTTTTGGTATCTGATTCTACAAAGACTTGCGCGCAGGGCACGGATCGGCTGCAGTAGGATTTGAATACCGGTGTCAAGCGAGCGCACTTTGTCCAGTTTGCGCTGGAAACGGATGACAAAGTTGCCCAGGCCGACGACGCGCTGGCCGGGTTCGAGCGGCGTTTCGAGCAGATTGGAGTCGATGATGTCGGTCACGCCGGTGACGCCGCCGGGTGGCGGGCTGCTGGTGTAGCTCCTGCCGCAGCGCTTTAGATTGATGGTCATGCTAGCTTTCCGCGCGTTCGCTATCACAGGCGCAGGTCGCTGTCCGCAGCGGCCAGCGCGTACTTCAGGTCATACAGCACATGCAGCGGCTTGCCCAGCGCGCGCAGGGCGGGCGCGCCCATGGCCTTGAACTGGTCGTGCGCTACGGCGATGACGATCGCGTCGTAGGCGCCAGTCTCGGGCTGGCGCACCGGGGTGATGCCGTATTCGTGCTGCGCTTCCTCCGGGTTCACGCAGGGGTCGTAGACGTCGACCTGGGCGTTGTAGGAGGCCAGATCGGACACGATGTCCACCACGCGGGTATTGCGCACGTCTGGGCAGTTTTCCTTGAAGGCGAGGCCCATGACCAGGATGCGCGCGCCGGCGACGGGGATGCTTTTCTGCGCCATCAGCTTCACCACCTGCGCCGCCACGTAGAAGCCCATATTGTCGTTGATGCGCCGGCCGGCGAGGATCACTTCGGGGTGGTAGCCCAGTTCCTGCGCCTTGTGCGTGAGATAGTAGGGATCGACGCCGATGCAGTGCCCGCCCACCAGGCCCGGGCGGAAGGGCAGGAAGTTCCACTTGGTGCCGGCGGCAGCGAGCACTTCCTGGGTGTCGATGCCGATGCGGTTGCAGATCAGGGCGAGTTCGTTGATCAGCGCGATATTGACGTCGCGCTGGGTGTTCTCGATCACCTTGGCTGCCTCGGCCACTTTGATGCTGCTCGCCCTGTGGGTGCCGGCGGTGATGATGCTGGCGTAGAGCCGGTCGACGAAGTCGGCGGCGTCCGGAGTGGAGCCCGAGGTCACTTTCTTTATCGCGGTGACGCGATGCTCCCTGTCGCCGGGGTTGATGCGCTCGGGAGAGTAGCCGGCGTAGAAGACTCCCCTCACCCCGCCCTCTCCCCGGGGGGGAGAGGGGGAAAAACGAGCTCCGCCCGCATCCCCGAGGGGAGAGGTGGTGGATGTCATGAATTTGAGGCCGGAGTGCTGTTCCAGCACGGGGACGCAGTCCTCCTCGGTGGCGCCGGGGTAGACGGTGGATTCGTAGATCACCACCCCGCCAGGTTTCAGCACCCGGCCCACGGTTTCGCTCGCGCGCAGCAACGGGCTGAGGTCCGGGCGTTTGTAGCGGTCGATGGGCGTGGGGACGGTGACGATGAACACGTTGCAGGCGGCGAGGTCGGCGGGGGTGGAGCTGAACATCAGGCCCTTGCGAGGGGCGGATTCGTGCACGAGCGCTACGCTGCTTAGGTCAGCCGGATCGACTTCGCGCGTGTTGTCTTCGCCGCGGCGCAGCTCTTCGATGCGCGATTGTTTGACGTCGAAGCCCACCACCGGATATTTGCGCGCGAATTCCACCGCGAGCGGCAGGCCCACGTAGCCCAGGCCGATGATGCCGATGCGCAGTGAGGCAGGGTCAAATTTCAGGGTCATGGCGCTTTTCCTTCAGGCACGCTACCGCCCTGCAACACACTTGCGTGTTTCGCATATGTTTTCTTTAGCAAGTTCCTCAAGGGGATCTTCCCCTCAAGGTGATTCGAGACCTTCGCGGCGCAAGTTCTCTGCTACAACCGCGTTCCGCCGCTTGCTACGCCGCGGCGTGCTACGCGTTCATCCGACCCTGCGCTCGCTGATTTTTCCGACTTCGCGCTGCAATTGTTCGATCTCGGCCTTGAGCGTTTCGTATTCGGCCGTCTTGCGCTTGAGAAACTGCATCGTGATGCTGGCTTTGCTTTCGATGCCCCGCGGCGTGAGCAGGTAGGCGTAGCTCAGTTTGTTGCGGTTATTTCGAAAGTTGCGCACCTTGACGAAACCCGTATCGATGAGGGCATTGAGGCAGTAGTTCACCTTGCCGAGGCTGGTGCCCAGCTCGCGCGCGAGATCGCGCTGGCTCAATTCGGGCCTCGTCTCGATCAGCCGCAGCAAGCGAAAATGCGTGTCTTCCAGGGAGTGTTCAATACCGGGAGGCATGATCACCGTTTGCCGGTTTGGGTGCAGCGGGAACGATCATTGGTCGCATGCGTTCAAATGTTGAACGCAGATTAGAGAGCAATTGCGGGTGGATGTCAATTGGTGCGGCGCCCGTCCTCGTCTTGTACCGTCGCGCCAATGATGCCAACATGCCGGCATAACAAACAACATCAGGGAGGCTATCGTCTTTAGCCGCATTCTCCGCTGGATACTCGCCGCACTACTGCTTGCGCCAGCCAGTTCGCCTGTTCTCGCGCAGCAACACAGCGGCGCGGCGAGGGTGGCGCAGAAGCCGTTGTCCTCGCCGCGGCAGAACGATTTGCAGCGGCTCGCGGCGGGCACGGTGTTTCGCGACTGTGCCGATTGTCCGGAGATGGTAGTGATCCCGCCGGGCAGCGTCAGCGTGGACTCGTCCGGCGACGGCGCGGGAACCGGTCCCGAAGAGCCGCAACGCGCGGTGAAGCTGGCAGCCGCGATCGGCGTGGGCAAATATGAGGTGACCAGGGCACAGTTCGCGCGTTTCGCGCGGGAAACCGGCAACGCGACCAAGGGCAGTTGCTTTGTCTGGAGCGGCGTCAGGTACGAGCACGATGCGTCCAAGGACTGGCGCAATCCGGGTTTTGCGCAAACGGACAAAGACCCGGTAGTCTGCGTCAACTGGAACGACGCCAAGGCCTACGCTGCATGGCTGGCGAAGAAATCAGGCAAACCCTATCGCCTACCCACCGAGGCCGAATGGGAATACGCCGCGCGTGCAGGCAGCGCGGCGTTGCGGCCCTGGGACGACGATGCGCGCGCAGCCTGCCGTTACGCCAATGTGGCCGATTTGCGTGCGATGCGCGACGTCCCGGGTACCGCAAGCTGGCTGTTCCACGACTGCGACGACCACCACGCCTACACCGCGCCGGTCGGGAGTTATCAGCCCAACGCATTCGGCCTGTACGACATGTTGGGCAACGTCTGGGAATGGACCGAGGATTGTCAGGATGAAAATAGCGACGGCGCGTCATCGAAGGGTCGCGACTGCTCCAAGGGAGCGTGTTGCCGGCGCGTACTGCGCGGGGGGGGCTGGGTCGACAGCCCGAATTTCGTACGCTATGACTTCCGCTTCTTTATCGGTTCGGGCGACCGCGACTTCTATATCGGCTTTCGTGTCGCGAGGACGGATTAGGGCTCGAACCCGGGCCGCGCGCTCCTACGAAAGCTCCTGCGTGTCTCCTTCGTCGGCGGGCGACTCGCCGCGATCCCGGTGATACAGCGAGATCCAGGCGAACGCGAGCAGCAGCATGAAGGTCAGGGCGTTCGCGGGGATCTGCAGATTGAAATCCACCGTGCTATGCAGCCCCAGGGCGCTGACGGCCATCATCGCGCCGAATGAAATCCCGCGCATGAGCCGGTCGCGCCGGACGATCTGCGCGCGCAATGCCGCCAGAAACGAGGTGAATACCAGCAGTCCCAGCAGCGCTATCCCGACCACACCGGTTTCACTGGCGAACTCCAGGTAGTCGTTGTGCGCGTGGGTATAGAGATCGCCGAGATCCTGCTGAGGATAACGCGGAAACACCACGTGAAAAGAACCCAGTCCCGCGCCGAACACCGGATAGTCCTGCCACATGCGCAGCGTGTCGCGCGCGTTGGCGCCGCGATCCTCGGTTTCCATCCTGGTCTGCTCGATCCGGTCCAGCACGCGCTCGACCCCGAAATAGGCGCCGACGATCAATATATCGATGACGATCAGACTCGCGATCAGCACCACCATCGATCTGGTCGTGCGTTTTGCGAGCAGCAGGCCGATTCCGCCGGTCGTCAACAGGCTCACGAAAAACGAAGTGTTGCCCATGCGCGAGCGCGTCAGCACCAGCGCGATCACCATCACCACCAGCGCCAGGCGCAGCAGCATCCTCGGACTCAGGATCCAGGCGATGATGTTTCTGAAGAACTGTTTCCAGCTTTGCGAGACTTCGCCGGTCAGATTGGAAATCAGCATTCCCAGCCCCACGGACAGGCACATCACCAGGTAGGCCGCGAAGTGATTGCGGTTCACAAAGGAACCGTGCGCTGCCATGCCGGGTTCCGCAAGCGAAGCGAGGCCGCCGTACATCGCTTGCGCGAAGCCGGAAATGACCAGCGTGTACGCGGTGGCGGCGATGCGCTCGTGCCGGTCGAGGAGCGCCAGGCTCAGCGCAAAGAAAACGACGTACGCGGCGCTTTTCAACGCACCGCCCAGGGTCCCGGATTGGTCCAGCGTCAGCGGTGCCGCGCCGGGCGCGAGGCCCGCCGCGGCAGCGTGTGCGCGCGCGGCTTCAGGTGACAGCAGTTTGAGCAATTCGAATGGCAGCGGCACGAGCTGCAGCCAGACGTATCCCAGCCAAAGCGCGGCGCAGACCAGGGCCGGCCAGGCCGCCTTGAGCGCCGGACTGAAGCCGGTCGTGCCCCGCGCAAAATCGAGCAACCACCAGATGGCGAGCAAGAAAACCCAGAGCTCGAGTATCGCCCATGCCCAGGGCCGATTGCTTCCAAGCGGAATCGGTGCCCACACGAGCAGCGCCAGATAGCAGACGAACAGCCAGCGGTTTGCCGCAGAGTGCGCGAAATCGGTGCTCATGAAAAGAAACAGGCCGGGCAGCCTTCACTGCCTGGCCTGCGCCATGCGCTCTGCCGCGTCAGCAGGGACTACCGCCGCACAGAATCGGGGGCGGCGTGACTGTGGGCGTGATCGTCGGCTGGGTCACCGTCGGGGTCACCGCCGGCGCCGGGCCTGCGCCTGTGGCGGGCAGGGTGTCGATCGCGCTCACCAAAATCGGCGTGGTCGATATCGTAGGCGCGACCACCGGTACAACGACCGGGACGATTACCGTCACCTGCGTCGCCGCTGCCGTCGCTTGCGCCTCCGTCGTCTGAGCCGCCTGGGCCGCCGTCTGAGCGGTCTGCGCCGCCACCTGGGCTGCCGCAGTTGTTGGCGCCGCTACCGCTTGTGTGGCGGCGGTCGCCGCCGTCTGCGACTGCGCTGTCGCCGTCTGTGCCTGCGCCGCTGCCTGATTTGCAGCCGCTTGTATGGCTGTCATCTGCACCGTCGTTCCGGTCACCTGCGCTATCGTCACCGCCGCCTGCGCCGTCGCCGCCGACGCTTGGGCGCCCGCCGCGCTGGCCGCCGCTTGCGCCGCACTGGCCGCCGCCTGCGCCGCCACTTGAGTCGTTGCTGTTGCGGCCTGGTTTGAGGCTACCGTCGCGGTTTGCGACTGCACCGTCGCCGCCTGCGCCTGCGTCACCGCCTGGGTCGCCGCCGCCTGCGCCGCCTGGATCACGGTCGCAGTCTGTTGCGTCACCGCCGTCGTCGCCACTGTCGCCACCGTCGCCTGCGCGGTCGTCGCCGCGGCTTGGGCGCCGGCCGCACTGGCCGCCGCCTGCGCGGCACTGGCTGCCGCCTGCGCGCCTGCCGCCGTCGTCGCCGTCGCCGCCTGCGTGGCCGCTGTCGTCGCCACCTGCACCTGCGCCGTCGCGGCCTGTGCTTGGGCGGTGGCCTGTGTTGCCGCTGCCTGCGCCGTCGCCTGCACCGAGGCTTGCGTCGTCGATGTCGCCGCCGCGGCCACCGTCACCTGCGCCGTTGCCGCCGTCGCCTGCGCGCCGGCGGCGCTGGCCGCCGTCTGCGCCGCTGCCGCTGCCGCCTGCGCCGCTGCGGGTGTTGCCGCCGTCGAGGCCTGCGTTGCGGCGGTCGTTGCCGCGCTCGCCGCGCTGGTCGCCTGGGTCGACGCCGTCTGCGCTACGCTCGCAGCCGTCCGCGCTACCTGTGTCGCTGCCGCCGCCGCCGCCTGCACCGTGGCGACGGTCGCCACGGGGACTGCCGCTGCGGCCACCACCTGCGCCGCAGCCGAAGCTGCCGGCGGTGCCGGCGGAGCGGCCGGCGTCGCACCTGCCTGGAAGGCGGTCGCTACGACGGCCTGCGCTTGGGTATTCGCCTGCACTTGCGCCGTGGCCGCCGTGGCTTGGGCTGCGGCCGCTGTGGCTGATGCCCGGGCTGCCTGGGCTGCTGCTGCCGCCGCGACGGCCGGCGCGGCACCCTTGGCCGCCGCCGCGGCCGCCGTTGCGGCCGCCGAAGCGGCTTGCGCCGACCGGGCTGCGGCGACCGCTGTCGCCGCATTCGCCGCCGCCTGGACCGCGACCGGCGTATTGACCGGGAGCACGGTTGCGGCCGTCGTATTCACCACCGCCTGAACGGCAGCCGGCGCGGCTGCAATCGGCGCCACCGGTGTCGGCGCCCGTCCGACCGGCGCCGCTGAAAACTGTCCGGCGCCCACGTTGGTTGTGCCCGCCGGTGTCTGCAGCACGATCCCGCCGTGAACCACGGTCGCGGCTTCGACGGCGCCCGTGGCACTGACGACCAGCGTCATGTCCGACCCACGTATGCCTATGGTCGCAGTGCCCGCGGCCAGGCGCACATTGTCGCGGTTGGTCGAGCCGATGAGGCCCGTCACGAAGCGCATCGCTCCCTGTACGAGCTTTATTGCCGAAATGCCCGCCTTGGGGTTGTTGGCGCTGAAACTGTATTGATCGACGCGGAACTGGGTATTGGGCTGCATCGACGCAAGCTGGCCGTCCTCGAACTTGATGACGGCGTTCCCGTTGCCCGAGGTTCGAAACGTCACCCCCGGATCGAAGGTATCGCCGGGCTTGACCGGCTTCGCGGCGGCGCTGCCGCTTTGCACGCGTACGTCGCCGCTGGCTTCGTGCACATAGCCGACCGCGCCCCACGCGAAGTTCGACAAAGCGGCGAGAAGCGCAAATAAGGACCAGAGGGTTGATTGCCCAACAGAACCGCTAGCTTTGAACAACTTCACGGCGTTCGCCCCTTCATGGTTGTGGCCTGGGCTTGTTCCCGGACTTGCTGATTTGACTGCAAATTTCCCTGTGCTTGTTACCACTGTAGTCCAATGCGCAAAACAGGTCAATGCGAGCGAAAGCCGTGGCGATTTCGGCAATTTTTGCCGGATTGCGTTGCGCGCCGCGCTGCATCGCGCGGACCACCGCGGCCTGTTGCGCCGGGTTCAGCCGGTCCCACACCGTGAGGCCGACGAAGATCACCGTTTGCTGTGCTTCGGGCTCCCACGGGCCCAATTCCTCGGCACGCTCCAGCGCCCGAAACAGTGCGTCGTCCTGCTCGCCGAGGTAGAGTTTCGACAGCGCGAAATTGGCCCATGCAAAAGGTGAAGTCGGCCTCTCAAGGAGCGCCATGCGAAAGTTCAGCTGGGCGCTGCGCGCGGCCGCGGCGGCGAGCTGCGGATCCCTGGCTGCGCGCAGCGCGCGCAATTGCAGCGTTCCCATTTCTTCCAGGGGCCAGGGATTGTTCGGCGCGTAATCGAGGCTTTTCGCGAGATATTGCATTACCCGCGCCCCTTCGTCCCCGCGCATGCGTTGGCCGGGTTTCGACCAGCGCTCGATTTCCATATGCGCCGACTGCGCGTAGAAATTCGACATCCCCTCTTTGCCCGTCTTGAAGGCAAGCAACAAGAGCAGAAGGATGAGCGAGACTGACCACGCAATGCGCGGGGATAATCTGAGAGAAGCCATTTCAAGATTAGCCGTCATTCCCAGTTACCGGTCATTCCTCGCTGTGCTCGGAATGACAAATCTTGGGCTTGTCGCAATTCTTAGCATTGTCGTATTGCAACGCACTCTAGGCGGCTTCAGCAAACGCGCAGTTGGTCGCGGCGATGGCGGCGGGGCGCTCGCGCACCAGGCGCCAGGACTCGGCTGCGCCGACGATCTCCTCGGCGGCGGCGCGCCCCGGCTCCAGTTCCGGCATTCGCGTCGGCATGTCGTGCGCGTCGGACGCAAGCACCTTCACCCAGCCGCGCTCGAGCAGTTGGCGCGAACGCTCGCGGCAGCGCGGTCCGAACACGCCGCTCACCGAGCCCGCGGTAAGCTGCAGCCAGCAGCCCATTTGCACGAAAGGGGCGATGGCGTCGATGTCGCGCATGACTTCCTTGTTGCGCTCCGGGTGGGCGATCATCGGTCGAATCCTGCGCTCGAGCAGCCAGGCGGCGAGTTTGTCGCTGCCCGGGAGTATGTGGCTGTCGGGAAACTCCAGCAGCGCGATGCCGTAGCCCTCGACCGAGCCCAGCAGCGGCAGCGTTTGCGCTTCGGCCAGCGCCATGATCTCCGGGCCGATGCGCACCTCGGCCGCATAGCCGATCGCGAGCGGAATGTTCCGGGCTTCGAGTTCGGCGCGGAAACTTGCCGCTGCCGCGCGGATACCGGCAAGCGTGTTGTCGTAGCGGCGCGGCAGAATATGCGGCGTGACGATCGCCGTCGCTATGCCGCCGGCCAGGGCACGCCGGGCCAGCGCGACCGCGGCTTCGAGCGTTTGCGGCCCGTCATCGATGCCCGGAAACAGGTGGCAGTGGACATCGACCATGCCGGGGTCTTACTTCTTGGCGGCGCCGTAATAGCCGTAACGCTTGTAATGCTTGTACTTGCCGCCGTAGCTGAAATAGCGTCCGTAGCCGTAGTGGCGTTCGGCCTTGTCCACGTCCAGGCGGTTGAGGACCACGCCTAGCAGGTGCGCCTTGCCTTTCTTCAGCAGTTCGAGCGCGCCCTTGGATACCTGGTAGGGCGTCGAGTCGGCGCGCACCACGAATACCATCGCATTGGCGACGCCGGCCAGAATGATGGCATCGCTGACCAGTTGCACCGGGGGCGAGTCGATCAGGATGACGTCGAACATCGTTTCGAGTTTGCGGATAACGTCGGCGAAGCGCTTTGAGGACAGCAGTTCCGAAGGGTTGGGTGGAATCGGTCCAGAGGGGATATAAAACAGCCCCGACTCATGCTCGTAGACGCACTTGCTTACGGGCTCGGTGTTCGCGACCAGGTTCGACAGGCCCGGCATATTGACCTCGCCCTCCATAACCTTGTAAATGGAGGGCCGGCGCATGTCCGCATCGATCAAGCAAGTGCGCTTGACCTGCGCCAGCGCGAAGGCGAGATTCATCGATACCGAGGTCTTGCCTTCCTCGGGCACCGACGAGGTGATCAGCACCACCTTGTGCGGATTGTCCAGCGCCGACATCAGAATCCCGGTGCGCAGCGTGCGCACCGCCTCGCTGAACGCCGGGTTGAAGTTCTTCAGAAATCCGCGCTGCAACTCGAACTTCCTGTGTTTGCCGGGAACCCAGGGCAGGATCCCCAGCAGAGGGGCGAGAAGTTTGGTCGCGACGTCTTCGCCGGAACGCACGGTGTTGTCGAGATACTCCAACAGCAGCGCAAGCACTATCCCCAGCATCAGGCCGATGACCAGAGAAATCGAGATGATCCGGGTCTTCTGTGGTTTGACCGGCCCCTCCGAAACGATGGCCGGATCGACTACGCGCGCGACGGTGGACTGCAGATCGCCGGTGACGCCCGTCTCCTTGGCGCGGTTGACGAACAGGTCGTAGAGCCCCCGGTTCGTCTGCACGTCGCGCTCGAGTGAGGCCAACTGGAATTCCTTACGGCTCATGTCCTGGATTTCAGTTTTCGATTTGTCCAGGGACAATTGCATGGTTTTCTCGGTCGCCTTGGCGACTTCGTACTCGCGCGTGATGCTGGATACCACCGAATCCACCACCTTCTGCGTGTTTTCGCGGGCCTGGCGCAGATCGGATTCGGCGGCGGCGATTTTCGGGTGATTGGCGCCGTAGCGGTTGCTGAGTTCGGCGAGCTTGCGCTCGGCTTCGGCTTCCGCCGTCTTCAGCGGAATGACGCTGGGGCTGCGCAGCACCGCCGGGAGGGACTCCAGCGTCGCGCGCGATTCGCCTTTCAGCACCGCTTGCACCTGGCGATAGGCGTTTTCCAGCTCGGCGACTTTTTGGTGCGCCACGACCATCGCGCTGGTCAGGCTATTGAGCTGGCTGCTTGCGCCCAGCGCCACGCCTTTGGTATCGACGATTTTTTCCTTGTCGCGGAATTGCTGCAGCGCGCGCTCGGACGCCTCGACCGTCGCTCTCAGGCCCTTGACCCGATCCGCCAGCCAGGCACCCGCCTTCTGCGTCATTTGCAGCCGCGATTCCAGGTCGTTCTCGATATAGACCTCGGCCAGCGTGTTGGCGGCCTTCGCCGCGAGTGCCTTGTCAATGGACTCGAAGCTGATCTTGATCAAAAAGCTGCCGCGAACCAGCTGGACGTCGAGGCTGGATTGGACCGAGCGGATCACGCCAGCAGTCAAGGCGTCCCCGGACGGTGGCGACTCCTCGGGCAGCCAGCCGGCCGGAATCCAGTCGCGCAAGTGTATCGGGAGATTCAACGCGGGCGGCCTTTGCCTTGGGTCGATGGCCGGATCGGTGGCGAGACTCAAACGCTTGACCAGTTTCTCTGCCAGCTCGCGCGATTTGAGTATCTCCAATTGAGTCTGGATATGCTCGCGGTTGCCGCTGACGCCGCCGTAGACCTCCTCGATGGAGACGACTTTGGATTTCGCCGGCTCGATGTAAAGAGTGACGGTCGAACGATAGACGGGCGTTATCGAATTGACGACCAGGGTGGTGACCGCGCCAACCAGCAAAGTGAGCAGCAGAATCGTCCAGCGCTTTTTCTCGAGGCTGCGGCGCCAGTAGCGCAGTTGCGCCGAAAGCGCATCTTCCGGGCGCGTACCGGCGGCGGAGTCTTCGCGCGGAAGCGGTTTGACCTGTAGGTTTGCCACGCTAGAAGAAACTCTCTTCGATGGTCAGGATATCGCCCGGGTAGATAGGCGTGTCCAGTTCCACTTTCTTGCGCTCCTGGTTCGCAGCGCCGTCGCGGACCACGAACATATTCGTCTTGGAAGCGCGGTCCTTGAATCCTCCCGCAATCGATACCGCCTTGAGCACGGTAAGCCCCGGAACATAGGGGTAGCCCCCGGGCCTGCTGACTTCGCCATTGATGAAAAACGGGCGGTATTCGTCTATGCTCACCGTGACCTTGGGCTGCTTCAGATACTCCGCCTTGAGCAGTCCGGAAGTGATCTTTTGCTCCAGTTCCCCTGTGGTCAGCCCCTTGAGCCGAATTTCGCCGAGCACGGGATACTGGATGGTTCCGGCATCGGTGAGCCGCACTTTCTCGCGCTTGAGATCATCTTCGCCGAGAACATAAATCGATATGACGTCTCCGGACCCCAGACGATAGCGCGACAGCAAATCGTCGCCGTTCAGCGCGTGCGCCAGCCGGGGCAAAACCGCCAGCAAGCCTATGGCAAGAAGGTAACAGACGCGTCGCAGCATGGTTTTACTTCGAGTTTCCCGCAAAAATGCATTGAAGGGCGGTAGGCCAGCCCCGTCAAATCATGAGGACCGTGCCCGCCCTGAGTGTTCCTGCAGCCAGGAATACTTATTCTAGAGTAATTTTCCGGCCTTGTGCTACAGCGTGGCCGAAAGGAGGAGCATCAGCTGGTCGCGCTTGTAATCGAAGTTCTTGTCATTCGAGTCGCGCGCGGTATGGAGGTAATCGGCGCCGAATTTCAGCCAGCGCCTCATGCTGTAATCGAGCCGCAGGCCCGCGGACTTGGTGGTGTCGTCCCGATCAGTGCCACCGATGGCCGCAACCGGCGCGCTATTGAACTTGTCGTTCGAATAGCTTCCGCTCAGTTTCGAACTGATCCGGCTGGTCCAGGCGTGCGTCCAAAAGACTTGATGCGTCTGGTTGACCGTGAAATTTCCCAGGCCGGTGGAATCGTTTACCGCGCGCTGAGTAATGAAATCGACGCTGGAGTATCTAAGCGGTTTCCAATTGATTGCGCCTTCCCACGCCACCCCCGAGTGGTCCTGGCGTCCGGCCGTCTGCCCGGCCGAGTCGAATTTCTTGGACATATGCCCCACGGAGAACCTGCCTGAAGTGGCCGCGGTAGCCTCCCAGCGCAGGCCGATCAGCGCGTAAGTGTTCTTGCTGTCCAGAGTGGACGTCGATTCCTTATAGTCGAGTATTGACTGCTTGAGATTGAAAGTGGCGTAGGTCTTCGGCATCACTCTCCACAGGAAGGTGCCGCCGTAATCCGTCTGGTCGTAGTCGAGCGCCGAAGTACCCAAAGAGCGATTGTTGACGTAGCGCTTGTCCAGGAAGCCGCCTTGCAATTCGAGCTTGCCTTTGGCGCTTTCTGCGCCGTAGGTGTAGAGCCCGGTAATGCCGGACTGGCGCCACTGGTTGGGCGTGGGCGTGGCGGCGAGGTTCAAAGTGCCGCGCGGGTCCACTTTGTCCTGGTACTGGAATCCGAGCTTGAGGTGATTGCGCGCGTCGAAGGTCAGGCTCGCGTTCGCGCCGAAAACGTGGTCGTCGAAATTATCGGTCTTCTGGCTGTCGTAGCGGCCGTATACGCCCCGATAACTCAACTCGTAGGTGTTGACTCCTTGTTTGGTTTCGAGGCGCACGGAGGGGCGCAAATACCAGATAGTATCGGCCTTGCGCCGCGCGTCCGGCTGGAGCGCGATGTTGTTGTCCCGTCGGGTGGCAACTTCGAGTTCGGGGTAAGCGAACATCGGCCCGACGGGTATCGAGCCGGGAGGGCTCTCTGCCATCGCGTTCGCGGCCAACGCGCCAAGGCATAGCCCCAGCGTCCAACGCGCGCCGTCAGACAGGAGCTTAGTTGTTATTGGCATTATTGTCCCTTTAGCCAAAAGCGTCTTTACCCATGGGATACTGAACATCTTGAGAAAAAAAAGCAAATACCTGCCTCCTTCGCTGCAAGCGGTGACGCAGAAAATACAGCCTGTTGCACCCGGGCAGGAGAGCGTTGAGGTCAGGGTGCAATCCCTGGTTCCGCTTTGCTAGATCTTACAATTCTACCTATTAATAATTGTATCAGTCATATATAGATCATATTTAAAGTGAAAAGTAAAGTATTTAGAATTTTGCGTATGGCACCATTTTTCCAATGGCAGGCAACCTAGAAGAGTGCATTAATCGGGCAGCGACACCGAGCCCATCGATCCGGCGCCAGGATTTGGCTTGCCGGATGCAAAATATCCGGGTCCAAACTCATTAGCGCTCTATAAGGTTAACTATTTGAAAAATATATGAAAATACTAACCGGCATAGGTGTGGGACGCGGTCAACCCAGGCAAGAGTCGGGGATCCGGGTTTCATGCGCGATTGTTTCGATCTAAGATCACGAATTGCCGCGGCACGACCCGTACGAATTCCCGCGAGGTTTTCTCATGGTGTCTCATTTTTGCAACATCGCACTAATGGCGGCCCTGTTCTTCGGACAGTCGGTCATGGTGCTTGCGATGAGTCCGGGTGCGGCGGAGGTCGTGGTCGACCGGGCGGCCGTGGGTGCGCTCGATCCTCTGAAGCAAGCCGCGGAGCGGCACGACCCTGAAGCGCTTTATCGTCTCGGAACCCTGGCCTTCCAAGGGACGCTGGTTCGCAGGGATCTCGAACAGGCGGCTGATCTCCTCAAGCGTGCGGCCGACAAGGGCCATGCGCCCGCGCAAAGCGCATACGGCTTCATGCTCCAAAACGGGCTTGGGGTTGTTAAGAACGAGCGGGAAGCAGTCCTTTGGTACGAGCGCGCAGCCGCCGGGGGCGATGGGGAAGCGCAGAACAACCTTGGCTGGCTCTATCAGGAAGGCCGGGGAGTTGAACGCAGCCTCGATCAGGCGGTGAGCTGGTACACCAAGGCGGCGGCAGCCGGAAGCGGCATCGCCGCCTATAACCTGGCGCGCCTGTACGAGACCGGGGCCTACGCAGTGGAACACGATTTATCCAGGCTCGCGGTGGCGCTGGATTGGTATCAAGCAGCCGCCCGGCATGGCCAGGCCATGGCGCAGTACGAACTGGGCAAAGCGCTCTACGAGGGCAAGGGGGGCGAGCGCAGACCTGCCGAAGGACGCGCATGGATAGAAAAATCAGCCGCACAAGGCCATCCCATGGCGCAGTATCGGCTCGCATCGCAGCTTGCCGGCGAGAACCTCGAGACTGCCGATGAACCTCGAGCGCTGCGCCTCGCCATGGCAGCCGCGCGTCAGGGACTGCCTTGCGCCGAGCGCCTGGCGGCGTCGTTTTTCGAATTTGGCGTCGGCACTGCCAAAGATCCGGGCGCCGCCATGCGCTGGTACCGCGAGGCGGCGCAGCGCGGCGACGGCGAGGCCGCGCTGCGCCTGGCGATCCTGCTCGACGAAGGTCCGCGCGAACTGCGCTCGCCCGGGGAGGCGGCCATCTGGTACGAAAAAGCGTCGAACGCGAGTTGGCACTATGCGGATCTGCGCCTTGGGCTGCTCTATCAGGCGGGCAGCGGCGTCGAGCGCAACTACCTACAGGCGCTGTCGTACTATTGGCGCGCCGCGGATGCTGGATACCCCGATGCGCTCTATCGGATTGCCGTGCTCTACGACGAAGGCTTGGGCGTCGAGCGCGATAGCCGGCTCGCGCTGGAATGGTATGCAAAAGCCGCGGAACGCGGGCATGCCGACGCCAATGGCGTGATCGAGCGCCTGATGCAGCCCTCGGGCCGCGAAGCCGACGCCTTCGGCCGGCTGAAGTTCGACAAGTTCTGAGCCATGCTGCCAGACCGCACTTCCATCGCCGGCGCGCTGCTAGTGCTGCTGTCTTGCGCGTCGTCTTTGGTTTCCGCCTCGCCTTTCGTCAACGTAACGCCCGACGCCGATCTCGCCGCCCTGCGCCCGGTCGCGCCGCTCGAAACGCCGCCGCAAGACGCCAGGACAAACGAGTCGGCGCTGCCTGCGTTGGTCCTCAATTTCGCTCCGGAGGAGAACGACCGAAACGGGAAATTGCATTTTGCCGACGTTTGGGACCGCATCCGCGCCGGTTTCGCGCTACCCGCCATCGACACCAGGGAAATTGCGCAATCCGAAGCCTGGTATGCGGCGCACCCCGAGGTGGTGACCCAAATCTTGGAACGCAGCCGCTACTATCTTTTTCACATTGTCGAAGAAATCGAAAAGCGCGATATGCCGATGGAACTGGCACTCCTGCCCTTTGTCGAGAGCGGCTTTGACCCGTTTGCGCTTTCCGCTGCGCAAGCGTCGGGGCTGTGGCAGTTTATTCCCGGGACCGGGAATAAATACAAGCTGCCGCAGACTGACGGCTTCGATGCCCGTCGCGATATCATCGCCTCGACTACCGCCGCGCTCGACTACCTGCAAGACTTGCACGCGCAGTTCGGCGACTGGCACCTGGCCTTGGCCGCTTACAACTGGGGCGAGAACCAGGTCGCGGGGGCGATAGCCCGCAACCGCGCGAATGGGCGCCTCGTGGATTTCTCAAACCTGCAGCTTCCGCCCGAAACCCGTAACTACGTTCCAAAGCTGCTGGCAGTCAAGCAGATCGTCATGAGCCCGCAATCGTTTCGCATCGCCTTGCCCTCCGTGCCGAACACGAGGTATTTCACGACCGTGGCGAAACCGGCCAGCGTCGATCTCGCCCAGGCAGCGCGTTTCGCCGAAATGAGGCTCGAAGAGTTCAAGGCATTGAACCCCGCTTACGATTATTCGATAGTCAAAGCGTCGGCAACCATGCCCCTGGTCGTTCCAGTGGTCCGGGCGCAGGGATTCGAACAACGGCTCGACGAGTACATGCAGAAAGAGCAGGCCCGCCAGGAAAGACAAGGGACGGCAAAACCAAGTCGGCGCGCAAAGCAAAGGATGTAGCCGGCGCAATACAATCACCCTGCGTCTCTGTGCATCATCTGAGGGTTACAGCTTAACCAGTCACCATGGAGGCGAGTAGGCTCACTGTGCATGGCATTTTGCTTATGCTGCTGCTCGCGTTCTGCCCTTTATTCGCAGCCGCCCAGAGCGGCGCCGGGCCGATGGCGGCGCTCGATCCGCAATTCGATGCGAAACACGCCGTTGAAATTGCCCAGTTGCGCAAGCAGATCGCCGATCTGAGCCGCGCTGACGCGGCGCAGGGCCGCACGAAAAGCCGTAACAAAGTCGTACGGGCCGAAACCCGCAACCAGCTTGAACACGCCAGAAATGCGCTGACCGATCTGGCGGTCGATTACGTCGCCCAGATGGAAATGGCGGAGGCGCTGGTGCGCCTGGACTTCGGACAGGCGCTTGCCGATCGATACCGGAAGGATTTTGCCGACACGCTCTGGCGCCTGGACCGGCGCTCGAACGCCGGCGATGCGCGTGCCAGCGCGACGCTGGGCAGCCTGTACCGCCTGGGGGTCGTGGCCGGGCGCGACGAAGGCAAGGCCTGCGAATACTATCGGCGCGCGGCGCAGCTGGGGCAGGTCGCGGCCTTGTTTCACGCGTCGGGCTGCGGTGATCCGAAATCGGAAGTTGCGATCCGCATGCGCGACCTTGCCGCGGCAGGCGGTCATCCTGTGGCGCAGGAAATGCGGGGGCGCGAATGCCTGCGCGAGAAATCGAACGCTGCGTGCGCGCTTGCCTGGCTTGAGCGCGCGGCTGCGCAGGGGCGGGCGAGCGCGCTGAGTCTTCTCGGCTGGATGTATTCAACCGGTGATCTCGTGGCGCGCGACGATCAGCGTGCGTTCGGCTATTTCCTGGATGCGGCCAGGCTCGGCGACGCCGCCGCGCAAAACAACGTCGGACAGTTATATGAGACCGGGCGAGGCGTGTCTGCGGACGGCGGCGAAGCTTTTGCCTGGTACGGGCGCGCTGCCCAGGCGGGCCTGGGCAGCGCGCAGGTCAATCTGGCGCGATCGTATATCGAAGGCCGCGGAACCACTCCGGACCGGACTGCCGCAAGATTCTGGCTGGAGCAAGCACAGAAACAAGGCGTCGCCGAAGCCTCGAAGTTGTTGGAGTGGCTGGCGGCGCACTGAGTCCGCTGTTACCGAACAGCCTGTCCGACGATTCTTTTTGCTTCCTGGTGGCCTTGCTCGGCGGCTCTCTGGTAATAGCGGAACGCCTCGTCGAGGTTGCGCGCGACGCCGCGCGCTTCTTCGTACATGAAGCCGACGTTGAATAGCGCCGTGGGCTCTCCCTGCTCGGCCGCCTTGCGATACCAGGAAAAAGCTTCCTTGTAGTCGCGCGCCACGCCCAGCCCTTCGTTGTACAGGTAGCCGATGTTGTTCTGCGCCGTCGCGTTGCCTTGCTCTGCGGACTTGCGATACCAGGTGAGCGCGGCCGCGTAGTCTCGTGTCACGCCCAGGCCCTGCTGGTAGAGCCGGCCGAGGAACAGCTGCCCGACGGGGTCGCCGCTCGCTGCGGCTTTTTCGTAATGCTGGCGCGCGGTGTCGAGATTGCGCGGCACGCCCAGTCCTTGCTGGAACAATTGCCCGAGCATGGCTTCGGCTTCGAGGTCGCCCTGCGCGGCCGCCTTCCCGTACCAGCCGTTCGCTTCGGCATAGTCGCGCTCCACGCCTTGCCCCGTCTGGTAATGCCAGCCGATGGCGCGCAGCGCGGGCACATAGCCGTGCTCGGCCGCTGTGCGGTAGAGCTCGAGGGCGCGCTGCGGGTTGCGCGGAACGCCGATACCAGCGGCGTAGAGGTAAGCAAGGTTGTACTGCGCCGCCGGGAGTTCCTGCTCCGCGGCGCGCTCGAACCACTCTTTCGCCAATGCCGGACTCTTGCCGGTACCATGGCCCTTGAGGTAAAGCCAACCCAGGTTGTTGGCCGCCGGCCCGAATCCGGCTTCGGCCGCCTGCCGGTACCACAGGCGGGCCTCGACGTAGTCCTGCGGCACGCTCAGACCTTCCTGGTGGAAATGACCGATCAGATTCATCGCCCGAGTCTGGCCTTTCGCCGCGGCCTTGCGCAGCCATTCCAGCGCGAGCGGGAGATTGCGCTGCACCACCAGCCCGTCGTAGTACAGCGTTCCGATGCGCAGTTGCGCTTCGCCATCGCCCGCGCGCCCAAGTTCGAGCAGCTTGACGATCGCTGCCGGCTCGCCCTTGGCCGCGCGCTGGGCCAGGGCGTCCGTTTCCTCCTCGGCCGTCGCCGGAGCCGATATAGAGCAGGCCGCGATCAGCAGCGCAAGCAGAGATGGAAACAGACGGTGCGGGTGCATTATTGCGAACTGCGAAATTGCATGACACGTTTGCCGACGATCGCCCCCTCACCCCACCTCTTCGGGTGGTCCCGCCCTTCGGGCTCCCACCGGCCCTCTCCCCCGTTCCCGGGGGCGAGGGAGAAAACCCCCTCTCCCGCTTGGGCCGGAGAGGGTTGGGGTGAGGGTGGGCTGAAACCCAATTGTGCAATTCTCAATAGAACTAGCGAATGCTCGCCCCTCCGTTTGTTGTCCTTGCCCTCGGTTTCGGCGACGCCTTGCGTTCGGCGGATTTCTCCCGCTTCGGCGGCTCTCTATAGTTGTCCAGGTTGCTGATAAATGCGTCGACCTTGTCCACCGGAAGCACGATCTGGTTGCGCGGGCCTTTGGAGATCAGATTCAAATTGAACGACGGATTGAGGGCAAGGAACTCCTCCAGCGTGACGTCCGCCAGTCTGGCGGCGACATCGACGTCGATATAACGCTCGCTGGCGATGGCGGCAAAGTAAGGCTTGTTCGGTACCGGCTCGATGTGGATGTTGAACGCGCCGGGATGGGACACGATGTTCTTCAGTGCCTGCAGCTTGGGCAGGTAGTTGCGCGTTTCCTCCGGCAGGGCCAGCGCCTTGTAGCCGGTCGGCAAGCCCCTGGCCTTGTTGCGCGCGATCGCCCTGGCCACGGCGGTTTCGCCGCAGTTGTACGCGGCGAGCGCGAGTTGCCAGTCGCCGAAGCGCTCGAACAGGGTCTGGAGGTAGCTCAGGGCCGCAGCGGTCGAGGAAATGACGTCGCGGCGGGCGTCCAGCAGCAGGCCTTGCTCCAGTTTGTATGCTTTCCCGGTGGAGGGAATGAATTGCCACAGTCCCGAAGCTTGCGCGGAGGACAGGGCCTTCGGGTTATAGCCGCTTTCCACCATGGGCAGGAAGGCGAGTTCGGTCGGCAGGCCGCGTTTGTCTATCTCCTCGACCACGTGAAAAATGTAGCGCCGGCCGCGCTCGAACATGGCCTGCAGCAGCTTCGGATGTTCCAGATACCAGGTCTGCCAGTGTGCGACCAGCGGGCCGTCCAGCGCTGGAACGGCAAAGCCCGCGCGCACGCGGTCCCAGGCGTAGAGAAAGGGCGTGGGGGAGGCGTCTGCCGGCGCCGTTTCGATGGCGGCGTTGGGCGGTGGCGCCGGTGGCGGCGTGTATTCCTCGAGCAGGCGCGGCAACTGCGCGTCTGCCGCCGCCGCGGGCAGGCGGAACCCGGGCTGGTCGGCGCGATAGGCAAGATCGAGCCCGCTGGCGCTGGCGCCGGCGGGGCCGGCCGTCGCCAGCGCGATGGCCGCGGCGACAGTCGCAAACGCCCCAGTGTCCAGGTTCATCGCCAATTACCCGGTGAGTTCAAGCGCGGCGCCGACGGCGGACACGCTTGCGCTCTAGAAAAAGCTTTCCCCGACGGTGACCGTGTCGCCGGGGTGAACCGGGGTGTTGAGGTCGGCTTTGACCGGGGTATTGGTGGCGTCGCCGTCGCGCAGGATGGTGATCTTGCTTTGCGATGCCCGCTCCCTGAAGCCCCCGGCGATGGACACGGCCTTGCGTATGGTCAGTCCCGGCTGGTAGGGAAAGCTGCCGTTGTTGGCGACCTGCCCGCTGATGAAATACGGCCGGTACTCGTCTATGGTCACCGCGACGCGCGGGTTGACCAGATAGGTTCCGCGCAGGCCGTCGGTGACGATTTTCTCCAGTTCACCAACGGTCTTGCCGCGCACCTGCAATTCACCCAGGACCGGGTAGGAAATGGTGCCGGCGTCGGTGAGGCGCACTTTCTCCCGCCGCAAATCGTCCTCGCCATAGACGGAAATGCTGATCACGTCGCCGGTCGACAGTCGATACTTGGACAGCGTTTCGGTCTTCGAAGCCTGATCGGTTTCAGTCGGGACTGGCGCGGGCGCCGCGACCGCGGCGCCAGAGACCGCCGGCGCCTGCGCGCAGGCGGTCGCACCGAACAGACAGAAGCAGAGCAGAAGAACGACGCGGCCGGGACTCGCCATGGAAACTACACTCCGTACACGCAGACGGGCATGGACTCTGATGTGCGCGCCATTCTATCAGAGCGTGGCATTGAGGAACAGCATGAACACATTGCGCTGGTAGCTGAAATTGCTGTCGCTGGAGTTGCGAACGCCGTGCGCGTAGTCTCCGCCCAGACTCAGCCAGCGCCGCATTTTATAGCTCGCATTGAATCCGTAGTTCTGGGTGTTGTCGGTGCGGGCCACGCCCTGGTAGGCGTCGGTCGCATAGGAAGCCGTGGCCGCGGTGGTGAAGCGGCTGTTCCACTCGTGCGTCCACTTCACCGTGGGCAAGGATCTGACGATGAAATCGCCGACGCCGCCGGTGGTCTCGGCAGGCGCACGGTTGTAGGTCAGATTGACATGCGAGTAGGTGAGAGGGCTCCAGGTTACATCCCCAGTCCAGCTGATGCTGCTGGAACTCGCGCGCGCGCTATCGTCGAAATCTTTCTTGACCACGCCGATTCTGAACGTGCCCCTGGTTTTCGCGGTCGCCTCCCAGGTCGCGCCGGCGAGTAGGGCGTTCTCCACGCTGCCCAGGGTCGATGTCGACAAGTCGTAGGCGATCCTGCTGTGCTTGCCCTGGAACTGCAGCGAGGTCTTGGGGCCGAGGCGCCAATGGAAGGTGGCGCCGACGTCGTCGACGGTGCGGTCGCTGCCCGCGGTGGTTGCGCGGTTGTTGTAGTAGGCGCGTCGCAATTGCCCGAGTTCGAAGTCGATGCGCCCCTGGGCGCCTCGGGCGCCATAGGAGAAAATGCCCCGGCCCTGGGTCTGGCGGTAACGGTCGGGGGTGGAGGAGACCACGTTGTTGGTGGAGCCGCGCGGATCCTCGCCGTCGAGATAGTCGCCGCTCAGGTTGGCGCGCAGGCGCGTGCCCAGGTCGAAATCGGCCATGCCGTTGAGGTTGTAGGTCGTGTAGTTGTCCGCCGTGTTGTTCTGATACCGGCCTATGCTGGTGCTCATGCGCAAGGCGAAAGTGTTGGCGCCTTGCCGGCTTTCCAGGCGCAGCGCCGGGGTCAGCACCAGCATCTGGTCGGCGGTGCGGTTGGTCGGGGAGAGGTAGATATTGTCGTCGTGCCGGGTTTCCATTCTTACCGACGGATGGACGGTGACCAGCATGCCCATGAGTTGCAGCGTGAGTCCGCCGGATTGCGACGCGCCTTCCTGGGCGGCCGCCGACGATGAAGGCGAATACGGCAGCGGCGCCGCAATAGCCCCGAGCGAGGTATCCAGGCGCGGCTGTTGCGCCAGTGCGGCCGAGCTCAGCACCGCCATGCCGGCCAGGGCGAACGCGGGTCTCTTAGGTGTTGGTTTGCGCATCGCGCCCTGATTCTCTCAATTCACTGTCTGCTTATCGAAGACTGCAAAAAAACAGCAAACAATTCTAGCCCAGGTGATATTCCGCACGCGCGCCACGAAAGCAGGCAATTGTCATATTTTGTGTACCGCGGCCGTTGTCGCAGGCCGCGCCGCTACGCGCGCGAGGCCCAATTGCACCAGGACGATATACAGCGCGAACACCGCCATCGCGCTATAGAACATATGGTGCTCGCGCACCCCCAGGGCCCAGCCGGCGACGCCCGCCGCGGCGAGCACGAAGGCGATCAGGTGGATCAGCGCGACGGCTTTTTCCACGGGCAGACCCAGATCGATCAGGATATGGTGCAGATGGGTGCGGTCGGCGCGAAACGGGTTCTTGCCCATGGCCAGGCGCCGGCTCATGCAGACGATGGTGTCGCTGATCGGGATCGCCACCAGCCAGATCGCCGTGACCGGCGGGAACAATTGCGCGCGCGGCTGCACTGCCTCCACGGTGAGCCAGGCAAGCGCGAAACCCAGGGACAGGCTGCCGGCATCGCCGAGAAAAATCGCGGCCCGGCTGCGCCACGGAGAGCGCATGTTGAACGCCAGGAAAGCGGCGATGCAGCCCAGCAATCCCAGCGACAGCGCGAGCGTGTCGCCATTCGCGGAAACCGCGCCCATCAGAGCGATCCAGAACACCGCGATGAACACCAGGCCGCCGCCCAGGCCGTCGGCGCCGTCGCAGAGGTTGATGGCGTTCACCACCCCGATCAGCGCAAACACGGTGAGCGGCACGGCGAACCGCCCTAGCACCAGGGGCTGTTCGTGCACCAGATCGCCGAGGGAAAGCAATACCAGTCCGCCCCAGTGGATCATCAGCAGCGCAGCCGCAATCTGCGCCGCGAATTTGATCGTGGGTTGCAGATCGAACAGGTCGTCCAGCGTGCCGGTGAGCGCGATCAGGAACAGCCCCGCCCAGAACGCGGGATGTACCTGGGTCGCGAACTGCGCCAGCAGCGCCGTCAATGCCAGCCCGAGCACGATCGCCAGCCCGCCCACGGTTGGGGTATTGCCGGCGTGGTCCTTGCGCCCGGCGCCGGGCGTATCGACCAGGCCATAGCGTTCCGCCCGGGGGGCGAGGAAGCGGATCAGGCCCAGCGTCAGGCCGAAGCCCAGCAGCGCGGCGACCAGGGGAGTCGAACTCATGCGGAATCCGGTCTCTTCGCGCCGATGCGGCTCTCCGTACCCGCGCGCAGGCGAACGATGTTTTCCTTGTGCCGGTAGACCAGGAGCGCGGCTATCGCCAGCACACCCGGCAGCAGCGGACTCGCCGTTCCGAACAACATGGCGGTGCAGAACGGCGCGAACACGGCGGCGATGATGGAGGCGAGCGAGACCATGCGAAAGAACAGCATGATCACCAGCCAGCTCGCCAGCGTCGCGAGCCCCAGCCATGGGCTTAGCGCGCACAGGATGCCGAGCGCGGTGGCTACGCCCTTGCCGCCGCGGAAACGGAAGAACACCGGATACACATGGCCCAGGAACACCGCCAGCGCAACCAGGGCGATGCCGCTCATGTCCACGCCGTAGTCCGCTGCGAAATGACGGGCCAGGAGGACCGCCAGCGCGCCCTTGCCGGTGTCGCCCGCGAGCGTCAGCGCCGCAGCGAGTTTCCTGCCGGTGCGCAGCACGTTGGTCGCGCCCGGATTGCCGGAGCCGTAGCTGTGCGGATCGGGCAGCCCGAACATCCGGCTCACGATCACGGCGAACGAAAGCGAGCCGATGAGATAAGCCGCAACTGCGAAGAAGATTATGGTCGCCATTGAATTACCTTAGAACCGATTGCGAAACGAGGGGATATCCCCCGAGGGGACTTTCCCCTCAAGGGGGATCGAGACCCCCGGGCGTCTCTCCTCATGCTCCCCTATGTCTGAGGCCGTTTCGGCAATTCCGAACGGCCTGTTAGAATGTGCGGCACATTTTACGCGGAATGCGCATCCCGCCCTAGCCCCCATACTGACGCCTGCCACATGGACATCATATTCCTACGCGAAATCCGGCTGGACGCGCGCATCGGCATCTACAAGCGCGAGAAAACCATTACCCAGACGGTGGAGCTGGACCTGGAAATTGCGCTGCCCGACGACCGCGTGTTCAAAAGCGGCAAGGTCGCCGACACCATAGACTACGCGGTGGTGATCGAACGCATCCGCGCTGCCCTGGTCGAGCAGCATTACGGACTGGTGGAAAATCTCGCCGAGCATGTGGCGCAAATCCTGATCGGGAAATTCCATGCGCCGTGGGTGCGCGTCAGCGTGGCCAAGATCGGCGCCCAGCGCAACGCGCGGCGGGTCGGTGTGGTGATCGAGAGAGGCAAGAATAAATAGCGGCTAAGGTTCGAGCGCTGCCTCGACCGGCTTGGCGTCCAGCAGGCGCACCAGTTCGCCCGGGGCCATGCCGACCAGGTAGCCGCGCCGCCCGCCGTTGATGTAAATCTTGTCCAATTCCAGGACGCTTTTTTCGACGTAGACCGGCAGGCGCTTTCTGGTGCCAAAAGGCGAGGTGCCGCCCACCAGATAACCCGAATTGCGACTGGCGGCTTCGGGCGTGCAGGGCTCGACCCGTTTCGCGCCGATCTGCCGCGCCAGGTTCTTGGTCGAGACCTTGCGATCGCCGTGCATCAGCACGATCAGGCCCCGCTTCGCCTCGTCCTCCATTACCAGGGTTTTCACCACATGGTGCTCGGGCACGCCCAGCTCGCGCGCCGATACCGCGGTGCCGCCGTGCTCCTCGTAGGCGTAGAGGTGCTCGGTGTAGACCGTGCCGTGTTTCTTCAGGAAGGTCGTTGCCGGTGTTTCGGAGACGTGTTCTTTCTTGCTCATATAGGTTCTGTGCGGCGAGGTTCTAACATGCGCGGCGACTTGAATCGCGTTTCCCGCTGTTGCATAGTTGGGATGTTGCGCGGACGAGAAGCCGTCCGCGCGGATCGTCGCGTGTGCACGGATGAAAAGCGCATCCGTGCACACGCGACGATCTTGTATAAAACCCCTGCACTGTCCTTGTTGTTAACAATAACCGTGATTTCTGCGCGGATACGCTTTTCATCCGCGCAGAAATCACGGTTGGCGCGCGCAGCGCGCAAGGTCTTCGTTGACATGCGACAGTGCTCAGTAGGACGCCGCATATCGTTATCCGCGCGGATGATGTTTCTGGTGCAGCAATTTCAGGCGCTCGCGCGCGACGTGGGTGTAAATCTGCGTGGTGGAGATGTCGGCGTGGCCGAGCAGCATCTGCACCACGCGCAGGTCTGCGCCGTGATTGAGCAGGTGGGTGGCGAAAGCATGGCGCAGCGTGTGCGGCGACAGCGGTTGGCCGGGAATCGCGGCGTGCGCATGCTTCTTGATCAGATACCAGAATGCCTGGCGCGTCATCGCGGCTCCGCGCGTGGTGACGAAGGCCGCGTCGGATTGCGCACGCTTGAGCAGCTGCGGGCGCGCTTGTTTCAGGTAGCGCGTGAGCCAGTCCGACGCCTCTTCGCCCATGGGCACCATGCGCTCCTTGTCGCCCTTGCCGAACACGCGCACCACACCCATGTCCTGGTTGATTTCGATCAGCTTCAGCGCCACCAGCTCGGACACGCGCAAGCCGGTGGCGTAGAGCATCTCCAGCATGGCGCGATCGCGCAGGCCCAGCGCGGACTCGACCGCCGGCGCCGCGAGCAAGGCTTCGACATCCGCTTCGGTCAGGGACTTGGGAAAGCGTTGCGGCTTTTTCGGCGTGTCCAGCTTGAGCGTGGGATCGGCGGCGACGCGGTTTTCGCGCAAGGCGAACTGGAAAAAGCGCTTGAGGCTGGAATGCAGCCGCGCCTGCGAACTCGCGCGCAGCCGGGCCTGGGTGTAGCGGAAGGCGAAATACCCCGACAGGTCCTCCTCGCGCGCATCGAGCAGCCCGCGCGTGCGCTCGCGCGCCAGCCAGTCGCCGAACAGGGTGAGATCGCGCCGATAGGCTGCCAGCGTGTTCCTGGACAGGCCGTCTTCCAGCCAGAGGTGGTCACAGAACTCGTCCAGCAAGGCAGCGTCGCTCTCTGTCATTTTGCTTGGGCCATGCAGCTGGAGATGGCTGCGTGCCTCAGTTTCCGTGCTGTTCATGCGCCAGCAGCCAGCGCTTCACCTCGAGCAGATAGCCGCTGCTGGTATGGGCGAAGCCGCCCAGGCCGCTGGCGGCGACGACCCGGTGGCAGGGAATCACCAGCGGAAAATAATTCGTGCCGCAGGCCTGGCCCACTGCGCGCGGCGCGGATCGCAGCGCGCGCGCCAGATCGCCATAGGTCCGGGTTTCACCTAAAGGGATCGCCGATATCTGCTCCCATACGCGGCGCTGGAAGGCGGTGCCGATTTCTTTCAAGGGCAGCTTGAAACGGTAGCCGGGGTCAGCGACATATTTTTCGATCTGCGCGCAAGCCCGCTCTGCCAGTGCATTCGTAGGGGCCAGGACGCCGGCGCTACGCGGCAGATACACGATCTCCGCCAGCGCGTCGCCTTCGGTGCGCACGCCCACCACGCCGAAGGCTGTGTCGAGTTTGGCCTGAAAGCGAGTGCGTATCAGTAACATTGTGTTTTATATATGTATTTGCCCTGACGGTGGATCAACGAGGGTATCCGATTATACAAGCAAGCCAAAAAACCGGGCCAATTCGCAAAAAACGTGCTAACATGTTGAATTTTCTGGCCTTCCAAAGCCGCCCTAGGGCAGCTCTGGTCAGGTATTTCAACCTAGGTTCGAGCAAGATCAGGCGGGGGCAAGTAGATATTTGCTTTCGTGCCGGTTCGCGACACGACCTGCAATTTCCTTTTAGACTGTTTCCCCATGACCCGCCCAATACGCAATATAGCCATCATCGCCCACGTCGACCACGGCAAGACCACTCTGGTCGATAAACTGCTGCGGCAGTCGGGGACCTTCGCCTCCTACCAGCATGTGCAGGAGCGGGTGATGGACTCCAACGACCTCGAGCGCGAGCGCGGCATCACCATTCTGGCGAAGAATTGCGCCGTCACCTACGAAGGTACCCACATCAACATCGTCGACACGCCGGGTCATGCCGATTTCGGCGGCGAGGTCGAGCGCGTGTTGTCGATGGTGGACAGTGTGCTGCTGTTGGTCGATGCAGTCGAGGGGCCGATGCCGCAGACCCGTTTCGTCACGCGCAAGGCGCTGGCGCTGGGCCTGAAACCCATCGTCGTGGTCAACAAGGTCGACCGCCCCAGTGCGCGGCCGGACTGGGTGGTGAATCACACGTTTGAACTGTTCGACAAATTGGGCGCGACCGAGGCCCAGCTCGATTTTCCGGTGATCTACGCCTCGGCGCTGCACGGATGGGCGGCGGCCGACATGAAGGACGCGCCGGCCACCATCGATGAATTGAAGGACGACCAGAAGTACAACATGCGGCCGCTGTTCGACGCCATCCTCAGGCACGTGCCGGTCCGCAACGACGATCCGAACGGCCCGCTGCAGTTGCAGATCTGTTCGCTCGACTACTCGAGCTATGTCGGCAAAATCGGCATCGGCCGCATTTCGCGCGGCCGTATCAAGCCGCTGCAGGACGTGGTGGTGATGAACGGCCCGGATTCGACACCGATCAAGGCGCGCATCAACCAGGTGCTGACGTTCGAGGGCCTGGAACGCGTGGTGTCGGAAGAAGCGGTCGCCGGCGACATCGTGCTGGTCAACGGCATCGAGGACATCGGCATCGGCTCGACCATCTGCGCACCGGAGCAGGCCGACGCGCTGCCGATGCTCAAGGTCGACGAGCCGACGCTGACCATGAACTTCATGGTCAACAACTCGCCGCTCGCCGGACGCGAGGGCAAGTTCGTCACCAGCCGCCAGATCCGCGAGCGTCTGGAGCGCGAGGTCAAGAGCAACGTCGCGCTCAAGGTCGAGTTCACCCAGGATTCGGATACCTTCATCGTCTCGGGGCGCGGCGAGCTGCACCTGACGATATTGCTGGAAAACATGCGCCGCGAAGGCTATGAAATGGGCGTCGGCCGCCCGCGCGTGGTGATGAAGGAGATCGACGGTGTGAAGCAGGAGCCCTATGAACTGCTGACCGTCGACGTCGAAGAAACCCACCAGGGCGCGGTGATGGAAGAGCTGGGCCGGCGCAAGGGTGACATGCAGGACATGGTGTCCGACGGCCGCGGCCGCGTGCGCCTGGAATACCGCATTCCGGCGCGCGGGCTGATCGGCTTTCAGGGCCAGTTTCTGACTCTGACCCGCGGCACCGGGCTCGCCAGCCACATTTTCGACGACTACGGCCCGGTCAAGGGCGACATGGACGAGCGCCGCAACGGCGTGCTGATCAGCCAGGAAGATGGCGTCGCGGTGGCCTATGCGCTGTGGAAGCTGCAGGAGCGCGGGCGCATGTTCGTCGCCCCGGGGGAAGCCCTGTACGAAGGCATGATCATCGGCATCCATTCGCGCGACAACGACTTGGTGGTCAATCCGATCAAGGGCAAGCAGCTGACCAACGTGCGCGCCTCCGGCACGGACGAAGCGGTGCGCCTGGAACCGGCGATCGAACTCACGCTGGAGAAAGCGGTGGAATTCATCGCCGACGACGAGCTGGTCGAAATTACGCCGAAGAGCATACGCCTGCGCAAGCGCTACCTGAAAGAGCACGACCGCAAGCGCGCTTCACGCACCCAGGCCGCCGCTTAGCTTACTTCTGCACAAATCGGCGACTTCGTCGCCAAGCGTGGCCCGGCGCCCGTCGAGACTGAAGTGCATGCTTTGCGCGCTATCGCGCGCCAACCGTGATTTCCGTGCGGATGAAAAGCACATCCGCACGGAAATCACGGTTATGGATAAAAGAAAAACCGGTTGGGGTTGGTGTTAAATCAAGATCGCCGATTGCACGCGGACGGCTTTTTGTCCGCGTGCAATCGGCGATCCGCGCGGACGGGCCGCCGTCCGCGCCAGCTCTATCAGTTCAGCTCGACTTGTCGACCCACGTCGATCGATCGCGACGTAGCTGCAGTTGCGTGCGACGCGAGGTATCCGCTGTCACGCCGACGCCATCGGAAGCTTGCCGCGGCGCAGTACCTGCAGCCCGAGTGCAGCTATCACCAGGCCGAAGCCGATCAGATCGGCAATGGTCGAGGGGTAGACCAGCGCAAACCCGGCGACGATCAGCATCCAGCGTTCTAGCAGATTGGTCTTGATCAGGGCCCAGCCCTGAAAGCCTCCGGCCAGCGCGGCGATGCCGACGGCGGCGGTCAGCGTGACCTCGGCGATCGACCACCAGTTGGCCGTGGCCAGCGCCTTGGTGGAACCCATCAGCAGCAAGCCTTGCCCGCTGGGGTCGAGCACGAACATGAACGGCACCAGAAAGGCGGGCACGGTATATTTCCAGCATTGCAGCGTGGTCTTGTACGGGTCTCCGCCGGTGATCGCCGCGGCCGCGAACGGCGACAGCGCCGTGGGCGGCGATACCTCTGACAACACGGCGTAATAGAAGATGAACATGTGCGCCGCGAAGTCGGGCACGCCGAGTTTGATCAGCGCCGGCGCCGCGATCACCGCGCAGATGATGTAGGAGGCGGTCACCGGCACCGCCAGTCCGACTATCCACACCACCAGCGAAGTGTAGATCGCGGTCATTATCAGCGAGCCGCCGGCGTAGTCGATCACGATCGAACTGAACTTGAGCCCGAGTCCGGTGAGCGTCACCACGCCGACGATGATGCCGGCACCGGCGCAGGTGGCGGCGACGTTGAGCACGCCGATCGAGCCGCCCTCCATCGCCTTGACGAAAGGCGACCTGAGGACAAGATCGGCGATCCTGCCCTTGCCGCGGAACAGGTCGTAGGAAAACAGCGAGGTATCGCTGCGCAGGAAACTGGTCAGGAACGACACCACGGTTGCCCAGAACACCGACAACACCGGCGAGAAGCCCCACATCATGAAAGCGACGATGGAGATCAGCGACAGGAAGTGAAACCAGTAGTGCCGCGTCAGGTTCCATACGGTATCGACCTTCTCGATCAGCAGGTTGTGCATGTGGTACTTGCGCGCGTCGATCTCGACCATCAGGAACAGCGCGAGGTAGAACAGGATGGTCGGGATGCACGCCATCAGCAGCACGTCGAGATACGAAATCTTCAGGAACTCGGCGATCAGGAAGGCCGCGGCGCCCAGCACCGGTGGCGAGATGATCGCGCCCAGGCCGCCCGCGGCGAGCAGGCCGCCCGCGGCGTTGCGCTCGTAGCCGGCCTTGGCCAGCATCGGATAGGCGACCGCGCCCAGGGTCACCGTGGTCGCGACCCCCGACCCCGACGGCCCGCCGAGCAGGAACGAGGCGAGCACCACCGAGCGCCCGGCGCCGGTGGGCTTGCCCCCCATCGCCGAGAACGAGAAGTCGATGTAGAACTTGCCCGCGCCGGAATACTGCAGGAACGCGCCGAAAATGGTGAACAGGATGATCAGCGAGGAGGACACGTCCACGGCCACGCCGTAGATACCCTCCAGCGTCATGTACATGTGCCCGACCAGGCGGCCGACTTCGTAGCCCTTGTGCGTCCACGGGTGGGGCAGGTAGGCGCCGAACAGCGCGTAGAGCGCGAACGCGCTGGTGATCGCGGGCATGATCCAGCCGTTGGTGCGGCGCATCACCTCCATCACCATCAGCATCAGAGCGATGCCGAAGAAAATGTCCCAGTTGTTGGGCGAGGTGTTGCGGTCGTTCAAGTCGTCGCCGCCCTGGATCAGGTATACCGCCACCGCGACCGACAGCAGTGCGAGTATCCAGTCCCACCACATGATGCGGTGCCGATAGCGCTTCGCCACCGGAAACACCAGGAACGACAGGAACAGCACAAAGGCCACGTGCACCGGACGCAGTGTCTGCGTGGCGAGAATGCCGTAGGCGGTATACAGATGGAACGCGGACATGGCCACCGCGGTAAAGGTGATGAAGGCGGCGAGCCAGCCGCTCAGCTTGTTGGCCGCACCCTCTTCCTCCTCGATGAACTCCTCGGCTTTCTTCAGCGCCTCGTCGCTGATGACAGGCGCGGCGTTCTCCTCTGGTCTTTTCTGTTCACTCATGCTCATGACTTGAGCGCCTCTTCTGTGCGGCGGGTTGCGTCTTGGGATTCAACCTGCCGCGCGGCAGGCCAGAACGAAAAAACCCCGCCGGCTGGCGGGGTCGTGACGGGCGAAGAACTCAACTGAGGTCTCAGTTGAGCTTGATGCCCTGTTCGGCGAAATACTTCACCGCACCCGGGTGGAACGGGATCGGCGAGGCCGCGGCTTTCTGGTTCTCGAGCTTGAAGTTCGCCGCTTCCTTGTGCACGTTGATCAGGTCCTGGCGCTTGTCGAAGATCGTCTTGACGATATTGTAGGCGGTCTTGTCGTCCATGCTTGCGTTGGCGACGAGGATGTTCATCACCGTGGCCTGCTTGTTGTCGGTGTCCATGCCGCGGTAGGTCGCTTTCGGAATCGCGTCCTCGACGTACAGGTTGCCGTATTTCTTGTTCATCGCCGGCACCAGCTCCGCATGGTCGACCATTTTGATTTTGGTGCCGGGCGTGTTGGCGAGGTCGGTCACCGCGGCCGTAGGCAGCCCGCCGACCCAGAAGAACGCATCGATCTTGCCGTCCTTCATCGCGTTCACCGATTCGGCCACGCCCAGGCGCTCGCGCTTCAGGTCCTTGTCCTTGTCCAGTCCGGCGGCCTCGATCACGCGAAAGGCCATCACTTCGGTGGCGCTGCCCGGCGACCCGGTGGATACGTGCTTGCCCTTCAGGTCGCTGACCTTGTTGACGCCGCGGCCCTCGACCGATACCACGTGCATGCGGTTCGGATAAAGGATCATCAGCGTGCGCACCGGGATCTTGTTGCCCTTGAATTTATCCTCGCCTTTGTACGCGTCCAGGGTCGCGTCGACCATGGTCAGCGCGATATAAGGTTTGCCGCTGCCGATCAGCTTGAGGTTGTCGACAGAGCCGCCGGTGACCTCGGCTGTGGCTTCCATGCCGGGGATGAATTTGGAAAACACCGCCGCCATGCCGCCGCCCAGCGGGTAATACACCCCGCCGGTGCCGCCGGTGGCGATGGAAATGTTCATCTTGCTTTGCGCTGCGAGCGGCGCGGACAAGGCGACCAGTGCAGCGACGCCCAATGCCTGGATTAATTTTCTCATCTCGGTCTCCTCTTGCTGGGTTGGTGTCTATTGCGAACCTTGGGGTGCGGTTCTGCGGCCGCACTTTGCGCGATTATATACGAAGTTCCCTGCGCCGAAGGCGCGCCGGCAGGGGAACAGGGGGTTTACTGCAGGTTCATTCCGCGGATGCGGATGTGCGCCGGTGCGGGTATTCTGGCGATGGTGGTCGAGCGGCTATACTCAGTCTTTCTGTTCCGGTTTGGGCAATCATGAATACTTTGAAATGGATTTGTCTTGCGGCGTCCTGGGCACTGGCCGGCGCCGCGTTCGCGGCCGATCCGGCGCCGCGCTACAACGTGGTCGAGCTTCAGGCCGAAGCGCAGCGCGAGTTGGCGAACGACACGATGAGCGCAAACCTGTATGTGGAATTGAACGACGCGAATCCTGCGGCGCTCGCCGCTGCCGTCAACAAGGCGGCCAACGAGGCGCTGCGGGTGGCGCGCGAATACGGCAGCGTGCGTGTGCGTTCGGGCAACAACCAGACCTATCCGGTCTACGCCAAGGGCAATGTGCTGCAGGGCTGGCGCGCGCGCGCCGAGATCCGGCTGGAGAGCAAGGATTTCGAGGCGGCTTCGCGCCTGATCGGCAAGCTGCAGGCGGGCATGCAGCTTGGCAATACGGCGTTTTCCGCTTCACCGGAAGCACGCCGGAAAACGGAGAACGAGTTGATCGCCGAGGCGATTGCCGCGTTCAAGATTCGCGCGGACATCGTGCGCGGCGCGCTCGGCGGCCGCGACTACAAGATCCAGCGCTTGAGCGTGAACAACGGCTACAGCGCGCCGCCGCCGCGGTTCGCCGCGGTGCGTGCCCTGGCCGCCGGCGCGCCCGAGACGAGTGCGCCCGACTTTGACGGCGGTGTAAGCATGGTCACGGTCACTGTCGGTGGTGCGATTGAAGTTCTCGACTAACGCTCCCGCGGGGGCCGCTGGAGCTGTTTGCGACACCAGGGGATGCGTCCCCTCGTGCTCCCCAGCAACGGAGCGTGGCAAAGTAATTCTTGCCACGGAGTCTTGACCAGTGAACAGCGTCGTACTGCCGCTGGCGATCACGCTCGCAGTGCAGTCCATTACTTCCATGGCGATGATCGCGCCTTCGGTGATGGCACCGGTGGCCGCGCCGGACCTGGGCGTTTCCGCACAGGGCATAGGCTGGTTCGTTGGGCTGGAATATCTTTTTGCAATGATCTCGGGACTTGCCTGCGGTGCCCTGATCGTCCGTTTCGGCGCGGTGCGCGTGTGCCAGATCTGCGTCTGCCTCGCCGCGGCGGGCCTCGCTGCGGGAACCGGGGCGGCGCTGCCCGCGGTGTTTGCCGCCGCCGGCCTGATCGGATCCGGCTACGGCCTGGTCAATCCGGTGAGTTCGCATATTCTCGCGAGCGCGGCACCGCCGCGCATGATGTCGCTGATATTCTCGATTAAACAGACCGGTGTGCCCGTGGGAGGTGCGCTTGCCGGTATCGTGGTGCCGTCGCTGGTGCTGCTCGTGGGTTGGCGCTGGAGTGCGGCAGCGCTGGCCCTGCTGTGCCTGTTGGCGGCGTTTGCGATCCAGCCGGCGCGCGCCGAGGACTCTGCCGCGAGGCGGCGCGCCGGGGGAGCCTCTGCGCGGGATATATTCGCGCCCTTGGGCATGGTGCTCGCCAATCCGCCGGTGCTGGAGCTGGCGATCGTCTCGATGATATTCGGCTCGGCGCAACTCGCGCTCATCGCCTATTTCGTTTCCTATCTGAACCTGGAGCTCGGATACGGCCTGGTCGCCTCGGGCCTGATCTATTCCTCGGCTCATATGGCCGGTATCGTTGGCCGCATCACCTGGGGGGTAGTGGCCGACCGCTGGCTGTCGCCGCGCAGCACACTGGGATGGTTGGGCGTGATGATGGCGCTTTCTGGCATGGGGGTGGCAAGTTTTGGCGCCGGCTGGCCGCTGCCGGCGGTGATCGCGGTGAGCGTCCTGTTCGGGGCGTCCGCAGTGGGCTGGAACGGGGTATATCTCGCGGAAGTGGCGCGGCGCGCGCCCCCCGGGCTGGTCGGCGCGATCACCGGCGGCACGCAGTTTCTGACCTTCATCGGCGCGCTGGTGGCGCCGCCGCTGTTCGGCCTCGTGGTCGGTCTCGCCGGAAGTTACGGCAAGGCCTATTTCGCATTCTGCCTGCTGCCGGCGCTTGCCGGCTTGCGCCTGCTCCTGAGTGGGCATCGGACATGAATAGGCCGGCACGCCTGAACGAGTCGTCGCGCCAGGCCGTCATCCTGGTGCACGGGCTGTGGCTGGGCGGCTGGACCATGCAGGGCTTGCGCCTGCGGCTTGGGCGCCGCGGCTATGCGGCCTATACGTTCTCCTATCCCTCCATCGCGCAGAGCCTGGACGCGCATGCGCGGCGCTTGGCCGCGCGCATAGCCGAACTGCCGGAACCGGTGATCCACCTGGTCGGCTACAGCCTGGGGGGGCTGGTGGTACTGCGCTGTTTGCGCAATCACGGCGAGCGGCGCATCGGCCGGGTGGTGCTGATGGGCACGCCGGTGCGCTCATGCATGGCGGGACGGCACCTCGAAAATCTGGCCGGAGGCAAGCGCCTGTTGGGCGCCAGCGGCGACGTCTGGCGCAAGCTGCCCGAGGTGTTCCGGCCCAGGTGCGAACTGGGCGTGATTGCCGGCAGTCGACCCTGGGGCCTGGGGCGCATGCTGGTGCGCCTGCCGGGCACCAACGATGGCGTGGTGCGGCTGGAAGAAACCGAAGTGGCGGGAATGCGCGACCGCATCGTGCTGCCGCTGAGCCACAGCGGCATGCTGGTATCGGCGCACGCGGCGCGCGAGCTGGCGTTTTTTCTCGAACGCGGCGCGTTCGACCACGGAGGCCGCGGGGCGTTCGATCACGGCGGCCACGGCGCGCCCGGCCGCGAGGGGCGCTGATGCGCACGCGCCGGCTGCTGCTGCTTGCCGTCCTCCTGCCCCTGCTGGGCGGCTGCGCCACACTGCGCTATTACACCCAGGCGGTGCGCGGCCAGCTGGATCTGATGCGCCGCGCCACGCCCATAGAGGACGAGCTGCGCAGCGCGGCGGTGCCGGCCGCGATCAAAGACAAGCTGCGCTCGGTGGTGCGCATGCGCGAGTTTGCCAGCCGCGAACTCGCGCTGCCCGACAACGGCAGCTACAAGAGCTATGCCGACCTGGGGCGGCGCTACGTCCTGTGGAACGTGTTCGCCGCGCCGGAATTCTCCGTCGAACCGGTCACCTCCTGTTTTCCGGTCGCCGGCTGCGTCAGCTACCGCGGGTACTTCGGCGAGGCCGATGCCGAGGCCGAGGGCGCCGCGCAGCGCGAGCGCGGTTACGATGTCTACATCGGCGGGGTGCCGGCGTACTCCACCCTGGGTTGGTTCGACGATCCGGTCCTCAGCACCTTCATCCGTTATCCCGACGCCGAACTCGCCCGCCTCATGTTCCACGAGCTCGCGCACCAGGTGCTGTATGTCAAGAACGATACCCGCTTCAATGAATCCTTTGCGGCCACGGTGGAGCAGGCCGGTGTGGCGCGCTGGCTCGCGCAACGCGGAAACGAAGGCGAGCGCGCCGCCTACGCGCGGCTGCAGGGTATGAAACGCGAGTTCCTCGCACTGCTGGTCAAGTATCAGGCGATCATGAAAGAGTACTACCGGCAGGACCTGCCGCCGGAACAAAAGCGCCTGGGCAAAGCGCAGCGATTCGCTGAAATGGACGAGGAGTACCGGCAACTCAAGATTTCATGGGGCGGGTTCGCCGGTTACGACCGCTGGTTCGCGGGCAAACCCAATAATGCGACCCTCGTCTCGGTGGCGCTGTACACCGAGCTGGTTCCCGCTTTCAATGCGCTGCTGGCGCGCGAAGGTGGAGATCTGCCGCGGTTCTACACCGCGGCGAAAGAGCTTGCCAGACTATCCAAGGACGAGCGCGACGCGCGCCTGGCGGCGCTGGCCGCGAATTGAATCGCTGCGTATCTCAGGCGCGGCTGTTAGGTGCGGCGCGTTTCAATTGGCGAAAGACCTTGCGCGCTGCGCGCGCCAACTGTGTTTTCTGAACGGATGAAAAACGTATCCGTTCAGAAAACGAAGTTTCAGTGGAGGCTAATGCGCGAAGCGCGTTATGCCGGAACTAAAACACGGTTATCGATAAAAACAAGGACGGTGTGCGGGTTTCATACAAGATCGCCGATTGTGCACGGATGCGCTTTTGATCCGTGCACAATCGACGATCCGCGCGGACGGGACGCCGTCCGCGCAAGCTCGATCACTTCAGTTCGATGTATCGGTATACGTCGATTGAAGGAGGGGACCCTACCTCGCCGTCCAGCCCAAATCCATGGTCAGCGCGGCACCGGTGATCACGCCGGCGCCCTCGCCGCACAGATAGGCGGCGAACTCAGCCACCTCCGCCGGCTCGATCAGGCGTTTTACCGCGGCCGGTTCGAGCATGATTTTTTCTATGACTTCCTCGGGCGGGATGCCGCGGGTGCGTGCCTGGTCTGCGATCTGCTTGTCCACCAGCGGCGTGCGCACGTAGGCGGGGCAGATGGCGTTGGCGGTGATGCCGAACGCGCCGCCTTCGAGCGCCGCGGTCTTGGTCAGCCCCACCAGCCCGTGCTTGGCGCTGATATAGGCGACCTTGTTCGGCGACGCGATAAGGCCGTGGATGGAGGAGATGTTGATAATGCGTCCCCAGCGCTGTTTTTTCATTGCCGGCCAGACGTATTTGGTCAGCAGAAAAGGCGCGGTCAGCATCACCGCCTGCATCTTGTCCCACACGTCCTCGGGAAAATCCTCTATGGTCTCGACGTTCTGGAAACCGGCGTTGTTGACCAGGATGTGCACCGTACCGTAGGCGGTGAGCGCCTGGTCGACGAGCGCGCGGCAATCGGCGCGCCTGCCCATGTCGGCTTGCACGAAGGTGCCGCCCAGCCGCGCCGCCGCTTCTTTGCCGGCGCTGGCGTTGATGTCGGATACCACCACCTTGGCGCCGCCGCCGGCCAGGCGCTCGGCGATCGCCAGGCCCAGGCCGCTGGCGGCGCCGGTGATGACGGCGATCTTGCCGGTGAATTGTGCCTGAGTCATGAGGTTCAGTTCAGCGGCAGCAGCACGCTTTTCTTGAACGCCTCGCGCTGGGAGAGGCGCTTGAACCAGGCTTCGACATTCGGCCGAGGCGGCCGCTCCATCTCTATGCCGAACCAGCGCCAGCTGATGGTGCCCAGCGGAATGTCGCCGATGGTGAGCTGGCTGCCGGCGATGTAGTCGCGGCCGGCGAGCGCAGCATCCAGTACCGTGAGAATATCAGCGGCCTTCTTGCGCGAGGTTTCGATGAGCTCCGGATTGCGTTTCTCCGGCGGCGTGCGTATCAGGCCCCAGAACACTTCGCGCATCGGCGGCCAGTATACGGTCGCGCACCAGTCCATCCATTTATCGGATTGCGCGCGCGCTGCCGGGTCTTCCGCCCACAGCGTGCCTTTGCCGTATTTCGCGCCCAGATAGCGTACCACCGCGTTCGATTCCCAGATCACCGCGCCGCCGTCCTCAATCACCGGGACCAGGCCGTTGGGATTCATTTTGCGGAATTCCGGCGTGTTCACCACGCCGTACTGCATGCCGGCGTCGATGCGCTCGTAGGGGAGCTTCAGCTCCTCCAGGCACCAGATCGCTTTCTGCACATTGACCGAATTATTGCGTCCCCAAAGTTTCAGCACAAAAATCTCCTGTGTTCAGAATCCGACTGCCTGCCCGTCGCGGCGCGGGTCGGAGGCGCCCAGATAGCCGTCTTCGAGTTTGTAGATCAGCTGCGCGCTGCCGAAATCGAGGTAGCCCTGCGCCAGCTCCTCGAGCTGGTGGCCGCGGCGCTCCAGTTCCGCCAGCGTTTCCTTGGAGAACCCTGGCTCGACGTTGACGCGCATGCCTTCGACCACGCGATAGCGCGGGCCGTCGGAGCAGGCCTGTGGGTTCTGTCCGTAGTCGGCGAGTCGCACCATCACTTGTGCGTGGCCCTGCGGCTGCATGCTGCCGCCCATCACGCCGAAGCTCATCACCGCTTTTCCATCCTTGGTGACGAAGCCCGGGATGATGGTCTGGAACGGGCGCTTGCTTGGGCCCACCTGGTTCGGATGCCCCGCCTGCAGGCTGAAGGTGTGGGCGCGGTTCTGCAGGCTGACCCCGGTGCCCGGCACCACCACGCCCGAGCCGAAGCCCATGTAATTGGATTGTATGAAAGACACCATCATGCCGCTCGCGTCGGCCGCGGTGAGATAAATCGTGCCGCCCTTGGGCGGCGTGCCGTGGTTGAAGTTCTGCGCCCGCTTCAGGTCGAGCAGTTTCGCGCGCGCGGCGAGATACGCCGGATCCAGCAGTTCGGCATTGCGCACCGTCATGGACTTCGGGTCGGACACATAGCGGTAGACGTCGGCGAACGCGAGTTTCATCGCCTCGATCTGCAGATGCACGCTGTCGGCGGAATCGACCGGGTAGCTCGCCACATCGAAATGCTGCAGGATGCCCAGCGCCATCAGCGCCGCGATGCCCTGGCCGTTGGGCGGCAGCTCGTGCAGGGTGTAGCCGCGGTAGTCCTGCGCCAGCGGTTCGACCCAGTCCGGAGTGTGCGCGGCGAAATCGGCCGCGGTCATCAGCGCGCCGTGCTGTTTCGCGTGAGCCGCTATTTTTTCCGCGATCTCGCCGCGGTAATAGGCCTCGCCGCGGGTCTTGGCGATCAGCTCGAGCGTCTTCGCCTGGTCGGGGAAGCTGAACTTCTCGCCCGGCAGCGGCGCGCGGCCGCGCGGCATGAAGGCTTCCTTGAAGCCGGGCTGCGCCTGCAGTTCCGGCACCTGGTTGGCCCACTGCTTGGCGATGGTGGGCGAAACCAGATAGCCGTCACGGGCATAGCCTATGGCCGGCTGGAACAGTTCGGCGAAAGGCAGTTTGCCGAAGCGCTCCGACAGCGTCACCCAGGCCGAAACGCAACCGGGCACGCTCACCGTATTCCAGCCGCGCTGCGGCATGGTCTTGTGGTCTTTGAAGAATTCCGCTGTCCAGGCGGCGGGCGAACGGCCAGACGCATTAAGGCCGTGCAGCTTGTTTCCGTCCCAGACGATGGCGAACGCGTCGCTGCCGATGCCGTTGGACACCGGTTCGAGTACGGTCAGCGCGATGGCGGTCGCCAGGGCTGCATCCATGGCGCTGCCGCCTTTTTGCAGCATATACAGGCCGGCCTGCGCAGCGAGCGGCTGCGCCGTCGCCACGATATTGCGCGCGAGTATCGGCTTGCGGTAGGAGGCGTAGGGAAACTGCCAGTCGAAGGCGGACATGCAGGAGATCCTTAAGTTTTTTGTGAGTGAAATATTGACGGGATTATACGTGATGACTTAGAGCACGCTTCCCGTTGTTGCAAAGTTGCGATGTTGCGCGGACGTGAAGCCGTCCGCGCGGATCGTCGATTGTGCACGGATGAAAAGCCATCCGTGCACAATCGACGATCTTGAATAAACCCGCGGCCCGCTCAAATCTTTCCGGCCGCAGACAGTGCCTGATCCAAGTCCCAAAGGATATCATCGATTTCCTCCAGCCCGACCGAGATGCGCACCATGTCGGGCGTGACACCGGCCTTGACCTGCTCCGCCTCCGACAGCTGGCGGTGGGTGGTCGAGGCCGGATGAATCACCAGCGTGCGCGCGTCGCCGACGTTGGCGAGGTGGCTCATGAACTGCGCCGCATCGATGAACGCCTCGCCGGCCCGGGCGCCGCCCTTGACGCCGAAGGTCATGATGCCGGCGCAGCCCTGCGGCAGGTATTTCTTGGCGAGCGCATGGTAACGGTTGGAGGGCAGGCCGGGATAGTTCACCCAGCTCACCTGCGCGTGCGCTTCGAGGAACTGCGCCACCTTGAGCGCGTTGTCGCAATGCGCTTTCATGCGCAAATGCAGGGTCTCCAGGCCCTGCAGCAGCATCCAGGCATTGAACGGCGACAGCGCCGGGCCGAAGGTCCTGAGCGTCTCCATGCGCGCTTTCATGGTGTAGCCGAAATCGCCGAAGGTTTCGTAGAAGCGCACGCCGTGATAACCGCGCGAGGGCTCGGTCATGCCCGGGAAGTTGCCGTTGTCCCAGGGGAATTTTCCCGACTCGACCATCACCCCGCCCATGGTGGTGCCGTGCCCGCCGATGTATTTGGTGGCCGAATGCACCACGATGTCGGCGCCGAACTCGAACGGGCGGCACAGATAGGGCGAGGCGAAAGTGTTGTCGACGATCAGCGGCACGCCGGCCTCGTGCGCGATCTTGGCCACCGCCTCGATGTCGAGCACGTTGATCAGCGGATTGCCCAGGGTCTCGGCGTACACCGCCTTGGTCTTCTTCGTTATCGCGCGGCGGAAATTCTCCGGCTCGTCGGGATCGACGAACGTCGTGTTGATGCCGAGCTTGCGGAAATTCACTTCGAACAGCGAGTAGGTGCCGCCGTACAGGGTCGAGGCCGATACGATTTCGTCGCCCTGCTCGCACAGCGTCAGGAGGGCGGTCATTTCCGCCGCCTGGCCGGTGGCGAGCGCGAGCGCCGCGCGCCCGCCTTCGAGCGCCGCCATGCGCTCTTCGAACACCGCCGTGGTTGGATTCGACAGGCGCGTATAGACATTGCCGAAGGTCTGCAGATTGAACAGGCTCGCCGCGTGCTCGGCCGAATCGAACACGTAGGAGGTGGTCTGGTAGATCGGCACCGCGCGTGCGCCGGTGGCGGGGTCGGGGATCTGCCCCGCGTGCAGGCACAGGGTGCCGAAGCCGAATTCTCTGTCTGCCATGCTTGTCGATTTCCTAGTAAGGCAACCAGCGCGGGCGCTTCGCGGAGATCACGCCGGTATTGACCCCCGCCCAGTTCAAGCCGCCGAACAGGCGCGCGTGCTCGATTTTGACGCAGCGGTTCATCACCGAATCCAGACCCGCGGCTTCGGCCTTGCGCGCCGCCGCTTCGTTGGTGACGCCCAGCTGCTGCCACAGCACTCTGGCGCCGATGGCGATCGCGTCTTCGGCGATGGGCAGGATCTCCTCGGTCTTGCGAAAGCAGTCGACGATATCCACCTTGACCGGGATATCGCGCAGGCTCGCATAGCACTTTTGCCCCAGCACCTCCGCGTAGGCGGGGTTGACCGGAATGATGGTGTAGCCATGCTGCAGCATGTATTTCGCGGCGAAATAACTGGGCCGGTACCAATTGGCCGACAGCCCGACCACGGCGATCACGCGGTTCTCGTGCAGGATGCGGCGCAGAGTCTGGATGTCGTCTGGCATGATCAGGTCGAAAGGGTTCTGCCCAGTTTGCTTTCTATCGAGCGGATCTTGCTTTTCAGGCGGCCGCTCTTGCCGGCGCGATAATCGATTTTCATCGAGGTGGAAATCCGGCCGCAGTCCTGGCTCATCCGCTGAAAGCAGGCGCCGACCACCGCCATCACCTGCTCCCACTCGCCTTCGATGATGGTTCCCATCGGCGTCAGCTGATACGGCAGTCCGCTCTTGTCGATGATGTCCAGAGAGCGCGCCACGTACTGGCTGAGGCTGTCGCCCTTATCCAGCGGCGACATGGAGAATTCGAGCAATACCATTTCGACTCCTCAATCGGTAAGGTTCGGTTGCTGACGCTAATGGTGGAGGATTTTCGACAGGAACAGCTGCGCCCGGTCCGAGCGCGGCTTGCCGAAGAAATCGTCCTTGGTGGCGTCTTCGACGATGCTGCCCTCGTCCATGAATATGACGCGGTGTGCCACCCTGCGCGCGAAACCCATCTCGTGGGTCACGCACATCATGGTCATGCCTTCCTGCGCGAGCTGCACCATTACATCGAGCACCTCGTTGATCATTTCCGGATCCAGCGCCGAGGTCGGTTCGTCGAACAGCATGGCGACCGGGTCCATCGACAGTGCGCGCGCGATGGCCACGCGCTGCTGCTGGCCGCCGGAGAGCTGCCCGGGAAATTTGTCTTTTTGCGCGATCAGTCCGACGCGATCGAGCATCTTGAGCCCGCGCTCCCTGGCTTCGTCCGGGCTGCGGTTGAGGACCTTGATCTGGCCGATGGTCAGGTTCTCGGTGATCTTCATGTGCGGGAACAGCTCGAAATTCTGGAACACCATGCCGATCTTTGCGCGCAGCTTGGGCAGGTCGGTCTTGATGTCGCTGACCGAGACGCCGTTGACGGTGATCTCGCCTTTCTGAAACGGCTCGAGCGCGTTGACCGTCTTGATCAGCGTCGATTTGCCCGATCCGGACGGACCGCACACCACCACCACTTCGCCCTTGTTGACATGGGTGGAGCAGTGCTTGAGCACCTGGAAGCTGCCGTACCACTTGCTTACATCCTTGATCTCTATCATGGTCTGGATTCCCCGGATTGGTCGCGCACGCGTTCAGCGCACGATCGCGATTCTGAGCTGCAGGCGCTTTGCCATGTACGACAGCGCATAACAAAGGATGAAATAGACGACGGCCACGAACAGGTACATCTCGACGATGCGGCTGTCGCGCTGCGCGATCTTGGTTGCCGCGCCGACGAAATCGGTAACGTTCAGTAGCGACACCAGCGACACGTCCTGAAACAGGACGATGGTCTGGGTCAGGAGCACGGGCAGCATGTTGCGAAACGCCTGCGGCAGGATGATCAGTTTCATCGCCTGCCAGTAGGTGAGGCCCACGGCGTACGCCGCGCCGACCTGGCCGGTGGAAATGCTCTGGATGCCGGCGCGCATGATTTCACAGTAGTACGCCGCCTGGAACATGATGAAAGTGACGTAGGCAGAGCGCTCGGCGCCGATCTGCGGCGGCCGCTCCCAGCCCATGGCCGTCTGCACCAGCACCGGCACCAGGAAGTAGAACCAGAAGATCACCAGCAGCAGCGGCAGCGAGCGCATCAAGTTCACGTAGCCCGACGCAACCAGAGCCAGCGGCTTGAACGAGGACAGCCGCGCCATGGCGAGCAGCGTGCCGAACACGGTGCCGCCGAACGCGGCGACCAGCGTCAGCTGCACCGTGTATTGCAGTCCCTGCAACAGATAGGGCAGGGTGCGGCCGATAACATCGAAGTCGAGATCGCCCATGGCTACTTTCCGCCGCCGATGTAGCCGGGAACCGCGACGCGCCGCTCGATAAAGGCCATGACGCGGTTGGCGCTCATCGCAATCACCATGTAGATCAGCGTCGCCGCGGTGAAGGCCTCGAAATAGCGGAACGTCATCTCCGCCATTTCGCGGGTGCGGAAGAACAGCTCGACCAGACCGATCGAATAGGCCACCGAGGTATTCTTGATCAGGTTCATCACCTCCGAGGTAAGCGGCGGGATGACGATGCGGTAGGCCATCGGTAGCAGCACATAGCGGTAGGTCTGCGGCTGGGTCAGGCCGATGGCGTAGCCGGCGTTGCGCTGGCCGGTCGATAGCGACTGGATGCCCGAACGCACTTGCTCGGCGATGCGCGCGGAAGTGAACAATCCCAGGCACACCACGGAAGTGACGAACTGATGCTCGGTCGGATCCAGTGACACCACCCAAATTTTCACCGCTGGGATGACGCCGGGCACGACGAAATACCACAGGAAGAACTGCACGATCAGCGGAATATTGCGGAACAGCTCGACATAGGCGTCGCCGATGCGCACCAGCCAGTGCTTGTCGGTGGTGCGCACCACGCCGACGACCGAGCCCACGGTGAAGGCGAGGATCCAGGCGAAGAAGGCGGTGCCCAGGGTCCAGCCCAGGCCGGCGGCCATGTTCTGCCACCAGGCAATGCCCTCGTCCGGTATCTGCTCAAGAAAGATCGACAGCTTCATCCTCGGCGCCTCTCCATGCGGTGCAACTATGCTCGCTGCGCGTAAGCCCAAGCCTATTGCTTGGCAGGCGGCGCATCGCGAGGCAAGAGCCTAAAAACGCCCTTCGGGGGCCGCCGGCCACCGAAGAAGTCCTCTTGGAGGACAGCCCGCGCTAGCTTTACGCGCGGGCTGTCCTTCAACAAAAAAGCCGGATGGGCGTGCGGCGCCATCCGGCTTTGCTGACTTGCCTGCGGGCCTACTGCACGCCTTTGTCGTTCGGGTTCTTGAACGCTTCGCGGATCGGCGGCGTCATCGCGAAGTTCATGTTGATGCCCTTGGGCGGCACCGGGTTCATGAACCACTTGGCGTAGATCTTGTCGATCTCGCCCGATTTCATTACCCCGCCCACGGTCTTGTCGACCAGCGCCTTGAATTGCGCGTCGTCCTTGCGCAGCATCATGCTGTAGGGCTCCTGACGCAGCGATTCGGGCAGGATTTTGTAGTCCGCCGGGCTCTTGGCGTTGGCGATCTGGCCGGCGAGCAGGATGTCGTCCATGATGAACGCGGCGGCGCGGTCATCGGCGAGCAGCAGGAAGGATTCGCCGTGGTCTTTGCCGTAGATTTCCTTCACCGTAACGTTCTTGGTTTTCTCGTAGTTCTTGATCAGCGGCACCGAGGTGGTGCCCGAGGTGGTGGAGATGGTCTTGCCGTTCAGGTCGGCGAGGGCGTTGATGCCGGAGGTCTTCTTCACCGCGGCGGTCACGTTGATGACGAAATAGGTCGGGCCGAACCACACCTGCTGCTGGCGCGCGACGGAGTTGGTGGTCGAGCCGCACTCCATGTCGATGGTGCCGTTTTGCAGCAGCGGAATGCGGTTGCTGGAAGTGACCGGCTGCAGGTTGAGTTTCATGGCGGGCATCTTCAGCTCGGCCTTGACCGCGTCGACGACTTTCAGGCACAGGTCCATGGCATAGCCGATGGGCTGCTGCTTGTCGTCGAGGTAGGAGAAAGGAATCGACGACTCCCTGTAACCGATGGTGAAGCTTCCCGTTTCCTTGACTTTCTTCAACGTACCGGTGAGTTCCTGCGCGGCGACCGGTGCGATCAGCGCGATCGACAGCGGCAGGGCAAGGGCGATGGTGGCGAAACGTTTCATTGGAACACTCCTAGTTTTGTCGGGCGCCGGTCGTGGGGCGGCGCAGGTGGACTGATTGCTCGGCCCATTCTACGCATTCGCCCAAGCGTTGTCCAAGCGGGGCCGGCAGTCCCGGCGCCGGCCTGTCCGCGCGTCCGAAATAGCTCCCGGCGCCGGCTGCTTTTGGCTATGCTCGGCCCATGGCCAGCATCGTCATTTCCACTATCGCATATTTCATCGCCGCCTTTTTCATCAAGCGTCGGCTGGTGGAAATGGGCATTCCCAAAGGGATCACGCGCGGCATGGTGATTTTCGTGTTTGCGGCCGCAATCGCCTATGGCGTGGCGTACCTGGTCGACCTGGCCGTATCCTGACGGGGTTGGAATGCGCGCCTAGGGGGCTCGATACGGTTTCCCCCCGCGGTACAGGCGCAGCCGCTCGCGCGCGTCGGCGCCGTGCGCGTGTTCGAACTCGGGCGACTCCAGGGCCGCCTCCTGCCATTTAACCGCGTCTTCGAATCGGCCCGCTTCGGCCAGCGCCGCCGCGTAAGTGTCGAACAGGTCCGGAACTTTCCAGCCGCCGAGATTGCAGGCGGTGCGCGCCAGCTCTACGGCGCGCCTGCCGTCACGCCATTGCGCCTGCTTGGATGTCGCGAGCAGCCAGGCCAACTCATTGAGCGCGACGGTGTCGCGCTCGTCCAGGCGGATGGCTGCTTCGAAGTCGGCCACGGCGCGATCGAGACGGCCGAGTTTCTGCTGGCTCATGCCCCGGTGGCGAAAGGCCGGGGCGAAATCCGGTTTGTTGACGATCGCCTGATCCAGGTCCTCGATCGCGCGCTGGTGTTCCCCTTTCCCCGCCAGGACCAGCCCCCGGCTGTAATAGGCGTAGGCGTTCTTCGGGTTGAGGCGTATCGCCGCAGCGTAATCCTGCAGCGCGGCTTCACGCTGGCCGGCGCGCGCATAGGCATCGCCGCGGCCCTGGTAGGCGAGCGCATACTGCGCATCGAGGCGGATCGCGGCGCTGTAGTCCGCGATCGAGCGCGCATGGTCGCCGGTCGCGGCGTACACTGCGGCGCGGCTTTGGTACGCCTTGGCATCGCGCGGGTCCAGGCGCAGTGCCTGATCCAGGTCGGCCAGCGCGCGCTCGAACTGGCGCTGCCGGATCAGGGTCCTGCCGCGAAAGAAGTAGGCCTGCGCCTCGTTCGGGTCGACGCGTAGGGCTTCGCTGTATTCCCGAATCGCGCGGTCCAGTTCGCCCGTGAGCTCCAGGCTTGCGCCGTGCCTCAAATACGCGGTCGCCGACTGCGGATCCAGCGCGATCGCCCGGCTGAAATCCGCGAGTGCGCGCTGATTCTGGCCCAGCGTTTCGTAGGCTGCGCCGCGATTCACGTAAGCCGAGGAAGAGTTGGCGTCGATGCGGATGGATTCGTCCAGGTCCTTCAGCGCGGTGTCGAGCCGGCCCAGGTTCGCGTAGGCGGCGCCGCGGCGCTCATAGGCCTGCGCCAGGCAGGGATCGAGGGCTATCGCCTGGGTGTAATCGAGGATCGCGCTGGTGTGCTGGCCCATGCGCTCATGCAGCACGCCGTGGTCATAGTGATCGCGCGCGCTGCGCGGCGCCCGCAGCAGCAGTTGCTCGTAGTCCTGCACCGTCGGCTCGCGTGCCGGCGCGCGCCCGGCGACCACCGGGGCTGACGGCGGCCCGGCGCAGCGCGCCGCGGGCGCCTGCGCCTGCGCGCCACCCGCGGCGATGCAAGCGCCGAGCAGCAAGGTCCTGCCAAGTGCGGGTCTGATCATCATGCGCGGCGTCCTTTCTTCAGCGAATTGGCGATTCGGGACACGGATACCCATTCCATCATGCGCGGCGGACGGTTACTATATCAGCACAAATTTCGACATGACGGGGCGAACGATGTCCGAACAGCCTATGTGGGCGCCCAGCCAGGCGCTGATCGAGCAGGCGAACCTCACCGCGTTCGCGCGCCGCGCGATCCGGCGCTGGAAGCTGGATTTCAACACCTATCCCGAATTCTACGATTGGAGTACGGACCACCCGGAACAGTTCTGGGATTCGGTGTGGGAGTTCGGCAGCGTGGTCGCCTCGAAAAAAGGTGCACGTGTGCTGGTCGACGGCGAGCGCATGCCCGGCGCCAAATGGTACCCGGAGGCGCGGCTGAATTTTGCCGAGAATATGCTGCGCCGGCGCGACGCGACCGACGCTTTCGTGTTCTGGGACGAGACCGGTTTTCGCCGCCGCGTCAGCTATGCCGAGCTGCAGGCGGAGGTGTCGCGCGTGGCGCAGGCGATGCGCGCCGAAGGGCTCGCTGCCGGCGACCGCGTCGCCGCCTTCATGCCCAACATGCCGGAGACGGCGGTGCTCGCGCTGGCGGCGATTTCGATCGGCGCGGTCTGGTCCTGCTGTTCGCCGGATTTCGGTACCGACGGGGTGCTGGACCGTTTCGGCCAGACTGGACCCAAGCTGCTGTTCTGCGCCGACGGCTACCGCTACAACGGCAAAGCGTTCGAATCGCTGGCCCGCGTGCGGGACATGGCAGCGCAACTGCCCAGCGTGCGTCGTGTGGTGGTGGTGCCGAATCTGTCGGACCGGCCCGAGGTGTCCGGCATTCCCAATGCGCGGCGTTACGGCGACTGGATCGCCCCGTATGCGCCGGGGGCGATCGACTATGCGCAGCTGCCCTTCGATCATCCGCTGTACATCCTGTTTACCTCGGGCACCACCGGCAAGCCCAAATGCATCGTGCACGGCGCCGGCGGGACGCTGCTGTCCGGCCTCAAGACCTACAAGCTGCAGTTCGACGTGCGTCCGCTGGACCGGTTTTTCTATTACACGACCTGCAACTGGGTGATGTGGAACCTGTTGTTCCAGGGCCTGCTGGCCGAAGCGAGCGTGATGCTCTACGACGGTTCGCCGTTCATGCGCGACGCGGCGATATTGTTCGATTACTGCGATGCCGAGCGCTTCACCCAGTTCGGGACGTCGGCCAAGTTCATCGATGCGATCGCCAAGCGCGGCATGAAGCCGCGCCAGACCCACAGCCTGGCCTCGGTGCGCACCATCATCTCCACCGGCTCGCCGCTGGTGCCGGAGAGCTTCGATTACGTCTACCGCGAAATCAAGCGCGACGTGTGCCTGTCGTCGATTTCCGGCGGCACCGACATCATGGGCTGCTTTGCCGACGCCAATCCGATCCTGCCGGTGTGGCGCGGCGAGCTGCAGTGCCGCAGCCTGGGGATGAAGGTCGAGGTCTGGGACGACGACGGCCGCCCGCTCGTCGGGCAGAAAGGCGAGCTGGTCTGCACCCGGGTGTTTCCGTCGATGCCGGTCGGCTTCTGGAACGACCCGCAGGGCAAGCGCTACCATGAGGCGTATTTCGCGCGCTGGCCCAACGTCTGGTGCCATGGCGATTATTGCGAGCTGACCGAACGCGGGACCATGATTGTCTATGGGCGCTCGGATGCGACTTTGAATCCGGGCGGCGTGCGCATCGGCACCGCCGAAATCTACGGCCAGGTCGAGAAAATTGACGAGGTCGAGGAGGCGGTCGCGATCGGCCAGCTATGGCCGCCGGAACGGCCGAGCGACACGCGCGTGGTGCTGTTCGTCAAACTGCGCGCCGGGATGGTGCTGGACGCTCAGCTTTCGGATCGCATCCGGCGCCAGATCCGCGATAACACCACGCCGCGCCATGTGCCGGCGCGCATCGTGCAGGTGCCCGACATCCCGCGCACCAAGAACGGCAAGGTAGTGGAACTTGCGGTGAAGGCGCTGGTGCACGGCATGCCGGTGACGCATACCGACGCGCTGGCCAACCCCGAGGTGTTGGCGCTGTTCCGGAATATGCCGGAGCTGGCGGTCTGAGTCAGCCGGGCCGCGCTGCGCGGGGCCACTGCTTCCTGCTCATGCCGCCGCTTTTTTCTTCCCCAGTACCGTCTTCAGATATTGGCCGGTGTAGCTCGCCGCATTCTCGGCCACGTCCTCCGGCGTGCCCTGGGCAATGATGCGGCCGCCGCCGTCGCCGCCCTCCGGGCCCAGGTCGATGACCCAGTCAGCGGTCTTGATCACATCCAGATTGTGCTCGATCACTACCACGCTGTTGCCGTGGTCGCGCAGCCGGTGCAGCACCTGCAACAGCAAATCGATGTCCTGAAAGTGCAGGCCGGTGGTCGGTTCGTCCAGGATGTAAAGGGTACGCCCGGTGTCGCGCTTGGAGAGTTCCAGCGACAGCTTCACCCGCTGCGCCTCGCCGCCGGATAGCGTCGTCGCCGACTGGCCGAGTTCGACGTAGCCCAGGCCGACCTCGAGCAGGGTCTTCAGTTTGCGCGCCACGATGGGCACGGCGCTGAAGAAATCGTGCGCCTGCTCGACGGTCATTTTCAGCACCTCGTGCACGTTCCTTCCCTTGTACTGCACCTCCAGCGTTTCACGGTTGTAGCGTTTGCCGTGGCAAACGTCGCAGGGAACGTAGATGTCGGGCAGAAAGTGCATTTCCACCTTGAGCACACCGTCGCCCTGGCAGGCCTCGCAGCGCCCGCCCTTGACATTGAAGGAGAAGCGCCCCGGCTCGTAGCCGCGCTCGCGCGCCGCCGGCACGCCGGCGAACAGTTCGCGTATCGGCGTGAACAGGCCGGTGTAGGTGGCCGGATTGGAGCGCGGCGTGCGACCGATCGGGCTCTGGTCGACGCTGATCACTTTGTCGAAATATTCCAGCCCGCTGACTGATTCGTGCGGCGCCGGCTCGGCGCTGCTGCCGTACAGATGCTGGGCGACGGTGGCGTAGAGCGTGTCGTTGACCAGCGTTGATTTGCCCGAACCCGATACGCCGGTGACGCACACGAACAAGCCCAGCGGCAGGTCCAGGTTCGCGCCCTTCAGGTTGTTGCCGCTGGCACCATGCAAGCGCAGCACGCGCGCCTGGTCGTAACGGTGGCGGCGCTTCGGGCAAGGAATTTCCATGCGGCCGGCGAGATACTTCCCGGTGAGGGATGCGGGATTGCGCATGATTTCCCCGGGCGTGCCTTCGGCCACCAGCCTGCCGCCGTGCTCGCCCGCCCCCGGCCCCATGTCGACCACGTAGTCCGCCGCGAGGATCGCTTCTTCGTCGTGTTCGACCACGATCACGGTATTGCCGAGGTCGCGCAGATGCTTGAGCGTGGCAAGCAGGCGCCCGTTGTCGCGCTGGTGCAGGCCGATCGACGGTTCGTCCAGCACGTACATGACGCCGGTGAGGCCGGAACCGATCTGGCTGGCGAGGCGGATGCGCTGCGCTTCGCCGCCGGAGAGCGAGTCGGCCGAGCGGTCGAGCGACAGGTAATCCAGGCCGACATTGTTCAGAAACGAGAGGCGGGAGCTGATTTCCTTCACGATCCGGTCGGCGATCGCCGCCTTGTGCCCCGGGAGCTTCAGCCCCTGGAAAAACGCGAGCCCGCGCTTGAGCGGCATCGCGCTCACCTGGAATATCGGCATGTCGCCGATCTTGACGCTGCGCGCCTCGGCGCGCAGGCGCGTGCCGTCGCAGGCCGGGCAGGGCTTGCTGTTCAGGTATTTCGCCAGTTCCTCGCGCACCACGATGGAATCGGTCTCCTTGTAGCGGCGCTGCAGATTCGGCACCACGCCCTCGAAATCGTGCTCCTTCACCACGGTGCGGCCGCGCTCGCTCAGGTAGGAGAACGGGATTTTTTCCTTGCTGCCGTGGAGCACGATGTCCTGCGCCGATTGCGGCAGCGCGTCGAACGCCGCCTCCACGTCGAAGCCGAAGTGCGCGGCGAGGCTGGTGAGCATCTGGAAGTAGAACTGGTTGCGCCGGTCCCAGCCCTTGATCGCGCCGCTGGCAAGGCTCAAGTGCGGATGCGCCACCACGCGGCGCGGATCGAAGAACTCGATTGCGCCCAGGCCGTCACAGTCCGGGCAGGCGCCCAGGGGATTGTTGAACGAGAACAGGCGCGGTTCGAGCTCCGCCAGGGAATAACTGCACGCCGGGCAGGCGAACTTGGCCGAGAACAGGTGCTCCTTGCCCGAGTCCGTTTCCACCGCGATGGCGCGGCCGTCGGCATGGCGCAGGGCGGTTTCGAAGGATTCGGCCAGCCGCTGCTTCAATTCCGGCTTGACCTTGAGCCGGTCCACCACCACGTCGGTGCTGTGCTTGACGTTCTTGGACAACTTGGGCAGCGCGTCGATGTCGTGCACTTTGCCGTCCACGCGCAGGCGCACGAAACCCTGCGCACGCAGCTCGGCGAACAGATCGGCCTGCTCGCCTTTTCTGCCGGCGATGACGGGCGCGAGTATCATCAGCTTGGTGTCTTCGGGCAGCGCCAGCACGTGGTCGACCATTTGCGCCACCGACTGCGATTCCAGCGGCAGGGCGTGCTCGGGGCAGTAGGGCGTGCCGACCCGCGCGTACAACAGGCGCAGATAGTCGTGGATCTCGGTCACCGTGCCCACGGTGGAGCGCGGGTTGTGGCTGGTGGCTTTCTGCTCGATGGCAATCGCAGGCGACAGGCCCTCGATCAGGTCGACGTCGGGCTTTTCCATGAGCTGCAGGAACTGCCGCGCGTAGGCGGACAGCGATTCGACGTAGCGCCGCTGGCCCTCGGCGTAGAGCGTGTCAAAGGCCAGCGATGATTTCCCCGAGCCAGACAGCCCCGTGATCACGATCAGCCGGTTGCGCGGCAGGTCGAGATTCAGGTTCTTCAGATTGTGCGTGCGTGCGCCGCGAATCCTGATTTGATCCATAGCTTGGACTCTGGCCGGAGATTCAAACCTGCTAATATACGAGATTAGTCTGCTTTTACGCCACTCTCAATTTATGTCGTCCGTTTCCTCCGATCGCATGTCACCTCTGGAAATCCGCGCAAGTCTTTCTCTTGCATCGATTTTTGCCTTGCGCATGCTGGGTCTGTTCCTGATCCTGCCGGTGTTCGCGGTGCATGCGGCGCACCTCAAGGGCGGTGACAACCACACCCTCGTCGGCATAGCGCTGGGCACCTATGGCCTGACCCAGGGGATGCTGCAGATCCCCTACGGCATGGCCTCCGATCGCCACGGCAGAAAGCGCATCATAGTTCTGGGCCTGATCCTGTTTGCGCTGGGCAGCTTCATCGCCGCCGCCGGCAACGATATCTACGTCATCATCGCCGGCCGGGCAATCCAGGGCGCGGGCGCGATCTCCGCGCCGGTGATGGCGTTTCTGTCCGACCTGACGCGCGAGCAGCACCGCACCAAGGCGATGGCGCTGGTGGGTTCGAGTATCGGCCTGATGTTTGCGCTGTCCCTGGTCGGCGCGCCCCTGCTCTACCAGCACATCGGCATGGGCGGCATTTTCATCCTCACCGGCGTGCTGGCGCTGATCGCGATCTGGGTGGTGGTGAGCGTGGTGCCGGAAGAGACCCTGGTCAAGATCGAGGCCGAGGAGCACGTCGAGCCCGCGCGGCTTGGTGACGTTCTCAGAAACCTCGATCTGTTGCGGCTCAACTTCGGTATATTCTCGCTGCATGTGGTGCAGATGGCGATTTTCGTGGTGGTGCCGCTCGCGCTGGTGAGCGCTGGCGGGCTTGCCGTGAGCGCGCACTGGAAGGTCTATCTGCCGGTGGTGCTGGCGTCTTTCGTGCTGATGGTGCCGGCGATTTTTTACGCCGAGAAGCGGAATGCCACCAAGCCGGTATTCCTTGGCAGCATCGCGCTGCTGCTGATGGTCGAACTGGGCTTCGTCTTCGCATTGCAGAATTTCACCGCCCTTGTCATCCTGCTGCTGGGTTTCTTCGTTGCGTTCAATATACTGGAGGCGAGCTTGCCGTCGCTGGTGTCGCGCACGGCGCCGAGCAAGGCCAAAGGCACGGCCTTGGGCGTGTACAACACGACCCAGTCGTTGGGCCTGTTCGTCGGCGGCGCCGCGGGCGGCTGGCTGATGCAGCATCACGGGCAGGTGCCGGTATTTGTGTTCGGCGCGATCCTGATCGCGTTGTGGGGAGCCGCCGCTGCGGGCATGCTGGTGCCGCAGCGCGCGCGAAGCAACGGCGGGGATGCGGCAACGGGCGCGGCGATGGGCAACGGGACGGCCAGGTAGCACTCGATCGAAAATCAAACAGGAGAGTTGAAATGGCATCGGTCAACAAAGTGATAGTCGTGGGGAACCTGGGCAAGGACCCGGAAACGCGTTTTCTGCCGGACGGCAAGGCGGTGTGCAATTTTTCGGTGGCGACCACCGATACCTGGAAGGACAAGGCCACCGGCGAGAAAAAAGAGGCTACCGAATGGCACCGGATCTCGAGCTTCGGCAGGCTCGCGGAAATCTGCGGCGAATACCTGAAGAAAGGCAGCCAGGTCTACATCGAGGGCAAGCTGCGCACGCGCAAATGGCAGGACAAGGAAGGCCAGGACCGCTACACCACAGAAATCATCGCCGATGCCATGCAGATGCTGGGTTCGAGGAGCGGCATGGGCGGGGGCGAGGCGCGCGAAATGCGCGAGCCCCCCGCGGCAGGCGAATCCAGGCCGGCGAAGAAGCCCGCCGGCCAGTTCCAGGACATGGACGACGACATCCCGTTCTAGCGTCGCGCGCGGGCAGCGGGGCATTTCGCTTCCCGCCCGCCCTCGTTATTCTTGATTGGCGAAGGTAAACAGGCCCTAGCTCCTTGAAAAGGCTGGGTTTGCCCATAGATAGCGTATGGGGAAGCACGGCTTTTCCGCTATAATTCAACTCTTTTTCGCTGGTTGGAGGGCTTTGTGCCTATTTACGAATATCGTTGCTCGGCTTGCGGCTTCCAGAAAGAGTACCTGCAGAAGGTGAGCGATCCGCTGCTCAGCGTCTGCCCCGAATGCAGCAAGGAAACGTTCGGCAAGATGTTAACCGCGGCCGGTTTCCAGTTGAAGGGCGGCGGCTGGTATGCGACCGACTTCAAGAACAGCGGGGCCAGGCCGGCCGCCGCGACCGCGGTCAAGAGCGGAACTGCGGGCAAGGCCGAGACTGCGAGCGGGAGCAAGGGCGAAGACAAGAGCGCACCCACGCCCGCCCCGGCAGCGGCGCCGGCCGCCGCTGCGAGCGCGGCCAAGGCTGAATGAAAAAATATTTCATCACCGGCTTGTTGATCTGGATCCCGCTGGTCATCACCATCTGGGTCCTGAAGCTGGTGGTCGACACGCTCGACCAGAGCCTGCTGCTGCTGCCGTTGAAGCTGCGTACCGAGAGCTGGCTCGGCTTCCATGTGCCGGGAATGGGCGTGTTGCTGACGCTGCTGATTGTGATGCTCACCGGTGTTTTTACGGCGAATTTCGTCGGCCAGCGCCTGGTGCATTTCTGGCACGAGATCCTGCATCGCATCCCCGTGGTGAATTCGATCTATTCCAGCGTCAAGCAGGTGAGCGACACGCTGTTTGCCTCCAGCGGCGAGGCTTTCCGCAAGGCTTTGCTGGTGCAGTGGCCGCGCGAGGGCATGTGGACCATAGGCTTTCTGACCGGTGTGCCCGGTGGCGACGTCACCCGGCATCTGCAGGGCGATTACGTCAGCGTTTATGTCCCGACCACGCCCAACCCCACCGGCGGCTACTTCGTGATGCTGCCGCGCAAGGACGTGATTGAACTCGACATGAGCGTGGACACGGCGCTGAAATACGTGATTTCCATGGGCGTGGCCTCGCCAAACGGCAACGGAAAGCGTAAAAGGGAGGCGCTGCCGGCGGCGATGCGGCCATGAGGTAATGGGCAATGGGTAATGAGTGATGCCGTGTCACTCATTACCCATCTCTCATCACCACCTATAAGCACTCCTATGCGTACGCACTACTGCGGCTTGGTCGACGCCGCCCAGCTGGACCAGACCGTCAACCTCTGCGGCTGGGTCAACACCCGGCGCGACCACGGCGGCGTGATTTTCATCGACTTGCGCGACCGCGAAGGCCTGGTGCAGATCGTGTGCAACCCGGCGCGACCGCAGGTATTCGCGGTGGCGGAAAAAATCCGCAACGAATTCGTGATCCGGGTGACCGGCAAGGTGATCCGGCGCGAGCCCGGGCTGGTGAATCCGAAACTTAAGAGCGGCGAGGTCGAGGTGCTGTGCCAGGAACTCGAGATCCTCAATCCGGCGGTGACGCCGCCGTTTCAGCTCGACGAGGACAACCTGTCCGAGACCACCCGGCTCACCCATCGCGTGATCGACCTGCGCCGGCCGCAGATGCAGGCCAACATGCGGCTGCGCTACAAGGTGTCGATGGCGGTGCGCCGTTATCTGGACGAGGCGGGGTTCATCGACATCGAGACGCCGATGCTCGCCAAATCCACGCCCGAGGGAGCGCGCGACTACCTGGTGCCCTCGCGCGTGCACGACGGCATGTTCTTCGCGCTGCCGCAGTCGCCGCAGCTGTTCAAGCAGATGCTGATGATCGCGGGTTTCGACCGCTATTACCAGA
>Ga0334722_10000390_pt1 | contig 66248 bp, 56 predicted proteins | sample C3_bottom_MG_FD_207210 | JGI IMG/M metagenome (GOLD analysis project Ga0334722, IMG submission 207210) | Sediment microbial communities from Yellowstone Lake, YNP, Wyoming, USA - C3_bottom | ecosystem: Environmental > Aquatic > Freshwater > Lake > Sediment | place: USA: Wyoming | collected... | reverse complement strand
AGGCTGAAGTCTCTTCGCCCAGCAACCCCACTATTGGAAAGGACGATCAGAATTTAAAATCAAGCTTGACAGTGGTCGCCTCATAGAAGGGCGGGTCACACCAGCCATTCACAATCATTCACCATGCCTAGCCTCAGCCGATTTTGCGTATGGCGCTGTAATGGCCGAATAACAAATTAGCGGTATTGGCGGGTGTCCCCGCCCTACGTGGCTGATACCTGCGCTTCTTGCAATAGTCTAAAAAGTTCCCTCCCCCCTTGCGGGGGAGGGTCAGGGTGGGGGGGAGGTTGCCATGGAATCGACAGGTTGCGACTTCACCCTCCCCCCAACCCCCTCCCATCAAGGGTGGGGGAGTCTTGTTTCGAGGCTTTTGCCAGCGGCGCACCTGATAATGTCAGAGTGGGAGCCGCTTTACCGAGGGTATGATGACTGAACCGCCCCGCGAAATTGACCCCATCGCCAACCCGGATCGGCGCCGGTGGCTGGGTGGCGTCGGGCAGTTACTGGCGGTTGTCGGTGGTTCCCTGCTCTTCCTGCCGGTACTCAAATTTATTGATTTTCGTCTCAACCCGCGACCTCGGTTAATTAAGGTCAGTAGACTACTGCGCCCGGGCGGCTTTATCATCGAAGCGGAGTTTGTCATTTTCGACGTCCCCGGCGCCCCGGTGGCGGTGTCGCGCAAGTGTACCCATCTGGGTTGTCGCCTGAACTTCAATGAACAAGAAAACCTCCTGATCTGTCCCTGTCATCAGAGCCGTTTTACCCGGCAGGGTAAGCGGGTTTCCGGTCCAGCCCGTCGTGATCTCCCGCTTTATCAGGTGGCGGTTGCCTCGGGCAGCGAACGGAACTCCTTTGTGGTTACGGTTAGCTGATGCGCCTCCTGCGGCTTTGGCAGAACATCGTCTCCTTTCGCTGGGGTGGCAACAGCCTGGCGGCCCTCTACGTATCAGTTCTCTCGGGAGTGGTTCTTTCCTGGCAGTTTGACGCCTCCGAACCCTACTACTCCAGTGGTAGTTTGGAGCTGGTGGTGCCCTGCGGCTCGTTCTGGCGGGCCAGTCACTTCTATTCCAGTCAACTCTTTTTTCTTTTCCTGGTCGGCCATTACCTGGTGGTTTTGTTCAATCGGCGGAGGGAGGCCCTGGCAAAGGGAGTTCGGTCGGCCAGTGAGGTTCGCAGCGGGGGCAAGGAAAACTGGGGGAGGTTGTATCTGACCTTGCCGGTCTCGTTGTTGCTGCTTTTTACCGGCTACGTGTTGCGGGGAGACGCTACCGGTTATTCGGCCGGAATGATCGGGGAGAACATTACACTAGCTTTTCCGCTGGCGGGGAATTTCCTGAACCCCTTGCTGTTCAATGTTTCCCAGGCCGGGATGCGGGTGGTTTACGCCAATCACCTGATTGGCCTGGGGGTAGTCGCGGGGGCGCTGGCTTGGCCCCATCTCCGCCGCTATCGCATCCGGGTAATTGAGCACGGTTGGCTGGTGGTGGCACTACTGGGGTTTTCACTCCTGGTGCCGGCACCCTTTGACCCCTTCCGGGTGGGTGATGTTCACATCTCCGGACCCTGGTTTTTTGTCGGCGTTCAGGAACTGTTGCGTTACCTCCAGCCTTTCTGGGGGGGGATTGTCTTTCCTTTCATAGCTGTTTGGTTGGGTTATCTGGCCCTGATTTACCCCACCGATCGCAGACCTTTACTCGGGTTGATGTTCTGGGGGACGGTCTATCTGGTTTTTACCCTGGCTGGTTCACTATAAGTCTCAGTTAATCTCGAAGTGTTAATTGTTGAGTCACTAAGCTATTCGCCTTGAGCGGATGTGACATTGTTTCGCTGGATTGTTGTGGCAAGGGTAGGATGATGGTGAAGATTGTGCCTTTGCCGATCACCGAGTCCACAGCCACTTTCCCGTTATGACTTTCCACCAATTGCTTGACGATGGCCAGTCCCAAGCCGGTGCCGTTTTCTCTTGTGGTATAGAAAGGTTCGAAGATGCTTTCGCGGATCGCTTCGTCTATTCCGCCAGCGTTGTCAGCGACCCTGATGAGTAGATGTTCTTTGTCGTCTCGGAACCCTATTTCTCCGGATATTTCGATTTCACCCCCGTTGTCGACCATGGCTTGACAGGCGTTGGAAATCAGATTCAGTAGCACCTGCTGAATCTGCCGAAGGTCTCCCCAGCAGTCCAGCTCATTGGAGATGTCGCTCACTGTACGGCAGTTATTGCTCGGCCATTTTCGGCCTTGTTGCAAAAGAGCGATGGTTTCCTCGATCAGTGGTTTCAATGAGAACCATTTGCAGTCGGGCTCGGCCGGCTTGGAAAATAGCAGGAAGTCGTCGATGGTACCCTCAAGCCGCGTGCTTTCGCGGGAAATAATCCCCACCAGTTTGCGGCCGGAAAGAGAAAGCGGTTCATCGTTTAGGATCTGCGATGCCCCCGAGATGGCGGCCAGGGGATTTCTGAATTCATGGGCAATGCCAGCAGCCATACCACCTATGGTTGCCATCTTTTCGACCTGCTTAACCTGCTTTTCCATGTCCCTGATCTGACTTAGGTCCTGCATAGTGTAGACACGGCAATCTTCGTAATTGGGGAGATTAAGTTTCCCCCACGAGTAGCCGACGGGAATATTCAGGCCGTTTCTTTTCCTGATTTCGGTAAGTTGGCGGAGCTGGTTTTTTTCGGAGTGATGAATAAATCCTGAAAAAACCTGTTCAAATGGTTGCCCGATAAGTTCACGGGCTGAATATCCGCAAATCATTTCAGCCGCGTGATTGATTGAAGAGATGGTTCCTGCCGAATCAACCGTGACAATGCCGGTGGAAATGTCGTCAAATACCTGTTTGTAGAGAAGGTATAGGCGGTCGTAATCAATGTTGCTTTGAAAGAGGGCGGATTCTGTTCGCCGCATGCGTTCAAAGACAATGACGCAAAGCCAGGCGGTAATGAAGAAGACAATCCCGTGAATTGCAAAGAAATGCATGGCCACGAAGGGGTCAGAGAGAGGTGAGCCTAGGTTTATCAGGAATAGGTGCCCGTGGAGAAATTCAACCAGCAGGAGAAAGCCGTAACTGATGGTTGAAATGGCGGCCATTAGCAGACCGCCCAGGCGCAAGAGAATGAAAGAGCCTCCGACAATGGGCAGGAAGTAGGTGACAGTGAAGATCGATTGACTACCGCCGGTGGTGTAAACGATGAAGGCAGCCATCAAGGTGTCGCTAACTGTTTGAAAAATGGCGAACCCGTGGCAGTTGCTGATAAATTTAAGCGCTAGAGCTGAAGTGATGGTGAAAAAATAGATCCCGAAAATGAAATAGATCACGTAATGAAGGGGGGGGATCAGCAGCGCATGGGTCTTGGTTTGCAGGATAATGCTGATCCCAAGAAGAATGGTGACTATGATGACCCGCAGAAGAAGCAACCATTGGAGGAGTGTTCGCATCGTCTCCTTGGGGACCGGGCGAACGTCAGGAGGATAAAAGAATTTTTCGAAGGTCAAAGACATGGTTTAGGTTCTGTGTGTGTCAGGATTAAATTTCGAGTTTCTGGACTTTATAGCGCAGAGAGCGGAAGCTAAGCTGCAACAACTCTGCCGCCCGCATCTTGGACTGGTTTCCTTTGACTAAGGCGGCCTCAATAATCTCCCTCTCAATCCGATCCATGACCTTTTCCAGACCAACGTCAAAGGCTTCATCGGCGAGGGTGTTTTTGCTCAAGGAGTTTGCTGATGACGGCTGTTCGCATTGACGTCGCCGATGGTTTGAGAGAACCAGACTTTCAGGCAGGATTATGTTAGAGTTCTCCAGGGCTACGCCCCGCTCAACGATATTTTCCAATTCTCTGACATTTCCTGGATAGTCGTAATCCATCAGAACCTGCAGGGCATAAGATGAGAGTTCCCGTACCTCCTTTTGGAAGATCTTTGAGTATTTTTTTAAAAAATGTTCGACCAGCAGGGGGATGTCTTCCTTGCGCTCACGCAGTGGGGGGAGGCGCAAGGGTACTACCGCAAGTCTGTAGAAAAGATCTTCGCGGAAACGGCCGGCGATGACCTCGTCTTCTAAATTTCGGTTGGTGGCGCAGATAATCCTGACATTTACCTTGACTGTTTCGGAGCCGCCAACCCGTTTGAATTCCCGTTCTTGCAGGACGCGGAGTAGTTTGGTCTGGATTATTTGAGAGAGTTCCCCTATTTCGTCCAAAAAGACACTACCGTTATCGGCTTGTTCAAATAACCCGGCTTTATTGGCGATGGCCCCGGTAAAGGAGCCTTTGACATGGCCGAACAATTCACTCTCGATCAGTGATTCGGGGATAGCGCTACAGGTAATGGGTACAAAGGCATTGCTGGCAACCTGGCTATGCTGATGAATGGACCTGGCCACCAGTTCTTTGCCGGTTCCGGACTCGCCGTAGATCATGACGTTGGCGTGGGTCGGGGCTATTCGGCGGACCAGGTCGAAAATTTTCAGCATTTCCTGGCTTTGGCCAACAATTCCGCTGCACTCTCCTACCTCGGTATTGGTCGTCTTGGCGATTGGCCGGGACCGGGAAATGGCGCCATTGATCACGTTTCGGATTTCATCAAGTTTGAATGGCTTGGTGATGTAATCGTAGGCGCCGATCTTCATGGCTGAGACGGCGTCTTCCGGTGAAGCATAGGCAGTGATCATCACTACTGGCAGATTGGCGTCGATTTTTTTGGCGGCTGCCAGCAAATCAAGGCCGTTCATGGTCGGCATCCGGATATCGGAAATGATCAGATCAACCTGTTCTTGGTCAAGTAGTCGCAAAGCGTCTTTCCCATTGCCGGCGACCATGGTTGAGTAGCCGTCTTTTTCAAGCAGAATCGAGAGAAATTCCCGCATGCTCAATTCGTCATCGACTATCAGGATAGTGGCTTTGTTTTTCATCAGTGGCTGGTCTCATTGCTAGATTAGAAATTGTCAGTGGTACTTTAACATGCCGAGTCAAAATGTCATATGCTCCTTGCAGATTTCCTGATCTTGGTTAGATTGCTTTGCGGGAAAGACAAAAACTAGGTTGCTGTGATGAAACGAACATACTCTCCAGAAGGGCCTGTCTATTCCACCGATCGAGGTTATGTGGACCCGACAAACGAGAAGCCAGGGGGCGGCTTAGGTTGCCGGTCGGGGCGGGTGGTGGTGACTGTTCCAGCTGATGGAATAGTGCGAATCTCTCGGGAAACTAAGGGTCGCAAAGGCGCCGGAGTAACCCTGGTGCGCGGGCTTGGTCTGGCTCCGGAACAACTCAAGGCATTTGCTGGACAACTCAAACAACGTTGCGGTTCCGGCGGTACAGTCAAGGATGGGGTCATTGAAATCCAGGGCGATCATCGCCAATTGCTCCTTGTTGAGCTGGTCAAGCATGGTTTCCGGGCCAAATTGGCGGGTGGATGAGACAAGAGGCAGAATGCGGCCGCCGATTAGCTTTTTCAAAGAAAATCAGGATTGTCGGCAGACGCGTTGGTTTAATTGAATTTAAACCGGCGGTGATCTCACGTAGAGTTTTCGATCGGATTGCGGCGGTTTTTTTATGTGGCGGAATTTTTTTGTTGAGTCACTGGGGCAATCCTTGCTACATAGGATTCCGCTGATGACGTGAGGGGAGACTGCTTCTCTTGCCGGTATGCACAAGACCATACGAAAATTAATACCAAATGCAAGGAAAACCACCATGACCATCTGCCCCTGTAATTCGGAGAAAGAGTTTGCCCAGTGTTGTGGTCCGTATCTGGCTGGAGAAAAGCTCCCGCCCACCGCAGAAGCCTTGATGCGGTCGCGTTACACCGCCTATACCCTGGATAATTACGGCTATGTGATTCGCACCAGCCATCCCGCCAATCGCCCCAGCGAAAAGGATTTTGCCGACGAGGTAAAGATTGACTGGTTGGGTCTGGATATCCTCGAAACCGCCATGGGCGGCGAGGGTGATCGTGAAGGAGAGGTGGAGTTCGTTGCCCGTTACCAGGTGAGCGGGCGAAAAATGCAGCAGCACGAGCGCAGCCAATTTGTCAAGGAGGAGGGGCAGTGGTTCTATCAAGACGGAGACATCGTCAAGCCGCCCCAAGCCCACTCGGAGAAAGTCGGACGCAATGAACCTTGCCCTTGTGGCAGTGGCAAAAAATATAAGAAGTGCTGCTATAAATAACGTTCCCCTCCCGGTCACTTTGGCCAGGGAATCGGTGTCATCTTGGAACCTCAATCCAAACAACTTTTGCCATATTTATTGGCCTTCAGCGCTTCCCTGGCGCCGCTCTTTCCCTATTTACTCTGGGCGTACTGGCGGCGTCTGGTAAATCGGGCCAGGCCCCGCCCGGAAAAACTGCTTTCCGGGCCAGGGGACTCACAGCGCCGTTTGCTCGCCGAGCTGGACTGGTCAATCGCTGTTGCCACTATCTGGCTGGTGGCAATTCCGGTTGGCGCAATTGGCGTGTATATGGCTCCCCATTTGCTCGGGGTTGCCAATTTGGCCAAGCTGGATCAATTAACCATGGTCGGTCTGCCATTACTTTTGCTTCTATTCCCACTTTTCGCTCTTATTGCCAGATGCCGTGAGCGCGCTGCGGGGCGGATTGTACTTGACGCCCAATTGACTGTTGGACGGGAGATCAATTTACTGCTTCGCGATGGTTTCCATGTCTTTCACGATGTCCCGGAGGTGAGCGGCAATGTCGATCATGTGGTGGTGGGGTTGTCCGGCGTGTTTGCTGTGGAAAGCCTAGGGCGGCCAATTCCAAACAAGGGTCGGGGAATTATTGACGCCAAGGTGATTTATGATGGTGATAATCTCTTTTTTCCGCCTGAAAATGCCAAGGATTCAGAGGCCGTCAAGCAGTCACGCCGCCAGGCCATCGCCATGGAACGTCGGTTGAGCGATGCCCTGAGTAGGTCGGTTAAGGTCAAACCGGCCTTGGCGCTCCCTGGTTGGTTTGTGGAAAGGAAGCGGCCAGATGATCTGGTCTTGCTCTACGGACAAGTCAACCATTATGCCCGGATTCTTCGCGGCCCCACGATACTGTCGCCGGAGCAGGTTGCTGAAATCGTGCACTTTCTGGACGCCATATGTCGAAATATTGATCCGGCCGAATTGGTTTCAGAGGGGGATGTGGGCAAAGTTTCCAACTGAATTTTCTGGTTATGCATCCCCGCTTCACCCTTGTCCCGTGCCATTTTCCGGTAGACCGGTCTTCCCGAACACATCGCTAATATCTGATATCGGCCGCATCTTGGTTGTCTCGCCTATTCCATCCAAAGCCAATCCAAATTTGCTTTTCCACCTTAAATATTCACGGACAAATCTCTGTCGATGCCCTAGCTTAGACAGTCAAAAACAGGTAAGCAATATTCCGTTGAGTGATAATTAACGGGGAAATTCATGTTGACAGATTGTCGCAGGCAGGTTAACCATGACCTACCACGGTGTGGTGTTTAAAGCTCCAATAATTCGAGATGCCGCGCATCTCTTCGGAAGGCGCATCGAATCGAATGTAAAGTACATAACATAGATTGTTGTAAGTAACTGGTGAACATTTGTGCATCGGTCATCAACTTACGAGTTTCGCAGAATCTTTTTCATCAGTTTCAGTTAAAGAAGTTAATGTGAATTACCCGCGGCAATTATGGAAAAATTGTCGATCGGGAGCTTAATAAAAAAAAAATCGGAGAGAAACATGAGACCAAGAATTTTTATGGCGTTATCACTGGCTGCACTTTCTACCACCATTTTGGGCGGGCCTGTTACCGCCGCCAGAGCCGCCGATGCGGTCGCAGTTGAGAAGTCTCCGGGTATTGAACTAAAAACCGGTCCCACCTTTAATGCGGTTGCCTATGTCGCTGGTCACGGTGGTCATTTGGCCATCATCGACCTGCGTACCCTGCGGACGCCGGTCGATGCAGAAAAGGATCGTATCGTATTGACCGAAGCTGGTTCTGAGATGGAAGGCAAAATTGCCGGTATGGATTTTGAGAAGGCTAAAAAGTCCGGCGGTAGCCATGGTCAGGCCATAGTCAAAGAAGGGGACAAAAAACTTCTGGTAGCCGGGACCTTGGCTGGCGACGTCTATAAGATTGATTTGGCCACCATGAAGAAGGAAGGCCCGATTAAGGTCGGCGAAAAGTTCTGCGGCGCCATCGTGGGACCGAACGGCCACATCTACTTTGAAGATATGGCCAACGGTAAGGTCTATGAGTTTGACTCGAAAACCATGAAGACTGTTGATGCAATGCCGGTTGGCAAGGCGGTATGCGGTATTCAGTGGACCAAGAACAGCAAGACGGCTTACATCACCGATATGCCTACAGGCGTTGTTTACGTTATGGACTGGGCTACCAAGAAGGTGATCAAGGAGATCTCCAGCCCGGAGATGACCTTCATCCACCAGGCCCGGATGACCCCGGACGGCAAGGAACTGTGGGTCAGCGCCCCTAACGAATATGATCCCGGTCTCAAGAAAGCTACCCATCGTAGCCAGGTCATTATCATTGACACCGAGAAGAATGAGATTGTTAAAAGGGTTCTCATGCCCAAAGGGATCAGCCCGCATGACTTCGCTTTCTCTGCTGATGGCAAGTACGCCTTCCTCTCTTCCCGGACGTATGGCAACGATAGCGTTGTGAATATTATAACCCGCGATAACTTCACCCAGGTTAGCCAGATTTCAGCTTGCTATGGCTGTCATAAGGCCAATGATGTCGAAGTTGAAATGGACAATGCTTCACCGCTTCTTTGCGGTATCGAGATCGACTGGAATCCTCCTCCCGCTAAGTAATTATCCTTAAGAGTGTTGTTTTGGGGCCGGGGAGTTCATCCCCGGCCTTTTTTCGTCTTTAGCTACTTTTCTAATCTGGCCTTTTTTGTCGAAATAGCCTAAAAAGAGCCAACCCCATGCAGGTCCATGATGTCTGTGCCCACTTATTAGCCATTCTACTGGGGAACTCCATGAAGGATTTCATCCTTGGAAACAATTCATAAGTGAACCATGAAAAAACTTAATCTTGTTAAACTTGCTGTCAGTAATCTGCGGCGCAAAGTTGTCCGTACCGTCTTGCTGCTGGTCGTCTCGGCGTTGGTTTCCGGGACATTGCTCAGCGCCACCGTGTTTATCTTCGGGATGCAGAATGCCTTGAAGATTGGTACATATAGATTGGGGGCCGATATCCTTGTCGTACCCGCCAAAAATGAGGAACAGGCCAGGACAGCCTTGCTGGCCGGCAAGCCCACCAGTTTTTACATGGACCGTTCGGTTTTGGACCGGATCCGCAAGGTCGAGGGGGTAAAGGTCGCTTCACCGCAAATCTTTATTCAGCCTTCTTCTTTTACGTGTTGTTATAACGTTGATGTATTTCTGATTGCCTTCGACCCTGCCACTGACTTCACAGTTATGCCTTGGCTGGACAAGTCTTCCGGGCAGAAGATAGTCGGCGATGAGGTCATTGCGGGTAGGGAGATGCCGGTGATGACCGGTGCAGTCATCCCATTCTTTGGTACCCCATTTAAGGTAGTCGGGACCATGGAACCCACTGGAATGAAATATTTCGATCAATCAATTTTCATGACCATGGATGCCGCTTACCGGATGGCCGAAAACTCTGTCACCCGTTCGCAGCAGCCAATTCAACTTGATAACAGCAAGATTTCGGCCGTACTGGTAAAGACCGACGGGGCCATTTCTCCCGAGCGGGTCGCCCTGAGGATTATGCATGATCTAGATGAAGTAAAGGCCATCGCCTCAGATGAAGTGGTCAATACCGTCCGTAATCAACTCTCCGGCCTTTTGGCTGGAATTGTCACGGTTTGTGGCGTGCTTTGGACCATGGGGTTGTTCATGATAGGTTTTGCTTTCTACATGATTGTTAATGAGCGACAGCGCGAATTGGGTATGCTTCGGGCCATGGGTGCCAAACGCAGTCAAGTCTTTAGTCTGATTGTGTTGGAAGCCGTAATCATTACCCTTGCCGGAGGAATTCTGGGTATTGGTATGGGGTTTGGCCTGTTATTCGCTTTGGAAGGGCTGATCCGCACCAGTTTGCAGTTGCCATACCTGATGCCTGCTTCCATGTTGGTTCAGGAACTGGTTGTTGGCTCGTTGTTTTTCTCTACTCTTACTGGCTTGGTTTCTGCTTTGCTGCCGGCCTTCTCGGCCAGCCGCCTGGAGCCATACGAGGCGATCCGAACCGGGGAATAAGCTTATGGGATATTTGCGATTTAAAGAGGAGATAACATGAAAGATAGGTTGGCATTTGTCGGCGGTTATGGCTTTCCACAGGTCTTTATTGCCGTTGCCGTGCTTCTCTTGGGCCAAAGTTGTGGCCATAAGGAAGAGAGTAAACCGCAGCAACCAGTGGCCAGTGAGGCGCAAATCATTGCCCATTCCAACGAAAATATCTTCGAGGAGTTTCTCCGCAAGGTCAAGGATGATCCCAAAAATGTTGATAATCTTTATCACCTTGCCGATTTGTACGAGCGGAATAACCAGTACGAAAAGGCGATTGAGACTTTTGCCAAGGTGATCGCGATCAAACCTGATATGGGATATGCCTATCTTAAAATGGGTACATCTTATAGCCGGATGAACCAACCGGACAAGGCCGTTGCGATATTAAAGGACGCGGCCGGCCATTTGCCTCGTAACCCGGTGGTCTTGAACAATCTTGGGATAGCTTATGGCAAGTTGGGACGTCTGGATGATGAGATTGACGCGCTCAAGAGGGCCATCGCTATCCGTTCGCGTTATGCCTCGGCCCGTTACAATCTGGGGCTTACCTACATAAATAAAGGCAACTTGGCCGCCGCACGTTCCGAATACCAGGCCTTGAACGAATTTAACAGTACCATGGCCTTGGACCTGTTGAAACAGATTGAGGCAGGGAAATAAGTCATCGGCAACCTTTTTTGGTTGATCCTTCCTGAGTGTCCTTGCGATGCCGGGAGTTTTACGGGAAGGAAGGCGACAGCATAACTCATGTCGGAATTTATTTAGCGGATCATTGTGAGGAAATCGGAATAATGATAGAGGCAATAAATCTCTGTAAGACTTACCAGGCCGGTGGTCAGTCGTTAGCTGCCGCCGACCGCGTCAATATCAAAATTGCCAAGGGAGAAATGGTAGCGGTTGTCGGACATTCCGGCAGCGGCAAAACCACACTTTTAAGTTTATTGGGAGGTTTGACCAGTCCAGATTCTGGCCAGGTATTTATTGACGGGGTGGACATCTGGTCACTTTCCGACGGCGCCCTTTCCGAGTTGCGGAACCGGAAACTTGGTTTTATTTATCAGTTTTCCAGTTTGATTCCAACCCTCTCGGTCCTCGAAAATGTCTGCCTACCCAGTATCTTTGGGCCAGGAGAGGTTAATCCCGTTGAGCGGGCCAAGGATCTGTTGGAGCAGGTCGGCTTATCAGATAAATCTGGCTTCTATCCGGCCCAGCTCTCTGGTGGCCAGCAGCGGCGGGTTGCCATAGCCCGCGCTTTCATCGGCGCCCCGGCGGTGATTCTGGCCGACGAGCCCACAGGCGACCTCGACGAAGAAACCGAGGGAGAGATTATAAACCTTTTTCGCCGGGTAAATGCGGAGCAGGCGACTACTTTTGTGATTGTCACCCATAATCGGGAAATTGCCACCAAAGTCAACCGGCAGATGGTGATGAAAAACGGGGTGCTCGTTTGATCCTTGTTCGAATACCCCGGCAAGCGCACAGGCAAGAATAGGATTTTATCGACGGGTTATATTATTAATCAGAAAGAGGTTTATCTCTCTCTTTCCATGGACCGACGGGTGCTGAATTGGCAAAAACGAACTACTCTTATGAGAAACGACAGCGGGAACTAGCCCGGAAAAAGAAGACTGAGGAAAAGAAACTTCGTCGTCATGAAAAAGAACCTGAGCCAGCTCCTAGCGTGGAAGAACAGATTAAGTCTGGTGATGCCGATTGATTTTACCAGTGACGTGTTGTCTGGCGACAATCCACGATAATAAAAGGACCATAGTGCCACCGGTGGAACCTCTTCAGGTTGTCAGGCAGGGCAGCTTTATTTTTATTGTTCATCATTAAGCGTGCCGACTTTCCTCAAGCACTCCCTCCCGGCTAATTTACCTCTTTCGGCCCTTACTCGCATTGGTCGGAGTTTAATCACAACTGACAAGAGTATATGACCGATAATAAGATCATCGAATTGACCCCTTTTCGAGTAAGTATTTTGCGTTCATTGGCTCGTCGGGGTGAGCGTCTTTTAGTTTCGCCTGATCTTGCCGAAGAGGTTGCCGATCTCGAACCTTTGGAAGCTTACTATATCATTCGTGAGATCGGCTTGGACCTGGCCCTGCCCATCATGTTGGAACTTAGTCCGGAACAATTAGAGGCCTGTGTAGATCTGGATTGTTGGAATCGCTACGATTTTGCTGCTGATAATCTCGATGAATGGTTAACTGTCTTTGCGCAGGACAGCCCCGAGTCCCTGGCCCAGGCCTTTTCATCGCTGGATTATGTAGTGCAGCTTCTTTTCCTGACCAAGTTGGTCACGGTTTATGACCCCGATACCGACCAGGTTCCTGCTGATGACGATGAAAATGACCCGAATCGGGCCATGACCCCGGACGGCTTTTTCCTCTTGGAATTAAAGAATGAAGTGGCGTTACGAACCCATCCCTTTGCCTTGTTGGATGCCCTATACCAATACGACCCAGGGGCCGCCCACCAGCTATTGAGCGACATTCGCGTTGATCTCCAGATCCAGATTGAGGAAGAGGCCTTACGTTTCCGCAACGGCCGGATGGAAGACCTCGGTTTTTCCGGTCCGGATGAGGCGGCAGTTCTTTTCTCACGGCCGAACGTCCGGCAGCCGTTGCCGCCGATGGCTGAACCTTTGGAAATTGCCCCCACCAGGATGCCTTCGGTGTATGCCGGTCCTTTAGGAGAAATCTCGCTCCTGGAGCAGGCGCTATCCCGGGTTACCGATCGCGAGGAGCTGTCCCGTTTGGAACAGGAGATTGTTTGGGCCATCAATGGCGCGATCATTGCCTATGGTGAAAAAACTCAAGAGATTAAACTGATTGCCGACATCGCCGAGCGTGTCCGTGACACCATTTCCCTGGGTTTGGAGGTCCTGCTGAACCAGGCTGAACCAGAATGCCCTCCCCAAGGGGCAGCGGCAGTCGTCAAGGCCGCCGCCTTACTGGCAGTCTGGAATGTAACCGATCTCTTCCGGCATGGTTTTGCCGCGACTCTGGGGCTCCAGCAAGAGGTGCGACAGGCCTTGGCGGATCCTGGTTTTAGTGCTTGGTTTAACCTGCCGGATACGGGGCAGGCGGAAGGGCAGGAGGAGCGGCTGGCGCGCGCCTTCGTCAATGCCTTGCGCGGTCGTCACCCCCTGCGTGGCGGCTTTGATCCAGGCAAGGTTGAAAAGGTTTTAGCCTTTGCCAGTCTGGCCGAGATCAAGGTTGCCCAGCTCCGCTTGCAACGGCTGGTAGCCGGGATTTCCGCCGGAGATTGATTATCGTAATTGGGCGAATGCCACCTAACCACAAACAGTTTAAGGAAGTAGCCATGATCCAGTTTTGCGTTGACGAAGAACGTTGTATCCAGTGCGGCGAGTGTGTGGCGGATTGCCCGGCCGGCATCATCCTCATGGACGGCTTCCCGAAGATCAGCGACGAGTCGCGTTGCTACCGTTGCCAGCATTGCCTGGCGGTTTGCCCCACCGGGGCCATTTCCGTCCTGGGTAAAGCCCCAGAGGATTCGCTGGCGTTGGCCGGCAATCTGCCTGACCCGAGTCAATTGGCAGTTCTGATCAAAGGGCGGCGGGCCGTGCGGCGTTATACCGGTACGGATCTGTCCCCGGCCCTGATTGATGAGCTTCTGGCCGTCGCCTGGCATGCCCCAACCGGGGTCAACAGCCAGTCGGTGCTGTTCACCGTGGTTCGGGAGGCCAAGGTCATGGCGGCCCTGCGGGAAGAGGTGATGAATGGCCTGGCTCAATTGCAAGCGGCCGGAACTCTGCCGGAGGGCTTTATTGGCCAATACATGGGGGTGGCGATCAAGAGCTGGCGAGAGGACGGGAAGGACATCATCTTCCGGGGCGCCCCCCACCTCCTGCTGACCAGTGCCCCGAAAAGCGCGCTCTGTCCGGTTCAGGATACCCACATCGCCCTGGCCACCTTCCAGTTGTTCGCCCATGCCAAAGGGGTGGGTACGGTCTGGGACGGTCTCTTCATGATCGTTCTCGGGCTGCTGCCGGAACTGATTGGGAGGCTGGGGATACCGGATGACCATCTGCTCGGCTATGCCATGGTCTTCGGTGCGCCGGCGGTGGAGTACCATCGCACCGTCCAGCGTGGCCCGGCTCGAATCAACGTGGTTCAGTAAGGGCGCGGGGCGTGCCGGATCGATCAGGCCGGGCGTGTTGGGGTTAACCCAGCCCGCCCGTGGTTCTTTTGCGCGGCCCCGGACACTTGCGGCGACTGTCCAGGAGGTGACCCAGGGCCAGGAGGGGATGGCGCCAAAACAACAGTGGCCCGGCGGAGCGCATGACCATGCGGATCTTCTCCCGCATCCCCGGCTGGTAGCAATGGATGGGACAATTACCGCAGGTGGTTTTATTCTCCTGAAAGGGGCAGCGCGCCAAACGAAGCTGGGCGTATTCCAGGAGCTCCCGGCATTCCGGGCAGAGTTCATTTCCATGGTGATGGAAGCGCTGACAATGGCTGGCGATCATTACCGCCACGGTTCGCAGTTCCCGTTGCATCCGCGGATGGGTCACGGTATCGGCCTCCGGTTTAGGCCGGGGAATCAAGGTATTCACGCAACTCGGCCAAGGTGCTCCGGCGCATCAAGCGACCGGTTCTTTCCAGCCGCCGCGCCCGCCCCCGGTAATACTCCAGACAGCGACGGGCCAGTTCCAGAACCTCCGCGTCACTCAACCCTTCGCCAACCACATCGCCGATCCGCGGGGAGCCGCCCCCGTTGCCGCCGAACACCAGGCTCCACCCCTTGGTGGTTCCGAAGACCCCAAGATCGCGCAGATATGATTCGCAGCAGTTGAATTGACAGCCGGAGATTCCCACCTTGGTCTTGGCCGGTAATGGGATGGTGAGCAGGGCTGTCGCTAATTTTTCGCCCAGGGCCAGGGAATCCTGTCGGCCGTACTTGCACCACGCCTTGCCTGGGCAGGCCTGGATGTAATGGATGCCCACCGGTTTCTTGGGTCCTTCGGGTTGGCCCAGTTCCTGCCAGATCTGGGCCGCCGTTTCCGGTGAGTGGCCGGCGATGGCCAGCCTTTGCGCCCCGGTGATCTTTAAAAAAGGCACCTGATGGCGGCGGGCGAGGGCGGCGATCTCTTCCAGATAGGCGGGGGTGATCAGGCCCATCCTGGGGCCGGGCAGGACGTTATAGCTCTTAGCCTCGGGGAGGTTATCGCTCATGGCAGCACCTTTTGCGGATGGTTGTTGTAAATGGCCGGATTACATTGATACCGTTAAATGATGATAGCATAGTCGGCCGCGCCAAACCTGACCTTGACCCAGGTCAACTGCGTTGACGCAGGATGATGGAATTCGAAAGACCTGGGAAGAGATATCTGGTATTTTCAGAAATATTCTCGCCCTCCGGCTGGGGTGCCCAGCTACCGTGCCATCCCGGAACCATGAACCAGTAGAATTTGATGCCCCCAGTCATCCCTAAACCAGGCGCTGCCCAGCTTGTGGCGCATTTTTCTCGCATGCGAACCCTGGGAGAAAATAAACCCCAGCTACGTTTCGGCTTTCTTTCACCATATCCGACGGCCGGGACTCTCCGGTTGGTCTTGCCCTTCCGGCGTAGCTGGCTGTTGATTGTGATCATGGGCATCTTCACGGCGCTCTTTGCCACGCCTCTTTTCAGCGTTGTTCATTGGTCTGGTCTTCGGGGCGAGGACCTCTTCTCGCTGCTCTTTGCCCTGTTCCAACTTTTTTGGGCATTGGGCTGGTCGGTGGGGGTGGGCGCAATCTTCCTGGTTTTCCTGGCTCTGCTCATGGGACGCGAGGTGGTGGTCGTCCGGGCCGACTCGTTGTTGATCCGACTAGAACTTCAGGGCTTTGGGGTCGGCGGCGAATATGCGGCCCAGGGCATCAGTAATTTCCGCGCCGCCCAGCCCGACGCCGCCGCCGGCACCACCTGGCGCGGGATGCACCTGGCCTTTGATTACTACGGGGTTTCGGTGGCTCTTGGTTCCGATCTCGTGGGCCCCCGTAGCGCGGAAATCTTGCACCAGGTCATGAGCAAGTTGGTGTTGCCCGTAGCTGCGGCGACCGGTTCCGGTGATATTCCACCAGCCGACTCTGGGGCTGGGATGGCTGGTGCTTCGCCTGCTGCTCCTCCCGAGCCGAGGGCGTCCCAGGTTGGCCGCCCGGGAGTCATTGCCGCCGCCGACGGGCGGGGCGGTGGGCTCTCGCCTTCAACCATCGCGCTGCTGCTGGCCAATCTGGTGCCCCTGGCCGGGGTCTGGCTGCTGGGCTGGGATATCGGCGAGATCATGCTGCTGTACTGGGCAGAAAGTGGGATCATCGGCTTTTTCAACCTCCTCAAGATGGCTGTGGTGGGGGGCTGGGCCACCATTCTATTGGGCCCCTTCTTTGTCGGGCATTACGGCGCCTTCATGGCCGTCCATCTCCTCTTTATCTACACCTTCTTCGTCAAGGGGTTTCAGGCCAAGGGTGCTATTGCCGTGACCGAGGTGGCCAGCCATTTTTATGCCCTCTGGCCGGCGCTGTTGGCCCTGGCGCTCAGCCACGGCATCTCCTTTCTGCTTAACTTTCTGGGGCGCCGCGAGTATGCCGGAACCACGGTGCAGAAACAGATGGCGGAACCCTACAGCCGGATCATGATCATGCATATCACCATCATCTTCGGCGGTTTTGTGGTCATGGCCCTGGGCAGCTCTCTACCGGCCCTGATGCTGCTGATTGGTGCCAAAACCGTGGTCGATCTTCGCGCCCATGGGCGACAACGCAGTTCATCAACTCACGATTGACAGGGAAAGAAATGGTACGGCTCGGCAGGATCAATAAACTGACGGTGAAGGCAATCCGGAATTTTGGCGCGCTCCTCGATGGGGGCGAGGATGGGGATGTCCTCCTGCCGCCTGGCGAGCTCCCCGATCCTTGCCAGCCCGGTGACGAGGTGGTGGTACTGGTCTATCTCGACGGGCAAGACCAATACCGGGCCACCACCCGGAGGCCCTTGATCACGGTGGGGCGCTTTGCCGCTCTTCGGGTGGTGGCCACCACTGCTTCCGGGGCCTATCTGGATTGGGGGGCACCCAGGGATCTCTTTGTGCCGCTCAGTGAACAGCAGGTCAAGATGGCGGTGGGCCAAGTCCCGGTGGTCTTTGCCTTGATTGATGAGAAGAACCAGCGGATCATGGCCTCCTCCAAGCTGGCGAAGTTTCTAGACCAGCGGTCGGCTGACTACGCCGAGGGTGAAGAGGTGGCGCTGCTGATCTACGCCCAAACCGAGCTGGGGTATAAGGCGGTAATCAACCAGGCCCACGGTGGCCTGCTCCATAAAAACGAAGTGTTTCGGCCGCTGAATAATGGCGATGCCTTGACAGGTTACGTCAAAAAACACCGCCCGGACGGTAAAATTGACTTGAGCCTGCAACCGGCTGGGTATCAAGGCATTGATGCGGTTGCCCAGGCCATCCTGGCGACTTTGCAGGAGCACGGTGGCCGAATCGGGGTCACCGACAAGAGCCCGCCGGCCGAAATTTACGCCCGCTTTGGGGTCAGCAAGAAGTCCTTCAAAAAGGCCATCGGCTCCCTTTACCAACAGCGGCTGATCCTGATCGAATCAGAGGGGATCAGCCTGGCGGGCTGAGCTGAACCATTCTCTCTTAGGCCAACTCCGCCAAGTTATGCCCCTGGTTCGACCCGTTCGGGTTCCTGCCCTGCTGGGGTTTTGGGAAACTTGGTGTGGAGATAAAGACGCTCCACCTTCTGCCTAGCCCAGGGGGTGCGGCGGAGGAACTTGAGGCTGGAAATGATCGAGGGAAAAGTGGTGAAGCAGGCGATGGGAATCTTCTCAGCCAGCTTTTCCCAGCCGTAATGGGTGACCAGGCGGGTGAGAATCGTCTCCAGGGTGAGGCCGTGCAGGCGGTTCTTGGTCGAGGGGGTGTGCATCAGGCGGCCTTGTTGAGGGCAAGATAGAGTTGGCGTCCCACCCAGGCATCGGTGGCCGCGTACATAATTTGGTGGGGTGCGAGCTCCGCGTTGGCCCAGTTGGAGGTCTGCGCCCCCTTGGAGATGCGAAAGCCCAGGAGGACTGCGGCGAGCCCCCGCAGGCCATGGTTCTTGATCCCAGTTTTCTTGGCCAAGTCCCCCAGGTCGACAAAGCCCGCCGCCTTAAAATCGCCGATTTTCTTGAGCTCGCGGATGTCGTACTCCAGGCTCACCCCGCTCTTGATGATGGCCGGGTCAGCCAGGAGATCGCGCAGGGGTTGGGCCAAGCCCAGCACCTTGAGCTGGAAGATAAAGACCTCGGTCTCTCCCGCCAGTTGCAGGAGCGAGGGCGGGTAGCTTTCCCCCACCGTGTAGGCCGGCCTGGTCTCGGTGTCAAAACCCAGCACGGTCTGGCCGGCCAGCTTGGCCATGGCCGCCGCCAGCTCTTGGCTGGTACGCACCACGCTCACTGGCCCAGTCCATTGGGCCATTGGGCAGACGTTGATTTCTTCCTTCTCCATGCGCCGGGTAAAGCCCGGGCGATCTGCTGGTTTATGGCTCATCTCTCTCCTCGTTATCCTTCCCGCAAGGTCAGGGCAATCCGCTTGCGCTCCAGGTCAACTTCCTGTACCCGCACCATGACCTGCTGACGTACCTTCACCACCTCGGCCGGATCGCGAACAAAGCGGTCGGCCAGTTGGCTGATGTGAACCAGACCGTCCTGGTGAACCCCGATATCGACAAAGGCCCCGAATTTGGTGACATTGGTGATGATCCCCGGTAACCGCATGCCAGGTTGCAGGTCGGCAAGGCTGTTGATCCCTTCGGCAAAGGCGAACTCGCAGAACGTCGCCCGGGGGTCGCGGCCTGGTTTGGCCAGTTCGGCGACGATATCGTTCAAGGTCGGCAACCCCACCGCCTCCGTAACATAGCGCGCAAGATCGATTTGTTCCCGGCACTCCGGTTTGGCGATCAACTCCTCAACCCGGCAGCCACAATCCTTAGCCATCCGGGCGACTAGCTGATAGCGTTCCGGATGAACCCCGCTGCCATCCAGGGGATTTTCCGCCCCCCGGATGCGGAGAAAGCCGGCGCACTGTTCATAGGCCTTGGCCCCCAGGCGAGGAACCTGCAGCAATTGCGCCCGGCACTGGAAAGAACCCAGTTCATGGCGGTATGTGATGATGTTCTGGGCCAGTCCCGGCCCCAGACCGGAGACATGGGCCAGCAGTTCAGCGCTGGCACTGTTCAGCTCGACGCCGACCCGGTTGACGCAGCTAAGCACGGTGTCGTCCAGACTCTTTTTAAGGGCACCCTGGTTGACATCGTGTTGATATTGGCCGACCCCGATACCCTTGGGATCCAGTTTGACCAGCTCGGCCAGAGGATCCTGGAGGCGTCGGCCGATGGAGATGGAGCCGCGCACGGTCAGGTCAAGCTCGGGAAACTCCGTGCGGGCAACCTCCGAGGCGGAGTAGATCGAGGCGCCATTCTCATCGACCATGGTGATGATCAACTCCGGCGGCAGCCCCAAGGCCCGGACAAAGGTCTCGGTCTCCCGCCCGGCGGTGCCGTTGCCGATGGCGATGGCCGCGATCTGGTACTGCTGACACAGGCTGCGGACGGTCTGCCCGGCTTCATGACCCTGGGCGGCGGCAAGAGTCGGGTAGATGGTGGTGTGGTGGAGTAGTTGGCCCTGCTCATCCAGGCAGACCAGTTTGGCCCCGCTGCGAAAACCTGGATCCAGGGCCATGACCCGTTTGCGACCCAGGGGCGAGGCCAGCAGCAGTTCCTTTAAGTTATCAGCAAAGACCTTAATGGCCTCCCGGTCAGCCCGTTCTTTAAGCTGGGCGCGGAGTTCGTTTTCCAGGGATGGGGCCAGGAGCCGCTGGTAACTGTCGGTCAGGGCCAGCTCGACCTGGTGCGCCGCCAGGCCACTGCCTTTGCAGAACCTTTTTCGCAGGCGCAAGAGGGCATCCTCTTCGGGCGGCCGCACGCTCAGGGTCAGCACCTTTTCGTTTTCGCCGCGCAACATGGCCAGGAGACGATGGCTGGGGGCCTTGGCGGCTGGTTCCCGCCAGTCAAAATAGTCCCGGAACTTGGCCCCGTTCTCCTGGTTTTTTTTGACCACCTTGGAGTTGAGCTGGGCTTTGACGGCAAAGAGTTGCCGCAGTTCGGCTCTGGCCCCAGCATCTTCATTGAGCCATTCGGCGATGATGTCACGGGCCCCGGCCAGGGCCTCATCCGCACTGGTGACCCCCAGCTCGGGATTAATGAATATTTCCGGGTGCAGCGGAAGCGTGTCTTGGCGGAATATGGCCTGGGCCAAGGGCTCCAGCCCTTTTTCCCGGGCAATACTGCTGCGGGTCCGCCGCTTGGGCCGGTGGGGTAGATAGAGATCTTCCAGGAGGGTCAGGCTGTCGGCAGCCAGCAGAGCCTGGTGTAGCTGGGGCGCCAGCAGATTGCGCTCACATAGGGAGGTGATGATTGCCTGCCGCCGTTTGTCGAGCTCGGCCAGTTGGCTGAGGCGCTCCCGGATGGCAGTGATCTGAATCTCGTCCAACAGGCCGGTGGCCTCTTTCCGGTAGCGGGCGATGAACGGCACCGTGGCCCCGTCATTGAACAGGGCCGCCACGGCTGCCACTTGGCCGGTCCGGATTTGTAACTCTCGAGCGATGAGTTCCTGGCGTTGAGACATGGCTGCTTCTTTATTCTTATTTTGCCGGTAGCGCCAATGTTTTTTGGTGACCGGTAGGGATCCTGACCAAGTCCCAGCGAAAACGAAAGACCTGACGCTGCCGATCTGGTATTTTTACGGCAAGCAGGACGATTGGCTGCGGTTTTCAGACGGTTATCATGGCCCCTTGACCAGTGGTTTGTTATCATGACGCAAATTCCATGGGAGAAATATGCATATCGACATCACCCTGGCACCAACCGCCGATATTTTCAGGAACCGGGCCAGACACCTGGGGATTGCCGGTATCCTCCTTGGTCTGGCCTGCTGCGGCGGGCTGTTGGCGGTGTATGCGGTGGTTTCCGACGCCCCGTACAGCAGGACCATGGAGGATGTGGCCCTGGGACTCCTGGCCGGTCCTGGGCTACTTTTTGCCTATTTCGGCGAGAAACTCCAGGCCTATAAGAAGTTGAGTCCGGGGCAGGAGAGAGAGTTGGCGGAGTTGGTCATCCAGCATCCGCAAATTGCTACTTACTGCGCCTTGCTGACAAAATCTGGTCGCAAGCCGATCTTGGCCGAGTTCGAGGCATGTCAGGCTAAGGCGGAAGAATTGGGTCGGAAATAATAACCAAATAGCACGACAGAGGTTGCAGCATGGAGATTTATTGCCAGACATGCCAGAAGCGGGTGGGGCAGGTTGCCGACGAGAAGATTCCGGTTGGCCGTCCGGCCAGGGTCAAGTGTCCCCAGTGCGGGGAACAGATCAGCCTCATCCGGCCGACCCCGGAAGCAGCCCCTGAAGAAGGTGCCGCCATTGGCGCAGGCGCGGATGATCCGGCCCTGGCGCCACCAGCGGAGCCTGCCCGCGCTATCCCAGGCTGGGGGGAAACCGCTTGCGAAATCTCGCAGCCCATGGCATCAGGCATGACGCCGGACTACGATTTCACCATCGGCGCCATCCTCAGTGAGGCCTGGCAGAAGACCAGCGGCGTCAAGGGGCCGTTGTGGGGCGCCGGGTTTATGGCCTTTTTCGCCATCGCCGTGTTGGCTATAGTCATGGCCTTGGTCGTTCGAATGCTTGACTTGGAGACAGCCGGGGTAACTCTGGGCGCCGCCATGCAGGTCACCATCACCGTGGCGATGTACCCTTTTATGGCGGGCCTGATGATGATCGCCATTCGTCGCTCGGTGGAGCTCCCGACTAACTGGAAAATGGCCTTTGCCTACTTTTCCTACCTGTTGCCGGTGGTCGCCGCCTCCCTGATGACCACGGTTCTGAGCTTTATCGGCTTTCTGTTTCTGATGTTCCCGGGCATCTATCTGATCGTGGGGTATATGCTGACCATCCCGCTGATTGTCGACCGGGGCATGGGGCCGTGGCAGGCCATGGAGGCCTCGCGCCAGGCCATCCACAAACATTGGTTTAAGGTCTTTGGTCTCTACTTCGTTATGGTGCTGATTTACCTGGTCAGCCTCATTCCTTTAGGGCTCGGGCTGATCTGGAGCCTGCCGATGTTCTTCATGGTCAGCGCTATTCTCTACCGGGAAATCTTCGGGGTCAGTGAAAAGACCTGAAAAATATTGCAACAAAAGATGCCGAGGGAAGGGTGTTTACGCCAAGAGCGCTGTCGTACCAGTCATTACACTTGACCACCATGTCCGAACCTCTTAATCCAGAATTTCTCCAGACCGTCGCCAAAAGCCCCGGGGTCTACCTGATGCGCGACGCCAAGGGCCAGATCCTCTACGTCGGCAAGGCGGTGGACCTGCGGGCGCGGCTCGCCTCCCATCGCCAGGCCGCCAAGTCTGGCCAGGCTAAGACTACGGCCCTGCTGGCCCGGACCGCCGTCGTCGAGACCATCCTCACCGCAACCGAGAAAGAGGCGCTACTCCTCGAATCGTCGCTGATCAAGAAGCATCGACCCCGCTACAATGTGATCCTACGCGATGATAAGAGCTACCCCTACATCAAAGTGACCACCGGCGAAACCTGGCCGCGAGTATTCGTCACCCGGCGGCGGCAGCGGGATGCGGCTCGTTACTTTGGCCCCTACGCCTCGGCCACCGCCATGCACGAGACCCTGCGCTTGGTGCGGACCCTTTTTCCTCTGCGGACCTGCAAGGGTCAGGAGGTGCCGCGCCGCGAGCGGCCCTGTCTTAATCAGCAGTTGGGGCTGTGTCCGGCGCCGTGCAGCGGGGCGGTCGACCGGGTGGGCTATCTTCAGGCGGTACGGGAGATCCTGCTGATCCTGGAAGGGCGGCGGCGGGAATTGCTGTCCGATCTGGAGCGGCAGATGCACCGGGTGGCCCAGGCCCTGGAATTTGAAAAGGCCGCCATCTACCGCGATCTTCTCAACTCCCTGCGGGAAACCTTGGAAAAACAGGTGGTAGCGGCCGGCCATTTCCGGACCTTCGATGTCTTCGGTCTGGTTCGCCAGGGGGTGACGGTGGCGGTGGTCGTGCTCTTTATCCGGGAAGGACTGGTCAATGGCCAGCAGAGTTTCCAGCTAGAAGATCCCCTGGGTGATGACGCGGAGGTTTTGGCTGCCTGTCTGAGTCAATTTTATCAAGAGGAACGGTTGATTCCGGTTGAGGTCCTGGTCGGGCTGTTGCCCGAGCGAGCTGAGTTGCTGGAGGAGTATCTCAGCGAGCTCCGGGGCGGGCCGGTAGCCATTCGCCAACCCCAGCGGGGCGAGGGAGTGGCCCTGGTCCGCATGGCCGAGGCCAATTCAGCCCAGCTCTTCGCCGACCGGGAGAAAAAGGCCGACTCTAGCCGGGCCCTGCTCGCGACTGTGGCCAAGCACCTCCACCTGACGGCTCCGCCGGTAACCATCGAATGTCTGGATATCTCCAATATCAGCGGCCAGTTGGCGGTGGGCTCGCTAATCGCCTTTCGCGACGGTGAACCTGACCCGGCCAACTACCGCCATTACCGCATCCGGGGCGGCGACACCCCCGATGACTATGGGATGATCCGCGAGGTGCTGCTCCGCCGGTTTGCCCCGGATCGCCAGCGCGAGGGGCCGGATCTCTTATTGATCGATGGCGGCAAGGGCCAGCTCAACGTGGCCCGGGAGGTCCTGGTTGAGGCCGGTTTGACTGGGCAGGTCGCTTTGGCCTCTATTGCCAAGGAGAAGGCGGCAGAGGGGGAGAAGGTCTTTCTGCCGGGCCGGAAAAACCCGTTGGCGCTGCGGCGGCACGACCCGGTATTGCTCTTCTTGATGCGGGTACGGGACGAGGCGCACCGCTTCGGAGTTACCTGCCACCGGCGGCTGCGTCGGCAGAAGGATTTGACCAGCGGGTTGTTGGCGATCCCTGGCTTGGGTCCGGCCCGGAGCCGTTTGTTGCTGAGTAAACTAGGTAGCCTTAAACGGGTGGCCATTGCCACTGAGAGTCAGCTAGCTGAGATCAAGGGGATCGGCCCGGAACTGGCCCGGGTAATTTTCCGGCATTTTCATGAAAAATATGCTCAAATGCCCTGAAGTTTGGACCTGCTGCTGATCGATCTAACAAGGAGTCATTGCCATGAAAATATTCAAGTTCCTTATGCTTTTCCTTATTATGGCCACCGGGTGTTGGGGGGCCACTCTTGCCGATCTTCAAGACCAGGCCATTGCCAATCGTCAGGTGGTGGACAAATATCGGGAAAACGTGGAAAAGGCGGGCCAGGACCAGATCGTTGCCCGCAGCCCTTTCTATCCCTCGGTTGACCTCTCGTATACGGCCAATGTTCTGGATGACAGTACTGTTACCGAAAATGACAAAAATAGTGTGGTCTACGGGGCGGTGCGCTGGAATGTCTTTTCCGGTTGGCGCGATCATTATACTCTGCGGGCGGCGCACTGGCAGGCTCTGGCCGAGGCCGGCAAACTTGCCGCCATCAAACAGGATGTTCGGCTTAAAGTGGCCCTGCGCTACCTGGCCATCACCACGGCCCAGGCCAATCTCCAGGTGGCCCGAGACTCATACGACAACCTGGCCAAGGTCTTGCGGGACGGAGAAAACCGCTTTCAGGTCGGGCTGATCCGCAAGAACGATCTGCTGAAATTCCAGGTAGATTTGGATAACGCCGGCATTACCCTTAAGAAGGCCGAAGCGGAGGTGGAACGCAGTTGGCGTTTCCTTGCCCGCGAGGTTGGGAGTGAGGTGAATCGGGCGGATCTTGACTTCGCTGAGTTTGCCGGGTTGCCCAAAGTTGCCAACTTGGCTGTTCTAGAAAAACAAATGGTGGCCAACCGCAGTGAACTGAAGGTCCTGGCGAAACAGGCGGAGGTTGCCGATGAGCAGATTATGGTGGAGAAGGCTTCGCAGTACCCTCGGGTGGATGTAGTCGGCAGCTACCGGCGTTACGAAGATAATCTGCTAACCGGCCTTGGCGACAATTTCCAGGATGAAGTCCGCAATCAATTGGTCGTTTCATTTAATCTTTTCGATGGCTATTCCCGGCAGGCGCGGGTGGCCAGGGCGGGAATGCAGGCGCGGACGGTACGTCAGGACCTGGTCGAATTGCAGGATGATCTGCTGATCGAGCTGCGAAACCTCCATCAGGATTACCTGGTGGCTGTTGATAATGTGGCGGCGGCTACAGCCGGTATAGGTCAGGCCGAGGAGAACCTGCGGATTACCAAACTGGCCTACGACGAGGGACTGGAGACCGAGGTTGATCTATTGAGCTCCATTGCCAACCTTTCCCGATCCCGCAATAATCTGGTTACTGCTAAGAGTGAGGTCTTCGACAGCTATTTCCGGATCAGCAGAACCACCGAAGGTCTGTAGGAGCAAAATTAATCGAATGTGGCAATTCAGGTTTAGCGAAAGAGACAACGCCCGAATCATGCCCGGAAAAACGGGGCGTGATTTGAGGTAAAGAAGGGGGGGTCACGCCGCAGGATGGGGGCAATATCCGGATGACGTTTGAACTCGCGATCGAGAAATTTTCGCACCTCCCTGCGGTTCCAACCCTGCGGGTGGCGAAAGGCCTGGTAAAGTGAGAGGTCGCCATCATAGAAGTCTTCGACCACCAAGTCCTTAACCTCTGGGCTTCCCACGGGAAGATTGAAAATGGCCAGATTGAGAAAGGTGATCTGCTGCCGATGTCGCGCTACGAAAGCCATGGTCTGGCGGGCCTCGGCGGCGGTTTCTGCCGGGGTACCGAACAACAGATAGACGTAAGTGCTGATGCCCGCTCCGGCCAAGGCCGCGAGAACCTTAGCGACCATTCCCAGATCGATGCCCTTGTCAAGGGCGTCAAGTACCCCTTGGTCTCCAGATTCCAACCCCAGCTTAAGCATGACACAGCCGCTTTGCCGTAGTTTCCGACAGAAATCTGGGTCAGCCAGTAGCGGTTCCGCCCGGGTAAAACCGTACCACTCCGCCCCCGGGGGCTGGACGGCCAGAGCCTTGAGCAAGGCCGGGCTGATGGCGTTGTCCAACAGGTGGATCAGGCTTGGTTGTGTGCGCTTGGCAAGCAGCTTGAGATCAGCCAAAACGTGCTGTGGCTGCTTCGCCAGATATGGAGCGTCTTCTGCCTTTTCCGGGCAAAATGAGCAGCGCCGCCAGTAACACCCCCGAGAAGCCGAATAGGGTAAAATTAAACCGGGCGAAAGGTATTTTTCCACCGGAAGACCGGTAAAGTCCGGGGGTGGGGACACAATAGAATTATCCAATCCGAGCAGTCTAAGCAGAGGTCCCTCGCCCGGCCCGGCCACCAAATAATCGATCAGGCCAGCAAAGGGGTTGCACCAACCAGGGCCGGCCAACCAAGAGCTGACGAGGCCACCGCCCAGAACAACCCGTAAGCCTGGATACTCGCGTTTCAAAAAACCGATCATGGCGAAGGTCGGCAATGCCTGACTCAGATAATTGAGGGAGAAGCCGACCAGATTTTTGGTGGATGCGTCGAGCAGCTCACGGAGGCGGTGCGAAAAAAAACCGTGAAAGATATTGCTCTCCGGGTGGGCCGCTGCCTTAAGTAGGTCCTCACTGCGCAGCGGGGAGAGGGTATTGTCCTGATAATTGACCAGGCTGATGGAGAGGTCGGGATAAGTGATCTTGTCAAACAAACGATTGAGGTCCATGACACTGCGGCGGTAACGGTCAGGGCTGTGGTATATATCGGGGTTGCGAAGCGCAGTCAGATTGGCGCCCAGGTTGCGTTGTGCCCGTTTGGTCCAGGTGTCGGTGGCTTGGCCAGGGAACGATAGCAGGTGGAGTTGGGCCTCCAGATTGGCATCGAAGATCGTGCAGTCTTGCCCGCGGTTACGCAAGGCACCTGCGAGAGCTGCAACCCCTGCCGGCGGTTCACTGGCCTTGGCAATGGGTGGAAAAATCAACAGCATAAGTATGTGTATTACCTATCTTTTTGTTGTGGTTGTGGAAATAAGGTAAATAGGATGGGGTAGCGTTTAGCGAACATCCCATAAAAATGTCAATAAATCAACGGGTAAAGATCTTGGTTGACATCCCTAAATATTGCGTTTATAAGGTATCCGCTGAATGCGAAATCAGGCGATTTTCCCCTCGGGTTCCGGCGTTGCTCCTTGTTGAGGTGCCAATTAAGCCGTTAGCTATCAGGGGAGGCAAATACCTTGGCCACCTCGGTGTATTTTGTTGACGCAGGTGTGGTCCTTAAAAAATTTTACAGAGGGATGGAAAATGAACAGAAGTTTCTTAGTTGCCGTGCTGACTGCGTTACTTGCCGGCGCCGGATCTCAGGTGGCGCTCGCGTCGGGACCTCATGACGCCAACTGTGTGAGCTGCCATAACCCCCATTATGCCAAAGGTAGTTATATCATTGGGGTTCAGCCTAATTCCAACATGGACAATCCTTCAGCAAATAGCAAGATCGGGGGCATCGATACCCTCTGTCTTGGTTGTCACAACGAGTCGGAAGGAATTATGCCGATCCACTTGGCAACCACCCATCCTACCGGTGTGGCGCCCACTTACGTTAAGGTGCCGGAGAAAATGCTCCGTGACGGAAAGATGAGCTGCGTAAGCTGTCACAACCCCCATCCCTCAAATAACAACTACAAATATCTGGTGGTCGATACCAAGAAAGGCAACGACATGGGCGTATTTTGTGCCGTGTGTCATAGCGAACAGGCTGATACCGCCGAGCGCAACTCTGCTGGAAGCGCGCCCTTGAATCTCGGACCCCGCACCGATGCCCGGGTGGTAATTTCCGGTACCGGCAAGAGCGAGTCAGCGCCTAAACCGGTGGCAGTCGCCAAACCTGCTGCCGCAGTGGCCCCCAAGGCTGCAGTAGCTGCCCCAGCAGTCGCGACTTCTAAACCGGCGGCTGCAGTGAAGTACTAGACCCAATTTGCTAGATTGGTGGGCGGGGGTTAGCTCATTCGTCAGAGCTGTATATTGCGCAATAGAATAAACACCTTGAACCGGTGGTTGTCCTCAGGGATGGCCGCCGGTTTTTTCTTGTCCGGTGAATATTAATCAAGTTTATTCCCTATATCGTTTTGCCCATTTGGAGGATTGGTCATGCAGATTAAATGGATATTCTTGGGCCTTGTTTTGACGGTCTTTCCGGCAATTGCTCAGGCGGTACCTTCTGGGGGAGAATATTACGGTTACTGGTCTGAGCCTGAATCTATGGACTATATTTCTCTGGGCAACGGGAGTTTCGAAATCTCAGGTAAATATGTCGCCGTAATGACTTATGAAGAAGTGCCTGGGCAGGGCAAGCATGCCCTGATTGGTGAGATATTTGATTGTGCAGAGCAGCAATTTGCCCTTTCGGAAAAAGTTGATTACGATGCAGATAATCATGAAATTACAAGCAATTCGAGCAAAAATATAATGAATTGCTTTGGGCAAATTGAAGAAGACACCCGACAAGAATTTCTTCTTATCGGTATCTGCGACGAAGCGAACGGCAAGCCCCTTGCTGTCGCCAAGGTGCGGGACTATTTCAAGATGATTGCGACCAGCCTTGAGGCTAGTGATCGGTTATTGCGACGTTGATTTTGTCCGCGTTAGCGGTGTTTGATGGTTCCCGTTCGGGCCAGCTTCGTCATAAATATTCCAGAGTGTCTTCAGTATCTTGTCCCTGTTGTTCTTGCGTTGGTTAAGGATGATAACTATCCGATCGCGGCCATTGGGGCAGGGCAGGAAACCGGCATAGGCGTAAACCCCGCTCATGGTGCCTGACTTCAGCAGGCACTGTTGTTTTTCCGGCAACAACCCAGCATGATCACTGAACATTTCCAACACCCTCAGCATGGCCCGCACCGTAACCTGGTTGCGCCGTGACAATCCCGATCCTTCCTCCAGGTGGATCTCTTTGGCCAGAAGGGGATCGCGGGCCAAGAATTCGCCCAAGGCCCGACGACTCTTGGCCCAGGTGGCCGGATAGCCGAATTTTTCACTCCCCAGGGCCAGGAAGATCTGGTTGGCAACAAAGTTATTAGAGAATTCCAGTAGATTTTGAACCAGTTCGGTCAGGTTGCGCCCGCTCTGGTGGACTAGAAGGCGGTGGGCATCGGGAGGTATCGGTCTACGACCGATTTCGCCGTTGCCGGGAATGTTCGCCTGCCGCTGAAAGGCCCGGAACAGTTGGCCGACCAGCAGGATCGGATGGCTGGGATTGGCGGTGACATTAAATTGGTGGTGTCCTGGCGACAGGTCGCGGCCCAGCTCCACCATCAGCGGCAATAGTGGCGTCTGCTCTTCGGCCGACTCCACCTGGCCTTTACCGGTCAGCAACAGGTTGACGCTGTTGAAATTGACTGCCAGGGCGGCCGGTCCTACATCATAGGGGTTGCCGCTGCCGTCGAGACCGTCCAGCGGTTCTTCCAGGGCATAGGCCGAATCATCGATGTAGATCGAGTTGATCCGGTTAACCCCGGTAGTCTGCAGCTCCGCCACAATTGCGGCCACTTCCTCGGAAACCAGAAAAGGGTCGCCGTAACCCTGCAGATAGAGGTTGTCAGCCGAGTCCTGGTAGATCTCGGTACGGAAGCGATAATCCGGGCCGAGGCCCTCCAGGGCGGCCAGGGAGGTTATCAGCTTGGCGGTGCTGGCCGGAATCAGGGGCTGCTCCAGGTTGCGGGCGGCAAGAAGCCGGTTGTCCCTGGTCAAGGCGTAGCCGCCATTTTGGACCAATGTGTCGAGTTGGGCAGCAATATTTCCGGAATGTGTGCTCGGTTTGCCTAGACTTGGCAGGGGAACAGCCAGGGACAAGAGAAAAAAGGCGAGCGGAAAGGCGCACCATTTCTGGCATTTATTGACAAAGGTGCCTGGCTGTACTAAGTTTAGCGACCCTTTAATTAAGCCCATTCACGGATGCCCCAGATGAAAGATTTCATTGCCGAAAACCTGCGTAATTCCATAGCCGCCAAAGAAAAACTGGCGGCCGCCCAGACCGATGACATCATCCGCCTGGCCCAACTAATTGCCGAAATCCTCAAAAACGGCAACAAGCTTCTGATCTTCGGCAACGGTGGCAGCGCCGCCGATGCCCAACACATGGCGGCGGAGTTCGTCAATCGCTTCATGATTGACCGCCCCCCCCTGGCGGCCATTGCCCTGACCACCGACAGTTCCAATATCACCAGTATCGGCAACGATTTCTCCTTCGACGACATCTTCCTAAAGCAGATCCAGGCCCTGGGCAAAAAGGGTGACCTGGCTCTGGGGATTTCCACCAGCGGCAACTCCCCCAATGTGGTCAAGGCCATCGGTGTTGCCGCTGAAATGGGCTTGCATACCGTAGTCCTGACCGGCGGCACCGGCGGAAAACTGGCGGCCATGGCCGAGATTGTCATCAATGTCCCTTCCGACCGCACCCCGCATATCCAGGAGGCCCACCTCTGGGTAGAGCATCTCCTCTGCTGGCTGGTGGATGATCTCCTCTTTGGGGACAAATATGGCGCTTAAACCCCTGGATTTCTCCGGTCTCAACACCTATTCGGTCCACGACCGCTACAGCAAGGTGACGGTGGCCAACTTTGCCCGGCCGTTGCCGCCGAAGGCAACCTTGCAAGAATTTATTGACTCACTGCCCGATCAACTCCTGGGACGCGACTTTCCCGATCTGATCGAACGACTGGCCCAGGCCCGAGAAAATGAGCGGCCGCTCTTGGTCGGTCTGGGGGCCCATGTCATCAAGGTTGGGCTGAATCCGTTGCTGATCGATCTGATGGAAAAGAAGATCATCACCGGCCTGGCCTTGAACGGGGCGGGTCTCGTCCACGACACCGAGATTGCCATGGTTGGCCGCACCTCCGAGGATGTCGACCAGGTTCTGGGTCTGGGCGAATTTGGGGCGGCCCGGGAGACCGGTGAAGAGATCAATCGCGCCATCAACCAGGGCGCCAAGAACGGCCAGGGAATGGGCGAGGCACTGGGCGATTACCTGTTGGCTCGGGACTTTCCCCACAACAACGTCAGTCTGCTGGCCTCGGCTCGGCGGCTGGGCGTGCCGGTGACTGTCCATGTCGCCATCGGCACCGATATTGTCCATATCCACCCCAATGCCGACGGGGCGGCCATCGGTCAGACCAGCCACCAGGATTTTAGACTATTTTGCGCCGAGGTGGCGGGCCTGGAGGGTGGCGCCTATCTCAACCTCGGGTCGGCCGTGCTGTTGCCGGAGGTTTTTTTGAAGGCCTTGACCGTGGTGCGTAATCTCGGCCATCGGGTGACCCAGTTCACCACCGCCAATTTCGATTTCATCCGCCACTACCGGACCATGACCAACGTAGTCAACCGGCCGGTGGCCGGTGGAGGGCGGGGCTTTAACATCATCGGCCATCACGAGATCATGATCCCCTTGCTGGCCGCAGCCCTGGTTGAGCGTTTGACGCCCGGGGTGCAGGAATAAGATCAACGCCCATCTTTGACTTTCTTTTTTGAAACAATACTAACCACCAGCAAGGGGAATCCATAATGCAGAAGCACATCAAGATCGGCACCAGGGCCAGTCTCCTGGCCATGACCCAGTCCACCAACATTAAGAACCTGATCGAGGCCCAGTATCCCGGTACCACTGTGGAGTTGGTCAAGATCATCACCAAGGGTGACAAGATCGTCGATGTCCCTCTGGCCAAGGTGGGCGGCAAGGGGCTCTTCGTTAAGGAACTGGAAGAGGCGATGTTGAGCCGCGAGGTGGATATGGCGGTGCACAGCATGAAGGACGTGCCTTCTGATCTGCCGGATGAACTGCACATCGGCGTGGTCACCAAGCGGGAAGACCCGCGGGACGCCTTTCTTTCGGTCAAGTACAAATCGGTGGCCGACCTGCCCCAGGGGGCCAAGGTCGGCACCAGCAGCCTGCGTCGCAAGGCCCAGCTCTTTCATCTCCGGCCGGACCTGGTGATCCACGATCTGCGCGGCAACCTTGATACTCGAATCCGTAAGCTGGACGAAGGGGTTTATGATGCCATCATCTTGGCCACCGCCGGGCTAAATCGCCTGCAGTGGTCGCACCGGATCACCGCTTTTTTCTCCGCCGAAGAGATGTTGCCGGCCGTGGCCCAAGGCGCGGTGGGTATCGAACTGCGCAAGGACAGTGTTGATCTTCTGGCGGGGTTGGCCTTTCTGCAACACGAAGAGACCACCATCGCCGTCACCGGTGAGCGTGGCTTTCTGCATCGCTTAGAGGGGGGGTGCCAGGTGCCCATCGGCGCCCATGGCACCGTGGCCGGAGGGCAATTGACCCTCACTGGGCTGGTCGCCTCGGTGGACGGCAAGGAGATCCTCAAGAAGACGGTGACGGGGCCGGTGGCCGAGGCTGCCCGTCTGGGCGTAGCCATGGCCGAGGAGTTGCTGGACCTGGGCGGCCGCGCCATTCTCGAAGAGGTTTATGGCGCCGAGCTGAAGTAACCCGGCTGCAGGAGCGAGGGGCCGTCAAGAAGAACTGCTCCATTTGTGGCCGCTTGGATACGGCCCCTTATGCCGTTTACAGCCTCTAAATGTGGCAGTTATTTTTGAACGACGGCTTAACGATTTTTCCCGAGCGCAGGTCTTCCTGCGCTTTTCCTTTTTTGCCTAGTTACGGACTGGAAAAATGAGCGACACACATCCGCCGGTTAAACCCGGCAAGGTCTATCTGGTTGGCGCCGGTCCCGGCGATCCCGGTTTAATCACCGTTAGGGGCCGCGAACTCTTGGGTCGCGCCGATGTCTTGGTCTACGATCATCTGGCCAGTAAAAAATTGCTCAAATACGTTCCGCCCTCCGCTGAGTTGATCTATGCCGGCAAGAAAGGCAACGTTCATCATGCCTTCACCCAGGAAGAGATCAACCAGATGCTGGTGGCCAGGGCCCAGGATGGCCGCACCGTCATTCGCTTAAAAGGCGGCGACCCCTTTATCTTCGGCCGGGGTGGCGAAGAAATCCAGGAACTGGTAGCCGCCGGGGTTGCCTTTGAGGTGGTTCCCGGGGTGACCTCGGCCAGCGCCGCCGCCACGTACGCAGGAATTCCCATTACCCACCGTGACTTTACCTCGTCGGTGGCCTTCATCACCGGTCATGAAGATCCCACCCGGGAGAGCAGCCGCATCGCCTGGGACAAGATCTCCACTGGCATTGGCACCTTGGTCTTTTACATGGGGATCAAAAACCTACCCTTTATCGTCGAACAACTGATGGCCAACGGCCGCGGGTCGGAAACCCCGGTGGCGGTGATCCGTTGGGCCTCGACCCCAGAACAACGCTCGGTGGTGGGCACCCTGGCTACCATCGTCGCCCGGGTTAAAGAGGAAAAAATCACCCCGCCTGCCCTGATCGTGGTGGGTGAGGTGGTGAGCTTGCGCGATACGATTAACTGGTTTGAGAAGAAGCCGCTGTTTGGCAAAAAGATCCTGGTGACCCGCACCCGCGACCAGGCCAGTGAGCTGGTCAATCTCCTGGAGGAGGCCGGGGCGGAATGCTTGGAGGGCTCGACCATCGCCCTGGTTCCCCCGGACAGTTGGGGAGAACTGGACGCTGCCCTGGATAACCTGGCTGGCTTCGACTGGCTCCTCTTTACCAGCATCAATGCCATTAGCTTTTTCTTTGGACGTCTGCACGAGAAAAACCTGGATGCCCGGGATCTCAAAGGACCAAGGATTGGCGTCGTGGGCAGCGCCACCGCTGCGTATCTGCGGAACTATGGCCTTAGGGCCGATCTTCTTCCCACCGAGTTTACCGGAGAGGGGTTGGCGGCAGCGCTTTTGGCCGAAGGGGTGGTCGCGAAAAAGGTGCTCTTGCCCAGGGCACAGGAGGCGCGGGAGGTCCTGGTCGAAAAACTCAGCGCTGGCGGGGCCCAGGTAACGGTGGCCCCGGTCTACAAAAACATTCGGCCCGAGAGCTATGCTGAAGTGCGTGAGGCCCTGGAGAACAAGAAGATCGACGTGGTGACCTTCACTAGTTCCTCCACGGTCACGAACTTCCTGGAAATGTTGGCGATCAAGGACCAGGCTGAATTTGCCCGTTTACTGGCCGGGGTCAAGGTGGCGGTGATCGGCCCGATAACGGCCAAAACCGCATTGAAGAAAGGGTTACCCATCGATATCCAGCCGGAGACCTACACCATCCCAGCCCTGGCAGCGGCTATCGTCGATTATTTTGCCCCAGGCCAGCCAGGGTAGGGCATCAGGTGTGGTCATCCCAGTGTTTTGCAAACGAGATATAATAATTGATAGGTGGTGGGTGTGGCATTTCTAACTGAAATTTTCTCCAGCGAGATCATCAAAAGGCCGGTGCTCGACCCAAAGGGAGAGGACCTCGGCCGGGTGAAGGATGTCATCGTGGTCAAGGGTGATCACCTGCCCAAGGTTTCCGCGTTGATCATCGACCGCAAGAAGAGTCTCTATGTGCTGCCCTGGAACAGCTTGAATATTTTCAATAAACGGATTCTTTCCACCAATACCTATTTGGACTCCCTGGCCCCGTACGTTTTAAACCCCGATGATCTCTTGATTGAGCGGGATATTCTGGATAAACAGATCGTCGATGCAAACGGCGCCAAGGTCGTCCGGGTCAACGATATCAAACTTGGCGGGTATGACGATGACGCGGTCCTGGTGGCCATCGACATTGGGGTCAGGGGGATTATCAGGAGATTGGGGGTGGAACGTAGCTGTGACGGATTTTTACGGGTGTTTCACTATTCCTTGCCCCGGCAGTTGATCAATTGGAACTACCTTCAGCCGTTACGTTCCAAACTGGACCCAATTACCCTCAAGGTGCCGCGGCAGATGATTGCCGACCTGCATCCGGTGGACATCGCTGAGATCATCAATCAAATCACCCCGGAAGAAGGGTCGCATCTGATTAAGGGGTTGGATGTTGAAACTGCCGCCGAGACCCTGATCGAATTAAAACCCGAGGTGCAGGCGGGCATCCTGACCTCCATGGGGGCGGAAAAGGCCGCAGATCTCATTGAGGAAATGCCGCCCGATGACGCCGCCGACATCTTGAACGATCTGCCCATCGAACATGCCCAGGAGATTCTTGGCCATGTCGAAAAAGAGGACGCCGAGGACATTCAGGAACTGCTTAGCCATGATGAGGATACTGCTGGCGGCCTGATGACTAACGCCTTTATCGCCTATGGCCACGAGATTACGGTCGCTGAAGCCATAGAGCGGTTGCGGCTGGACGCCAAGGAGGTGGAGAACGTCTATTACATTTACGTCTTGGACCGGAAAGAGAAACTCATGGGGGTCACCTCGTTGCGGGAGATCATCCTGGCTGAACCCGACTGCCATCTGGCCGACATCATCCGGACCAACGTCAAGACCATCCGACCCGGTGCCGACAAGATGGAGGCGGCCGAGCTGGTGGCAAAATATAACCTCTATGCCTTGCCGGTGGTTGATGATGATGGCTTTATTCGTGGCATCATCACTGCTGACGATATTCTCGACATTCTCCTGTCGGCCGGGCATCGGCGCGGCTGAGTTTTCCACTTGAACTACCACCATGGCTGGAGCTAAGAGATGGCAGATTTTAAAAAACTCCGGTCTTCATATCTCTGGAAACGCTCGCTCCTGTTTCTTGGCGTCTTTGGGCCGGCTACCATCACCGCCATGGCCGACAACGATGCCGGCGGCATCGCCACCTATTCGGTGGCCGGCGCCAAATTGGGCTATCCGATCCTCTTTCCCCTGCTCCTGATCACCGTACTGCTGGCGGTCACCCAGGAAATGGGAATGCGTCTGACCATCATCACCCGGCGCGGTTTGGCCGATCTGATCCGTGAAAAATTCGGGGTACGGGTCTCCCTATTGATCTTCGCCGCCTTGTTGATTGCCAATTTTGGTACCCTGATCACCGAGCTTTCTGCGGTTATGACCACCAGCGCCATGTTTGGTCTACCGCCGGCACCCACAGTTGTCGCCATCGTGCTTTTCTCCTTTCTGATAGTTACCCTGGGCAACTATCGCCTCACCCAGTCGATAATGCTGGTAGCCTGTCTCTTTTTTCTCTCGTACATTTTTTCCGCCTTCAAATCCAAGCCGGATTGGGATCTCGCCCTGGGCAACCTCCTCTACCCCCATGGGGTGGACTTTACCCGAGCCTATCTGCGGGATTACCTGATCATCAGTATCGGGGTGCTTGGCACCACCATCACTCCCTGGGGGCAGTTTTTCATCAGCAGCTTTGCCTACGACAAAAAGATCAAAAAGGGGCGGGTCTTTCTCTCCCAGTTTGAGGCCTATCTGGGGGCTTTCCTCACCGATTTCTTTTCTTTTTTCATGATTGTCGCCACCGCCACGACCTTGTATGTCAACCATATTCCTCTGGAATCAGGCGAACAGGCTGCCCTGGCGATCAAGCCCTTCGCCGGGGAATTGGCCGGAAAGTTGTTTGCCGTGGGGATCCTCAATGCTGCCTTCATGGGCCTGGTGGTGGTGTCCCTTTCCACAGCGTACGCCTTTGCCGAGTTCTTCGGGATTTCCGGAAGTCTGAACGATTCCTTCAAAAAGGGAAAATCCTTTTACATCGTCTATCTTGCCCAGTTAGCCCTGGCGACTCTGGTCATTCTTTCTTTAAGGATTTCCCTGTTTAAATTGGCGATTGTTACCCAGACTATCAATGCAATCATGCTGCCGCCGGTTTTTTACTACTTGATCAAACTTACCAGTGACAAGGCCTTGATGGGTCAGTACGCTAACAATAAATTTCAGCGCATCTTCGCAATCTGTTGCACCGGGATGATTGTGGTCGTCTCGTTCGTGGCTGTTGGGGTGTATTTCTTTACTTCGTGAGCTTATGGCGCAAATTTTGTGCCCATTCCTGACGGTCAAGAAGCTGACTTAGGCGCTGGTTTTTCGCAATATAGTTTGCTCAATTAATCCTAATGCAGGGTTGACGGAGGCCGGAGAAACCGCTATATTCGCTGCACTAATCGGGCGATTAGCTCAGTGGTAGAGCACTGCCTTCACACGGCAGGGGTCACTGGTTCGAGACCAGTATCGCCCACCAGTAAAAACAACATAAAGTCAGTCGGTTGCGGTTTAATCGGCTGGCTTTTTATTGTTTGTGGGGTTTGCACTACTTTAACAGGAGTCCAACGCCATGGGTGGAACACAATACATTTTGGCGGGAGGCCTTATCGACGGCAGCGGTGCCGGGGTGCTTCGGGATGTCTTCATGGCTGTTCAGGACTCGATTATTACCGCCATTGGACCAGCGACGGACCAGCCCCGACCTAAGCAGGCCGAATTCGTTGATCTTTCGCACTGTGTTATCTTGCCGCCGCTGGTTGATTGCAGCGTATCGCTTATGCACTCGCCCTCCGTGGACTGGCAGGTGCGGCTGGCCGCCGAGCATGCCGACCCGATGGCAAGGGCCGCCATGCTGGAAAGACATCTCAGTTACTGCCATGTTTACGGGGTGCTTGGGGTGGTCGCCAATGATGATCTGGACGACCTGCTGGCAAAGGAACGAATGGCGGGGGCGCCGGGGTCGGTCATCGACCTTCGTTTCGCAGGTCCTCTCTGCCGAACCAGGCAGGATTGTGTTGCTGGGCCATTGTTAGGTAGAGATTTTCTCAAAATCGATTATACCGGCAATATTGAAGACCAGGAGCCCCCTAATCTTCGCTTTAACCTGAAAGACCTGGGCCGCATGCTGCGGAACCAAGGCGGGAAAATGGCGGTGGTGGTGGTGGCCAATGGCCAGCAACAGGTGGCGGAAGCGCTGGCGGCGGGGTGCGATGCCATTGAACAGGGATACGGCATGGGCGAGGCCAATCTCCGGATGATGGCGGCGAAGAAGGTGTTGTGGATTCCCAGTGTCCTACGGGCCAAGAATGGTTTGGATGGGGTGAGCTCAGGCGGCGAGGTTTGTTGCCGCTTCTCCCAGCGTTATGTGGCGCCGGGAAAGCCGAACCCCGGCGCTGAGGCATACTGGAAAAAAACGCTCGCAGAGCAACTGAGCCAACTCCGGCTGGCCAGAAAATTAGGGGTGACCACAGCGGTGGGAACCGGGGCCGGCAGTGTCGGTATCCTCCATGGCGAGTCGATGGCTGAGGAAATGAAATTGTTCATGAAGGCCGGCTATTCACTGGCAGAAACCATTCGCTGCGCCTCGGAAAATGGCGCCAGATTCTTCGGCATGAAGAAACTGGGAATTCTGGCGGCCGGTCGGCCAGCAACCTTCCTGATTACCAGGGGCTCACTGCAACAGCTCCCACGAAAACTCTCCTATCTGGAAGGAATCTATATTGACGGTGCCCCCAGCAGCACTTACCACAAAAATCCCGTCAAGACAGGGTAAATGGTATTGCCGACAACAACGTGCCTTAGACCTAACTCAAAATCCTGGTTCCCCCATGACAAAAATTCATACACAAACCCTGTTCATCGTTAATCCTCGGGCAGGAAACGGGACAGTTGAGCGCAAGATGTCCGAGATCAAGGCGATGACCAGGAAGTTTTTCCCGGAACACCAAATGCTGGTTACCGATGCGCCGGGGCGGGCCAAGGATTACGCCCGGCAAGCCTTGGAGGCCGGGGTAAACCAGGTGATTTGTGTCGGCGGTGACGGCACCCTTAACGAGGTCGTTAATGGGTTAATGGCCATTCCCGTGGAGAAAAAGAACCGGCCCCAGCTAGGGTATTTGCCACTGGGTACCGGCAGCGATCTGGCAAAAACCTTGGGAATTAAAAGCAACATTGAGAATGGACTGCGGAATATCGCCGATGGTAACGGCAAATGGGTTGATGTGGGCCGGGCGACCTTTGTTGGTCATGACCACCAGAACACCGAAAGGTATTTCATCAACGTCCTCAGCTTTGCCTTGGGGGGCGTGGTTGTGGGGCGGGTCAACCAGTCGGGCAAGGCATTGGGTGGTTTCCTGACCTTTTTCTGGGCTACACTGACGGCCATGGTTTCCTTTAAGAAACCACGGATTCGATTGCAAATTGATAGCCGGATTGATCAACAAATAGTCTGCTGGCATGTGGCCGTGAGTAACGGCCAGTATCAGGGCGGCGGGATGCACATCAGCCCAGACGCCAAGATCGATGACGGGCGTTTGGGGGTTACCGTGGTGGGTGATCTGTCTCTACCGGCGGTGTTACTGAATCTCGCCAAGCTTTATAACGGCGAAATCTACACAGTTGACCAGGTTTCACGTTACTCCGGCCGAAAAATTGCGGCCGGATCGATGGACACTGTAATGATCGATATGGATGGTGAACAGGTTGGCCGTCTGCCGGTAAAGGCGGAAATTTTACCCTTGGCCCTGTGGATGGTCTACTAGATAGCTCCCCCGGAAACGGTTTATATTATCGATGTCGGCGTTACGCAGTTGTGGATGATTTGTTTTGCTTGCTGGATGAACGGAGGGCACCCATGGAAATTTCCAAGATCATCTTGGGCCTGGTTCTACTTATCTTTGGCCGCAAACTGTTTTGGTTGTCCATCGGCATTGCCGGTTTCCTTATCGGATTGGAGCTCACCCATTTGATCTTTGTCGTTGAGACGCTCTGGCTGCAAGTGCTAATCGCCTTAGCCCTGGGCTGCCTTGGGGCGCTGCTGGCCATGTTGGTTCAACGTCTGGCCTTCACCCTCAGTGGTTTAATTGCCGGAGCTTTTCTGGCTCTAAAGGCCAGCCAGGTCTATGGCCCGTTCAGCCATACCATCGTGTTGCTACTGATTGTAGGCTTCGGCATTGTTGGGGCCGTTGTCGCCACCAAGACCATGAATGCGGCGATCACCATCCTTGTTTGCCTGGTTGGCGCTGCCGCCATTGTCGGAGGATTGTCACTTGAGCCAACCCAGAGAATTCTCATTTTCCTCAGCTTGACCGGGGCCGGATTGTTGATACAGGGGAGGCAACTGGCAGCCAGGGATAATTCTCTCCAAGAGCGGTAACTTGCATTGATGAAGGGCGCTCTATGCTTCTTGAAAGGAGGTGTACAGGAACAGCGAGCTCTCGATCATCCTTCAGCCTTGCCAAATCTCTCGGGTGATTTCCACCGTGGTCTCTCCCGCCGTCAGCCAGATCTGGCTGTCGCTGATGGTCAGTTGGAGTTCCATGTTCCGCTCCACCATCCTCGCCAAGGCTTCCTGGTCTTGGACAGCCAGGTTGATGACGGTTAGATTTTTTAGTCTGGCCAATTCCTCACGGTTTTTCTGGAACCAGATCTCTGCCGCCCGCCCCCCGGATGTAATCACCCCAACCAATCGTGCCTTTCCGCAGGCCTGGCGCAGGCGACGGACCTCGGGCTGTCCAAGGTCAAGCCATAGCTCCAGCTCGCCACTCAGACTTTTTTGCCAGAGCTCTGGCTCATCGACCGAACTTAACCCTCGGGTGAATTTCAGTTCCGGGTCGGCAAATAAGGCAAAGGCCAGCAACCGGACCATCATCCGGGCCTCGGTTTCGGATGGGTGCTGGGCGATGGTTAGGTCATGGGTGCCGTAATACTGCCGCTCCAGATCGCTGATCTGCAGGGCCGCTTTAAAAATGGTCGCTTTTAGGGCCATGGTTATCCTTTAATGGCAGAGGGGGGAAACTATTAAGTATTTTGGCTGCTTCGTACTTGCCGATGTGAACCTGGGGCCAGCAATAATTCGCGCCTAAAAGCCCGCTTCACCGGAGCCGTCGCCAGGCAACAGGTTTACGGCCACTGCTTCGGCAACCTTGATCCCATCCACGGCGGAGGAGAGGATGCCCCCGGCATACCCCGATCCCTCGCCGGTGGGATACAACCCTAGGGTATTGAGACTCTGGAGAGTGGCTCCGTGCCGGGTGATCCGCAGCGGGGAAGAGGTGCGGGATTCAATCGCGGTCAGCACAGCATCGGCCAGATCGAACCCTTTGATTTGCCGGGCGAAGGCGGGTAGGGCCTCGCGAATGGCGGCGATGGCGTAGTCGGGGAGGGCGGTGCTGAGATCAGTCAGATGAACGCCCGGGGCATAGGAGGGCTTGACCGAACCCAGAGCAGAGGAGGGGCGGTCGGCCAGAAAGTCACCGACCAACTGGGCCGGGGCCTGGTAGGTGCTGCCGCCCAGTGCAAAGGCTCGGGATTCCCAGAAGCGTTGAAACTCCATGCCGGCCAACGGGCCGCCGGGATAATCGGCCGGATTAATGCCCACTACGATGGCGCTGTTGGCGTTGCGTTCCTTGCGCGAATACTGGCTCATGCCGTTGGTTACTACCCGGCCTGCTTCCGAGGTGGCCGCAACCACGGTGCCGCCGGGGCACATGCAGAAGGTGTATACCGAACGGCCGTTGCTGGCGTGATGGACCAACTTGTAGTCGGCGGCGCCCAGGCGCGGGTCGGCAGCGTTTTTCCCGTGTCGGCCGCGGTCGATGAGCGACTGGGGGTGTTCGATACGAAAGCCGATGGAAAATGGCTTGGCTTCCAGGTGAACACCGCGCCGGTGCAGCATGGCAAAGGTGTCGCGGGCGCTGTGGCCGATGGCGAGAATCAGATGGCGGGTGGTGATCCGCTCACCGGTGGCCAGCAAAACACCCCGAACCTGGCCATTTTCGATCTCAAGATCATCGACCCGGCTCTGGAAACGAATCTCACCGCCCAGGCTCAAGATCTCGGCCCGCATCTTTTCCACCATCCCGACCAGGCGGTAGGTGCCGATATGGGGCTTGCTGACATAGAGAATTTCCGACGGCGCCCCGGCCTTGACGAATTCTTCCAAAACCTTGCGGCCGTAGTGTTTGGGGTCCTTGATCTGGGTATGGAGTTTGCCGTCGGAAAAGGTCCCGGCCCCGCCCTCACCGAACTGGACATTGGATTCCGGATCGAGTTTGCCTTTGCGCCAGAAGCCGAAGGTGTCCTGGGTGCGCTCCCGCACGGCTTTGCCTCGCTCGAGAATCAGCGGCCGGAATCCTGATTGGGCCAAAATCAACCCGGCAAAAAGACCGGAAGGTCCCATGCCGATGATGACCGGACGTTCGGCTAGAGGTTGTTCCGGCGCCCGAGCGACAAAATGGTAGGTGGTGTCGGGAGATGGTTTCAGGTGCGGGTTGCCCACGAAATGGGCCAGAAGCACGGCCTCCTGGGTAACCTGGAGATCCAGAGTGTAAATAAAGACGATGGCGTGGGACTTGCGCGCATCCACGCCCCGCCGGGAGATCTTGTAGCTGATGAGTTCGTGGTCGGGAATAGCCAGGCGTTTACAGATGGCCATCCGCAAGTCGTTCTCGCTGTGGTCGAGGGGAAGTTTGAGATCGGTCAGTCGCAGCATGGTCTTAATCTTGGGTCAATGCCGTAATGGTTCAGGTGCTCGGGCATCACTAATTTGTGGTTTTCCATGTTTGTGACCTCGGGGGTATTTAAACCCCTTCATCCTCGGCCAGGGCCTGCTCCACCACGCCGACCCGGGAGGCTAGCTGGCCGCATGCGGCGGAGATGTCACCCCCCCGGCTGAAACGGATAAAGACGGTAAACCCGGCATCCCAGAGGATTTTCTGAAAGGCCAGAATCCGGTTGCGGGAGGGTTGCTCGTAGGGCAACTCGGGGCAGGGATTGAAGGGGAGCAAATTGATCTTGCAGCGCACATCAGAAAGTTTTCGGGCCAGTTGGCGGGCATCGGCATCGGAGTCGTTTAAACCTTTGATCAGGATGTACTCGAACATGATCATCCGCCGATTGGGCATCGGGTAATTCCGGCATGCCTCCAGGAGCATCTCCACCGGATATTTGTCGTTGACCGGCATTAGCTGACTGCGAATCCGGTTATCGACACTGTGCAGCGAGACGGCCAGGTTTATCGCCGTCCGTTCGCCCAATTCCTGCATCCTCGGCACCAGGCCGCAGGTAGAAACCGTTACCCGTCGACCAGAAAAGTCCAGACCCGAGGGATCCATGAGGATCTCCAGGGCGGTGAGCAGGTTGTCGAAGTTGGCCAGCGGCTCACCCATACCCATGAAGACCAGGTTGTTGATGCAACCGTTGCGACGGTCGCCGCAGTTACACATCTCCAGGGGTAAATCGTCGCGTACGGCACAGATCTGGTTGATAATCTCGGCCGGGGTGAGGTTACGTTTGAAACCCATTGTGCCAGTTAGGCAGAATTGGCAGCCCATGGCGCATCCTACCTGAGAGGAGACGCAAAGGGTGTTGCGGTCTTCTTCAGGGATCAATACCGATTCGATGACCTGCCCATCATCCAGACGGAAGGCATACTTGATGGTGCCATCCTCCGAGACCTCGCGCTTTTCCGGCACTAGCTGGCTGATTCGGGTTCCTTTGGCCAGCTCGGCCCGGGCCACCTTGGCCAGGTCGGTCATTTGGGTAAAGTCGCTGATCCCCGGTCGATACAGCCAGGAGAATATCTGCGTGCCGCGGAAAGGCGACCATCCCAGTTCCTTGGCATAATCGATCAGTCCGGCGCGGGTAAAATTTTTCAGGTCGATCTTGGGCATTTTTATCTCTGTCATTAGACTGAAGGCCGAAGAAAAAGCAGGATTGCAGTCACAACCGTCTCCTGTGGATATCCCTCAAAGCGCTCGCAGGTGTTCGGGCTTAAGGTTAACTTTGCCGTTCAGGGCCAGCCGGATGGATCCCAACACCGCTTCCCGGTCCTTGGGTAACCGGCAACTGATTGGCAGATAGTTGGAGGCGTGATTGGTCTGGAGCTGGAGCCGTTCAACCTCAATATTAGCCACCAACTCATACAGCTCCTGCAGCATCTCCTCACGGCCGGGCAGGGTAAACTCTCCCCGGGCGGCCAATTCGTAGAGTGGGGTGCTGGGCAGAAGCATCAGGGTCAGCACCCCGACCTGGCTGGGTTGCATGACGCTGATCACCCGGCCGGTTTCCCGGGCATGATTAAGGGAATTTTCCCGGCCACCGATGCCGAGCAACACGGTCACTGAGAGAAATAAACCAGCCTCTCGAACCAGCCTCCCGAAACTGACCTGCTCGGCGGCAGTGACCCCTTTGTTGATGGCAGCCAGAGTCTGGTCATGGCCGCTTTCCAACCCCAGATAGACCCGATCCAACCCCAGGACTTTCAGTTCTGCCAGATCGGCGAGACTCTTACGGAGGCCGTTTTTGGCGTTGGCGTACAGGCTGATCCGCTTGATCCAGGGTAGCTGGCCGCGGATTTTGCGCAACAATTCAACCAGACGGGACTGCGGCAGACTTAAGACATCACCATCGGCGAGAAATACCCGGCTCTGGCGGCGGCAGTAACGGGCGGCAAATTCCAGATCGGCATCAATAATCCGCTCGTCCTTGACCCTGAATGCTTCCCCCCGATAGGTGCCGCAGAATGTGCATTTATTGTGGGTGCAGCCAACGGTGACCTGGAGGATAATGCTGTCAGCCTCGCTGGGCGGACGGATAATATTGCCTTCGTAGTGCATTATCCGACCAGCCAGACCTAAAACTCAACCCTGGTTGCGCTGTTCGAATTCCTGCATGAACGCGACCAGTTTTTCCACGCCCTGGCGGGGAAAGGCATTGTAAATCGAGGCGCGGCAGCCGCCCACCGAACGATGGCCCTTGAGCCCGTCCAACCCCATGGCGGTGGCTTCCTTGACGAACTGGGCCTCCAATTCAGGGGTGGGCAGATTGAAGGGGATGTTCATGGTCGAGCGGGACCCAACCTGGGCGTGGCCCCGATAGAAGTCAGAAGCATCAATGGCCCGGTAAAGCAGATCGGCCTTGTCGCGGTTCAGTTTTGCCATCGCCTCCAGCCCCCCAAGCTTCTTCAGCCATTTCAAGACCAGGCTGATAACGTAGATGGAAAAACAGGGTGGGGTGTTGAACATGGAGTCGGCATCGGCATGGGTTTTGTACTTCAACATGGTGGCGAGGTTATCCGGGGCGCGGTCCAAGAGATCCTCGCGGATAAAGACCACGGTGCAGCCGGCCGGGCCCATGTTTTTCTGGGCACCGGCAAAGATCAGGCCGAAGGGAGAAAAGTCGAAAGGCCGTGAGAGAATGTCCGAGGACATATCGCAGATCAACATCTGTTTGGCCACCGGAAAGGTTTGAAACTGGGTGCCGTAGATGGTGTTGTTGGAAACGAAGTAGAGGTATTCGGCATCGTCATCGACCTGATAATCGGCTTGGGCCGGGACGTGATTGAAGTTGCTGGCCTCGCTGGAGTAGGCCACCTGGACCTTGCCGAAGAGCTTGGCTTCCTTGATCGCCTTTTTGGCCCAGACCCCGGTATTCAGATAGCTACCTTTCTTGCCAGGCCCCAGCAGGTTCATCGGGACCATGGCAAACTGCAACGAGGCGCCACCCTGCAGGAAGAGTACTTTGAAGTTTTTTGGCACCCCGAGAACCTCCCGGAGTAGGGCTTCGGTCTCATCGGCCACCGCGATGAAGTCCTTGCTGCGATGGCTCATTTCAATAAGGCCGATCCCTTTGTTGTTGAAATTAACGATATCCTTGGCGGCCTGTTCCAAGACTTCTACGGGTAGAATAGCTGGGCCGGCGCTGAAGTTAAATATTCTCTCAGGCATTTCTTCCTCCTGTTTATTGTGACGCAGTTTTGATAGGTAATTTAATGGGTTACTTGATAAGCGAGTATGGATACCCGATTGTTCACGGTTTTGCAAAAAAATAGATTTGGAACCGGTTGTTTGAAACCGTTTGTAATGAAGAAAATTTTGTTGCATCGGCAAGGCTTTTTAGGTGATGCTTAATTAGTTTGGTCAGCAGCCAATGATAAATAATGTTTATACGAAGGGAAAGCCATGCCCTCAAAAAAGATTTTGATTGTCGATGACGAAAAAGATATCCGCGATGTTCTGGAAGAGGTTTTTTCCTACCACGGCTATGACTCACTTTGTGCCGGTGATGCTGAAGAGGCCTTAAAGTTATTGACCAAAGATATCCAGGTGATGTTCCTCGATTTGAAATTGCCGGGAAAAATGGACGGCTTGGCTCTTTGCCGGGAGATTCGGAAATCTAACCCCTCCGCCTGTATTTTTGCCATGACTGGTTACGCCACCCTTTTTGAACTTGCAGACTGTCGGGCCGCTGGGTTTGATGATTATTTCACCAAACCGGCCAAATTGGAATTATTGCTGATGGCAACCCGCCAGGGCTTCGACAAGGTAAAAAGGTGGCAAAAGAAGGACACCTCAGTTTGAATGATTTAGCCTTGCGGCCACCAGGCCTTTGTCTCATAATGGCGCTTTAATTCCCCCACGTATCACCCAGCTAAATCAGCCAACATTATTTAGGCCGGAGTCGTTGAAGCCAAACAATATTTTGTCTAGTGCAATTCCTCTGGTTGCCATTATCGGTCCCACCGCCGTTGGTAAAACCGGTTTGGTTTTGGAGCTGGCCGCAGGTTTGAATGCGGAGGTTATCAGCGTCGATTCTATGCAGGTATATCGTTATCTGAATATCGGTACAGCCAAGCCTACTACTGCAGAAATGCAGGGAGTCAGGCATCATCTTCTTGATCTGGTGAACCCGGACGAGGATTACCATGTCGGCCGTTTTGTTGTCGATGCGGAGAAGGCGTGTCAAGAAATCAGCGGTCGAAGACGCCTCCCGATCCTGACCGGCGGAACGGGGCTGTATCTAAGAAGTTTTCAGGATGGCCTCTTTAGCATGGAAACAGGCAACCTGAATGGGGGAATGATCGATCCAGGCGCCGAGAAAATCCGGACTGAGCTTAAAACCGCATTACTGGAACAGGGGAGAGATGTTTTACATGCCAGGCTCGCAGAAATCGACCCAGTTTCAGCTGCCCGAATTCATCCCAATGATACCAGCCGGTTACTGCGAGGCCTAGAGGTCTACGAATTGTCTGGACGGCCTTGGTCAGCGCAGTTGGACCGGCATGAGATTGCCGACAACCCCAAGGAAGCAAGAAAAAGTATCTTGAAGATTGGGTTGATGGTTGACCGCGAAAACTTGTATGAAAGAATCAACCGGCGCACCGCGCAAATGCTGGATGGCGGTTTAATTGAAGAGATTGAAGCATTGCTGGCCATGGGTTTCGGGCGGGAGTTGAAACCTATGCAGGCCCTTGGCTACCGGCACGGTCTGGAGTTTCTGGCCGGGGTTCGAGATCAAAAAGAAACCCTAAGATTGATGGCCCAGGACACCAGGCACTACGCCAAAAGGCAGCTGACCTGGTTCCGGCGCGATCCCGAAATTAACTGGTTTCGTCCTGAGCAAATCCGGGAGATTCGCACTTTGATCGCTGAATATCTTGATCGTAATCTGCCAATAAGTACCTTGTCTAGACAAGATACATAATATACCTAATCAAACGCTCAAATAGATGCCGCCCAAAAACACCAACCTGCGCTGGGAAATAATCAATCCGAGTAGACAGCATGAATCTTTTGGGGCACAATCACAAAACGTGGCCATTCCAGCCCCGATTCTGACCATCCTTGCCAACCGCGGAATCACCGATCCCCAGGATATCGACAACTTTCTTAACCCCTCCCTTGACCAGTTACCACCGCCACAACTGTTGCTGGGGCTGGACCGGGCCGTTAATATTCTAACGGAAGCCTGGTTGCGCAAAACTCCCGTGCTGGTCCACGGTGACTATGATGCAGACGGGGTAACCGCCACCGCACTACTGGTCAAGTTTTTTCGGGAAATAAACCTGCCGGTTTTTTATCATCTGCCAAATCGCCTCAATGAAGGGTATGGTCTTAACCTAGAATCCTTGCCAGTTTTGCGAAAACTACCTGGTATTGCCGAACATTCCGCCCCGATTCTACTAACTGTTGACTGCGGTATCACCAACCACGCCGAGATTGCGGCAGCCAATGATTTGGGTTTTCGGGTCATTGTCACCGATCATCATCAACCAGATCCAAATCTGCCAGCGGCTGAGGCAATAATAAACCCGCATCAGCCTGGGTGTACTTTTCCCTTTAGAGAACTCGCCGGGGTTGGCGTGGCTTTTTATCTGGCCGCCGGATTGCGTGCCGAGATGGTTAGGCAAGGGGTTTGGGAAAAAAAAGCTCAGCCAAATTTAAAAAGATTTCTTGATTTAGTGGCCATCGGTACGGTAGCGGACATGGTGTCGCTGGGGGGGGCAAACCGGATTCTGGTCAAAATCGGGCTTGAGGTGATTAATCAAGCACCAAGTCCCGGGATAAAGGCGCTCCTGGAACAAATTGGTCATGGTGCTGGGAAGGCAACATCTGAAACGATCGCATACCAGATGGCCCCACGGATTAATGCCGCTGGCCGAACCGGGGCGGCGGAACAGGCCTTGCTGTTATTATTGGCTGAAGATGAAAAATCCGCCACCGTCTTGGCCGAGGTCTTAGGTCAGGCCAACCAGCTTCGCAAAGACCTTAGCGAAAGTATGTACAATTCAGCCCGCATCCAGGCAGAAGAACAATTTGCCGCCGGACGATTCGCCTTGGTTGTTTCCGGCGAAGGTTGGTCCCCGGGAATTGCCGGACTGGTGGCCACCAAATTGGCCAGGGAGTTCTGGCGACCTACTGTGGTACTTGTCTTGAATGTCGAAGATCAGGTTCGCGGCTCGGCACGCTCGGTGGGGAAATTAGACATCCTTGCTTGTTTGCGGGAATGCTCGGCGTACTTAAATAAATACGGCGGTCATCCTGCCGCGGCAGGAGTATCCCTCGACTTTGCCAAAGTTGCAGTATTTCACGAAAGTTTAAATGAGTCCGTTGCCATGGCAGCATCGCCGACCGACATGGAACCACGGCTGGAAATTGATCTTTGGGCCGATCCGGGTGAAGTCATGGAAGAGTCAATCTTGAATTATGTGCAAAATCTTGGCCCGTATGGAAATGGCAATCAGGAACCGATTTTTGGCAGCCGCCCGGAAGGGGTCAAGCTTTCAGAGGTAAAAAAGGTCGGCACCGATTCGCTGCGCTTCCGGATAGAAGCCCCAGGTAAAGGGCTTTCTGGAATCGGTTTTGGCCTGGCTAGATGGGCTGAAACCGCCAAAGAGGGGCCTTTGTGTTTGGCCTATACCATTACCCGCAATAATTTTCGCGGGAACGAATCCTGGGAGGTACGGCTTGTGGATGTAAAGATCCCTTTATAACTCTTGGTTTGTCCGTCGTATTTATGATATTATACATAATATATATTATGCGACATAGTCTGTCGTGGCTGATTTGCCAGCTAATTTTTGGTGTTGGCTTGCTTGCACCAGAAGCATGCAATTTAGTAAATATTCTGGTATAGAAACCCATTGCTGGGCGACGTGCTGTCAGACAATTGCAATTGGTAGTCTTTTATAGGTAGGAGCCTTGTTTATGAATCGAAACATCTATCAGGAGCCGCTGGTTAGTCGTTATACGAGCCGTGCCATGCAGGAGCTGTTCTCCGAGAAAACCCGGATCGCCACCTGGCGGTCCTGCTGGATCGCCTTGGCCGAGGCTCAGCAGGAACTGGGTTTAGAATTGGTTACCCCTCAAATGGTTCAAGAGCTCAAAGACCACCAATTTGATATCGACTTCGAGGTTGCCGCCGCCAAGGAAAAAGAAATCCGTCATGATGTTATGGCCCATGTTTATGCGTACGGCCTAACGTGTCCTTTGGCTGAGCCAATCATCCATCTTGGTGCGACTTCCCAGTTTGTTGGCTGTAACGGTGATTTGATTATCCAGCGCCAAGCCTTGGCTTTGGTCAAGAGGTCCTTGCTTAATACAATCGCGAATCTGGTAATATTCGCCCGCAACCACAAGGGACTGGCTACCCTTGGTTATACGCATTATCAGCCGGCCCAGCCCACGACAGTTGGCAAGCGCAACACCTTGTATCTTCAAGATCTTTTGATCGATTTGGACTATATTGAAAGTCTGGAAAAACAGATCAAGGCCCGTGGTGCCAAGGGGACTGTCGGAACCCAGGCCACCTTTATGGAGTTATTTAAAGGGGATAGCGAAAAGGTTAGAAAACTAGATGAGCTTGTCTCTGCAAAGCTTGGTTTTAGTGAGATATTTCAGGTAACTGGACAAACCTACACCCGCAAACTTGATATGAAGATTGCCGAAACCATGGCCGGTATCGGCGCTTCGGCGCACAAGTTTGCAGTTGATCTTCGCCTGCTCTCTAATCTTAAGGTCCAGGAGGAGCCATTTGCCAAAAACCAGGTGGGTAGTTCGGCCATGGCTTATAAGCGAAATCCCATGCGCTCCGAGCGCATGACCGGATTGTCGCGTAAACTTATGGGCTTGCCCGCTGATTTTGCCGCCACTTATGCAAATCAGTGGTTCGAGAGGACCCTTGATGATTCGGCAATTCGCCGCATGGATATTCCTCAGGTTTTTCTTCTCGCGGATGCTGTGTTAAGACTTTACCTTAATATTACAAAGGATATGGTTGTTTATCCGAAGCAAATATGTAAATATTTGATGCAAGAACTGCCATTTATGGCCACCGAAAGGATTCTAATGGCCGCTGTTGAGCGCGGAAAAAGCCGTCAAGAGATGCATGAAGTAATCAAGGTCCATTCGGTGGCTGCCGGGCTGGTGGTAAAGGAAGAAGGTGGGGCCAATGATTTATTTGAGAGACTTGGTAATGATCCGGCTATGCCTTTCAGCGAGGAAGAGTTATTGGCTATGATTGGCAACGGTTCCGAATTTACGGGCAGGGCTGAGCTCCAAGTTGAGGAGTATCTGGCAGAGGTGGTTGAACCGCGATTGAACAATTATCGTCACTTGCTTGGTGATATTGACAGCACTCTTTCGGTTTGAATGCCATGCCGTGTAGCCTTGAGGAATTGACGATCCAGGTATCATCGAAGCGAATTGGATTCATGAGGTTTATTCTCGAGGCTTATGATGGTCTTGCGATACTTTCGACTACCATGGATCAAGGCAGCGGTAACATCGTGTTGCGCTTTCATCCCGGACGCCGAGACGAACTTCTTGGTTTGCTGTCTAGCTTGCGGAGCAGCTTGATTATTTAAATAAACTAAATAATATATCTAGCTGAATATGTGCGGATAAATGACATTTAAAGAGCCGAGTGTTAACAATTGTGTTCGGTTGTCCCGCCCCATTCTGGGAAAACCCTGCCTATCTAATTAAGTGTACAATGATTGACAAGCATCCAGTACGGCCCCGCCAAGCCTTCATCGAAACCTTCGGTTGCCAGATGAATGAGCGTGATTCGGAAATCATGGGCCAACTGTTAAACCGGGCTGAGTATATCCTTACCAGCGATTTAAATAAAGCCGATGTGGTGGTTATCAATACTTGCTCGATCCGGGGTAAGGCTGAACAGAAGGCCATGAGTCTTTTGGGTCGGTTGAAGCATGCCAAAAAAATTCGGCCAGGGTTGATCATAGCGGTCACCGGTTGTGTGGCCCAGCAAGAAGGTGCGGCCATCCTTGAGAGAATGGGCCATGTTGACCTGGTTATTGGGCCCCAAAACCTCCAGCGTTTGCCGGAACTGATCCGCCAGGTTGAACTTGATGGTATCGGCTTGGTAGCCGTGGAACAATCGACGGCCTTCAGCCTCCCCTCTTTCATCCCCCAGCTAGAAAGCGGCGCCCTACCCCACAAACGTTTTGTCACCATTATGCAGGGTTGTAACAACTTTTGCACCTATTGCGTGGTTCCCTATACCCGGGGGCGCGAAGTCAGCCGAGCTCCGGACGATATCCTTGCCGAAGTCCGGCATTTGGTGGTTGGCGGTGTCAGGGAGATCACCTTATTGGGACAGAACGTCAACTCCTACGGGATGGACCGCGTGGAGGCAGGATTTCCAACTTTTCCCGAGTTGCTCCGGGTGGTGGCCGCTGAACCTGGAGTGACCAGATTGCGTTTTACCACGTCCAATCCCAAGGACCTTTCACCAGAATTGATGCGGTGCTTTACCGAACTTGAAGTGCTCTGTCCCCACTTTCATCTGCCGGTGCAGTCCGGTTCGGACAAGGTCCTCAAAAGGATGAACCGCAAGTACTCCCGGGCCGAATATCTGGGAAAGGTGTCCGGTTTGCGTGCCGCTCGCCCGGACATGGCCATTACCACCGATATCATTGTCGGCTTTCCTGGCGAGAGTGAGGCCGATTTTGAGGCGACCATGTCTCTACTGGAGGAGGTCCGCTTTCATGGCGCCTTTTCTTTCAAATATTCCGACCGCCCCAGGACCGTATCCGCTGGCTTCGACGACAAGGTCGAAGAAACCGCGAAAGCCGCCCGCTTGGGGCGCCTTCAGGCGCGCCAACAGGAGATAACCATGGCGCGTCATCGGGAAGACATCGGCAAGGTAATGGCGGTCATGGTTGAAGGAGAGAGTCGCGACGGTGCCGGGCAATGGAGCGGCCGTTCCAGCACCAACCTGGTGGTGAATTTCAGTGGGATCGTCGGGGTGCTTGCCCCGGGGGCGATGGTCCAGGTCAGAATTGACGAGGCGTGTCAAAATTCCCTGCGCGGCACTTTACAGGAGGCGGCACAATGATCGATCTACACACCCATACCTTTTTCAGCGATGGCGAACTGGTTCCGGCTGAGCACCTGCGGCGGGTAGAGGTTCTCGGTTACAGCGCGGTGGCGATCACCGATCACGCCGACTCCTCCAATATGGATTTCATTATCCCTAGAATTGTCAAGGTTGCGGCCGATTTGAACCGTTATTCCCAAACCAGGCTGATCCCCGGTATCGAGCTGACCCACGTGCCGCCGGAGATGTTTGGGGCGCTAACCCATAAGGCCCGGGAATTAGGGGCACTCATCGTTGTGGCCCACGGTGAGACGGTGATGGAGCCGGTGCGGCCCGGGACCAACCTTGCGGCCATCGCGGCTGGGGTTGATATCCTTTCACATCCCGGCTTTATCAACGACGAAGAGGCGCGTTTGGCTACGGAACTGGGGGTGTTTCTGGAGATCACCGGCCGCAAGGGCCACTCTCTGACCAATGGTCATGTCGCCGCCATGGCCTTAAAACATGGCGCCAAGATGGCGGTGAATGCAGACGCCCACGGCCCCGGTGATTTTCTTACTGCCAGGATGGCTGAGATCGTGGCCCGTGGGGCCGGACTCAGTCATGAGCAGTACCTCCGGATAAGGAAAGACATGGCAGACCTGGTGGCTCGAACCACCGCCCATTAATAGCTGGGAGAAAGTCAATGCGACAATTGCTATTTTAAAGAAGCGGTATATCGTTACTCTGGGTAGTTCAATCACATCAGCTTTAGAGATTCGCCATGGCTTTGCAGAATGCAGTCGTTAATCAAGACAATCAGTTTCTGGTAAGTTGTCCGCATTGCATGCAGATTATCAAAATGAATGTGACCGATCTGCAAAACACGGATCGGGTATTCAAGGTTTATGGTTTGCAGAGTGTTTATATCTGCCAGTGTCAGTGTAAAAATAAATTCAATCTTAAACTCGATCTGCGCCGAAAGACTCGAAGGAATGTTAGATTGCCGGCGTATTTTGCCGACCTTGCTGCCTCTGGGGTCAAGGACAAGTTCTGTTATAAAGATGAAAACTCTTACGGAATAAGACACAACTGCGAGATCAAGGATTTATCGGTGGAGGGTGTCCGTATAAGAACCATGGTTAAACATCAGGTTAAGGTTGGCGATAGCCTGCTGGTCAAATTCGATCTTGGGGGTGAAGGCGCCCACCGCATTGTGGAGAAGAAAGCGCAAGTACACTCGGTAAAAAAGGATCTGATTGGCTGTGAGTTTTTCCAGAAAGATAAGAACGATGCCAGGATCGGCTTTTTTCTATTGTGAAATTGATTACCATTTTCGTTGTCAACCAAACCAAACGGAGTACGTATGAAAGGGACAAAACTGCTGTTAATTTGTGGTTGTTTGCTGATGTTGATCGCCGGATTTGCGGTAAAGCGCTCGGTGGCCGCCGACGAGGCCCGCAAGGATGTGCTCTACACCTGCAATTGTGGTGACCAATGTAAATGCAACAGCGTCAGCACCACCCCCGGCAACTGCACCTGCGGCAAACCCATGAAATGGGGTCACGTCTTGAAGAGCGAAGGAAACGAGGTTCTTCTTTGCCAATGCGACGAAGGTTGCACCTGCAAGCTGGATCCCAAGGATTCGAGCAAATGCGGCTGCGGCAAGGCGGTCAAGCGGGTCGATCTGACCGGCAAGGCCATCTACTTCTGCAACTGCGGCGGTTCCTGTGGTTGCAACACCGCTTCTGACAAACCCGGCCAGTGCAAGTGTGGCATGGACTTGAAAAAGGCCGAATAGTATCATTCGCAACACCAAGGTAAAAAAGGTGGGCAATCAGCAGTCTGGTTGCCCACCTTTTTTTGTTCTATTCGTGTCCCTGATATAATTGCCGCAGGTTAGGCTGTTGGTCGGCTAACCCGCAATGCCTACGCCCCATCATTATGGAATGGGGTAGACATGACTACCGCTTTTGTATATCGTCAATCTCGGCTCACAACGAACAAGATGATTCACCGCACCTAACTAAAACCACTCCGGATTCCTTCCCCCGGAATCGATGCCTCCGACTATGACTGCAAAAAATATCAGCCGACTGTTAATGCTCCTGCTGGCCCTGGCCGCTATTGCTGGCTTTCGCCATTACCACCTGGGCGACTATCTTACCCTCCCCTATCTCAAGGAATCCCAGAACCGTTTCTATGCGCTTTACTCGGAGCACCGTCTGACGACATTGGCCGCTTATATGCTGATTTACATTGTGGTCACCGCCCTTTCCTTGCCTGGAGCCGCGATCATGACCCTGGCCGGGGGCGGGCTTTTCGGTTTCTGGACCGGCACCCTCGCCGTTTCCTGCGCCAGCACCATCGGAGCCACCCTGGCCTGCGCTGTTTCCCGCTTTATCCTCCGGGACTGGGTGGCCCGCCGTTTTGGCAATAAATTTGCCGCCATTGACCGCGGCGTCACCCAAGATGGGGCCTTCTACCTTTTTAGTTTGCGGCTGGTGCCACTTTTCCCCTTCTTCCTGGTCAACCTGCTCATGGGGTTAACCAGAATAAGGCTCACCACCTATTTCTGGGTTTCCCAATTGGGAATGCTGCCGGCCACCATGGTCTTTGTTAATGCCGGCCGTGAATTGGCCAGTATAAGTTCCCTTGGCACCATTCTCTCGCCTGGTTTACTGGTTTCTTTTGCCTTGCTGGGGCTCTTTCCCCTCATGGCCAAAAAGCTGTTGATAATGTACCACCATAAGGTCGCCGCAACTATCACCGACCAAGATCAGCATGACTAAATACGATTATGACCTGGGCGTCATCGGCGGCGGCGCGGCCGGACTGACCGTGGCCAGTGGCGCTGCCCAACTGGGCGCCCGCACCCTGCTGGTGGAGCGGGAAGCGGACCTGGGCGGTGATTGCCTGCATTATGGCTGCGTGCCCAGTAAAACCTTGATTAAGACGGCCAGAGTCTATCATCAGATCAAGAACTGCCACCGTTATGGCCTGCCGGAGATCGTCCCACCACCTGTGGACTTCCGGGAGATCAGCACTCGCATCCGCCAGGTCATCGGGGCCGTGCAACTCCACGATTCGCGGGAAAGGTTTGAGGGCTTGGGAGTAAGGATCGTCATCGGGACCCCTTATTTTACCGATGAACACACCATCGCCCTGGACGGTAAAAGGACCAGCGCCCGCAAATGGGTCATCGCCACCGGCTCATCCCCGGCGATACCTGACTTACCAGGGCTTGCCGAAACGCCATTCTTAACCAACCGGGAATTGTTCAGCCTGGAGCGGCTGCCGGAGGCGTTGATCATCCTGGGGGCGGGTCCTATCGCCATCGAAATGGCCCAAGCCTTCCAACGCTTGGGTAGTCGGGTGACGGTAATCCAGCGCAGCACCCAGATCCTCAGCAAGGAGGACAAAGACCTGGCCGATCTGGTCATGGAGACCCTGGCCAACGAGGGGATTGTCTTTCACCTGGGCTGTCGGGTACTTTCTGCCGATAACCAAGGGAATACCCGTCGGGTCCACATTGAAACTGCTGATGGTGAAAAACTTACTGTTATTGGCAGTGACATTCTGGTGGCCCTGGGTCGGGTGGCCAACAGTGAAGGCCTAAGACTGGAAGACCTCGGGATCAGCCATAGCCACAAGGGGATTAAAGTGGACCGGCGTCTGCGTACCTCCCAACCGCATATCTTCGCGGCCGGGGATGTTATTGGTGGCCATCAGTTCACCCATGCCGCTGGCTATGAAGGGGGCATTGTCATCAGCAACGCCGTCTTTCACCTGCCACGCCAGGTTGACTACACCTGGATGCCATGGTGTACTTATACCGGCCCGGAATTGGCTTCCATTGGTCATAATGAAAAATCCGCCCGGGCGGCTGGCTTGGATTACCGGGTGTGGCGTGAAGAGTTCCGGGACAATGATCGGGCACTGGCTGAGGACGAGGCAAGCGGCCAAATCAAGCTCCTGCTGGACCAGCGCGGGCGCCCATTGGGAGTCCAGATTCTCGGCCCACACGCCGGTGATATCCTGGGCGAATGGGTGGCGGTATTAAACGGCGGGCTGAAACTCTCCAAATTGGCCGGGGCCATTCAGCCCTACCCTACCCTTGGCGAAATCAATAAGAAGGTGGTCGACGCGGTCTTTGCGGAAAAGATATTCTCCGACAAAGTTAGAAGCGTACTAAAGTTCCTCTTCAGTCTAAGAGGTCGGAGCGCTTGAAGTCCTTCGGGAAAAGTGAGAAAGATGCCTGAGAAATTGCCTATCTCAAATAAGGATAAATACCCCTTGACGATGCCTGTCTGCTGCTGGTAGTTTCCTGACTCTTTTGCTGCACCAAATTGCGAGTTTATCGAGCCGCTTGGTTGCTAAGTGTCAGGAGGTGGGAGTTGTGAAGAAATTCAGGTTATTTGCTTTGCTGTTCCTTGTTGTCTGCAGTTTTCTCCCTATCATAGCTTCTGCCGGTGATCTCATCCCGGAACGCCAGATGCAGAAGGCGCTTCTCCTGAGCAAGGCCTTGGTTGTCAAGATCGCGGCCCGGCAGCAGGCGGGGCAAGCGGTAGCCATCGATATCGTGCTGTTGAAGGTGCAGGCCGGAGAGATTGCTGCCAATCACCGGATTTTGCGCGAGCGTTTCGTCGCCCGGGATGTGGTGGCTGGCGGTCTGGGACCGGTGGCCTCGGCCCGGCAAGGAGCCATGCGGGAAGAATATTTTGCGTTCATCGACGAGTACCTGGCCGCCGTTACCACTCTGCCGGACGACTCTATCCCCGATTATCTCCTCGATGCCCTCAAGTCCCGGCTGGAGTCGCTGCTGCCGGAACACCCCGTGCCGCTGCTGGGGGCCTTGCCGTACCGGCATCTGCGGCTACCCAGCCAACTCCCCGCCCCCACACCGACCATCACCCCCGCCCCCACACCGACCATCACCCCCGCCTACCTGGACCATCATCGGCCCTTCACCCCGGCTGACCTGGCCGGGAGCCCCGAGACGCCGATCACCCCCGAGATTGCCGCCCTGGCCCAGTCGCTACACTGGGTTCCGGCCCAGATCTACGGCTGGGTGAAGAACAACATCAAGAGCGAGTGGTACTGGGGCTTGATGAAGGGGGCGACGGAAACCCTGCACCAGAAGAGCGGCAACGATGCCGACCAGGCCGCCCTGCTAGTGGCGCTGCTGCGGGCCTCGGGCTACCCGGCCCGCTTTGTCCGGGGCACCATTGAGCTCTTCCCTACTCCGGCCGGGGTTTTGGCCCATACCGGGGTGAGCGACGTCCAATCCTTGGCCGGGTTTTTCCAGAAGGCGGGTATCCCGTGGCAGCCGGTGATCAAGGGCGGGGTAATGGCCAATCTCCAGATCGAACATATCTGGGTGGAGACGTATATCTCCTACGGCACCTCCCGGGGCGCCACGGTGGGCACCAGGGATAAAACCTGGCTGGGCTTGGATACCCAGATCAAGCTGGGCAAGGTGACGGTCAAAACCCCGGCCCCTCCGCCGCCGAGCGTTGATCTGCCCGGGCTTCGCGACCGCTATCTCACGGCGGATCGGTCCGAGTCGCCGCTGGAGTATTTGCGGGCTGGAGTGACTGGGGCCGGGGTGGATTATGAAAACCTGCTGCACCACCTCGCCATCGCCGACCAGCTAATTCAGATCGTCCCGGCCAGTTTGCCCTTCCACCTGGTGGCAGTGAGCGGGGAGTACACCACCCTGCCGGAATCGTTGACCCACCGGGCACGCTTTACCGCCAGCCACGGCGATACCGTGATGTTTGACGACACCTTGCCCCTGGCCGACCTTTCCAACCGCTCGCTGGCGATTACCTTCGAGCCCTCGACGGTGGAAGATCAAGAGATCATCAACTCCTACGGCGGTCTGGGCAGCACCCCGGCCTATCTAATCCATCTCCGGCCGGTGCTGACGGTGGACGGCGAACGAACCTTGATCGGCATGAGCGGCCTGGCAGTGGGCAGCGATTTTAAGCTGGCGGTGGAACTCATCGCCCCCAACCACTGCGAGCGGATCGAGAACCAACTGATCATTGGCAATCTGGCGGTGCTGGGGCTGGTGGCCCAGCAGGTGGTCACCCCGCCGGAGCTGGCACTAGGCGACAAGGATGCAGAACGGCTGCTGCATGAGCGGGCCTTGGATTATATCGACCAGTGGAACCGGAGTGAGAACGAGCTGGCGGCGCTGCTCAACCTGCCCCTGCTCCGGCCCATGCCGACCCTGGTGACGGTGGGCGGGGCGGTGGAGGTCATCCGGCTTCTCGACACCCCGCACGGCTTCGAGTGGTACGGGGTCTATGTCGATGCCGACTTTCGGGCCGTGGAGCTGGTGGGGGCGGCTGATAAACAAAAAACCTTCACCCAACTCTCCGGCCTGCAGGGCTCGGTCCTGGAAGCGCGGGTACTAGAAGAGGGCTTCGGGGTGGAAGCGGTCTCCACCGCCAAACTGCTGGGGCTGAGTAACGGCGAGGGGTTGCCACCGCTGGTGCTGAACCGGGCCAATCTGGCCGCCGAGCTACCCGGCCTGGGGCTGCCCGCCAATGTGGCCGAGGACATCAGCAACGCGGTGGCCCAGGGACTGACAGTCACCATCCCGCCGGGGCCGAGCCGTTTTGAGGATTGGCAGGGAGTTGGCTACCTGAAGGAAGATCCCGACTCCGGCGAGGCGGGCTGGATGCTCTCCGGCAGTATCGCCGGGGGGATGACTGCCTGGAACCCGGAGCGGTGGCCGCTGGACGCGGCGGCTGAGGTGCTGGCTAATCCCTTCAATGATCAGCCCAATCGTGATTCCAGCGCGGCCATGTTTATCCAGAAGGTTACCGCTTCTGATCTCCAGGTGGGCAGCGTCGGGCAACTGTTGCTGCATAATTTGCAGGTGTACGTCACCGACCGCAACCATAAGCCGGTTAAGGGCGCCCCGGTGACCTTTAAGGTCGTGGCCGGTGGCGGCACCTTGGCCGGTCAGGTGACTCAGACCGTCACGACCGACTATATCGGCGTCGCCCAGGTGGTGTTGACCCTTGGCCAACACACTGCTGATAACCCCGGGATCTGGCTGGAGAAGGGCACCACCTACAGCCAGCAGGTGGGCGAGAACATTGTTGATGCCGCCATCAAGTCCGGGGCCACCATTGCCAGCCCCTTCACCGCCGTGGCCAAGGCCGGCGCCCCCGACCATTTCATCCCGACCCTGGGCGTCAATGCCTGGGGGGAGATCCTGAACTGGGGCGGGCCAGTGGGGCTGATTGTTGCCGATCAATACGGCAACTCCATCGCCAACCAGCCGGTGACCTTTACCGCCAAACCCCCGGTCAATCTGGCAGCCTGCGACAACCCCGGTGCCGATCTAGGCCCGGCCCTGCTGGCGGCCGAGGACGAGCCGTGTGTCCAGAACTTTCCCACCTACGGCAGTGGCTGCGGCAGCACCAGTTTGACCACCATCAGCGACTACCAGGGCACCCACGCCCAGGTGATCCTCGGGCCCATGCCGGGGGCCTTGTACCGGATCACCGCCCAGGCCGGTAAACTCACGACCAGCTTCGACTGGCGGTCGTGGCCCGAGGTGGACTGCAAAAAGAGCGACCCGCCCATGTTCATGCTCCGAGTTTCCTTGCAGTATCAGTCGGATCAATTCGGTAACCTCATCGATGCCGGGCCGGTGGGCGGTCAGATGCCGGTCAAGGCCGGCTGTATGCTGCTCCAGGAAAACGGCACCGGCGTAGGCGACGGCACCTACTATCTCGATAACTCCAAGATAAGCAAAGTGGTGCTGAGCCCGCCGCCGCTGAACATGGCCGGTAACGGCCAGGGGATGTACGTGGGCGACTACACCTTGCCTGCCGAGCCGGGGATGAATGAGCTCAAGGCAACCTGCAGCGCCGAGCTTAACGGCTATACGACCACCGTTTACGACACCATGCAGGTTGCCGGGGTGGAGGTGCGTTTCCCGTACCAGGCCAATAACCCAGACCCGGCCCAGGTGATACTGGTGGCGGTCAACGAGCAGGGATATCTCACTCGCGATCAAGCGTTGAGTTATCAGATCCTGCCCGCCGAATATAAGGCCGGATCGGCCTACCTGTTTGTCTACAAGGACGGCGAGTCGGTCTTTATCACCCCCACCGATAAAACCGGTATCGGCTTCGCCACCCTGGCCCGGGGGATGTGGCTGGAGCCAGGCGGGGATTACGAAGCCGAGGTGGTGCTTAACCCCGGCGGTGGCGTGGAGATCCGCTCGGCCAAGGTGCCCTTGCGGGTGATTACCCTGGAGCTGGATGCGGATCTGAACGGCGACGGGATTTTCGATGAGGATGATCCCCAGGAATACACCAGCCCGGGGCTGATTGTGCTGCTCAACCGTAACGATGATAACGGCAACAAACACGTCGATCTTGAGGATATGGCGAAAGACAATGTCGATAGTAACGGCAACAGAGTCCTTGACCCTGACCTGATCAAGGTTGAGTTGAAAGGGCTGCCGGATGACTTGGAAACGGGGTCGATGTTCCTGGAGCTGGTTGCTGGTCAGGAGCAGCTCAGAATCTGGGATTCACCGGATAAACTGCATCTTCTCTTGGAGCCTTGGGCCGACAGTACCACGCCACCGGACTCCAACCCCATGGTGATTTGGCCTTTGGGCGGCGGTTTCAATATCGGCAAGTTGCCTAAGGAAATCTATCTGGAAGGGGTCAAAGAAAGCCAACTCTCCGGCGAGGTGCAACTGAGAGCAGGTTACCTCCCGCCGGATGGCGGCGAGGCGGTGGAAACTGATCGGTTAGCCATTACGGTGGTCAACGTTGAGATGCATGTGGATGAGGACCGGAGCGGTACAATTAGTTTCTATCAGCCCGGTGATGGTGGTTTAGTCGGAGATGAAAAGTACACCTTCTGGCTCAATAATGATTTTGACACGCTTCACCATGAAGAGAGTGAATGGCACGAGGATGACGTAGACAATACCAACACGGGCCAAAAGAACTCCGACGATATTTATATTGGCTACAAATATGGACCAAGCGATAATCCAGCCTGCAAGCGGGATCTGGAGGATTTTGCCATGCTACAGCTACGTGTGCCGGTTTGGTTGAAGGATCTGGAGGGCGTTAAGTATAGCCTGAAATTCAAGGATGGGGTCACCGGCAACCCGGCGATTAATCTGTTTGAGGCGGTGAATGATAGGCAAAGATATCTTGAGAAAGATCCAGTTGCAAATGACCAAATCCTCAAAACCAGACTGAACACCAAACCGATTTCGCATGGGGATGAGTTTGAAATACCCCGCGCCCTGGTAGATAAAGACGGCCTCGTCGCCCCCTTCATCTTCGAAGGCGTCTCCGAGGGTTCCGGGGAGTTGGGGCTGACCGTCAAGATCGATGGTGTGGCCCTCGCCCAGAGCAGCGTTACCTTAGAACTCCATGATATCAAGTGGTTCTACGATGAGTACTTGGCCAAGAAATCGGGAACCAGATGGGAGGCAAGCATCAGCAATATCGCACCGAACATCCGGGATGGGCAAGCCGCCTATGCTCCCAAGACCAACGAATACCTGCTCTTCGTGCATGGCTGGAACATGAGCGGCGAGTGGGAAAAGCAGCGCTGGACGGAAACCATCTTCAAACGCCTCTGGTGGCTGGGTTATCAAGGCGGGGTGGGGCTCTTCTCTTGGGAAAGCGAGCCGCCGATTAGTGGATATCTCGATCTCTCGAAAGATCCGGTTAACTTCAACAACAGCGAGTTCAAAGCCTGGCAGGCGTCAACCGCGCTTGCCGGGGTGATGAAGGATCTAAAGACAACGGGACACAAGCTGGGAGTCTTAGCCCACAGTCAGGGCAATGTGGTTACAGGTGAGGCCCTGAGGAAATACGATGGGCCGATGATCGATACTTACATAGCCAGCCAGGCGGCGCTGTCTGCCAGTTTGTACGACAATAATCTGCCACCAAGCGCCCAGTTGCCGTGGAGCTTCTTTTTCAATTATCCGACAATCCTCGGAGTGCCTGATCCCGTTGGCTTGGCGTTACAGGCCCAAAGCAGCTTGACGACCCCGGACATCTACGGGCATTTCAGCACAGGCCAGCCTCCTGATACACCGTATTTTGCCGACATCCAATTGCACGTCTGCCCCGGAAGCATGTTCAATTTCTACAATGGAGTGGACTTCGCCCTGACTGGGAAACGGTGGGAGTTGAACAACTCCCTGAAACCGACGAATTCGCCACCCTATCTTTTCGGCTACTTGGGGAGCAGCGACAGTTACGACGAACTGAGTGACCATTTCTTCAGTTTACGTGATCCGTTTGCACCGCTTACCGTCACCAATGAAAACCTGAAATACCAGATTTTTGCCTACTGTGCGCAATCGCAGACTAGGGCACTGGGGACGCAAGCGGTTGCAGGTGGGTTTAAGAACCTAAATCTCCAAGATGCCCCGTATGAGTTCACTAAGTACCACTATTCCCACAGTCGACAGTTTAGATCAAATCTCGTTGCTGAGTACCCTTACTGGGAAACAGTTAGAAACAGCATGGGATTCGGAACAAGCATAAAGGAGGAATCTAAATGAAAGCACGATATCAAATCATCCTGGCAATGGCGGCAGTCATGGGCTTTGCCTCTGTATCCTTCTCTCTTACCGATATGCCCAATGATAAACCGGGCATCATCAACTGGTTGAAAGATAAGCTCGGAGGAATGACGATTACTGAGGTACTCATTCAAGAAACAACAGTTTATTGCAAAGTTATTGATCAGAACGGTGATCCTGTGCCTGGCGCTCAGATGGAGACAAGTCGGCTGTACACAGTTTTGCCTGACTTCTATAATTCCGTTGGCGAACGTAAATTTATAGCGGCTGATGATGCCGGACAGATAAAGTTCGACATTAAATTACACCAAGATAACGATATCGAGGGGATTAAGAAAAAAGGATATGAACCAGGCCATTTCACAGCATCAGCATATTACGGATTGAGTAGGGAGCAAAAAGACGAACTGTTTAAAAATTCAGTTAACTCTCCACTGGTCTTTATCTTGCGCAAACTTGGCCCCACCACCTATCTCTATCATGTTAGGGACGGGGGGTGGTATTTACGACTGCCGAGTACGTTTGTCGCCTACGATATATTTGAAGGCTGTAAGAAGATTGATCGCGATCTCACTAAACTGCGCTACCCCCAGCGCTACGATCTTGTCCTGGACGCAACCAAGGCCGACAGTAACTACACCGTTCGTATAACCCCAGTCCAACAAACAGGATCAGTACAGATCCTCGATCAGTACCTGCGCGAGGCCCCGGCCAGCGGCTATCAGCCGGAGGCAACCATTAACATCGGCAACGGGGAGAACCGAACCACCTACCTATATTTTATCAGCAGAAATCCGGGGGTTTACTCCCGGATGAAGATTGAGATGGTGGCCAGTGAAGAAAAACTGACTTTCAGCTACGATACCTGGACCAATCCCTACGGTTCGCGGAATCTGGAGTATGAGCCGGATTTACCATGGTCTTTAGAAAGTAAACTGGAAAAAGAAGCAGAAGCGGCCCTCAAATCTGGCAAGCTCCCACCGGAACCGAACATTCCCCAACTGATTGCTTCAGGTAAGTACAACTGAATTAATTTGGCCCTGCAAAATAACCTTAGGTCGCTAATTGGGGTAACCAACAGTGCTAGACTTATTGTTTGACTTCATACCGATATCCATCTTGGTTCTGCTCCTCGCTCGTGCTGTTCTATTCCTTGTCCGCACCACGAACTCGTATGTTTATCTATGGCTGCCGGCGACTTTAACAACAGGATTGTGGCTATCAAAAATTTTCGTCCCGGCTTTTTTTGTGGGTGGCGGGTGGGCGGCGATGGAGGGCTTGTTTATTACCATTGCTTCATTGCCAATAGTCGCAGTCTTTGTCTTGCTCTGTGTTCAACGTCCAAACTTTGCAAGTGTCTCAATTCAACAGATCAAAAACAGTTTTGTGGTGTTTATAGTCTTTAATCTGACAATTCAAATTTTGCTTGCCCATAAGGTCGAAGTTCAACTCGAGGACAATCTTGGTAATCCAATAGAAGGCGCGGAGTTTAAAGTAGACAAATCGAAGTCATTGTTGCTCTACCCCTATTTCTCTATGCGAGGCAAAGCGACGACCGATGAAAACGGTAAATACTCAACCTGGCTATTTCCCTTCCAAGATTTGGATCTTACTGCTTTTAAGAAAGGGGGCTATGAATTTTGGTGGGAGGGAGATGAAATTCCGGATTTACGGTTTGAATATAAGGATACAAAAGGACTTTTTCAGGATTCAATTTCAAGAATCTGTAAAGCCAGGAAGATGGGGGGCACCACCTATTTGATTAAAACGGATTATGGTTTTAGGGCGAAAGATCCTATTGAGGGCATTGCTTATGATCTGGCGAAAGGAAGATATTACAACATGAATAGACTCTCAAACAGAAACCCGGCGATTGTTGATCTGGCATATGATTTCAATCGTAATGACGTTTCTGAAACTTATACTTTACGGTTTTACGTGCCGCAAAAGGCCATCAAACAGCCTATTGTTGAACCTCCGGAGACCAGCGGCATGTTGTTGTCCGACACCTTGCTCTACGAAGCTCCGTTATCCGGGTACGAGAAGGAGGTCACCATGACCTTTAATCCTGGCGACGAGGTAACAAAATACCTCTACATTGCCAGCCGTAACCCGGCGGTATTTTCGCGGATGAAGATGGAATTCCGTGTGAACCAGGAAGATCTGGATTTAGACGCGGAAATCTGGACCAACCCCACGGCTCTCGGAATCTGGAGTATGAGCCGGATTTGCCTGCTGATCTGCTGATTAAATTGATGGACGAAGCAGAAGCGGCTCTCACATCCGGCAAACTCCCCCCGGAACCAAACATCCCCCAAATGATTGCCTCAGGTAAGTACAAATGATCAGCCCGCGTCGCCCCCTTTATCTTCGAAGGAGTTACCGAAGGTTCCGGGGAGTTGGAGCTGACCGTCACAATCGATGACGAGGAACAAAGGGGTCAAGTCGAAAGCGCCGGTAAAAGCCGGCAAAGATCAGGAGGTGGAAGTCCTCCACGTGGTAAAGGTTAGCGACCAGCCATGACCCCGAGTCAGGGGACCACCAGGGACGTTGTTTATTGGAGGAGCCACCAGGGACGTTGTTTGTTAGTCCACTAACTGCCGCTGGATTAATAGAGATAGCAAACAAATAAACAACGTCCCTGGTGGTCCTCCATGATCCGGATATTGCTGCCTTGTGGGGCAAGGTGCTTGGGCATTGTGATTTCACAAGAGAACGGGTTTTCGGAGTAGAGGCTGATGCAAACGACAGGATTGTTACGGAAAACAGCCAGAGAGGCGGATTGCCATCGACGGCAACTGAGATTATCGGGGGTGCTGACCATTTCAGCATCCTTCGGGATGCTAACGTCGTAGCCAGAGCAAAAGCTCTGCTGGATGAGTCTTTGCTCTCAACTAGCTTTAGTCCAGGTCATTAATATTAATGGAGTGTGTCGAATGAAGACAATGAAAGGGTTAGTCTTTTGGATGATGGTGCTGTTTAATTTTGCAGC
>Ga0334722_10000389_pt1 | contig 66423 bp, 51 predicted proteins | sample C3_bottom_MG_FD_207210 | JGI IMG/M metagenome (GOLD analysis project Ga0334722, IMG submission 207210) | Sediment microbial communities from Yellowstone Lake, YNP, Wyoming, USA - C3_bottom | ecosystem: Environmental > Aquatic > Freshwater > Lake > Sediment | place: USA: Wyoming | collected... | reverse complement strand
GGAAATAGACGGCCGCCCCGAGCCCCAGGAGGCCGAGGGCCAGGAGAAGCAGAAGGGCGGGAAGCCTGCTCTTGGGACGGGGATCGTTCATGGGCGCCACGGTACCCGGAAGGACCCCGTCCTGTCAAAAGCCCCGCCCCGCCTACTACGCCGTCCCGCCCTCTGCTACAATGACGGTCCCGGTCGCGACCCTCGGGACGCAGGCGGCGGGAAGGAGCCGGCATGAAGGGGCAGGACCCGCTCGCAACCTCATTCGAGGCGGACCGGGCTTCGAAAAGCTTGGTCAAGGTCTATGGAAAGGCGGGCGTGGAGGAGGGGAGGCGGCGCATGGACACCCTCGCCTCGGGCTTCGGCGATCGGGGCGAGGCGGGCTCGCTCCGCTTCTATTCGGCTCCCGGCAGGACTGAACTCGCCGGCAACCACACCGACCACAACCGCGGCAAGGTCCTCTGCGCCGCCGTCCACCTGGACGCCCTGGCCTGCGTCCTCCCGGTCGAAGGCAGGGAGGCGCGCCTCAGCTCGGCGGGCTTCCCCGACCCGGTCAGGGTCGATCTCGACTCTCTCGCCCCGAGGCCCGAGGAGAAGGGCACGACGGCGGCCCTCCTTCGTGGCGTGGTCGCCGGGCTCAGCGCCCGGGGCCTCGCCATCCCCGGCTTCGAGGCCAGGGTCGACTCCCGGGTCCTCGTCGGCTCGGGACTTTCGAGCTCGGCGGCCATCGAGGTCCTCCTCGCCGTGGTCATGGCCGACCTGGCCGGCGCGGCCCTCCCCCCCCTCGAACTGGCCCGAATCGGCCAGGCCGCGGAGAACGAGTATTTCGGCAAGCCCTGCGGCCTCATGGACCAGGCCGCGAGCGCCTCGGGCGGCATCGTCGCCTTCGATTTCCGCGACCCCGCCTCGCCCCTCGCCCTACCCATCGACTTCGATTTCTCGAAGGAGGGTCTTTCCCTCGTCGTGGTCAACACCGGCGGGAGCCATGCCGATCTCACCGACGACTACGCCGCCCTCCCCGCCGAGATGAAGGCCGTCGCCCGGGCCCTCGGAGCCGGCGAGTTGCGCGACGTCGATCCGGCCGAACTCGAGGCCAGGGGTCCCGAGCTCCGCGCCGCCCTCGGCGACCGTCCCCTCCTCCGCGCCCTCCACTTCTTCGACGAGAACGAGCGTGTCACGGCCATGGTCGAGGCCCTCCGGAGGGGCAGGGTCCGCCGCTACCTGAAGCTGGTGAGGCGCTCGGGTGATTCCTCCTGGAAGCTCCTCCAGAACCTCTCGACGGGGAGGGACTCGCGGGAGCAGGGCCTCTGCCTCGCCCTCGCCCTCACCGAGCGTTTTCTCGGAGGAAAGGGCGCCTCCCGCGTCCACGGGGGAGGCTTCGCCGGCACCATCCAGGCCTACCTGCCCGCGGGCCTCGAGGAAGAGTACCGGCGCTACATGGAGCCCTGGTTCGGCGAGGGCTCGGTGATCAGCCTGGCCATCCGCGGCCCGGGCGGCTGCCGTCTCGCCTAGCGAAAGGAAGCACGATGCAGGATCCGCCCGCCTCGGCCCCAGGGCCTCGCACAGACCTAGCCTCCGTCGCCGGGAGGCGGCCAGAGGTGGACACCGACTGGCTCGTCGTATCGAGGGGCTTTTTCGAGGCCTTCCCCCCCGCGGTCGACGAGGCGGCGGTGCGGCGGGCCCTCGTAGCCCTCGGCTATCCCCAGCTCCGGGAGGTGGCGCCTCGCCTCGGCCCCTTCCTCGAGGGACTCCTGGCCCTCGGCAGCCCGGAAGGTCCCGCCATCTCGGCCGCCTGTCCCCCCGCCAACGACTGGCTCCGTGGCGAGGCCCCCGCCCTGGCCTCCCTCCTCGCGGCCCTCCCCTCCCCCGCGGAAGTCGCCTTGGAGGCCGCCGCTGGGGAGGCCCGGGCCGAGGCGGCCGCGAGGGGACTCCGCATCCGCCTCCTCTTCGTGTCGCCCTGCGGCCCCAAGGCCGCGGCCATGCGGCGCTTCGCCGCGGAGCTCGCCTGCCGGCCCGCCTTCGCGCTTCTCGCCTTCGAGGTCCTCGACCTCGGCCCCCTCCGCGCCCGGGTGCTCGCGGCCCTCGGCCGCGACCCCGGGGAGGAACCGGGCCCCGAGGCCCCGCCCCGCCTGCCGCCGGGCGTCCTCTTCGTCGAGGGTCGGAGCGGTCTCGAGACCTTCGCCTCCGCCCCCCGCGCGGCGGGAGTCCGGGCCGTCCTGCCCTTCTGGTGCGAGGGCGGCTGCAACGGCGCCGCCCTGGGAAACTGAGGGGGCGCGGAATCGGAGCCGACGACGCACTTGAAAAAAGTCAGAAGTAGAAGCATAATTTTCCCCGTATCGGGCATCGTGCCCCTGTGTGGCGCGGGCCCGCGCGGGATGGCCGCGGACAGTTGCGGGAAGGACGGGGCGACGCCCCAATCGGGCCTTCCACCGGCCGAAGGAGGTCGAGCATGAAATCGCAGGACAAGCAGAAGGGCGAGGAGAAGAAGAAGGCTCAGAAGTCCCTCAAGGAAAAGAGGGCCGAGAAGAAGGCCAAGAAGGACACCAAGAGCTCCTCCGCCGATTGAGGGGGCCCAGCTTCCTCGCCGAGCCCGGATCGTCCGGGCTCTTTTTTTGCGACACCATTCAGCTTCCGGAAAAGTCCGTCAGGGCTTCTCCCCGCCGCCGAAGATCAGGACATCGCCCTCATCCCTCTCCGAGAGACTCTTGCGGTAGCGCCCTTCGCGATAGGACAGGCCGGGGTGGATCTTCGAACCCAACCTCGAGAGGAGGACTTGCCCCGACTCGGGGAAGAGCCAGATCTTGCGGGGTTGGGTGCCGCCGACGTCCGAGACGAGGACGGGGATGCCTTCCCGGTCGAGATAGTCGAAGGCGAAATCGATGTTGCTCTGGGCCACCTTGCCCATCGGCAAGCCCGGGAGCGGGAAGAGGCTCGCCCCTCCGAAGACCTTGGCCTTGAGGCTCGCCCGGGTCGATCCGAGGCGCATCATCTCGTTGATGAGGAGATCCATCGCCGCCATCCCGAAGAGGGCCGCCGGATCGCGGAGGAGAGCCGCGTTCGTCACGGGCCGCGGGAGGAGGAAGTGGTTCATGCCGGCCGCACGGAGGCTGGTGTCGATGAGAACCAGGGCCACGCAGGAACCGAGGACGGTGCAGAGGGGCTCTCCCCTGTTGTTGACCGCGTAGTCCCCGGGAAGGAGATAGCGGACTATGCACCCGAAGCGCGGGTCCCAGTGAGTGTGCGTAGGTCCCCGCCTCAGAAGATCGTGACGTCGCCGGTCTCGGCGCCGCTCTCGATCTCGAAGTGGGCGAGATCGGCCGCGGTACGCTTGTGGGTCAGGATCGTGAAGCGCTGGATCATCTCCTTGAGGCGCTCGCTGTGGATCTCCCGGTCGACCCCGCCGTCCAGGGAGTTCGCCGCTTCTTCGTCGAGGGAGGCAAGTTCGCCGCGGGCGCCGCGGAGGCGTTCGGCGAGGCCCTGGAGGCTCGAGAGCTCCCTCCGCGCCTCGCGGATGCGGGCCAGGAATTCCGGCGTGAAGAGGACGAAGCCGCCGATCGCGCTGCCGGTGGCCTCGTAGAGGGCCGAGAGGGATTCGATGTCCCCGGAGAGGATTTCCAGGGTGGCCGAGATGCCCGCCTGGGCCGGCGCGACGGCCTTCGCCTCTCCCGCGACGATGTCATGGATCGTCCTCCGACCCTCGCCATCGCCGCCGCGGGCGTACTCGTCGATGGCGGTCATGGACACCTTGATGAAGCCCTTGGTCGTGTTCATGGCCCCCGAGACATCCGATTCGATGCGCCCGGTCAGGGTCACCATGCCCTGCACGGTCGTACTGACGCTGCCGAGGGACTTGTTCTTGGCGATCTCGATGCGCGAGGCGACGACGATGTTCTTGAAGCGCGCGAGGAGGGCCGCGAGACCCTTGAAGCTCTCGTCGAGGACCTTGACCTGGTCCGCCAGGCGACGGGCGGTCGCGAAGACGGACTTCTTGAGGTTGAGATAGCGCGAAGAGGCCGCCGCGAAATCGCGGCCGATCCGGTCGCCGGCGACGAAGCCGAACACCGGGGTGTTCCCCTCCGCGACGGTGCCCGCCTCGGCCCTCTTCCGCTCGCGCGCGGAATCGAACTCGGCGCGGAGCTCCTCGATGCGGGCCGTGCGCCTCTCCACCTCGTCTATATGCCTCTCGAAGGTGGCGGCGCTCGTGTCCACCTTGCCGATGATGTCGTCCAGGAGGCTCGCGGACAGCTCGGCGATGGCGCCGATGAAGGCGATCTCCTCGGCCTCGCCCGGCCTCTCGTCCCGCTTCTCGCCCACGGTCCCCTCGGCCTCGCGGAGGGCGATCGTCACATGGTCGAGGGATTGGCGGACGATGTCCTGGAGCTGGACCTCCTGCATGATGGACTGGACCGGTCCGCGAAGCTCCTTGGCCTGGCCGATGAGGCCCGAGAAGAACTCCGTCGCCCCGACGAGTTCGGAGCGCAGGCCGCTGAAGGCCGCACTGAGGGCGATCTCGAGGCCCGAGAAAAATTCATCCTGGAAGCTGTCCAGCTCGCCGAGGGAATCGCGGAGACGGCCGAAGAGCTCGAGGAGGGAGCGTCCCCTGCCAGTGATGGTCTCGGTGAGGAGGATGGTCTGGCTCGACAGCCGCTTGAGCTCGTCGGTGATGACGGAGAAGGCCTTGCCGGCCGAGCCCGACTTCAAGGCGACGGTCATCGCGTTGAGGGAGATGATCTCCATCTCCTCCGAATCGAGACGGACGCCGCTTATGAGGCCGTCGAGGGCCGAGAGCCTCTCGATGCTGTCGTTGATGCGCTCGAGGAAGGCCGCGTCCCGGTCGTGGAGAGTCTTGAACCATGCGCCCGCCTCGGTGGCGAAGGCCCCCATCTCATCGCGACTCCGCCCCTCGCCGGCCGTCACCCGCCTCGCGACCCCGAAGGCCGTGAGGGACTCCTCGGCCGAGCGGTAGCTCCGCTCGGTCTCCGCCATGAGGATGGGGAAGAGCCGGCCCATGGTCAGGTAGACCCTCTCGCTCTCGCCCTCGATCGCTTTGATCGCAGCGATGAGCGTCCTGACCCTCTCCTCGAGATCGCGCAGCATTCCGCCCATGATAAGCGAAAAGGGGGACCATCCGCAAGGACGATCCCCCTCCCTCTCCCGCGCGCGGGCCGGGCTCAGGCCTTTTCGTCGACCTTGACGGGAATGATCGAAAGCTCGGTGTCGCGGTCGAAGTAGCGGGCCTTCTCCATCACCGGGGTGAAGTGGACCGTGTCACCGATCTTGTAGAGATGCTGGGGGCCGATCCTCGCGACCATGGGCTGGGTCGGAGTCGAGGCGTAGAGGTGGATCTCGGCGCCGAGGGGCTCGACCACCGACACCTTCGCCGTTATGACTCCGAAGCCCTTCGAGCCGGAGCCGACGTCGAGGCAGGGGATGTCCTCGGGGCGGATGCCGAAGGAGATCTCCTTGCCGACATAGGGCTTGAGGAGATCCTTGTGCTCCGCCGCGGGCTCGAGCCGGCAGGAGCCCTCGTCGACGAAGAGCTTGCCGCCCTCCTCGACCACCTTGACCTTGAGGAAGTTCATGGGCGGGGAGCCGATGAAGCCCGCGACGAACTTGTTGATGGGATGGTTGTAGAGGTAGAGGGGCGAGCCGATCTGCTGGACCTTGCCGTCGCGCATGACGACGATCTTGTCGCCCATCGTCATGGCCTCGACCTGGTCGTGGGTGACGTAGATCATCGTGGCCTGGAGACGGTCGTGGAGCTCGATCAGCTCGGCGCGCATCTGGACACGGAGCTTGGCGTCGAGGTTGGAGAGGGGCTCGTCGAAGAGGAAGACCTTGGGGTTGCGCACGATGGCGCGGCCGACCGCGACGCGCTGGCGCTGGCCGCCCGAGAGCTGCTTGGGCCTACGGTCGAGGAGCTTCTCGATGTCGAGGATGCGGGCGGCTTCCTTGACGCGCTTGTCGATCTCCGCCTTCGGAAGCTTGCGGATCTTGAGACCGAAGGCCATGTTGTCGTAGACGGTCATGTGCGGATAGAGGGCGTAGTTCTGGAACACCATCGCGATGTCCCGGTCCTTGGGAGGCACGTCGTTGACCTGCTTCCCGTCGATGATGAGCTCGCCTTCCGTGATGTCCTCGAGGCCCGCGACCATGCGCAGGGTCGTCGACTTGCCGCAGCCCGAGGGGCCGACGAAGACGACGAATTCCTTGTCCTCGATGGTGATGTTGGCGTCGTCGACGGCACGCACGTTGCCCTCGTACACCTTCCCGATCTTCCTGAGTTCTACCTTGGCCATGAATCCTCCCTTGTGGGGCTATACTATGGTCGCGATTCTACCCCGGTCCTTCCCGCCTGTCAAAGCCGCGATTCCGCTCCGCGAGCGCTTCGGCCGCCCTTCCAGCCCCTTCCCTACTCGCGAAATCGCTCGCGATTCCGCGCCGCCAATGCCTGGGCCTCCTGTGTAGCCACCTCCCTACTCGCGGAATCGCTCGCGATTCCGCGCCGCGAGCGCTTGGGCAGTCTTTGTGGCCCAAGCGCTCGCGAGGATGCCGAAGGCCACGCCGACATTGAGGGAGGCCTTGGCTCCCCGGAGGGGGATGCTCACCCGGCCTGCGCCGCAGCGGGCCATGGCCTCCCGCGAGACCCCGAGCTCCTCGGAACCCACCACCACGATTCCCCGTTCCGGGAAGACGAAGCTCCCGAGCTCCTCTCCCCCGAGCTCCAGGGCGAAGGCGGGGCCAACCTCATCCAGAGCCTCGAGGCCGGCCCGGCGCCAGGGAAGAAGGTCGACTGTCCCCATCGCCGAGCGGAAGGCCCGGGGATGCGCGGGGTCGGCCGAGGCGGGGGAGAGGAGGACCTCCTCGAAGCCGAGGGCCTCGGCGCTGCGGAACATGGAGCCGATGTTGAAGGGCGAGCGGATGTCCTCGAAGTAGGCCCTGAGCCCGGGCAGGGGCCGGCCCTCGGCGCCCCCCCCTTCCCCCTCGGGATCGAGGAGATCCCAGTCGGCGCGGTCCTGCCCCCCCTCCCGGAAAAGACCGTGGCGGAGGGCGTCGAGGGCCCGAAGCCCCTCCGCCGCCTCGGAGGACCACAGGCTCTCGGCCAGGGACCTGATGCCCGGAGGGGTCTCCGGGAGGGTGGCAAGGGCCTGTGCGAGGGCCCGGGCGCGGAGAAGGGCGCCTTCACCCTCGCTCCCGTCGCCGGCGGTTCGGCCGAGAATCCGGCGCTCGCATTCGGTGAGGAGGAGGGCGGCCTTGCGGAGACGGTGGGCGGGGCTGAGCTTCGCGAGCCTTTCGGGCGCGAACATGGCCTTCAGTAGGCCATCTTCACGAAGTCGAAGACATCGTCGACCGACACCGCCCTCGGAAGGTAGTTGACGAAGTCGAGCTCGCGGGCATCCCGAGCCGCTTCCACGAGGCGGTCGAGGGAGAGGTCGAAGTCCTTGAGTCGGCTCGGGATCTTGAGGAGGCCGAGGCGGGTACGGAGCCACTCGATGGCCCTGGCGGCGGCCTCGGGAGGCGAGCACTCGCTGCAGTCCTGGCCGAAGAGGAGGGCGGTCTTCGCGATCTTCTCGAGCCTGCTCTTCGAGCCCAGCTCCATAGAGTAGGGCAGGAGGATGGCCGCGAGACTGGCCTTGGGCACTTGGTGCCTCGCGTTGATGGCGAGGGCCACCGCGGTGCCGAGGCCGGGGGCCGAGAGCCCCTGGCCGAGAGCGCCCAGGAAGGCTCCCTTCCAGGCCTCGGAGCGGGCCAGGGGATCGTCGGGCCGCGCGATGAGCTGGGAGAGGGCATGGGCGAGGACCTCGATCGCCTTTTCGAGCACGTGGTCGGAGAGGAAGGAGGCCTTCGAGGAGAGGTAGGCCTCCATCGCGCCCATGAGGGCCTCGAGGACGCAGGAGGAGGCGAGCTTGGCGGAGAGGCCCGAGGAGAGGTTGGGATCGATGAGGACGGCCGTCGGGGCCAGTCCGTGCTGGCGGATGAGGCGGACGCGGCGGTCCCTGGCGTCGACGAGGTGGAGGGCGTCGTCGCACATGAAGCCGTGGCGGAGGGAGGTCGGGATCTCGACGAGGGGAAGGGGCTCGGAGCGGGTCGCGGCCCCCTCGATGAGGGCGTCGACATCGATGCGGTCGCGCGCGAGGAGGGCGACGACGCGGGCTGTCATCAGGGTCTTGATGCCGCCGAGACCGATGACCAGGGGCGCCTTGGCGCCCCGGGCCAGCCTGAGGGCGTCGTCCGCCGTCCGGGTCGTCGCGTTTCCCGGCACCTCGTCGAAGAGAAGGACCTGGATGCCCCGGTCCTCGAGGAGGCCCCGGACCCGGTCGATCGCCTTGGACTCGTGGAGGAGGGGATCGGCCACCAGGATGGCCCGGCCCTCCGTGGCGAGTTCGCCCGCGAGGAGGGGCAGGCGGAGGAGGCTGTCCGTCCCTATCCACACCCGAGGTCGGATATTGAACTGGAAATCGGCCATTCTTGTCCTCCACCGCCACGGAAATGAAAAGAGGCGGAAGACCACGCTTCCGCCCCCCCTTGCCTCAGAATGGGCCTTGGTCGCAGCCTCGCATAGGTCGCGAGGGCCGGAAATTACTCCCCGCGGTCCCCGAGAAGCTGGTCGACGATGCGATCGGCGGTCAGGGAGAGGACCGCGTCGCTGAGATAGTTCGGATCCGCGAGCCGCGCCTTGACCTCGGCGACCCGGTCGGCCCTGACCTCCGGGGCCGCCTTGGCGACCTCGATGGCCTTGTAGAGCTCGGCCTTCTCCACCGCGTCGGAGGAAATGGCAATGGAATCGCCTTTGCCGGAGCGCTGAGCCGCTCCCGCGGCGGTGGGTTTCTTGGGTTCCCTGATCGGATCCAGGGAATTCAGGCGATCAATTGTCATACGCGCCCTGCCTTTCACTAGGATTATCGGCGTCGGTCGGCGATTAGTTTACGCCATTTTCCCGCTACCGACAAGAACTCTCCGATTCAGTCCTCCTCGTCCCGATGGCCACCCCGGGCGGAGGGGGCCACGAGGACGGCGAACTCGCCCCTCCCCTCGCCCTCGCCGCCGAAACGGGCGAGGAGCTCCGAAGCCGGGGCGAAGACGATCTCCTCGTGGATCTTCGTCATCTCCCGTCCCAGGCAGACTCCCCGTCCGGGGTCGATGCCGACAATGTCGGCCAGGAGCTTGCCGATCCTGAAAGGAGATTCATAGACAACGAAGGATTCCTCGCGGGCCATGAGCTCGGCCAACCTCGAGCGCCGCCGGCCGGGTTTGGGCGAAAGGAAGCCCTCGAAGAGGATGGCCCGGCCGCCGACTCCGGCCACGGAGACCAGGGCGGCGAAGGCCGAGGGCCCCGGAATGGGAACGACGGCATGGCCGGCCGCCCTCGCGGCCCTCGCGGCGACCGCTCCGGGGTCGGAGAGGCCCGGCGTCCCCGCGTCGCTGACATAGGCCACATCCTTGCCCTCCCCGAGGAGACCGAGGATGCGGGCCGCCCCCCTCTCCTCGTCGTGGGCATGGCAGGCGAGGAGGGGCTTCCTGATCCCGAAGTGGGTGAGGAGCTTGAGACTGTGGCGCGTGTCCTCGCAGGCGATGGTGTCCACGGCCTTGAGGGTCTCGAGGGCGCGGAGGGTGATGTCGCCGAGATTGCCGATGGGGGTGCCGACGAGGTAGAGCGTAGCCATGAGAAGGTGATAGAGAGCGGGGCCGCGCGAGTCAAGGGGCGGTCCGGTCCACGGACCGGACCGGTCCACGGACCGGACCGGTCCGCGCGGCATAAGGACGAGGGGCCCGCAGGCGATGGCCTTTTGAGCCCGGGGCCGCTATACTCCCCGCGTGGCCATCGCCCTCGCCTTCGGATCCCTCTCACTCGCCATCCTTCTCCTCCTCCTACTCCGCGGCTCGAAGGCCTTGCGCGGCGGGCAGGACAAACAGGATCTCCGTGGACAGACAGTCGGGTCGGCGACCCGAACCGGAGGGCCGCGGGCGGGAAGCTGCACCCTCTGCGGCAGCCTCCTCGGCCCCGGGGAGCGGATGAAGTCGGACCTCTTTCCTGGCTCGGGTCCAAGGATGATGCGCATCTTCGGCTGCCCCCACTGCCTCGGGGCGGGGTCGAGGGTATGTGCCCGCTCCTGCCCGGTCTGCGCCTCGGAACTGGCCCCGACCGACTATGCCATCGCCCGCTATTTCGAGAAACCGGGACGCAGGCATGTGCACGTCCTCGGTTGCACGCGCTGCCGGAAAGGCTGAAGGAGCCCACAATGGAAGGCAAGAACGTCAGGAAGTACCTCTTTCTCGGATTCTTCATAATACTGCTCATCCTGGTCGCCCGGCTCTTCATGCCCTTCATGACCATCATCATCTGGGCCGGTCTCCTCTACGCCTTCCTCGGCCCCCTCTACGACCGCATCACGGGCGCCGTGGGGCCGAAGCCGACGAAGGAGCCCTGGCGCACCATCCTCGCCGCGGGGATGGCCATCCTCGCGGTCGTCCTCATCGTCGTCCCCGTCGTCCTTCTCGCCGTGGCCATGATCGGCCAACTCCGCGCCCTCACCCGCTCCATCCTCGATACCCTCGCCCTCCATCCGGAGCTCCTCGATCTCTCGCCCGCGGGACCCATCGGAAAATTCCTCAACGACCTCACCCAGGGAGCCATCGACCTCTCGGCCATCGATCTCCGCTCCGAATTCACGCACTTCATCAACGGCAGCGCCGCGAAGCTCCTCGGTCTCTCGGGCTTCCTCATCAAGAACGGCTTCCTCCTCCTCATCGCCCTCCTCTTCATCGTCTTCACCCTCTTCTTCCTCTTCCTCGACGGCCGCGAGATCCTCGGCACGGTGGTCAACGCCGTCCCCATCGAACGCGAATATAGCCGCCTCTTCCTCCGCACCCTGAGCTCGGTCTCGAAGGACCTGGCCATCGGATACTTCCTGGTCTCGATAGTCCAGGGCCTGATCGCCTTCCTCCTCTTCTCGGCCTTCGACATCAAAGGCGCCCTCGTCCTCGGGGCCCTCACGGTGGGGGCCTCCTTCATACCCATGCTCGGCACGGGCCTCGTCTGGGGGCCCATCTCCCTGGGCATCATCCTCACCGGGGACCTGAGCCGGGGCCTGGCCCTCCTCGCCCTCTCGGCCGTCCTGATCGCCGGGCTCGACAACATCCTCCGCATCTTCCTCCTCAGGGACCGCCTGAAGATCCATCCCCTCCTCATCTTCTTCGCCATCATCGGCGGCATCGACGGCTTCGGCTTCAACGGCCTCATCCTCGGACCCCTCATCCTCATGAGCTTCCTCACCGGCGCCAAGCTCTACAACCGTGTCACCCAACGCGAGGAGGGCGACCACGGGAAGAGCGACATCTACGAGAACGGCGAGGAGAGGAAAGGTTAGACGATTTCAAGGGCGGTCGCCCCTCATCGTTCGAGGGCTGTCGCCCCTCATCGTTCGAGGGCGGCTGCCCCTCATCGTTCGAGGGCGGCAAGCCACTCGTCGCCGATGGCGAGGCGGCCCGCCGTACGGCCGAGCCTCCGCTCGGGGCGGGCCGCCCCGTGGAAATCGCTGCCCGCCGTGATGCGGAAGCCCCGCTCGCGGCCCATCCTCTCGAGGCGGCGGCACTCCCCGGGCTTGGCGGTCGGGTGCCAGGCCTCGATGCCGTCGATCCCGAGCTCCTTCCACTCGTCCATCCGCTCCGCGATCCTTCCCCACGAGATGAAGAGAGAACGGGGGTGGGCGGCGATGGCGAGGCCGCCGGCCCCGTGGATCAGCTCGATCGCCTCCTCGAGTCCGAGGCAGTCCTTGGCCTCGTAGAAGGGCTTCCCCTTGGCGAGGTAGAGGTCGAAGGCCTCCTGTCTGTTTCGCACAACCCGTTTCGCCACGAGGAGACTCGCGATGTGGGGCCTCCCGATCTGACCGTCGAGGCCGCCGAATTCCTCGGTGCCCGCGCGGGCGATGGCCTCGAGCTCGGCCATGTCGACCTCGATGCCCGCCTCGTTGATGCGCTCGAGGATGCGCCGGTTCCTCTCGACGCGGGCTTCGGCCAATCCCGCCAAGGCCTCTCCGAGCTCGCCGTCGATGGCCGCGAGGTCGAGCCCGAGGAGATGGAACTCGCCGGGGGAGAAGGCCACCTCGATCTCGACGCCGCGCACGAGCCTGATCCCGCGCCTCGCCGCGGCCGCCTCGGCCTCCGGGATGCCCGCCACCGTGTCATGGTCAGTGAGGGCCAGGACGCCGACACCCGAGACGGCTGCGAGGTCGATGAGCTCGGTGGGCGTGAGGCTGCCGTCGGAGGCCCGAGAGTGGCTGTGAAGATCGATCAAAGAGAGCCTTCCTTCAGGGCCGGAGCCCTCCAATCCAACTCGCCCTCCGCGCCGAAGACGCGGAGGGGGGGGAGGGCGCGCCCCGACTCGGCGAGCCGCGCCTCGAGACGCCGCGCCAGGGTCGCGAGCCGTTGGTCAGTCAAGGGGGCGGTGAGCCCGAGGGGCGCGGGCCTGGCCTGGGTATAGAGATGGAGGGCAGAGATCCGCGCCCCCCGCGCGAGCAGCTCATCGATGCGCCCGATCCAGGAACTGACCGCGGCCTCGGGAGGAGCCTCGACCGGAGCTCCGCCTTCGGGCGCGAGGCCGCAGAACATCGACTGGAGGACGAGGGGCGTCGTCTCGGCGAAGGAGACGAGAGCCTCGAAGAGAATCTCGAAAGGCGGCCCCCTTCGATCGATCCGCCGGTACCAGTCCTCGTCGCCTGCATCGAGCTTGGCCCAGATCTCGAGCCCCTCCCCTACGGCGGAGACAGCGAGGAGGGCCGCGGTCTGAGGATCGAGGAAGCCCGTCGAATTCGTAATGAGGACGAGACGGGCCCCGCCATAGATCCCGGGCCAGCGGCGCCGAGCCTCAGCGAGGAGGGCGAGGATGGCGGGCAGGTCGGGACTGAGGGTCGGCTCACCGTCGCCCGAGATCGCGAGGTCGCGGGGAAGGAGGCCGGGCCAGAGCCGGGGAAGCAGGGAGGCGAAGAGTTCGAGCTCCTCCTCGAGGAGACCGAGATCGAAGCGGCTGCGCTCGAAGAAGGGCGAGACCTCGCAGTAGGCGCAGTCGAAGTTGCAGGTCTTCCCCGCCGGGAAGGGATTGACGCCGAGGGAAAGCCCGCCCGCCCGCCGCGAGAGCACGGGGTAGAGGATCCTCCCTTTCCAGCCCTCCTGTCCGGCCCGGGGATGGCTCTCGAAACGCGGAAGCGGATTCGGCTCCATCCCTCCATCCTATCCGCCGGAGCCCCCGCTGTCAGGGCCCGGAGGCGCGTGTATACTGGCGCCGCCAAGGAGGCGACATGAACATCGACAGTATCGCGACCAAGGAGGCCCCTGCCGCCATCGGTCCCTATTCGCAGGCCATCGCGACGGGCGAACTCCTCTTCTGCTCGGGCCAGCTGGGACTCGATCCCGCGACCGGGAACCTCGTCGAGGGCGTGGGCGCCCAGACGACCAAGGCCCTCGCGAACCTCCGCGCCATCCTCAGGGCCGCCGGCCTCACCCCCGAGCGAGTGGTGAAGACGACGATCTTCCTCGTGGACATGAAGGACTTCGCCGTGGTCAACGAGACCTACGCCGCCTTCTTCGGCGAACACAGGCCGGCCCGCTCGACGGTCCAGGTCGCGGCCCTGCCCAAGGGCGGCCTCGTCGAGATCGAAGCCCTCGCAGTGAGGAGCTGAACCGCGGATTAGTAGTTCGGGGAGGCGAGGAGCTCGAGACCCGATCCTCTCTCCGCCCCCGGATCGAGGACGAAATGGAGGGGGACGAGGACGGCGAGCTTCTGGATCTCCGAGGCCTCCCTCCAGTGCCTCGCCAGGGGGAGCTCGGCCGCGGCCGCGGGATCCCCCTCGGGCAGAAGCGGAAGGATGCGATCGACCAGACCGGAGCGCGGAGCGAAGGCGGGGGCGATGGCTCGCCCCGCCCCGAGCAGACCCGTCACCCGGTAGAACGAGGATCCCCGCAGGAGTCGGAGGGGCCCCTCGAGCTCGAGCCGCTCGATCACGAGGCCGGCTTCCCCGCCTCTGATCTCCACGGGCTGGATCAGGGGCACAGTATCCCGTTCGAGGACGGCGAGCTCGGCCCTGGCCCCGGCTCCGGACCCGCCTTCGTTCAGCGTGAAGGGCGTGAGGACGGCGATTTCCCGCGGCGCCGAGGCGGGCAGCCAGCCCTCGAGGGCCAGCCACAGGATGACTGTCCCCGAGAGGGTGATGGCGAGAAGAGGCAGGCCCGCCGCCCGGGGGAAGAGCCCGACCAGCCAGCCGAGGATCAGGGACAGTCCAGCCGCGATGACCCAGGGACGCAGCCCCGGCCCCCCGGAGCGGAAATCCTCCCGCCCTGCGAAGACCGCAAGCCCTATCCCCGCGGCCGTCCCTAGTGCCAGGAGAAGGAGGCCCCAGGCCGAGAGGCGGGCTGCCTTCGAATGACTGTCCCCGGGCTTCGCCCCATGACTGTCCCCGGGCCTCCCCCCGTGACTGTCCCCGGGCCTCCCCCCGTGACTGTCCCCGTTCACCCCTTTACGACTGTCACTCCTCCTGGCCACCGCGGCGGAGCGGAGGAGGAGGCCGAACCCTCCGCCCAGGGCGAGGCTCCCTGGCAGGAACCAGGCCCAGGGATCGGCGGCCAGGCGCAGGCCTGCGGCGAGGAGGCTGGGGTCAGAAGCCATAGATCCGCGTGTACTTCCCTTCGAGGTAGGCGAGGAAGTGGCCGGGATCGAGGGGTCGTCCCGTCACCTCGAGGACCAGCTCCGAGGGAAGGAGGGACTGTCCCCGGGAATGGATCTTCCTCCGGAGCCAGTCGAGGAGGGAGGCGTAGTCGCCGGAGGCGATGCGGGCCTCGATGTCGGGCAGGTCCTTCTTCATCGCGTCCCAGAACTGGGCCGAGTAGAGATTGCCCAGGGCGTAGCTCGGGAAGTAGCCGAAGAGCCCCGCCGACCAGTGGACGTCCTGGAGGCAGCCCAGGGAATCGTTCGGCACCTCGACACCGAGGAAGTCGCGGACCTTGGCCTTCCAGGCGGCGGGGAGGTCGGGCACCGCAAGGCGGCCCGAAAGCAGGTCGGACTCGAGTTCGAAGCGGAGGATCACGTGAAGGCAATAGGTCACCTCGTCGGCCTCGGTGCGGACCAGGCCGGGCTCAACCTTGTTGATGGCGCGGAGGAAGTCCTCGATGCGGGCGACCGCGTAGGTCCCGCCCGCGAGCTCGGAGAGACGCGCGAAGTTCCGCCTCCAGAAGGCCTCGCTCCGCCCGACCAGGTTCTCCCAGAGCCGTGACTGGGACTCGTGCACCGCCATCGAGGCGGCATCGGCGAGCTCCGTGCCCTTCCATTCGGGCCCGGGGGACATGCCGAGTTCGTACAACGCGTGCCCGCTCTCGTGGAGGGTGGAGAAGACGCTCGAGGGCAGGAAGCCCTCGAGGAAGCGCGTCGTGATGCGTACGTCGTCCGCGCCGACCGTCGTGGTGAAGGGATGGGCCGACTTGTCGAGGCGCCCCCGCGAGCGGTCGTAGGCGAGGAGATCCATCAGCCAGTCGCTCACCGCTCTCTGGCGCCCCTCCTCCACCTTTCCGAGGAGGAGGGAGTCGTCCACCTGGGGCCGCGAACGGATCTTCGCGAGGAGGGCGACGAGGGCGGGGCGCAGGCCGGCGAAAACCGCGGCGATCGAGGATTCGGTGGACCCGGGCTCAAAGAGGTCGAGGAGGACGTCGTAGACCGGTCTGCCCGGCCCGAGGGCGGCGGCGACACGGCGCTGGAGGCCCAGCATGGCCTCGAGGTGGGGAGCGAAGGAGGCGAAGTCGTCGGCCCTCCGAGCCTCAACCCAGGCGGCCTGGCCGAGGCTCGTGGCCCTGGCCAGCTCGTCGACCAGGTCGGCGGGCAGCTTCGTGGCGCGATCGTAGGCCCGCCTCCGGGCCCCGAGGTAGGCGCGCTCGAGGGGGTCCAGAGCCGGATCCCCGCCGGGATTCCCCTCCCTGGAGCCGAGTTTCTCGAGGAGGACCCCGATCTCGGGGCGCACCGCCTTTTCGTGGGCCAGACCCTCGATGAGGGCGAGCTGCTCGGCCCGCTCGGCGACCGCAGCCTCGGGCATGCAGGTCTGCTGGTCCCAACCGAGGAGGGCTCCGATGTGGGCCGTCACCCTCTGCTCGCGATCGAGCTCGATGAGACGCTCGAGTTCCTTCCGCATGATCACTCCTTGGACCGCGCCCCTTCGGGACGGGCCCGACATGCTACCTCGGGGCCAGAGAGGTGGCAAATGAAAACGCCGCCCCCGGAGGGGCGGCGCTATCAGGAAGAAGCCTGACTCAGGGCGTAAAGCCCCAGCCGAAGGCCCAGGCGGCCATGCGGAAGGGTTGGTAGTCGATCGGGTTCCAGGTGACCGTATAGGTGTAGGTGTACACCCAGATGCCTGAGGTCTGATCGTAGGTCGAGGTCGAATTCGAACTCGTATTCGAGTAGATCCGATAGACGGGCATGAAACCGGAGGTCGCCACCCCGCCCAAGAGGAGCTTGTTGTCCGGAGGCAGGACGGCGGTCACTCCCGTCGCCAGGCTTTCGAGGGCCGTCATGTTGATCCTGAAGGACATGCCTCCGAAGTCCACCAGGCTCGCCGCGTCCGGATAGGTCGCCTTGTCGAAGAGCACCGCCTCGGTCGGCGTGAACTCGCCGCGGACCCATCCGCTGGGTTCGGTGACTTCGGACTTCGTGCCCTTGACCGCGTAGATATTGACCTTGCCGGCGCTGGGCGACTCGAGGAGGTTCTCGAGCTTGAAGAAGGCCGAGTCGAAGAGGACGGCCGGATGGGCGGTGATGGTCAGGGTCGCCCCGGAGACGGCGGGATCGGACACGGGAATGTCATAGCCGGTGCTCGTGCCGTCGAGGGCGTCGAGCCCTCCCTGAGCTACCGTGATGCCCTGCCCAATAATGGTGGAGATCTGCGTCTGCTGTTCAGCGGAGGTAACAGCTACGTCGTCCGCCTGGGTGGCAGTGCCTTTGTCATCGACATACTCGGGGAAGTAGTCGGTATAGCTGCCTGCGGTGAACTTGGCCTGGATGGCCGTCGCCGCCGTGATCAGATCGGTGTAGCCGGCGATGATCGTCGCCTTCGAGGTGGCGCGGAGGCCCGCGTCGCGCTCGTCGAGGAAGCTGGTGCCGGTGATCCCTCCCGCGAGGCTGCCGCCGGTCTTCATGGCGGGCTCGATCGCGTCAGGAACCTGGTTCCCGTTCAGATCGGTGCCGGCGATGGGGGGGGCGAAGAGGTCGAACTTCAGACCGGTGAGAGGCACGTTGAAGTCGTAGGACGAGACATACTGGACGAGACCCTTCATGAGCTCGAGCTGCGCCTTGAGGGCCAGGAGCATGGGCTTGTCGATGGTGATCGTCGGCAGGGTGCCGAGGGTGGCGGTCGGCGGCGCGAAGGCGGCGATAAGGTCATAGGGCACGATGATGGACACCGTGTCGGGGAGGGCATCGAGGGCGGCGATCACCGCATCCAAATCGGCTCCGAAGGCTCCGGTCCTGACCTTGTCGAGGATGGCGTTGAGCCCGGCCGGGTTGCGGTCGATGAGGTTGGCCATCACGAAGAAGGGATAGCTCGGAGCCGACTTGGGGAAGTACTTGGTGAGGGAGGCGGCCCAGGTCGGGGCCGCGATCTCGGGCAGCATGCCCCAGGGTTTCGTGAGGTCGGTGAGGTTGGACTCCTCGATGTAGGCTGCCACGGTGCCGAGGGGGAAGGAGGCTCCGCCGGCGACAGTGTCCGGGTTCCCACTCATGCGGTAGGTCTGGCCCGTGCGGTCGTACCAGAAATGGACGGCGGAGGTCCCGTAGAGGGGATTCCAGCCGACGAGCTTGTTGTAGCCCTCGCCTCCGATCTGGTTGTTCCAGGGTCCGAGATTGAAGTTGCTCCAATTCACGAGCTGGATCCCGTCGCCGTAGGAGACGGTCGTGTCCACATCGGCCCGGACCCAGAAGTCCTGCTGGGCGGCCATGGCCTGGGACACGGTCCCGTATTTCACGAAACCTCGCTTGGAGTCGTACCACTGCTGGTTGGCCCAGGCGCCGCTGAAGAGGGCGTTCATGTCGGAGGGATAGCCCACGAAGCCGAAGTTGTCCTTGAAGAGGGAGACGAGGTCGGCGTTGACGGAGACATGGGCGAGGTCGAGGAAGGTCTCCCAGGCCTTGGCCTGATCCTTGTTCGCGTCGGTCCCCGCGGCGACAACCGCGAAGACGTCGCGGGCCGAGGTGAAGTCCTTGGCGACTAGATACTGGAGCCCGAGGTCGAAGGAGGCCGAGAGGGCGCTCGTCGGGAAGGTCGTCGTGATCGTCACGAAGTCCGAGGCTTCCTTGTAGCCGCCCGTGTTCTTGATGGTGAGCTTGTAGACGAAGGTGCCGTTCTTCTTCGGGGTGACTGTCCATCGGAGGTTGACCGAATCATAGGCGGGGGCTGGCCCGTCGCCGAGGATGCAGTCCCAGGAGAGGTCGACGCCCGTCGAGGTGCTCCCGGACGAGACAAGCTCGACGCTCTTCCCGAAATCGCCGGTAACCGCCCCGAAGCTCAGGGACTTTAGCCCCGCCGCCGTGTCGCCGACCAGGCGGGCGCCGGCCGCGGCGACAGGAACCTGCTCGCTCATGACAACACTGATGCTCGACTCGACACTCGAGGTGTCGCCGCCTGAGTCGGAGGCCGCGGTGATGATGGAGGCGAGGAGTTGGATCTTCACCGTCTCGGTCGCTTGGGTTCCGGCCCCCTCGGTCACGGAGGAGGCAATCTTGATGTAGAAGTCGCTCGCCACGATGCTGGTGTCGGTGGCTGCGAGGAGGGTGATCCTCGTCGTCGCCTCGGAGGCGATGGCGTTCTGGATCACGGCCTTGTCGGTGACCGAAGTGAGGGCAACAGCCGACTTGGTGACGGAGGAGATCATGGAGGCGAAGGTCGCGCCGTCCGAGGACTCGGTCTTGGCTACCATGTCCACGAGACTTTTGATGGTCTCGGAAGCCTTGACCCTGACGGAGGGAGCGAGGTCGATGGCGTTGACGGATTCAGTCATCACTTCGTTCTTGATGGCGCTCCGGATGATCGGGTCGGAGATCAGGGCTCCGACTGAGGTGAGGGCCTTCTCGGTCGAGGCGCTCACGGCCTTGTCGATGGTCACGCCGACGCTGAAATTGGCGACGCGTGTCGGATCTCCCATGGAGATGACGACGCTTTTAGCCGCGACCACAAGGACCCCCGAGAAGTCCTTCGAGGTAGAGACTGCCTGGAGGTTTGTGACCGCGGTCGTGACCCCGTCGAGGACGGCGGGGACGATGAGGTCGAGCTTGCTGGAGCTATTGAGGCCCAGGATCTGCACCGAAAGGAGGGCTTGATTCTTGATCTGGGCGATATCCGTCGAGCTGAGGACCCGCCCGGCGGCGTAGGTGATGGGGCTGGATTCCAAGGCTCGGCCCGAGGTAAGGAGGCTCGCGACGAGTTCATCGACCACCTGTTCCGCCAGAGTGCTCTGGGTGGTGGTGCCCTTGTCCCCGCCGATCAGGGCGAGGAGTTGGCTACAGGAGCCGAGGCTCAGGGCCAGGACAAGTCCGAGCCCGAGGATCGCGAGAAGACGCAGATGGCGTTTCATGGAACCTCCTTGAATTTCGTGAATGCGGGGAAAATTGGACTGAATGAAAACCCCGTTATAATGTATCCCCTTCATCTCTCCATCACAAGATCGATTTTCAGGGCTTGGAGGGCGGAGTATCCGCCGAGTTCGGTACCGCCTCCGCCCGCGAAGAGGGGGAGGGAAAGGGAGAGCCTCTGCCCTTCGCCGAGGTCGAGGGTGAGGACAGGCCTCAAGGCGAGGCTGCCGTCCTTGAGCGAGAAAAGTAAGGCCGAGCCGAGCTCCCCCCTGTCACCCGGACCCGTGAGGGAAAGGCCCAGCGCGAGGGCCCGCGAGAGAAGGGGCGCCTCCGGATCGTCGGGGCCGAGGAAGGAGGTCCAGGTGAACTCGGCGAAGGTTTTGAGGCCGAAGTCCCCGAGGCTCCTGCTCCAGCTCGCTCCGAAGGTGCCGGCGAGACTGTCCCTCGGCTCCACGGGAGGCGGGGCGAGGGCGCCGGGCAGGCTGGGGTCAATGAAAAAGTCGGGGATGCCTCGCAGGGTGAAGGTGCCGGTCACCCGGCTCGTCCCCAGGGAGAGGGCGACTTCGCCCCAGAGTCGGAGGCCGCCCAGAATCAGGGTCGAATGGACGCCGATGCAGTCAAAAATCGCCCGCCGCGCCAGCAAGGTCACCGAGTAGTCCCGGGGTCCCGGCGTGGCCAGACTGAGCTCGGCCCAGGCGCTCGCCCTCCGTTCCCTCCCGTGGAACCAGACAAGTCCCAGGTCGAGGTCCGCGAGGTTCCATGCGAGCTCGGCGCGCCAGGCGGGATCGAGGGCCCAGGTCGAAGCCGGTTCGTAGGCCCAGGCCGAGGAGGCGAGCTGGTAGCTCGAGCCGTAGGTGATCGTCGCGGGAAGCAGGCCGGGCGGGAACCAGGGTGAGCTTGGGTCCGGCGGAACGAGGGGGGGGGCGAAGGGCGCCCAGAGGGTCTTCGCCGAAAGTCCTCCGAAGGGTAGATCGAAGGCCAGCCCCAGGGAGCCGAAGACCTCGGGTTTACGCCTCCCTGCCTGCCCTCCGGAGGCGAGCGCCGCCAGGGGATCGACCGGCCCCAGGAAGGCGAGGAGGGGGAAGAATTCCGCAGCCGGGGAGGCGTCGACACCATAGCCGAGCTCGAGACGGGCGGGCCCCGCCGAGAGGGCGAGGCTCGAATTCGAGGGGAGGAATTCGGTTCCCCTCGGCTCCGTCGATCCGGCCAGCCACCAGCTCCCCCGGGCCTCCCAAGAGACCAAGCCGCCCCCGAAGGCTCCGGAGAGGCTGAGGAGGGGCTCGACCTGGAAGGACCCCGAGTCGGCGAGGCTCGAGCCCGGGAGAGCCCGCGAATAGGAGGAGAAGGCCTTTCCTCCGAGGGCGAAGGAGGAAAGAAGGCCCTCGGCGCCGAGGGGGGCGGGAACCAGGGCGAAAACGAGGCAGGCCAGGCCGAGGCAGTTCAGGCCTGCCGGATATTTATGATCACATTTGTGATGATTATCCATCAGAGACCGCCCGGATTGAAGAGGCGCTCGGGGAGGGTGGCCGGGGTCTCGAAGGCGAGGACCTTCACGGCGGTCGAGCCCCCGCGCGCGAGGTCCTCCATCACCGCGGCCGCCGGGTGGCGGGCCGCCCCCGTGCCCGCGATGTCGAGGACGCGGTAGCGCCGCAGGGCCTTGCCGGCGGCGTCCCGGTAGTCCATGCGCATGATGAGCCCGTCCGCGCGCGCGATGTAGATGACCCGGTCGGCGTAGGCCGCGGCCCGCAGGGGCCTGGCCAGGACCGCGAGCTCGGCGCCCGTGTCGAGCTCGGGGGCGAGGGAGAGCTCGAAGCCTCCCCCCATCACGGCGCCGAAGTCCTCGACGGTGAAGTGGGAACCGAAAACCGCCTCGCCGCCGTTTCCCTCGCCGAAGCGGCGCAGGCCCTTCGAGGTCTTGACCCACTGGGCCTCGGGTTTGCCCGGCTCGATGCGCTTCAGGAATTTCATGTCGCTCAGGAAGGCCGGGCTCGTGACGCGGGAGAAGCTCAGGCTGCGGCCTCCCCGCCGGTCCAGGGAGAGCTCGACCTCGCGCTTCCGCGTGCCGCCCTGCTCCTCGATGGAGAGTTCGAGGCGGAGGACGAGGCAGGGCGCGGAACCGAAGAGCCAGGCCGAGCCGAGGAGCTCCGTGGCGTTCTGGGCGGCCCCGGGCGCGCCGAAGCCGAGGGCGAGGACCAGGCCGAGGAAGGCCGAAGGGCGCAGTCGGGTCATGGATCTTTCCTTGGAGGCGCGAATGTGGAGCCGAACACGGGCAGGCCCCAGAGGGCTACGAAGGTGGACGCCGCCAGGCCCACGGCGCAGAGGAGGGCCGTCTGCACGATGAGGTAGGCCGAGCAGAGGGCGAGGGAAAAGGAGGCGCCGACGATGAGGAGGGTCGCCTGGATGGACGACTCGCGCGCCTCGCGGTTCCAGCGCCCCAGGGCCAGGGCGATGGCGTTGTCGACGCCGGTGCCCGCGATGACCGAGAGGGAGAGGGCGTTGATGGGCGAGAGTCTCCAGTCGAGGATGCCGATGAGGCCGAGGGCGGCGAGGAAGCCGGTGAGGGGGACGAGGGAGATCAGGGCGGCCTTGACGAGGGAGCGGAAGACCAGGGCCAGGCCGACGAAGAGGAGGGCGAAGAAACCGAAGGTGCCGGCGATCTGTCCCCGCATGAAGGCCTGGTTGGCGATCGCGCTGCGCGCTATCAGTCCCCCGACGAGGATCCTCGAGCCCGGCGAGCTTTCGGCGGCGATCCTCCGCGCCTCCGCCTCGATGCGCGGAAAATCCCGGAGGCTGTCGAAGCCCGGCGAGAGGGCCATGTGGACGAGGGCCGCGGACCAGTCCCCGCTCACGAAGCCCCTCGAGAAAAGGCCGCCCCCGCCCGAGGAGAGGAGCTCGAGGGTCTCGCCGATCTCCACTTCGTCCTTCGGCGCCAGGGAACCGGGGAGGCCCTCCCAGCGGGCGAGGGCCTCCCCCACGAGCTCCGGAGGGCCATAGGCGCCGCCGACGCCGGGCACCCGCTCGAGTCCGCGCTCGAGCTCGCCAAGGCCCGCGAAGAAGGTACTGTCGACGATGCCGTTCTCCTTCCCGGTCCCCACCACGAGGGAGAACTCGTCGAGGCCGCGATAGGCGCCCTCGAACCAGGTCGCCTCGCGGGCTCCCGCCTTCCAGGGCGAGAAGAAGTCCGAGGCCTTGAAGCCCACGCCGATGCCCGCGGAATATACGCCGGCGACGAGGAGGGCGGCCGTCCAGAGCGCGAGGCGGAACCGCTTTTGGCGCGGCTCGAGGGCCGGTCCCTCCTCCTCGTGGGCCGCCGCTTCGGAGGCGCCTCCGCTCATCGCCATCGTCCCCTTCGAGAGGGCCAGCACCGCCGGCAGACCCGCGAGGACTGCCACCAGGGAGAGGAGGCAGCCCGCGATGGAGACCAGCCCGAGGACGACGAGTTCGCGCACGGGGGAGACGAGGAGGCTGCCGAAGCCGAGGACCGTGGTCGCCGCGTCGATGAGGATGATGAGACCCTTCCGGCTCAGGGCCAGGCGGGGGTCGAAGCCCGCTCCCACCCAGCCCCGGTAGAAGTGGGTGATGTAGGAGGTCGAGAGGGCCAGGGTCATCACGGGCGCGAGGAGGTACTGGAGCCGCAGTGGCTCGTTGGCGGCGACGAGGAGGGCGAGGAGCCAGAGGGTCGGGAGGAGGGAGAAGCACCAGAGGACGAGGGCCGGCAGGAGGGCGCGGAGGATGCGGAGCTGGATGCCGAGGATGAGGAGGGCGGCGAGGGCGAAGAGGGGAAGGGTTTCCCGGTCGAGGGTCCGCTGGTAGAGGGCCTTGTACCAGGCGTCTCCCGACACCCTGATCTCGGGATAGGCCTTCCGGGCCCGGGCGATGAGGTCCACGAGCTCCGCGCCCCTGTCCTTGAGGGAGAGGAGGAGACTCCAGGAGCGCCGGTCGCTCGAGAGGAAGAGCCTGGAAAGGAGGGGCGAGGCGGCGAAGCGGCCGCGCACGGCCTCGGGGTCGTCACCGGGACCGGAGACCAGGGGCAGGCTTTCGAGGGCCTCTCCCCTTCTCTGGAGATCGCCGACGGTGAGGGGGGAGTAGAGGCTTCCGAGGGATTCCCTGTCCGGGCCGCCCTCTGCCAGAAGGGTGCCGAGAAGCTCCGAGAGGCCCGAAAGGCGGGCGAGGGCGGGAGGGGAGAAGGGCTCCTCGACGGGAAGGGCCAGGAGGACGAGGCGCTCCTCGGGGAAGAGGGCGCGGACCTCGTCCACCTCGGCCAGGGCCCTGGGGTCGAGGGTCGAGCCCAGGTCCGAGTCGAGGCGGAGCCGCGGAAGAAGGTAGAGGCTCCCGAGGGCGAGGAGGAGGGTCAGAACCAGGATGAAGGCGTCCGGCACCCGGCCGAGGAAGGGACGGGCGACTGTCCTCGGAGGCTCGCCGCTCGCTTCCATCCGGCCCTCGGGCTCTCTCATCGCCCGACTATACCACAGGGCCGGGCGGAGGCGCTCAGGCCCCGCCCGTGCTATCCTCGGATCGTGTTCCTTCGCGAGCTCAGGGAACCCGTCGGCCATCTCAGGGGCGCGGGCAAGGCGGTCTGCGAAAGGCTGGCCCGCCTCGGTGTCTTCACGGTGGCCGACCTCCTCCTCCACTTTCCCCGGGACTGGGACGACCGCCTCACCTGGACGGGCTTCGGCGAGGCTCGGGAGGGTGAGCGGGTCCATACCCGGGCCCGCGTCACCGACCACGAATGGTTCGGCTTCGGCCGCATGAAGACCCTCAAGGTCGGAGTCGAGGACGGGACGGGAAGGGCCGTTCTCGTGTGCTTCAACCGGCCCTTCCTCGAGAACAGCCTCCCCGTGGGGGTCGAGGCGGTGGTGACCGGAACCTTCCGCCGGCGCTACGGCGAGCTCCAGTCCACGGCCTTCGAGGTGGAGCCCCTCCAGGACGATGGAGGCGGCGCCAAGACGGGCTTGGTGCCGGTCTATCCGGCCACCGAGGGCCTGGCCCAGGGGACGCTCCGCAAACTCGTCGCCCGGGCCTTTGCCGACTACGGCTCCCGGGTCGAGGACGAGCTCCCCGCCCGCATCATCGCGGCCCGGGGCCTCCTTTCGAAGCGCCTGGCCCTGCGCGGCCTCCACGCCCCCGCCGAAGCCGAGGAGCTCGCCGCGGCCCGCCGCAGCCTCGCCTTCGAGGAGCTCTTCTTCTTCCAGCTCGCCGTGGCCCGCCGGGCCCATCGCCGCCGCGACCTCGGCGTGGTCCGCCGCCCCGCGAAGGGCCTCCTCCGCGACCGCCTCCTCGCCCGCCTCCCCTGGTCCCTCACCGAGGGACAGTCGCGGGCGGTGGACGAGATCGTGGCCGACCTTCGCCTGCCCCGCCCCATGGCTCGCCTCCTCCAGGGCGACGTCGGCTCGGGCAAGACCCTGGTCGCCTTCCTCGCCGCCCTCGAGGCGATCGAGGGCGGAGGCCAGGTGGCGCTGATGGCGCCCACGGAGCTCCTCGCCCGTCAGCATGCCGAGACGGCCGCCGCCCTCCTCGGCCCCCTCGGCATCCGCCTGGGCTTCCTCTCGGGAAGCATCGACGACGCGGCCCGCCCTCCCCTCCTCGAGGCACTCAAAAAGGGCGAGGTCGATCTCGTCCTCGGCACCCAGGCCCTCTTCTCCGACGACGTGGAGTACCGCGAGCTCAGGCTCGCCGTCGTGGACGAGCAGCACCGCTTCGGCGTCCTCCAGCGCATCGCCCTCTCGCGGAAGGGCCCCCTCCCCGACCTCCTCATGATGACGGCGACGCCCATCCCCCGCACCCTCGCCCTCACCGTGTTCGGCGATCTCGCAGTCTCGACGATCGACAGCCTCCCCCCGGGACGGAAGCCCGTCGTCACCCACCTGGCGCGCCAGGCCAACGAGACCAAGGTCTACGACTTCGTGCGGCGCGAACTCGCGGCAGGGCATCGGGCCTATTTCGTCTATCCCCTGGTCGGAGCCTCGGAGCGCCTCGAGCTCAAGAGCGCCGAGGCGATGCACGGGCGCCTCCGCGACGAGGTCTTCCCGGGCGAGGCCGTCGGGCTCATACATTCACGGCTCAAGGAAGAGCAAAAACGCGAGGCGATGGCCGCCTTCAAGCGCGGCACCACGAGGCTCCTCGTGGCGACCAGCGTCGTCGAGGTCGGTGTCGACGTGCCCGAGGCGACGGTGATGGTGATCGAGCACGCGGAGCGCTTCGGCCTCGCGGCCCTCCACCAGCTCAGGGGTCGCGTGGGGCGGGGGGCGGAGCAGTCCTACTGTTTCCTCGTCTACTCCGAGAACCTCACCGAGGACGGCAAGGCCCGCCTCAAGGCGATGCTCGAAAGCGGCGACGGCTTCGTGCTGGCCGAGGAGGATCTGAGGATCAGAGGGCCCGGTGAGCTCTCGGGGACAGTCCAGTCGGGGGCCCTGGGCTTCGCCATCGCCGATCCTGTCCGAGACCTGAGTCTTCTCGAGGAGGCGCGGGCCGAGGCCTTCGCCCTCGTGGAGGAGGACCCCGGCCTCGTGTCGCTGAGGAGTCGGCCGCTGCGGGAGGTCCTCGAGAGGGCCAATCCCTTCGGCGAGGGAGGAGGGGGCGCGGCCTGAGATGTTTGGAGTTGCCCGCAACCAACCGGCGACAGCTCCCTATTTAGGGGTACGCCTCGCGACCGGTTTCTTGGTCGGGGTCCTCTTGGCCGCGGCCTTTTTCGGGGCGGCCTTTTTCGGGGCGGCCTTTTTCGGGGCGACCTTTTTCGGGGCGACCTTTTTCGGGGCGGCGGCCTTCTCGGCCTTGGCCCTCGTGTCCTTGAGCCCCTCGACGGCCTGCTTCCCCTTCACGAGCACCGACTCCGCGAAGCCGAGGTACTCGACGAGACGCTCGCGCGTGGCGCGGGGACCCAGCATCTCGGCGGCGCGCCGGAGTTTGCGCCTCATGTACTGGATCGAGGGGATGGAGGTGGAGAAGGTCGCGGCGATCTCCCAGTCCCGGTGCTCGTAGCGCCCGCTGGGGTCCTTGCCGTTGAGATTGAGGAATTTGGCGATGCGCGCGGCATTCCACTCCACGACCCCGCCCGAGGAATAGTCGTGGGCGTCGAGACGGACCCGCGTTCGCTCCGCGGAACCCTCCATCTTCTCCTTCTTCCAGTAGGGATGGCGGTTCCGCGCGTGGAGGATGGCCTCCTTCGTGTAGCCCGTCTTCTCCATCCAGAGCCGTGCCAAGTGCGCCTTGGCCGCAGGGGAGATCCGCGCCTTGAGGGACGCGGCTATGTACGCTTCCGGATCACGCGCCTCGAGTATGGCGCTCTCTGCCTTGGTCATGCCACCATGATAGTGCGGAGCTTCGCGGCGTGCAAATCGGAAGACCGAAATTCAGGAGGGCTTCCGGGCTAGCCTTTCCTCGAGGAAACGGCGCTCGGCGTCGAGACCGGGGGGCAGATGGGCGCCGAAGGAGGCGTAGTACTCGGCGATGCCGGGCATCTCGGCCAGCCAGGCCTCCCGGTCGACCGCGAGGAGCTCCTTGAGAAGCTCCCCGTCCATGCCCAGGCCTGCCGTGTCGAGACTGCCGGCCTTCGGGACGACGCCGATGGGCGTCATCTCCCCGCCCTCGAGGCCCGTGGCGTCGCAGCGCTCGAAGATCCACTTGAGGACCCGCGAATTCTCGCCGTAGCCGGGCCAGAGGAACTTCCCCGCCTGGCTCTTTCGGAACCAATTGACGTAGAAGAATTTCGGCAGCTTGGCGCCCTTCCGCTCGCCCATCGCGAGCCAGTGGCCGAAGTAGTCGCCCATGTTGTAGCCGCAGAAGGGAAGCATCGCGAAGGGGTCGCGCCGGAGCCTGCCCTGGGCGCCGGCAGCCGCGGCCGTCGTCTCGCTGGCGACGATCGAACCCAGGAAGACGCCGTGGGCCCAGGAGAGGGCCTCGTGGACCAGGGGGACGACATTGGCGCGGCGACCGCCGAAGAGGATCGCGGAGATAGGCACGCCCCTGGGGTTCTCCCACTCGGCGTCGATGCAGGGACAGGCCTTGGCGGGCGCGGTGAAGCGGGCGTTGGGGTGGGCTCCGCTCTGGCCCGAGGCCGGGTCGTAGAGGCGACCGCGCCAGTCGACCATCCAGGCGGGCGGCGGATCGCCGATGCCCTCCCACCAGATGTCGCCCTCGGGCGATATGGCGCAATTGGTGAAGATGGAATCGCGGGCGAGGCTGGCCATGGCGTTGGGATTGGAGTCGCGGCTGGTGCCCGGCGCGACTCCGAAGAAGCCGGCCTCGGGATTGATGGCGTAGAGCCTGCCGTCCTCGCCGAAGCGCATCCAGGCTATGTCGTCGCCCACGGTCTCGACCTTCCAGCCCGGGATGGTGGGGATCAGCATGGCGAGGTTGGTCTTGCCGCAGGCCGAGGGGAAGGCCGCCGCGACGTACTTCTTCCTGCCCTCGGGATTGGTGATGCCGAGGATGAGCATGTGCTCGGCGAGCCAGCCCTGGTCCCGGGCCATCGCGCTGGCGATGCGGAGGGCGAAGCACTTCTTGCCGAGGAGGGCGTTGCCGCCGTAGCCGGAGCCGTAGGACCAGATCGACCTCTCCTCGGGGAAGTGGACGATGTACTTGCGCTCGGCGTCGCAGGGCCAGGGCACGTCCGCCTGGCCCTCGGCGAGGGGCTTGCCGACGGAATGGAGACAGGGCACGAAGTCGTCGACCGGGCCGAGGGCCTCGAGGACGGGAAGACCGACCCGGGTCATGATGTGCATGTTGACGACGACATAGGCGGAATCGGTGATCTCGACCCCGATCTTCGAGAGGTCGCCGCCGACGGTGCCCATCGAGAAGGGCACGACGTACATGGTCCTGCCCCGCATCGAGCCGGCGAAGAGGCCGCGGAGGACCCGCTTCATCTCGGCGGGGTCGGCCCAGTTGTTGGTCGGTCCGGCCTCGTCGCGGGTGCGCGAGCAGATGAAGGTCCGGTCCTCGACGCGAGCCACGTCGCCGGGATCCGAGCAGGCGTAGAAGGAGTGGGGCTTCTTTTCCTTGGAAAGGGGGCGGAAGGTGCCCGAGGTCACGAGTCTCCCGCAGAGCTCGTCGTATTCGGCGGGGCTGCCGTCGCAGATCCTGATCGCCGCGGGCTGGCAGAGATCCGCCACCTCTTCGATCCAGGCCCTGAGCCGCTCGTGGCGAAGCTCGTTCGCGTTCATGCGGAAATCTCCTTGCTCGGCGGCGACCCTTCAGCTTTCGGGAAGGGGTGGGCGACTGTTCCCGACAAGGTCGCCGGGGCGGCCCTCTCGGAATGCTTCGCCCGTCGAAACGGGTCGTCCAAAATTTGAAAACGAGGCTGTCACTTTTACACCGATTTTTCTGGCTTGGCAAGGTCGAGAAGGCGGCGAAGGCCGGGGCTCAGGTCCGTCTCCAGGCCACGGCCACGGAACCCTTCTTCCGTTTTTCCCCGAGGAGACGCCAGCCTTCGGGCCTGCGCTTCTCGAGGCGAGCCAGTTCCGTGGGCGGACCGGCCACGACGAGCATCCCTCCCCTGCGGAGGAGGCGGGCCGAGCGGGCCCAGGTCGGACCGAGCCAGTCGTATTCGGGCACGGGATCGGCGAAGTCGAGGAGGAGGTCGAGGGAGGCTTCCCCTCCCTCGTCGAGGCGGAGGGCGTCGAGGAGGAGGGGCTTCGGAGCCTCGATGCCTCCGAGGTTCTCGCGGGCGGCGAGGAGGGAGAGAAGGTCGCGGGAGGCCAGGCCGAGCCTCGCGGGGGCCAGGGCCAGCGCTATCCAGAGCGCGGTGTGGCCCAGGCCCGGATTGACGACCAAGGCCTCCTCCACCTTCCCGCCCGTGGCGAAACGCGAGAGGAGTTCGGCGGCGGCGAGCTGGGGCCAGCCTATGGTGTCGAAGTCGGGAAGGCCCCAGTAGCCCCGGGCCCGGTAGATCTTGCCGAAGAGCTTGAAGTCTGCCTCGCTCCGCCTGTACAGGCTGAGATCGTGGAGGCCCTCCGCGAAGGGATCGTCGAAGGGCGTAGTGGATCCAGGGCCATCGACTCCGCCTTCGGTCTGGCCCATGACGGCTATCGCGGCCCTCCCCTTCTTCGCTGTCGGTTTGGCGATGAAGGCCCGGTGCATGGCCCCGCGCTCCTCGCCGACGACCTCGAAGCCCGCCTCGGCGAGGGCGGCCCTGACCTCCTCGACCAGGGGTTTGACGACCACGATCGCGAGGCGGCCCTCGGGGACCAGGGAGGCCCTGGACTCCTCGAGGAAGCCCCTGATCACGGGCCCTCCCGCCTTCGCGGGCACGTTCGAGAGGATGCAGTCCCAGGCTCCGCCCGCGCGGCCGCCGGCCGGCGAGGCCGCGATGAGACCGGGCTCCACCCGCGCGTTCTCGAGGCGGTTCCTCCGCCTGTTCCTTTCGGAAAAGGCCACGGCGAGGAGGTCGCGGTCGCGGAGGGTGACCCGGCAATCGGGGAAGGCGGCGGCCACCGCAAGGCCGATGACGCCGACCCCGGAGCCGGCGTCGAGGACCCGGCGCGATCCGGCGATGACCTCGTCCCGGCCGACGGCCTTGAAGAGCAGTTTCGTGCCCACGTCCACGTCGAAGGACGAGAAGAGGGCGTGGGAGATGTCGAGCTTGAGGTCGGCGCCCCTGAAGCGGAAATCGACGGTCTTGTTGACGAGGCCCTGGAGGTCGGTCATGCGCCGACCATAGTCTCCTCGGCCTGCGATTGGCCCGGAAGGCCGGCGGCGAGGAGGGTGACCTCCTCGGCGTTGAAGATGCGGTCGATGTCGATGAGGATGATGAAGGCCTCGTCGCGCTTGCCCACGCCCTTGATGAATTCGGCGGCTAGCCGGGTACCGAAACGGGGGGCGGGCTCGATCGACTTCTCGTCGATCTCCACCACCTCGTGCACCGCGTCGGCCAGGGCGCCGACCACGACGCTGCCCTCCCCCGAGTCCACCTCCATCACGATGATGCTCGTGTCCTTGGTGATGGGGGTCTCGGCGAGGCCGAACTTGAGGCGCAGGTCGATGACGGGTACGCCGGCCCCGCGAAGGTTGATGATGCCCTTCATGAAGACCGCCGTCCTGGGCAGCTTGGTGATCCTGGCGTATTCGAGGACCTCCCGGACCTTGGAGACTCCGATCGCGTACTGCTCTCCGTCCAGAGTGAAGGTCAGGAACTGATTGGCGTTCATTGTTTCCATCCGGGCTAGCCCTCCTGTTCAACTCTAGGGTTTGGCCCGCCCTCCGTCAACCTGGGCGGGAGCTTGGGTCTCAGGGCCAGTCGGGCGTTCCGGCGCAGGGCCGCGGGCTCGATCCAGCGCCGGTCCAGGGCGCTGCCCCGGAGGCGGCTCCGGAGTTCCTCGTCCCCGGCCGCCGAAACCCAAGCCGCCCCCAGGCCGGGGCCGAGGAGACCGAGGCTCGGCCGGACCGTGGAGACCGGGGCGAAGCGGGGGCAGGACGCGACGCAGCGGTCGCAGCCGTAGAGCTGGTCCTCCCAGGCCTCCTCGACCGGGGGGGGCAAGTCGCCGGAGCGGCTCGTCCAGTGCTGGATGCAGCGTTCCCGTTCGAAGCGACCCTCGAGGGACAGGGCTCCGCTCGGACAGGCCTCCACGCAGGCCCTGCAGGAGCCGCAGAGGGCGCCGGGAAGCCAGGCCTCGCTTCCCGGCCTCGACTCCTTCCCGCCCCCCAGCTCGCCCGGCAGGGAGGGAAGCACGAGGAGGCCGAGGACCAGGCCTGGTCCCCCTCCCGGCACGAGGAGGAGGCCCGAGCGTCCGAGATAGCCGAGGCCCGCCGCCAGGGCCAGGGGCCGTTCCGGCAGACCCGAGTTGGCCACCTGGCGCCAGGCCGAGGAGGGACCGGAGGGGAGACCCGCCTCGGCGAGGATGGTCCGCGCGTGGAGGGCGGCGGCCCTGAGGCGCCCGGTCAGCTCGGCGTACCAGTTGGCCCGGGCGAAGCGCGCGATGGTCGCCAGGGGCGGCGCCTGGGCCGGGTCTGGCGGAGGCCCCTCGTCATAGGCCAGGGCCGCCACCATGAGGGCGCCGGCCGACTCGAGTCCGTAGCGTCGATGGGATTCCGAGGGATGGGCCGCGAGGAGGGGGGCGAGGTCGGCGGCGTCGAGCCAGGCACGGTGGACGAGACCGAGGCGCTCCGCCTCCTCGTCGACTGCCCGGCGGGCCATGGAAAGGGCGCCGTCGCCGGCGCCCTCGGAAGGCGAGCGTGGCGCCGACATCAGCGGGCGCTCTGGGATTCCCTCCGCGAGCGCTCGATCTTCTGCATCTTGCGGAAGTACTCGCACTGCTTCTCGACCTCGGAGAGGTCGAGGACGATGAACTTGTTGTCCATAAGCTTGATCTTGTTGTTCTCGAGGAGCTTGGCGATGGCGGCCTGCCCCTCGACGGCGGGAAGGCCCACCATGCCGATGAGCTCCTTCGGGCCCATGTCGAAGGTGTAGGAGCCGCCCGCGCGGAGGGGGACCCTGAGCTTCTCGAGGGTCATGAGGAAGGCGTCGTAAACCCGGCCGAGGGGATCGGAGATCAGCGTGTTCGCGAGCTGCTTGTAGATGAACCAGAGCCGCTCGGAGAGGAGGGTCGTGAGGCGGGTGACGATCTGGGGCTGGGTCTGCACCATGCGCTCGAAGTTGGCCTTGTTGACCGCGAGAAGGAAGGCGTCCTCGAAGGCGACGGCGCTGGCCGAGCGGGGCTTGTTCTCGAGGATGGCCATCTCGCCGAAAATGTCGCCGGGCTTGAGGACGGCGAGGAGGATCTCGGAGTCGGCGACGATCTTCGTGATCTTCACCGAGCCCTTCTGGATGATGTAGAGCTCCGAGCCGGGCATGCCCTCGGAGAAGACCATCGTGTCCTTGGGGTAGCGACGATTGAATTCCTCGCCCGAACCGTCGAGGTAGACGGCCTTGGCGTAGGGCTGGATCTTGGTGAGGCGGTCGCGCGCGGTGCCGACGTTCTGGCCGCTCGGGCAGTATTTCAGGTACTGGTAGTAGGCGTAGTAGGCCTGGTTGTAGAGGCTCTGCTTGGCGTAGAACTCCGCGACGCGGAAGAGGTGGGAGGGATCGGCCTCGGCCGTGTTCTTGAGGGTGAGGCGCATGAGGGCCTCGTCGAGATAGCGCATCTTCCGCGAGAAGGCCATGATGATCTTCATCGCCACGGGGGTGTTCTTCTCGATGAGGAGACCGAATTGCTCGCGGTAGACGGAGATGAGGGTGACGTCCTCGATGGCCTGGGCGGTCTCGATATGACTGTGGTTGGACATGGTCGAGACGACGCCGAAAAAGTCGCCGGGGCCGAGGATGTTGCCCGTGTCCTCCTCGACGACCTCGGTCTCCTTGAAGATCCGGACGTGGCCCGAGCGGACTATGTAGAAACGATCGGCGTTCTGCTTGCCTTCGACAATTATATAGCTGTCCTTCTTGAAATTGACGAAAGAGAGCTGGAGCGGATTGTCCATGCTTTCCTGACCGTTCCCCTTTGGCAGCTTGCCGGCGGCTCGGGCTCAGTGCCGAAAATCCTTCGGGGCTCCGTCCGCCCCCGGGCGGCCCGGGACCGATCCCCGCCGGCTCCCTGAGTATAAAAGCCCGGGAGGAGCGCTGTCAATGTCGTCGACGGGGCGCGGCGATCCGGATCACGCGGCTCCCGGCCTCGCCGGAGAGCGCGCCTAGGGCAGGGGGAAGCGGGCCGTGAGGGCGAGCACTTCCTTCTTCACGCGCTCGATGGCCGCGGCCTCGCCCTTGGCCTTGAGGACGTCCATGATGAAACCGGCGATCTGCCCCATCTCCTTCTCCCCCATTCCGCGGGTTGTGACCGCCGGAGTGCCGACTCGGATGCCCGAGGTGACGAAAGGCCCCTTCTGGTCGAAGGGAATGCCGTTCTTGTTGACCGTGATGTGGGTCTCGTCGAGCCACTTCTCGGCCTCCTTCCCCGTGATGCCGAGGGGGGAGAGGTCGACCAGCATGAGATGGTTGTCGGTGCCGCCCGAGACGATGCGCGCCCCGCCGCTCGAGAGGGCGGAGGCGAGGACCTTGGCATTGGAGACGACGCGGCCGATATAGTCCTTGAAGCCGGGCTCGAGGGCCTCTTTGAAGGCCACGGCCTTGGCGGCGATGACGTGCATGAGGGGGCCGCCCTGGATGCCGGGCATGATGGTGCTGTCGACGACCTCGGACCAGAGCTTGGCCTTGTCGCCCTTGGGGTTCATGATGCCGAGGCTGTTGTCCCCGTCGCGCCCGACGAGGATCATGCCGCCGCGCGGCCCGCGCAGGGTCTTGTGCGTGGTGGTCGTGGTGAAGTCCGCGAGCTTGATCGGGCTCGGATGGTGGCCCGTCGCGACGAGGCCCGCGATGTGGGCCATGTCTACGAGGAGGAGGGCGCCGACCTCGTCGGCGATGGCGCGGAACTTCGGGAAGTCCAGGACCCGGGCGTAGGCGGAGGCCCCGGCGATGATGAGCCTGGGTTTGCACTCCCTGGCCTGGCGCGCGAGCTCCTCGTAGTCGATGGTCTCGCTGTCCTTGTTCACGCCGTAGCGCACGACCTTGTACATCTTGCCCGAAAAGGAGACCGGAGCCCCGTGGGTGAGGTGGCCGCCGTGGGCCAGGTCCATGCCGAGGATGGTGTCGCCGGGCTTGAGCACGGAGAAGAGGACACCCATGTTGGCCTGGCTCCCCGAGTGGGGCTGGACATTGGCATGGTCGGCGCCGAAGAGGAGCTTGGCGCGGTCGCGCGCGAGGTTCTCGGCCATGTCGACGAACTCGCAGCCGCCGTAATAGCGCTTGCCGGGATAGCCCTCGGCGTACTTGTTGGTGAGGACGGAGCCGGTCGCCTCGAGGACGGCCCGGGAGGTATAGTTCTCGCTCGCGATGAGCTCGAGGTTGTCGCGCTGGCGTCCGGCCTCGAGGCCCATGGCCTTCCAAAGCTCGGGATCGTACTTCTCGATGTGGGACATGGGACACTCCTTCATGGACCGGGGAATCGGCCGGCCGGCAGTATACCCCGAAACCTCGGCACCGTGTGAAGGAGATTGGCGCCGGAGCCGGCTCAGTGGAGGGCGAGCTTGTTCTTGATCACGAAATCCCAGGCCTTCTCCACCTTGGGGGCCACGACGAGCCGGCAGTAGGCCTGGTCCGGATGCTTCTTGAAGTAGTCCTGATGGTAGTCCTCGGCCGTCCAGAAGATCCCGAGAGGCTTGAGCTCCGTGACAATGGGGGCCTTCCAGTCGACCTGGTGGCGGGCGATTGCGGAGAGGGCGGCCCGCTTCTGATCCCCGTCCGCGTACAGGATGATGGAACGGTACTGCGAGCCGACGTCGGCACCCTGTCGGTCCCGGGTCGTGGGATCGTGGATCTCGAAGAAAAGATCGAGAAGCCGGTCGAGCCCGATGACCGCGGGATCGTAGGTGATCTTCACGACCTCGGCGTGGCCCGTGGCACCCGTGGACACCGACTCGTAGTCGGGGTTCTCCATGTCGCCGCCCGCGTAACCCGAGACCACGTCGCGCACCCCCGGCACGATCTCGAAGGCGCCCTCGAGGCACCAGAAGCAACCTCCGCCGAGGACCAGGGTCGAGGCCTGCCTGGTGACCTCGGCCGAGGCCGCCAAGCCAAGGGAAAGGAGAAGCGCGGTCACGATGTGTCTCATCCCGGGAAGATACTGAGGACCGGGGGTCGGGAGAAGCAAGGCGGATTCCGCGGTCTCATTTCTCCTGCATGATCCAGGTCCCGTTCCAGCCGGAGGGGGGACCCTTCTCGAGGAAGGTCGCGCAGCGGGCGGCGAGGATCCGCGAGGGGCCGTCCAGGAGCCCCGGCTGGGCGGCGAGGGCGGCGAAACCGGGCCGGGCCCGGGCCCAGTCCGCCTCGCGGTAGAACTTCCAGGCTTCGACATAGGAGGCCCACCAGGCCGGCGGTTTCTCCGCGATCTCGGCGATGAGGATGCCCTCGTCCTTGCCCTTCACGGCGACCCGGTCGATCGGCCGGAAGTGCATCTTGTTGCCCGCCCGCTTCAGCGTCGCCCCCGCCACGAGGATGCGCGTACCGTAGTACTTGTTGAGGCTCTCGAGCCTGCTCGCGAGATTGACCGCGTCACCGATCGCGGTGTAGGAGAGCCTGCCCTCGTGGCCCATGTTCCCCACCATCACCTCCCCCGTGGCCAGGCCGACCCGCACGGACAACTCCGGGAGCCCTTCGCCGAAGCCGCCGACGAGGGCCTCCGAGAAGGCCTTCTGGACGGCGAGGGAGGCCCGGAGCCCCCGTATCGCGTGGTCCTCGAGGGGCTGGGGCGCGTTCCAGAAGGCCATCACCGCGTCGCCGATGAACTTGTCGATCGTCGCCCCCTCCTTCTGGAGGGCGTCTGTGACCGCGACGAAGTAGCGGCTCATGAGACGGCTGAGCTCCTCGGGCGCGAGACGCTCGGAAAAGGTGGTGAAGTTGGCGAGGTCGCAGAAGAAGACCGTCAGTTCCTCGCGGCGCGTGCCGAGAATGGCCTCCTGCTTCATGCCGACGAGCTGGGTCACGAGGTCGGCGGGGACGTACTTCCTGAAGGAGCGCAGGCCCTTCTTCATGTTCTCGAGGGCCTCCTCCATGAGGAAGACCTCCTTGATCCCCGTCTTGGCCACCACGGAGGTGTCGAGCTGGAGCCGCGCGATGTTGGACATGTCGTCGGAGAGCTCGAGAAGGGGCCGGGCGATGGCCCTGGCCATGAAGATCGAGAACAGGATCATGACGAGGGTGATGGCGCCCCCCACCGCGAGGAGGGTGAGGAGGAGCCGATTCTGGAGCTCGCCGACATAGGAGGCGGCCATGTCCATGCCGAGGATGCCCTCGAGGGTCCCGTCGCTCCGGAGGATCGGCGCGAAGGCGGAGAGCCAGGTCCCCCACTGGTCCTTCGCGAAGGAGGGCTCGACACGGACCTTGTAGGGAGGCTTGAAGCTTTCGAGGAGGGTGGGAGTGCTGTCCTCGTAGACGTCGCCCAGGGCGCTGAAGTCGTCGCCCACCGTGCCCGTGTCGAGCACGAAGACGGGCTTGTCGGAACCGGGCTCCATCCGGAAGGAGTAGAGGTAGCTGATGTCGGGCACCGCCTTCCTCGCCTCGAGGAGGCGGTCGCGGAGGGCCTTGTAGGCGGGGCCTTCCATGTCGGCGCTGACACGGAGACTGGCGTGGAGGGCGGGATCGATGTCCTGCGCGATGACCGCGATCAGGTCGGTCATCCGCCTCCCGAGGTCCTCTCGCATCGAGCGGCTCCAGGCTGCGAGCGTGGTGCCCCCGATGAGGACGCAGGTGACGATGACGGTGAGGATGATGGCACCGGAGATGCTCATCCGGAGGCTCATGCGGCCGCGGGCTTTCATGCCGAGAGTATGGTGCCAGAACGCGATTTTGCGCCAGCGGCCCGGAGACTATTCAACGGGGAAACAGGAGAGAGTCCGCCCGCCGGAGCGGGCGGACCCTCTCAGCCTAGAAAAGCGCTCATTGCTTCACGAAACCCAGGCCGGTGACTGTGGTCGGCGTTCCCAAAACCCAGTAATCTCCGCTGAGTAGATAGTAGTAGGTCTGGGCGCTGGTCGTCGTAAGCGTGACGGTGCCGTTGCCATTATCGGTGTAGGTGCCGGTCGCGCTATTCGTCGGAGCGGTCGGGTAGGTGCTCGTCGCGCTCGAGTACATGTCCGCCGTCAAGGCGCCGTTTGCGGCGAAAACATAGTGGGCTTTCATGTATTGGTTCGTACTCGCCATCGAGTAGCTCTCGAAATCCCAGGTTCCGACCAGGCCGCTGTGTGTCCCCGCCGCTTTGAAGACAGGATACTGCCCTATGCTCTGATAAAAGCTGCCGTCTATGTAGGCTACCGTGGACGAGTAGATGGTCGGAGCGGCCAGGGTGCCCCAGGTGGCGCCGGCGGCCGTGATAGCGGTCGCTGAGGAGGTCGACGGGAAGCTCGCGGTCGTCGTCCAGACGACCCGATCCCCGGTCAGAGTCATGCTGCCTTTGTTACCGCTGTAGGTCGCCGGGCTTGAGCCGGAGTTCGCGGTCACCGAAGTGAAGGAACCGTCGGTCGCGACGACAATGGTATTGACCGAAGTGCCGTAGGTCTGGATCCAGGCCCCGGTGAGATCCACTTTGATCGCAACGCTTCCCGCCTTGGCCCCATCGGTCGAGGTGGCACTGATGGTCGCCGTTCCGAGGCCAATAGCCGTCACCGTGCCGCCCGCGACCGTAGCCACGGTGCTGTCGGAGCTCGCCCAGGTCACCGTCTGCGTTGTCGCATCGCTCGGGCTGACGGTCGCCACGAGGGTCAGGGTGCCGCCTATCCCGATCTGGCGATCCCCCCCTGCGATGGAAACCGAGGTCACGGCGACCGAGGCCTTCGCCCCTCCGGAGAAAAGCTCGCACCCCCCGAAACTCATCGCCGCGGCCAAGGCCAGGGCACAAAGGATCGAACGACCTTTCATCTCCACACCTCCAAGCTCGCTGCCACCAATTTGACCTTTGGTCGGGGAAAAGCCGGCCGGACGGGCACATCGAAGCATGGAAACCTTGGACCGCGTGCCCGTCGCACTCATCTATCACGCAGGGCGGGGAAGGTGTCAAATTTTTTCGTCTCACTTAATTTTTCATGCGAGAGGGGGTAATATTTATTGATATTTAGGTATATATATTTCCGGTTCGTCGATCGCGCACGATCGACCTGCCCCTCCCCTCCGACCGGAGGGGAGAGGCGCGCTCAGGCCAGGATCGCCTCGCGGGACGCGTTGCTCGACATCGTTCCAGTTATGATGGCCTCGCCGAGGCTTCTCGCCCTGGGGAGGGACTCGGCCGCCCAGGCCCTGGCCACCTCGGCCTTGCGGACACCGTAGCCGCCCTCGGCCGCTCCGTCGCGGAGGAGGAGCCAGGTCGTCACGAGGAGGCTGGACATCTCGACGAGGCCGGCGCCGAACCAGTCGATCTCGTCGCGACTGCGGTCCTTGAGGGAGTCGCAGGTTCGACCGAAGAAATCGGTCGCGCCCTCGAGTTCCTTCTTCAGGTCCGCCAGGCCTGGGCCGTAGTCCAGGGCGCGCCACTCGTCGAAGAGGACGTCGAGGCCGCGGCCCAGGGTCTTCCCGAGGGCGGCGACCACCTGGAGCTGGCTCGTGCCCTCGTAGATGTTGGTGATGCGCACGTCGCGATAGTGGCGCTCGACATTGAACTCGCGCATGTAGCCGACGCCGCCGTGGATCTGGAGGGCGTCGTAGCAGACCTTGTTGCCGGTCTCGGTGGCGAAGAACTTGCTCATGGGCGTGAGCATGTCGGCGAGGTTGGAGGCCCGCTTCTTCCGCGCGATGAGGGCGGGATCGGCCGCCTTGCCCTCCTTCTCGAGCTCCTCCTGCCGGTACTCCGAGGCCTTGAGCACGTCGACGTGGACGCTGGTCTCGAAAACGAGGGCGCGGGCGGCCTCGAGGCCGGCGCGCATCGAGACGAGGATGCGCGACACCGCGGGCAGGGCGGCGATGGGCTTGCCGAACTGGGCGCGCTCGCCCGCGTAGCGCAGGGCCTCGCGGTAGGCGGCCTCCGCGATGCCGATGGCCTGGGCCGCCACGGCGAGGCGGGCGCCGTTCATGAGGGCCATGGCGCAGCGCATGAGGCCGAAACGCCGCTTCCCGACGAGGATCGCGGGCGAGTCGTTGTACTGGAGCTCGCAGGTGGGCGAGGAGTGGATGCCGAGCTTGTTCTCGATGCGGCGGATCTTCACCGTGGAGTCGCGCTCGACGAGGAACATCGAGAGGCCGCGGGCGTCCTTGGAACCTTCCTCGCTCCGCGCGAGGACGAGGTGGATGTGGGCGTTGCCGTTGGTGATGAAGCGCTTGACGCCGTTGACCTTCCAGGTGCCCGTGGCTTCGTCGAGGGTGGCCTTGGTCTGGACCGAGCCGAGGTCGGAGCCGGCGTCGGGCTCGGTGAGGACCATGGCGCCGAAGACCTCGCCGCGCGCGAAGCGGGGCAGGATGCGCGCCTTCGTCTCCTCGTCGGCGAATTCGTTGATGGTGGAGGCGATCTCCTGGAGGCCGAAGATCGTCATGAGACCTCCCTCGGCCCGGGACACCAACTCGACCATGGCGGTGTAGACGGTCTCGGGGAGATTGAGGCCGCCGAATTCCCAGGGCAGCATGGCCCCGAGGATCTCGGAGCGGCGGAAGGCCTCCACCGCGGCCAGGGTCGCCTTCGAGTAGCTCACCTCGCCGGCGTGGAAGGTGGCGCCCTCCTCGTCGGCCTCGGCCGAGCGGGGGGCGATGACCTCGCCGCAGATGCCGCCGAGGATCTCGAGGATGAGACTCCAGTTGTCGCGAGCGTCGGAGTAGTTCCGCGGCGCGAGCCTGAAGGCGCCCGCGTTGGCGTAGCCGCGCTCCTTGGCCTCGACGACCCCTGCGAGGTCGGCCCTGTCCATGCGGAAGCGGAGATCGGGATTGTCCAGCCAGAAATTGTCTTCCATGTCCTTCTCTCCTGTCCTACTTGGCCTTGCCGCGGATGGCCTCGACGAGCATCGGGACGACCTCGGCGAGGTCCCCCACGATCCTGTAGTCGGCTATCTGGAAGATGGGCGCCTCGGGGTCGGTGTTGATGGCGATGATCTTGTTGGAGCCGTCCATGCCGGCCCGGTGCTGGATGGCGCCAGAGATGCCGGCGGCCACGTAGAGGCGGGGCCTCACCGTGATGCCGGTCTGGCCGACCTGGTGGTCGTGGTGCACGAGGCCCGCGTCGACGAGGGCGCGGGAGGCTCCCACCTCCCCGGCGAGGACCTGGGCCAGTTCACGGAGGAGGTCGAACTCGGCCTGGCCCGAGACTCCGGCGCCGCCGGCGACGACCACGGCCGCGTCCTTGAGCTTGACGGTGGAGACGCGGCGCTCCCGCGCGACCACCCTGAGGGCGAAGTCCGAGGGCTCGAAGCGGGGGGCGACCCGCTCGACTGTCCCCTTCCGGGCGGCATCGGCTTCGGCGCGACGCATGACACCCTCGCGGACCGAGGCCATCTGGGGTCTTCCCTTGGGATTGACGATGGTGGCGATGAGGTTGCCCCCGAAGGCCGGACGGATCTGGAGGAGGAGGTCCCTGTAGGTCGTCGCGTCCTTCCTCGATTCGTAGTCGCCGATCTGGAGATCGGTGCAGTCGGCCGTGAGGCCGGTGCGGAGGGCGCTGGCCACGCGGGGCGCGAGGTCGCGGCCCGTCGAGGTGGCGCCGACGAGGACGATGTAGGGCTTCCGCTCGCGGACGAGGTCGGTGAGCACGCGGGCATAGGGAAGGGTGCGGTAGTCGGCCAGTTCCTCGTGCTCGGCGAGGAGGACCCGATCGGCCCCCTGGGCGATGAGCTCGGCGGCCCTCCCCTCCACGCCCTTCCCCATGAGGACGGCGTGGAGCTCGCTCCCGAGGCGGTCGGCCAGCTCGCGGCCCTTGCCGAGGAGCTCGAGACCGACCTCGGCGAGAACGCCGCCGTCCTGCTCGGCGAAGACCCAAACGTTCCTGGTGTCGCTCATCTTTCCCCTACCCGACTATGTATTCGCGGACGAGCTCGTCGACGAGGGAGGCGATGCCCTCCCGGGTCGGCGGGACTTCCTTGCTCTCCGTGCCCTCGAGCACGACGAAATTCACCTTGTAGACCTGGGTCGGGGAGCCGGCGAGCCCCAGCCTCCCCTCCTCGGCGCCGATGTCGGTCGCCGACCAGACGGGGATGCGCAGGCCCTTCTCGGCCAGCCAGGCGTCGACCCGGGCCTCGTCGCCGAGATCCGGCCAGCGCTCGATGAGGGCCTTGTATTCGAGGGGGGTGGAGGCGTGCTTGAACTCGATCCTCCGGCGCACGGAGGCGGGCCGGACCTCGAGGACTCCCCCGACGACTGTCACCAGGCAGGGCAGGTCGCATTCGACCGTCTCCGTGCCCCGATCGACGGCCCGTCGGAAGGTGACCTTCCGTCCGCCGATGCCGAGGAGGGCCTCGGCCAGGGTCACCTGGGGGATGCCGAGCTTCTCGGCGGTCTGGGGCCCGACCTGGGCCGTATCCCCGTCGATGGCCTGGCGACCGGCGAAGACGAGGTCGAAATCGCCCAGTTTCTTGACCGCCATCGCCAGGGCGTAGGAGGTGGCGAGGGTGTCGGCGCCGGCGAAACGCCGATCCGAGAGGAGGACCGCGGAGTCGGCCCCGCGGAAGAGGGCCTCCCGGAGCACGGCGGCGGCCGAGGGCGGACCCATGGTTATCACGACGACTGTCCCCCCCTCCCGGTCCTTGAGGTCGAGGGCCATCTCGAGAGCCGTGAGGTCGTCCGGGTTGAAGATGGCGGGGAGGGCGGCCCGGTCGATGGTGCCCTCGTCGGTCATCACCTTGCCGCTGATGTTGTGGGTATCGGGAACCTGCTTGATCAGCACTACCGACCTATAGGGCATGCGAACCTCCGGATCAGGGTGGGGGGAGAGGCCCGGACCTGCTCCGGGCGAGCTAGCACTTTAACAGTTTTCCGTAAAATGTCAATCTGTGGGGAATGGGGGTCAGTAAAGACCAGTGACTTCGACCTCGCTCCAGAAGGAGCTGTAGGCCGCGAGGGCGCCGGCCGCCTCCTCGAAGAAGGCCTGGTAGGTGAGGGGCTTCGAAGGCGAGGAGCGCCGGCCGTTGGCGGCCAGGGGCTCGAGCTCCGACCAACCCCGGGAGAAGGCCACATGCCTGTCGTCGAGGTTGGCGAAGTAGCGGGTCCTGTCCTCGAAGGCGGGTTCGAGATGTCCGGGCTTGGCGCCCGAGGCGAGGATGGGGTCCATGGGCACCCAGCCGAAGCCGTCGATGTTGAATTCCACCCAGGAATGCCGGGCGGTCTTCCTCGAGGGATCGACGATGAGGCCGGCCACCGGGATGGCGGGGACTCCGGCCGCCCGGAGCAGGGCCGTCGCGATGATGGCGTAGTTCCAGGAATCGGCCGTCCGGTTGGCAAGGGCGGCGAGGGGACCGCGACTGTCCCTGGCCTCGTGCCAGGTGAGGTAGCGGACCAGCCAGTCATGGACGAGGCGGGCGACCCGGTAGGGATTCCTCTCCCCGCCCACGATCTTGCCGGCGAGCTCCATGACCTCGGGGGCGGCCGAGGGGACGAGGGCGTCGGCGGAGGTGTAGACAAGCCGGAGGGGGCTCGGCGTGGCGTCGAGGCGGATACGGTCGGGATCGACACGGGTCTCGATGGCGTAGGTCTGGACCAGCCAGGACAGGCGCACCTGGAGATTTTGGCCGTTCGCCAGGTCGCGGAAGCGGTAGAGCACGAGTCCCTCGTGATCCGGCGGGAGGGGTTCGGGCTCCGCCTGGAGGGTGCGGACGAGGACCTGGGAGGCGCTCTCCGCGGGCTTGGGGATCCAGAGGTAGAGTTCGTTCGAGCCCGAGGCCTGGACGCGGGAGATGTTCACCGAGCAGGCCATCGAATAGGAGCGCCGGTCGTAGTAGCGCTTCTGGCCCGGGAGGTCGGCGACGTCGAAGAAGAGGCTGTTGGAGTCGCCCTGGGGGGCGTGCACGAAGATGGCCCCGGAGACGGCTCCGTCGGGGACGCGGACGCGGATCTCGCGGTCGGACCAGAGCTCGTAGCCGAATTCGGCGGAGGAACCCGAGCGGGTCTTGGGGGAGGAGACCTCGCCGGGGGCGCCGGGGGGATCCTCGGGATTCCAGGCGAAGCGCACCGAGCGCTGTTCGCGCGTCGCGCCGAAACCCGAGCCGCTGATGACGAGGAGACTGCCCACCTGGCCGCGCTCCGCGGAGAGTCCCGAGAGCCAGGGGCCCTCGCCGCTAGAGGAGAAGGCCTTCGGCTCGACGGGCAGACGGGCCTTGTTCATGAAGAGCTTGGGGTTGCTCCGGCCGCGGTCTGTGACGACGAAGACCAGGCCCGAGTCGATGGTGCCGGGGAAGCGCACGGAGAGGCGGCGGTCGGACCATTCCAGATAGGACGAATTGGTCGGATTGATCCCGTCGACCTCGACGACGGAGTTGCCGCGGCGCTCGCCGAAATTCGCCCCGATGATGGAGACCACCGCCCCGGGTTCAGCGAAGGCGGGGTCGAGGGAGGTGATGCGCGGGCGGTAGAGGAAGAAGCCGAGGACGAGGCCGAGGACGGCGAGGGCGGCCGCGAGGGAGAGGACGAGGATCCAGAGCCTCCGGGGGCGCGCGGGGGGCCGTCGCGCCCAGGCGGGGGACCCGCCCATCAGCGCTTGCCCTGGGGTGCCGGTGTCGTCCCGGGGGGGCTCTCGCTCTGGAGCTCGGGCCCGGCCGCGCCGAGATGGTCGACCACGATCTCGAGACGGATGGGCGCCGAGCCGTCGCTCCTCATGCCGAGGGGATAGAAATAGACGGCCTCGCCGAAGGCGACCACCAGGGACTCGAAGGCGCTCCGGTAGTCGAACTGGCCGTCGTCGCGCTTCTTCCAGACCTGGCCCTGGGCGACGACCATCAGGCCGCGGTCGCCATGGTCGTAGGGGGTGACCTGGACCACGACGACGAGGTTGTCGCCGGCCAGCCTGATGGCGACCGGAGAGCCCGAGACGGTGTAGCGGAGGTTGCTCGAGGTCCAGGTGGGGCTGCGGGAAGCCTGGCCCCCCTGCTGGTTCGGCTGGGCGGTGCCCGCAGGGGCCGCCGGGACGGCGGGGGCCCTTTCGGGGGGGAGGTCGAAGGCCGAGGCCAGGAACCGCACCACGAGGGCGTGCTCACGGAGGAAGGCGGGGGGGAGTTCCGTGCCCTGGGCCGCGAGAAGGGCCGGCGCGAGGAGGACGAGGGCGAGGTGAAGGAAGGCGCGCGGGAATCGACGCATCAGGGCCCCGGGTTTCCCGGCTCGGAGGGCGACCGACCCGCCGAGCCTTGGAAGCCTCCGCCCAGGGCGGGGAGGGCGACCGTCTCGATGGGAGGGGTCTTGATGATCATGGGGTCGCCGGTGATCTGGCCCGAGCCGACGCTCGGCAGCTGGATCGTGATGTTGAGGGGGGCGTTCTGCGCCTCGAGGTAGCGCACGAGGGTCTCCATGCCGGGGGAACCCGAGGCGATCGTGGCCGGAGCGACGCGGTTGCCGGAGGAAAGGAGTCCGGCCAAGAGGCCGCCCGAGAGTCCGCCGAGAAGGAGAAGGGCAAAGGCGGCCGCGGCGGCGAGACCGGGCTGGAGTCTGAGGCCCCTCCAGGGCGACAGGGAAGTGCCCGGCTTGGCGAGGCGGGGACCGGCCTCGGCGGAGGGCCTTTCGGCCAGGCTCGCGTCGAGGCGGCGGCCGAGACGCGCGACGAGGGCCGCCTCGTCGAGGGGCTCGCCGGCCTTCAGCTTGGCTGAGACGAGGCGCCAGGACTCGACCTTGGCCGAGCAGGAGGCGCAGGAGCCGATATGGGCGGAGAGGCGGTCGCTCCAGGGCCGGGGCACCTCGCCGTCCATCCAGGCGGACAGGAGTTCAGCGTCTGGGCACATTCTTGGCCTCCTCCATCAGGGCGAGCAGAGCCTCACGGGCGCGGAAGGCACGCACCTTCACGTTCCCCTCGGTGATGCCGAGGGCCCTGCCGATCTCCCGATAACTCATCTCGCCGTACTCCTTGAGGACCAGGACCGACCGGAGCTTTTCCGGCAGGCGCTCGAGCAGGTCCCGCATCTCGTCCTCGGTCTCGGACCTGAGGAGCTCCCTGTCGGCGGGCTCCGCGGCCACTTTTTCGCCTTGCCACCACCGTTCGTAGGCCCGGACCTCCCTCCCCTTGCGCTTGGCGTGGTTGAGGGCTCCGTTCCTGACGACCCGGATCAGCCAGAACTTCGCGTCGTCGAGGCTGGGGAAGGGGATGCGCTTCTCGAGGAGCCGGATGAAGGCCTCGTGGACGATGTCTTCCGCCGCCTCCTCCGTACCCGCTATCCGCCATGCCACCCGGACGAGGAGGGGAACCGTCGCCTCGTAGAGCTCGCGGAGCTCCTTCTCGCCTGGGGGCGCCTCACTGGAAAACACGAAGGGGGTCCCTTGGTTACGGGCGCCCGAGGCGCCAGGTCGTGCCCGCGGGTCCGTCGGCGATGACGACCCCCAGGGCCTGGAGCTCGGCGCGCAGGGCGTCGGCTCGCGCGAAATCCTTCGCCTTCTTGGCCGAGGCCCTCTCGGCGATCAGGCCCTCGACCCTGGCGGCCAGGGCGGGATCGACCGCCTCCTCCTTCGCGGGCACCGCGGCCTCGAGACCGAGTCCGAGGATGGAGTCCATCGCGAAGGCGGCCCCGAGGACATCGGCGGGCGGAACGGATCCATCCTTGAGGAGGCCGTGGAGCTCGGCGAGGGCGCGGGGCGTGCCGAGATCGTCGGCCATCGCGGAGCGGAAGGCTTCGAGACGGGCGGAGGCCGCGGCTCCGAGGGCTCCGGCCGGAGCGGGCTTCGGGGCCCTGGCGCGGAGGGCGAGGACCCTGTCGAGAAGGGAGGCTCGACCGGTGCGCGCAGCGTCGAGGTTCTCCCAGCTGAACTGGAGCTGGGAGCGGTAGTGGGCGCCGAGGAGGAAGTAACGGTAGTCGAGGGGATCGTAGCCCTTGTCGACGACCGACTGGAGGGTCAGGAAGTCCCCGCTCGACTTGGCCATCTTGATCTTGCCGAAGTTGAGGAACTCGTTGTGGATCCAATACTTGACCCAGGGCTTCCCCGTGGCCGCCTCGCTCTGGGCGATCTCGTTGGTGTGGTGGATCGGGATGTGGTCGACGCCCCCGGCGTGGATGTCGAACTGCTCGCCGAGGTACTTCATGCTCATCGCGGAGCACTCGATGTGCCAGCCCGGATAGCCCCGGCCCCAGGGGCTGTCCCAGACCATCGCCTGTCCCTCGAACTTGGATTTCGTGAACCAGAGGGCGAAGTCGGCCGGATGCCTCTTGTTGGGATCGACCTCGACGCGGGCTCCCGCCTTGAGGTCATCGAGGCGGAGAAGGGCGAGGCGGCCGTAGTCGGGGAACTTCGAGACGTCGAAGTAGAGGTTGCCGCCGGCGGCATAGGTGAAACCCCCCGCCTCGAGGCGGGCGATGAGGGCGATCATCTCCGGGATGTGGTCGGTGGCCTTGCAGACGATGTCGGGGCGCGCGATCCCGAGGCGCCCGGTGTCGCGGAAGAAGGCCTCGGTGTAGAAGGCGGCGATCTCCCAGACGCTCTTCCCCGTCTCCTCGGCCCGCTTGACCATCTTGTCCACGCCCGTGTCCGCGTCGTCGCTCAGGTGTCCGACGTCGGTGACGTTCATCACGTGGGTCACGCTGTAGCCGAGGGAGCGGAGGGTGCGGACGAGGAGATCGTGGAGGAGATAGGGCCGCATGTTGCCGAGGTGGGCGTAGTTGTAGACGGTGGGGCCGCAGCCGTAGAAGCCGACCTTACCGGGAACGAGGGGCTTGAAGGTCTCGAGGGTGCGACCGAGGGTGTTGAACAGGCGAAGCTCGGACATCGGGCCTCCGCCGTCCCCTCCCGCGCCGGCGGGTGAAGACGTGCAGTCGTGGTTTCCACGGACGCTAGCCGCGCTCCCGCGGGCGCGGATATGATCGGCGCATGTCCACAGTATTGAAACTCCTCGGGAAAATCAATATTGAAGCCTCGGTCCTCCTCGACGAACCGATGGCCCGACATACGACCTTCCGCATCGGCGGTCCGGCCGAGGCCCTCGTCGCTCCCCGCGACCGGGCCTCCCTCATCGCCCTCGTCTCCGCCGCGCGAGCGGAGGGCCTCCCCCTCTTCTTCCTCGGCGGCGGAGCCAACCTCCTCGTAGGCGACCGCGGAATCCGCGGTCTCGTCGTCGATCTCCGGCGGCTCGACGCGCTGAGACTGGAGCCGCTCCCGGACGGGAGGACCAGGATCGAGGCCGGAGCGGGGACAGTCATGGCGCGACTCTGCGAGGCGGCCCTGGAAGCCGGCCTCGCCGGCCTCGAGCGTTTCTACGGCATGCCGGGAAGCCTCGGCGGCTCGGTCTGCATGAACGCCCGCTGCTACGAGGTGGAGCTCGCCGAGATCCTGGAGCGGGTCGACTACCTCGATACCCTCGGCGCGGAGGCCTCCCTCGCGCCCCGCGCCGGCGACTGGTCCTACAAGCGCTCGCCCTTCCAGGCGGGAGGCTCGGCCGCGGGAGCCCTCGTCCTCGGCGCGAGCTTCGCCCTCGAGCAGGGGTCAGTCGCGGGTCTCGGGGCAGTCATGAGGGAAAAGCGGGCCGACCGGGAGGCCAAGGGCCACTATCGCCTCCCCTCGGCGGGCTCGGTGTTCAAGAACGACCGGAGCCTCGGCCGACCGACGGGCCGCATCCTGGACGAGCTGGGACTCCGGGGTAGGCGGATCGGCGACGCCCTCGTCTCCGACTGGCACGCCAACATCTTCGTGAACGCCGGCCGGGCCCGGGCCGCCGACATGCTCGCCCTCATCGAGCTCGCCAGGAACGAGGCGGCCCGCCGCGCCGGGGTCGCCCTCGAGCCCGAGGTCCTCTTCGTCGGCGAGAACTGAGCCGCATAACCTCCATTTTGCTTGCGGCCCCTGGGGTCCGGGCCTAGACTCAGACCGATGGCATCCATCGTCGGCGGCGAGACCCTCGCCCTCGCGGCCCTCCTCGCGGCCGCCCTCCTCTCCTCCCTCCCACCGCGCCAGGCGGGGCGCCTTCCCTCGGCCCTCATCCTCGTGGCCCTCGGCCTCGGTGCCTATCTCGTGGGCGGCCCGGGCGCGAAGGAGGCTGCCCTCTTCATCGTTCCCCTGGCCGCCCTCGGCCTCGCCTATTCCCTCTTCGTCGTCGGCAGCTCGATCGGGCTTCCCCGCATCCTCGGCCTCGGCTCCCGCGGCCTCGCCTTCGGCCTCATCGCCTGGGCCTCCTCGCTCCTGATCGGCTGGGCCTTCGGCAGCTTCGTGCTCGGGCTCGCGAGCCTCGACGCCCTCCTCATCGGAGCCGCCTTCTCGGCCTCCGGCTCCCTCGGAAGGCGCGAGTACCAGGGCCTCGAGGAACTCGACGCCCAGGCGGCGCCCTCGATAGTCGGCATGAACGACCTCGGCGAAATCCTCCGCTTCGCCACGATCTTCGTCCTCGTCATCCTCCGGGGACTCAGGTCGGCGCGATCGGCCTCCCTGCCCCAGGGCTTCCTGCCCTGGCTCATCGTGACGGCGGTCGCCCTGGTCCTCTTCATCGGATGGCTCGTCGCCCTCTGGTTCCGGAAGGAGGACAGGACCGGGCCGGAGGGGACCGGGGCCCTCCTCGTCGCGGGCTTCGGCGCCGCCCTCCTCGCCTCGGCCTCGGGGCTTTCCCCCGCCCTCGGTGCCGCCGCGGCCGGAGTGGCCGTCGGCCGCTTCGCCGCCGAGGGCTCGCCGCCCTACGAGAGGTTCCGCTTCGCGGGAAGGGCCTTCTTCCTGCCCCTAGTCTGCCTCGCCGCGGGCCTCGCCCTCTTCCCCCTGCAGCGGGAGCCCGAGGCCCTCCCCCTTCACCTGACCCTCCTCCTCGGCCTCGCCCTTCTCGTCCTCCCGCGGCTCTTCGCCCTGCCGGCCCTCCTCTCGACGGGAGGGAGGGCCGCCCCCCTCTCCCTCCTCGGCCTCGCCTTCGCGCCCGGCCGCGACGCCTCCACCCTCCTCTGGGTGCTCTTCGTCGGCGGGAGCGGCGGTCTCGGTCGGGGCCTTCCCGGCCTCCTCGCCGCGACCCTCCCCCTCCTCTGGCTCTTCGAACTCCTCGCGGGCGCGGCCTTCGGCAAGGCGACCAACCGGCCCGAGCCCAGGATCCGGACCGCGAGGCCGGGCTCGGGTTCCACGGGTCTCGGGGAGATTCTCGTCGGCCTCGCCAATCCGGGGACGGCCGCCGGCCTCCTCTCCCTCGCCTTCGCCATCCGGGGACGGACTCCCGCCCCTCCCGTCAGGCCCCTCGTGATCTGCGAGGAGGAGGACAGCGAGCGCGAGCTGGAGCGGGCCGAGTACCTCCTCACGCAGGCTATGGTCGCCTCGCGCGACGCGGGTCAGCAGATCTCGCCGGCGACCGAACGCGCGCCCTCGGTGGCCGAGGGCCTGGCGCGGGTCGCCGCCGAGCTGGGCGATCCGACGCTGATCCTCGGCTGGCACCGCCGGGCCCGTCCCTTCTCTCCCCTCGCCGCGGGAGTCGTCGAGGCCACCCTCGCCCTCACCGAGGCCCTGGTCGTCGTGGTCCGCCCCGCCTCCGGTTTCCGCGGCATCGAACGCCTCGTCCTCGCCCTTCCGCCCGGATCGGGACCGGGGCTCGAGGCGCGGCCGACCCTGCCCTTCATCTCGGCCCTGGTCGGCGCCCTCCTGCCCGGCCTGGGCTCGCGCATCCTCGTCCTGGCCCAGGACCGCGAGGCCGCCGCCGCGCGGAGGCTCTCGGCCAGGCTCAGGTTCCGGGGAAGCACGGAGATCATGGAAGTTCCTAGTTGGAAACAATTCGCCAAGGCGGCCGCCCCCGCCCCCCTCGCCGCCGCGGCGAGGCGCTCCTGCTACGCCGTCCTCTCGGGCCGCCCCGGCAGCCCGGGCTGGCACCCCTCCTTCGAGAACCTTCCCCGCGAATTCGCGGAGGCCTTCGCCGACAGCCCCCTCCTCGTGATCCACCCGCCGGCCGAAGCCGAGGGCGGAGGCGAAGAGGAGGAGGGCCAGGGCATCTTCGCGGTCGCGGAGTCGAAGGGCAGGGTCCTCGTCGGGATGGAGGAGACGGCGGTGACGGACGCCCTACGGAGGCTTCTCGCGACCACCTGGGGCAAGGAGAGCGGCCTCGCGAGACTCACCGCCCTCTTCACCGGCATCGCGCAGAAGGAAGCCATCGAACTCGAGCCCGGGGTGGTCCTCCTCCATGCCCACGTGCCGGGCATCGAGGCCCCCCTCGTCTTCTTCGGCTCGAGGCCGGAGGGATGGAGACTCCTCGCCCTGGCCGAGCCGGTGCGCGTCCTCGTGGTGCTCTGCGCGCCCGAGGGGCAGGCGCCCGAACGCCACCTCGCCACCCTGGGCGAGCTGGCGCGCCTGTTCAAGGACGGCCGGCTCGCGCGGCGCCTCGCCGCTCCCCGCGATCCGGCCTGAGCCGGGACCGGGGGAGGGAGGAGAGGGGACTCGACCCCGTCCCCTCCCCGGGGCTCAGCCCCCCGAGCCGGGCGCCGGAGCAGCGCTCTTGATCAGGATGAACTCGACACGGCGGTTCTTCCAGCGGTTGACCGCGTCCTTGAAGTCGACCACGGGGTCGCTGGAGCCGAGGCCCAGGACCGTGAGGCGCCGCGGGTCGACGCCGTCCGCGACAAGGAGGCGCCTGACCGCCTCGGCCCTGTTGGTCGAGAGCGGGATGAGCTCCTTCGTCTCCTCGTCGTTGATCTTCGCCGCCGTGTAGCCGTAGATCTTCCCGATGCTGTTCGCGTGGCCCTCGATGGCGATCCGGTAGTCCTTGAACTTGTTGAGGATCTCGGCGATGCGCGAGACGACCTTGCGGTTGTTCGCGACGACTGCCGGAGTCAGACCCTCGAAGTCGGAGAAGTCGGGCCTGAACACGATCGAGGGCACCTTGATCTTGAGCCTGTCGCCCTCGCGGATGACCAGGACGTCGACGGCGATGGTCGCCTTCACCGAGGTCTTGTTGCCGTAGATGTCCGAAACCTCGAAGCGCAGCGGATAGTCGGTGGCCGACTCGACGAGCTCGCCCTTCGAGGAGCGCCCGTCCCAGGTGATGCGCGAGGCCGGCGTGGAATTGCCCGACCAGGAGGCGAAGAGGCGTTCCCTCGAGACCGAGGTCGGGCCCTCCTCCACGGACTTCTCGACGATGTCCAGCTTCCAGGCGCCGATCGGGCTCGCGTCCTTGACCGCGATGCCCATCGCGAGTTCGTCGTCGACCCCGTCGTTGTCCGGGCTGAACCAATCGGGGGTGATGCTGAAGTCCACCGCGGGCGGGGTCGTGTCGACCGCGATGGAGCCGGTGCGCGCGACGGCGAGATCGCCCTTCGCGTAATCGACCGAGAGCACGCCTACGTAGGTCCCGTCGGAGCTCGCGCCCGTGGAGGTCTTGCCGTCCCACACGAGGCGGGGCGGAAGGTCCGAGCCCTTGCCCGAGAAGGAGGCCCGCTCGGTCCCCGTGGCGTCCTCGAGGGCGAAGCGCCAGGAGCTGATGCCCTCCTTGAGGTTGACGATGAAAGAGAAGGAGATGTCGTCCATGAAACCGTCGCCGTTGGGCGAGAGGCCCGGGGCCGAGGCGGTCACGAAGACCTGGGGCACGCGGGCGTCGACCGTGATGGCCGGCACCGAGGCCGAACCTGTGTTCCCCGCCGCGTCGGTCGAGGTCACGGAATAGGTGTAGCTCCCGTCCTTGACCTTGTTGCCGGAATCGTCGGTGCCGTCCCAGACGAGGTTCTGAGCCTCGCCCTTCCAGGACCAGAGGCGCACCGTGGCGCCGGTCTGGTCGCGGAGGGTCCCGGTCCAGTCGTCCCCCGCCACCGATTTCTGCGAGATGGTCGTCGACTGGAGGCGGCTCGTGCCGTTGGGGGCGAAGAGGAGGGGCGAGGCCGAGATCTTGATCGAGGGAGCCACCGTGTCGAGGAGGACGGGGAGGCTCCTCGCCTCGGCCCTGTCCCCGTTGGCCCAGTCCACGCCGAGGAGGGCCAGGTAACGACCCTCGGGGGCGCGTTGTCCGCCCTCGGCGGTGCCGTCCCAGACCGTAGCCTCGGGCACGGGTTTCTGGCCGCGGAAGCTGCGCAGGGCGGGGACTCCTGCGAGGGGCTCGCCGTTGTCGGCGGCCGGCAGGATGGAGAGGGTCCAGGACCGGACGGTGTCGGGCGCCTTCACGGTCGCGGAGAAGCGCACCGCATCCTTGACGCCGTCGCCGTTGGGCGAGAAGGCCCTGAGATCGGCCGCGATGCGCAGATCCTTCTTCACCGTGTCGAGAGAGACCTTGAGGGGCTCCGTCGAGAAGGAGTTGCCGGCCCTGTCGACCCCGCCGAGGCGATAGCTATAGGCGCCGTCGGGCACGAGGGCACCCGCGTCGTCGCTGCCGTCCCAGACGAGGCTCGCCTCGGGCAGGCCGTTCCAGGACCAGGTGCGCCGGACCTTGCCGTCGGCCCCGAGGATTTCGCCCGTCCAGCGCGCTTCCTCGCCGGCCTTCTGCGTGAAGGTCACCTGGCTCTGGCCTCCCGAGCCCGAGGGATTGAAGTAGTCGAGATCGGCCTTGACCGTCGCCGAGGGAGGCGTCAGGTCGATGACGAAGGAGGGAGAGAGGACGAAGGGCGAATAGCCGTTGTTGTAGGTCACCGTGAGGCGGGCCTGATAGCTCCCCTCGGGGAGGGCGGCGCCCGAGTTCGTCTTCCCGTCCCAGACGAGGCGCTCGGGGATCCTGGCCGCGTCGGAACCTCCGGACTGCCACACCGAGGCGCGGTTCTTGTCGAGGGCCTCGAGTTTCCACGAGAGGAGCCCGGTGCGGACGGGCACATTGGGCATGAGGGTGAGACCGTCCTTGACCCCGTCGCCATTGGGGCTGAAGGCCGAGCCGTCGATCGCGAGATTGATGGGGGGCTGCCTCGTGTTGACGAGGATGTTGTCGAGTCTGGTCCGGAAGGAGTTGGAAGCCCGGTCGGTCGAGGCGAGGACGAGGGCGTAGACCCCGTCGGGGACGATGGCTCCCGCGTCGTTCTTGCCGTCCCATTCGAAGTCCTGGGGGGTCGAGTCCGTATAATCGAGGTGCCTGACCTTGTTTCCGCCCGCGTCGAGGATGTCGAGGGACCAGAGGTCCTCCTTCGAGCCCGTGATGCCGAGGGGGAGGCTGTCCTTGTTGCCGTCGCCGTCGGGACTGAAGATCAGATCGGCCTTGGGCTCGATCTTCGCGCTCGGGGCCTGGGTGTCCACGACGACCTTGAAGGGCCCGGCCACGGCGACATTGTCGTTGTCGTCGGCCGCCTCGAGCCTGATCTCGTAGTTGCCGTCGGGAACAGGCTCGCCCTTGTCGCTGAAGCCGTTCCAGGAGAGGGTCGCGGGCACGGGCACGCCCTTCTCGACGTAGAGGAGACGCTGCCAGAGACCGGCCAGGGTGAGGGCGACGGGCCGGCTCTCCTTGTTCGCGATGCTCCGGAGGGCTTCGTGCCCGCCCTCCCGGGTCACGCTGAGATTCCAGGAGGCGATGTACCGGCGGTCAGTGATGGTCACGGGGAAGTCCACCGAGTCGGCCTTGCCGTCCGAGTTGGGCGACACATAGGCCGGCCCCCACTTGGTCGTCGGGAAGGCGACGGTGATGACGGGCGCCTCGCGGTCAACCACGCCGAGGGGGATGGTGAGGCCCGCGGAGTATTGCGCGATCTTCCCGTAGAGGGGCGTGAAGGAGAGGGCGGGCCTGAGCTCGCTCTGGTCCCAGCCGTTCTTGGAGATGAAGGACTCGTCCTTGGCCCGATTCAGCGAGAAGCTGCCCATGAGACCGACGGAGGGGAGGAGGCTCTTGGTAGAGCCCCCTCCGAGCTCGCGTACCGAAGGGAGCCCCCAGCCCATGCGGAGCTGGATCTGGTCCTTCCAGGCGAGGCTGGCCGAAAGCCCGAAGCCCAGATCCTGGAAGGTCGGGAAGGAAAGGTCGAGACCGAAGCCCAGCTTCCAGTCGCGGCTCCTGACAAGGAGGGCGCGCGCGCCGCCCGAGAGGGTGAAGGGGGCCGGAAAGGCCGTGGCGGGGGCGGCGGAGGGCGAGTAGCCGAGACCGATTCCCGAGAGGACGGCTCCGTAGCGGAAGTCGAGGAGGGGACCGAGGTCACCGAGGCGATGGACGGCGCCCAGGTTCAGGCCCAGGCCCCAGCCGAAATTCTTTTCCCAGCCCAGGGTGGTATCGAGGGAGGCGCCGATGGAAAAGTTCGGAAAGAGAGCCTTGGCGAGACCGCCCCGGAACTGGAAGAGGGTGCCGAGGGGCAGGTCGCTCATCGAGGTCGGCGTCGACAGGAAGGAAAAACCCCCTCCCCAGACCCCGTAGGGCTGGGGCAGGGAGAGGCCGAGGTTCAATGCGGTGCCGATGCCCTGGGAGCCGAAGTCGGCGAGGAGGCCGTAGCCCGCGTCGAGGACCGGCCGCTGCTGGGTGGCCGAGGCGGCGGGATTGAGACGATCGGCCCAGGGCGCCTCCAGGTAGCTGGGGGAGGCTCCTCCGCCCGAGGAGACCGGAGACCCGAGGATGGGCTGAAGGAGCCCGCCCGAAGGCGGATCGTAGGCGACGAGGGGGGAGGCCGCCGCCGCCAGGGCGAGGGCGAGGAGAAGGAGGCGGCCGGGGAGCAGGGGGTTTCGCACGGAAGAATCCTCCAAGGAGTGGATCGAGTTCATTATAGAGGTGCGGATCAAATATAGAGAGTAGCCCGCCAAGCGGACAATCTCAGGACGGGACTATTGGTAGATCACCAACTCGGGGCAGGGATCCAGGCTCAGGACCTCGGTCGGGCTGAGCAGAGGGTCATCCCAGCCCGCCCCGCGCACATCGGTCTTCATGAAGAGCTTGAAGCCCTTCCGCGGCATATTGGAGGCCAAGGCATTCCAGGCATAGGTCTTCCGTTTCATCAGGGGATTCCCGAAGCCGTCGGAGCTGTGCACCAGCCTCACCCCGGGGAAATCGGCCCTGACCTTCTCCCTCCCGCTGATCATCTTCGCCGTGAACTGATGCACGACAAGGAAGCGCTCGCTCGCGTCGCCCCGCAGGGCAAGCCATTCCGCCATCCGGGCCTGGGCTAGATTGAGATCCTCCGCGGAGATCGTGCCGATGGTCTTCATCGGGTCACTCGTACTCCATTCCGGATCGAGGGCCAGGTGCACATTGGGCCATTCGAGCCAGGGCAGGAGCCGGTCCATCGCCGCGTCCACGCCGAAACGCCCGATCTGGTGGTCCAGAAAGACCAGAATCCCCCTGGAAGCCGCATATTCGATCCACTCCCGGACGACCGCATCGCGGAGAAGACCGATCGCCCCGCCGGGCCAGCAGGCGCCATAGACGATATAGAAGGCCGGGATGACGCCTGTCCCCCCTCCGGCCTCGTCATAGAGGCGCGCGTAGCCGAAAAGCAGGTCGGAGAGCGCGTCCTTCGGGTATTCGCCGAGGATGCCCATGCCCGTCGAGCCCGGCCGGCCATAAAAGGCCAGGATCCTGCGCCCGTCGAAGAAGGACCCCGGGGGCCCGGGAAGCAGTCCGGCCTGGTCGTCCTCTTCGGGGGACAGGGTTGAGGGAGGGGGCGACCCCTCGGGGTTCCCCACGGCTGGCGCCGCTCCGGCGACCTTCTCCTCGAAGGCGGCGAGGACGGCGGGCGACGCAGCAGGGACAGTCGACCCGGCCGAGGTCACCGCGGCTACCGAGGTCGCCGAATGATCAGCCGAGGCCTCGGCCGACAGGGGTAGAGCCGCGAGGAGGGTCGTGAGGATAGCAAGGACAAAAGCCTTCATGCGGACCTCGAAGGAAGAATGGGGGACAGTCACCGGGGACAGTCACCGGGGACAGTCACCGGGGACAGTCACCGGGGACACTCACCGGGGACAGTCACCGGGGACAGTCACCGGGGACAGTCACCGGGGACAGTCATCGGGGACAGTCATCGGGGACGGGTATGCAAGACAGTGCCCGGGATCTCGCCCGGTCTTTTATGTGTCGGCAGGTTCTTGCCCCTTCCGCAGTTCCCAGGCTTCGCTTCTCCCCCTCCATCGCCGATAATCGAGGCATGAGCTCCTTGATTCCCGCCCGCCTCAGATCCAGGCTTCTCCGGGTCGGGCATGCCGTCCTCCTCGCCCTCTGCTTCCCGGCCTGGCCCCTGCCCGCCCTGACGGCGCCCCGGCTTCCCCTGGCCCTGCCCGGTGACCTGTCCCTCGAAGGCATCGCCGAGTGCGCCGACCTTCGGAAGGCGGACCTCACGGCCCTCTTCGAAGCTCCGGTCAGGGAACTCCGGACCGTAGCCGCGGCCACGCTCCGGAATCCCTGGGGGAGCTGGAAGCGCCAGATCATCACGAACGGCGACGCGGTCTACATCCTCTACTCGGCGGCCCGCGCGGGCTCTTGGCCCGTCTACAGCCAGGGCTCCTGGATCGTAAAGCGCGACCGTCAGCACGGAGAACTCCTCCAGGCGAAGGTCTTCCTGAAAAGCGACCCCGGCACCTTCATCCGGGTCTATCCCGACGGGGACCGCAGCCGTCTCGACCTCGTGGCCTATGACGGCGTCCTCGCGGAGGGGGTCCCCCTCCCCTTCCCCTTCGCGGTCGTCCTCGGCTCCAGGTTGGGCGACCTCATCGAGGCGACCCGCAGCTCCGTGGACTGGTCCCTCTTCGACCCGGATCCGGCGGACTACCAGGTGGTCGCCGACCTGGCCGGGGCCATCCGCTCCCGCCTGCCCGGCCTCCGCTACGTGGACGACGGAGGCCTCGACGCCGCGGGCACCCCCGTTCTCATCGCGACCGGTCAGGCCCAGACAGCCGGCAAGGGCGGGCTCAACTGCTCGGGCTTCGCTGAATGGGTGGTCGACGGCCTCCTCCGGCCCGCCGGAGCCCCCTGGCTCGACAGCGCAGAACTGAAAAAGAAGCACATCGGTCTCCGCGAGTCGAAGGCCGTCGAGAACTACGAGACCGTACTAGATCCCTATTTCGGCCTCGACTGGACGCGGAACCTTGCCGTCGCGGCCCGCGAAGCCCTCGAACTTCCGGTCCGGAGCGGACCCAAGGACTCCGACGTCACGGAGGTACCCTTCGCCCTCATCGCCCCCTCCGCCGCCCCCGTGAACGGCGGCCGCGAGTACGAAGACTTTCCGCCCTACGCCGAGGACGCGGGCTTCCCCGCCGAGGGCCTCGGCGCCCTACTCTTCTGGTTGGCCCGGACCGAACCGGGCAACTTCTACCTGGCCTCGATCAGCCAGGCGGACCGAGCGGGCCTCCGCCACCACTACCACATAGCCGTCCTCCTCCCCTGGTTCGACGCTGGAGGGGCCTTCCATGTCGATGTCTTCGAGAGCGCCGCCGAGACGAGCCTTCCAGCCCTCGCCGCCCGTACCCGGGGACAGATGGTCCACCTTTCGCGGGTGAGGGCCGAGCGCGCCTTCGATCCCCCCCTCCTCTCCGAGGGTCGGAGACCTTGAGGGCCGGGCTCCGACCGGCGACGGGGATCTGATCCTGCGCCTCACCTTCTTGGGCACCGGAACGAGCCACGGCCTCCCCGTCATCGGCTGCACCTGTCCCGTCTGCTCCTCGGCGGATCCCAGGGACAGTCGTTACCGCTGCTCCGCCCTCGTCGAGGAGGGTGACAGTCGTGTCCTTATAGACGCCGGCCCCGAATTCCGCCTCCAGGCCCTGCGCGCCGGAATCTCCAGACTCGATGCCGTCCTCCTCACCCATGCCCATGCCGACCATTGCCACGGCCTCGACGACCTCCGCCCCCTCACGCGGAAGGCCCCTCTCCCCCTCTATGGCGACGCCGCCTGCCTCGCCGAGCTCCGCGAACGCTTCGCCTATGCCTTCCGCGAAGGTCAGGTCGGCGGCGGCAAGCCCCGCTTCGAGCTCAGGGAGGCGCCGACCACCCCCTTCACGCTCGGTCGCCTCCACATCCGGGCCCTCCCCCTCCTCCACGGCGAGCTCCCCATCCTCGGCTTCCGCCTTGGCAGCTTCGCCTGGCACTCGGACTGCTCGGCCCTGCCGGCGGCGACCCTCGGCCTCCTGGCCGGCGTCCGGGTCCTGGCCATCGACGGCCTCAGGGCGAGACCCCACCCCACCCACTTCTCCGTCGTCGAGGCCATCGAGGCGGCGCGGAAGATCGGGGCCGAAGAGACCTGGCTGATCCACATGACTCACGACCATTCCCACGCCGAGCTCGAAGAGCTCTGCGCTCGCCTCGGCTCCGACGTCGGCGCCCGCCCCGCCTGGGACGGCCTCCGGCTCGAGATCGAGGGCTGAGACTGGTTTTTTCTTTGTAGGGTTGAGACTTAGCCCCGGAATCCCTCGGCGAGGCGAAAGCCGACAAGGACGAGGAGGAGGCCCAGGCCATTCTCGAGACCGAACTGGAAGAGTGACTGTCCCCAATTTCCCCGTCTGGCCAGCTCGAAGATCCCGTAGGCATAGGTCGAGAAGGTGGTGAGTCCGCCGAGGAAGCCGGCCACGAGGAGGGGACGCGAGCGGGCAGGGAGAAGGCCGAAGTCGAGGGCGCCGACGACAAAGCCGACGAGGAGGCAGCCGACGAGATTGACACCGAGGGTTCCCCAAGGAAACTCACCCCCGCTCAGTCTCAGGGCGAGACGGGAGATCCCCCAGCGACAGACGGCGCCGGCCCCGCCCCCGAAGAAGACAAGGGTTACATCGACAAGGACTGTGGATACCGTGCTCACCGCGGCAATATGCCTGAAATTGCCTGATTATTCCACCGGTGACAGTCGAGTCATCCCTCTCAGGGAAGCTTGGTCCAGTCGAGGCCTCGGCCCGTCCGGTCGGGCTGGCAGCTGGGACAGAAGAAGGAATCGAAGCCCAGGACCCCCGCCTTCCTGATCGTGGCGCCGCAGCGAGGACAGGCCTCCCCTCCCCGGTTCCGCACTTTCAGGTGGCCGCGCACCTTCTCCTCCATCGGTCGCTCGGCCTTTTCCACCTCCTCGGTGCCCCAGGCGATGACAGTATTGATGGCTTCGAAAAGACGCCTACGGTCCGAGGGGCTCAGGTTGCAGCAGGGAGTCTTGGGATGGAGGCCGGCCTCGAAGAGGATCTCGTCGGCATAGGCGTTCCCGATGGCCGAAAACAGGCTCTGGTCCATGATGAAGACCCTGACCTGGTTGCGCTTCTTCTCGATCAGCTTCGCGAAGCGCTCCCAGGTGAAGGCAGGACTCGTGATGTCGACGCCCTGAGTGAGGTAGCCGGGCAGGGCCTCGAAGCGCCCCTTGGGGCAGAGATAGACCTTCCCCATGCTCTTCTCGTCGCCGTAGGAGAGGAGGTCGCCGCCCTCGAGTTCGAGGGCGAAGCACTCGTGAGCCAGCTTCTTCTCGGAGGCGGGGGCAAGCCTGAGCCGCCCCGCCAGCATGAGGTGCATCACGAGGTCGTGGCGCTCGAGGCCGAAGCGGAGAAAGGGACCGTGGCGCTCCAGCTCGAGGAGGCTCTGTCCCGCAAGGAGGGCGCCGAAGTCCCCCGGCTCGAGGACCCGGAGCACGATGGGATTGGAAACCCTGGCCCCGTGGACCAGACGCCCCGAGATCCTGGGCCCGAGACGCTTCACAAGGACGACGAGGTCGGGCAGCTCCGGCATGGGGGCAGTATCGTCGAGGGACCCGGCCTTTTCAATCCTTGAGGCTCTGCGCCGAAATCCAGCTGGGTTCAGGGGCGATTGAGCGAGGCGGAGTTCGGCTGGATTTCCAGCAGAGGGAAAATTCAAGAAACCGCCCGTTTCGGGGCGGTTTCTACCACAACTAAGGGCCCTCGGCCCTCACCGAGCTATCGGTGCGCGGTTAGACGTGCTTGACGACCTTCCCCGCCTTGAGGCAGCGGGTGCAGATCCTCACCGTCTTGACGGTTCCGCCGTCCATCGTCCTCACATCGAGGAGATTGGGGAACCAGGTCCTGCGCGTTCGATTCTTCGCGTGAGAAACATTATTGCCGAATATGGTGCCTTTACCGCAGATTTCACATTTCCTGGCCATTTCGTTCGCTCCAGTCGCTTTGGTGGCGGCACTCTAGCAGAAAGCCCCGCCGCGTGTAAAGGGGAGGGCCCCCGGAAGCCGGGCTCGGGGCGCCCCTCCCCTGTCCCTCGCCTCCCCCTTCGTGATTGAAGCGCGGCGGGCTCATACATTATCATGGCCCACCCTTCGACGAGGTGGAAAGCCACATGAGCGCCCAAAAGAACGATCCAAACACGAAGCCAGCCACGCCAGCCGAGACCTCGAAGGCCTCCAGGAAAAACGGCGCCGCCGCCGAGGCTGTCGCCCCCAGCGCCGAGGAGCTGGCCCAGGAGCTCTCGGAGCAGCAGCGAGTCCGCCGGGAAAAGCTCGCCCGCCTCCAGGCCGAGGGCCGTGACCCCTTCGCCGTGGTCCGCTTCGACCAGAGCCACCACTCGGCCGAGCTCAAGGCCTCCTTCGAGGCCCTCGAGAAGGCCTCCCCTCCCCCCGGCCCCGAGTCTCCGCCCCTCCACATCGAGGGAGTCGCCGTCGCCGGGCGGATCATGTCCTTCCGCGACGGGGGCAAGGCCTCCTTCATCGACCTCCAGGACCGTGACGGCCGCATCCAGCTCTATGTCAATGTCGAGGACCTCGGCGCCGAGGACTACGCGCGGGTCAAGACCCTCGATCGCGGCGACATCGTCGGCGTGAGCGGCTTCGTCTTCCGCACCCGTCGCGGCGAGATCTCCGTGCACGTGAAGACCCTCGAGCTCCTCGCCAAGGGCCTCGAACCCCTCCCCGAGAAATACCACGGCCTCCAGGACCAGGAGGTCCGCTACCGCCGCCGCTATCTCGACCTCGTGATGAATCCCGAGGTGATGGCCACCTTCCGCAAGCGCACCCTCATCCTCTCGGGCATCCGCGAGTACCTCGACGGCCTCGGCTTCATCGAGGTGGAGACTCCCGTCCTCGCGACCATCGCCTCTGGCGCGGCCGCCCGCCCCTTCGTCACCAAGTCCAACGCCCTGAACCTCCAGCTCTACCTCCGCATCGCCACCGAGCTCTACCTGAAGCGCTGCATCGTCGGCGGCATGGAGCGGGTCTACGACATGGGCAAGAACTTCAGGAACGAGGGCATCGACATCCGACACAATCCCGAGTTCACGATGATCGAGCTTTACCAGGCCTACACCGACTACAACGGCATGATGGAACTCTGCGAGGGCCTCGTCTCCTTCGTCGCGAAGAAGGCCACGGGCTCCACCAAGGTGAGCTACCAGGGCACCGAGCTCGAGTTCGCCGCCCCCTGGCAGCGCCTCACCATGGTCGAGTCCGTGCGCAAGTTCGGCGGCCCCGACTTCGACAGCGTGAAGACCGACGAGGAGGCCCGCGCCCTCGCGAAGACCCACGGCCTCGAGGAGGAGCTCAAGAAGAAGCTCAAGGACTGCACCAAGGGCGACATCCTCAACGCCGCCTTCGAGAAGTTCGCCGAGAAGAACCTCATACAGCCCACCTTCATCATGGACTACCCGACGGACATCTCGCCGCTGACCAAGCAGAAGCCCGGCGACCCCACCATGACCGAGCGCTTCGAGTGCTTCGTCTTCGGCCGCGAGCTCGGCAACGCCTACTCCGAGCTCAACGACCCCATCGTCCAGCTCGAGCGCTTCCGCCAGCAGGCCCGCGAGAAGGAACTCGGCGACGACGAGGCCTACGCCCTCGACGAGGACTTCATCTCGAGCCTCGAAGTCGGCATGCCCCCCACGGGCGGCATGGGCATCGGCATCGACCGCCTCGTGATGTACCTCACCGACTCCTTCTCCATCCGCGACGTCATCCTCTTCCCGACGATGAAGCCAGATCTCGGATAATTTTGTAACCGAGATCTGGCTCTCGCGCCGACTACTGGAGGCGCGTAGCATCGTGCGAGGCCCGGCGTGCAGCGCCCCAGCCGGCAGATCTCGGATAATATTAAAGCCGAGATCAGGTTCTCGCGCCGACTACTGGAGGCGCGTAGCATCGTGCAAGGCCCGGCGCGCAGCGCCTCAGCCGGCAGATCTCGGATAATATTAAAGCCGAGATCAGGTTCTCGCGCCGACTACTGGAGGCGCGTAACATCGTGCAAGGCCCGGCGCGCAGCGCCTCAGCCGGCAGATCTCGGATAATTTTGTAACCGAGATCTGGCTCTCGCGCCGACCACAGGAGGCGCGTAACATCGTGCAGAGCCCGGCGCGCAGCGCCCCAGCCTTACAAGGCCCGCCTCTTCCTCTTTACAGGAGGAGGCGGGCCGTTGTATCCTCGTCTTCGGTCGCCCTAAAACGCGACCGCGACCGTCATCCCAAGGAGGCCTTCAATGAACAGGACACTACAGTCGACGCCCCTTGCCGGAACCCGGGCAGAGTCCGGAAGCTGACGACGGTCCCTCGCCGGCCGCCTTTATAGAAGGCCGGTTCCCCAGTCCATCCCCCCGACCGTCCCGCCTCCCCTCCACCCGGAATCCCGCACAACCCGAGCCCATCACGTCGCCGCCCCCCGTCCCGGGAGGGCGGTGAGCCGCAGCGCGGCGAGACCGAGCGTCCCCGCCGCGACGACCCTCGAGGATCCACATCGTGCAGTCTGTCGGAATTGATAGTAAATCGCCCAACCTCTTCTCTGCTTCGCTGGAAGCCCTCGGCTTCGACCGGGCCTTCCAGGACTCCTTCGCCGCCCTGGCCGCCCCGGACGAGGTCCCCGGCCGCGTCTGTGCCGTCCACCGGGGCCTCTACCGCGTCCTCACCGGCGCCCGCGCCACGGAGGGCGGGGGCGGCATGGAGGAGCTCGATGCCCGCCCCACCGGACGCCTCGGCCATCTCGCCCTGACCCAAGCCGAACTCCCCGCCGTCGGGGACTGGGTCCTTCTCAGGCGGGGGGAGGACCAGGGTTCCGTCCTGGTCACCGGCCTCCTCCCCCGAAGGAACACCTTCGCCCGCAAGGTCCCCGGCCCGCGCCAGGAGGCCCAGGTCCTCGCCGCGAACGTCGACTACGCCCTCGTCGTCACCGCCTGCGGCCAGGACTTCAGCCTCCGCCGCATGGAGCGCTTCGTCGCCCTCGCCGAGGAGGCCGGGGTCCGACCCCTCCTCGTCCTCACGAAGATCGACCTCGAGCCGGACATCGGCCCCCTCCTCGCGGAGGTGGAAGCCCTGTCCCCCGTCTCGCCTGTCCTCGCCGTCTGCGCCCCCGAGGGCCTCGGCCTTTCGGAGCTCGGGACCCTCCTCGGCCCCCGCGTCACCGCCGTCCTTCTCGGCTCCTCGGGGGCGGGCAAATCGACCCTCCTCAACGCCCTGGCCGGTAGCGCCCTCGCGGACACCGGCGAGGTCCGCCTCGATGATGAGAAGGGTCGCCATACCACGACGAGCCGCGAGCTCTACCTCCTCCCCTCGGGCGCCCTCCTCATCGACACGCCCGGTCTCCGCGAAGTCCAGCTCTGGGCGGACGAAGAGGCGGTGGACGCCTCCTTCGCCGAGATCGAGGAGCTGTCCGCCGCCTGCCGCTTCCGGGACTGTCGCCACGAGGGCGAGCCCGGCTGCGCCGTGGGCGCCGCCCTCGAGGCCGGCACCCTGGACCGCAGACGCTACGCGAGTTGGCTGAAACTGAGGAGGGAGGTGGCCCACCTCGAGCGCAAGGACGACGCCGCCCTCCAGCGCGCCGAGGCCGAGCGCTGGAAGTCCATCAACAAGTCGATGCGCGGCTACACGAAGGAGAGGCGCTCCCTGCAAGGCAAGGCGAGGTGAGACTGGAAGCAGGTCTCGCGGGGGAGGGGGGAGAAGAGTCTGAAGGAGAATAGGACCTCGCGCAAAGGCGCAAAGGCGCAAAGGCGCAAAGGCGCAAAGGCGCAAAGGCGCAAAGGCGCAAAGGCGCAAAGGGAGAGATCTTGAAAATCGCGAGGGGGAGTGAGAAGCTAGTGCGCTGCGAAACTTCGGGGGCCGAATCGAAGTCGGGTACGGAAGAGGAGTGGAGGGAAACCATGGCTGAGGCCTATTCGGTCATCTGCGGGCGGGACAGGATCGACCTCGCCTATGTCCACGACTACCTGAGCACCAAGACCTACTGGGCCCAGGGTAGAAGCCTGGAAACCGTCAGGCTTTCCATCGACAACTCCCTCTGTTTCGGGGTCTTCTCGCCCGAGGGGAGGCAGGTTGGATTCGCCCGGGTCGTCACCGACCGGGCGACCTTCGCCTGGCTCTGCGATGTCTTCATCGACGAGGCCCACCGGGGGAAGGGGCTCGGCAAGACGCTCGTCGCGACGATCGTCGCCCATCCCGAGCTGCGAGGACTCCGCCGCTTCATACTCGCCACCCGCGATGCCCACGATCTTTATCGCAATTATGGCGGCTTCGAATCCCTCGCCAACCCCGAGCGCTGGATGCAGCAGAACCCCGGGTGAATCGACCTCCGTCGCAACCTGACTGACTCCCTCTGAGTCTCAGTCCTCTTTGTGCGATCTCTGCCCTTACTTCCTTTGTGTCTTCATTCCCCTTAGTGCCTTGGTGCGAAATTCCACTCCTCGCGACTTTCTACACCGACTCCGCGACGTTCTCGAGACTGGTCTTCTCGATCTCCCGAACGATGGAGGCGAGGCGGCCGTTGATGTCGTCGAGGGCCTCGAAGAAGATGGCGTTCTCGCGCGCGAGGCCCATGAGACGGTCGAGGGAGCTCCGGATCTGGCCCGAGCCTCCGGCCAGCTCCTCGATGCCGAGGGAGAGGTCGCTCGTGCCCTGACCGACTTCGCGGAACTGGTCGATGAGGCCCTGGAGGCTGGCGGCCGTCTCCTTGGACACGGAGCCGGTCTTGGCGATCTCCTGCGAGACGGAGGAAAGGTCGCGCGATATGGCGGCCGCGTGCTCGCCGGTCTTGAAGGCGAGCTTGCGGATCTCGTCGGCCACGACGGCGAAGCCCCGCCCGGACTGGCCGGCGTGGGCGGCCTCGATGGCGGCGTTCATGGCGAGGAGGTTGGTGTTCTGGGCCAGGTCGTCGATGGCGGAGTTGAAGCCTGCCACCTTGCCGACGCCGATGACGACGCGGTCGATGCCGGAAAAAGCGGTGGTGACGAGGACGGCGTCGCGGCCGGCGTCCTCGACGAGCCTGCCGAGGATCTCGCGCTGCTTGCCGGCCAGGTTGCCGATGGAACTCAGGGTCGTGAGCATCTGGACGACGGCGGCCGAGGATTCCTCGATGGCGCGGGCCTGCTCGCCCGAGCCGGTGCGGGCCCTGCCGAGGCGCTCGACCATGCCGGTCAGGACGCCGGTGGCCTCGGTGATCTTTTCGTGGAGGCGGGCGGCCACTTCTCCGGCCCGCTTCTGCGCCCTCTCGATGACGGTCACCTGGTAGTGGTGGCAGTTCTCGGGCTTGTTGAGGCCGTTGTGGATGGCGAAGCCCATGAGGCGGCACTCGTTGTAACCGCAGGAGGAGCAGTTGTAGATGTCCTTCTCCCCCTCCTTGAGCATGCGGTGGTAGATGGCCTCGAGCTCGGCGTTCGAGGGCTCGCGGAGGCGGAGGGTCGAGGAGAGATTGCGATAGCCCCGGTCGTAGAGGCCCGGCCTCCAATAAGGGGCGAGGCGCTTGGCCATCATCTTCCGCGCCTTCTCGGGCTTGCCGAGGACCCCGGCCTTCGCCTGGCCCTTCAGGGAGCGATCGGCGACAGCCTCCTCGAGGTCGTCCACGGGGGTCTCGCGCTGGTTGGTGCCGGTGCCGCCGTTGCAGCCCTTCTCGCAGGAAAGGCAGTCTACGAGACGGAGGTGGGAGGGCGTCTTCTTGCGCGAGGCGAGGCCGTCCAGGTAGGGGTAGATCAGCTCGGGCCCCTCGATGCGGCGGATCGCGTCGAGGATCTCGGGCGCTTCGCGGGCGATGGTGGCCTTGAGTCCGCCCGGGGTGGAGAAGAGGACGGCGCGTTCGGCGTCGGGGGAATCGAAGGGTTTTTCGGGGAAGGAGGCGAGTTTCTTGCCCGACTTCCCGAGCCAGGCTTCGATCGACTTGAAGGTGAGGTTGAGGAGGCCGCCGCCGACCTCGGCGAACTCGCGTCGCTTGGCGATGCAGGGCGACACGACGACCATGCGGAGCTTGGCGTATTCCTTCCGGTACTCGCGGACCATCTGGATGGCGTGGAGCATGGGGCTGTGGGCCGGCGCCAGGCTGGGAAGGAGCTCGGGCCGGTACAGTTCGATGTAGGTGACGATGGCCGGGCAGGGTTGGGCGATGATGAGGGGCGGGTTCTTGGCCTTGTAGTATTCGAGGTAGCTCTTGACCGTGAGTTCGGCGCCGAAGCTCACGTCGAAGACGGCCTCGACACCCAGGCTGGCCATGAGACCGTTGAGGCGCTCGATGGAGGGGAAGCTCGCCGCGGCCGAGGGGGCGACGACGGCGACGAAGCGCTCGCC
>Ga0334722_10000388_pt1 | contig 66437 bp, 60 predicted proteins | sample C3_bottom_MG_FD_207210 | JGI IMG/M metagenome (GOLD analysis project Ga0334722, IMG submission 207210) | Sediment microbial communities from Yellowstone Lake, YNP, Wyoming, USA - C3_bottom | ecosystem: Environmental > Aquatic > Freshwater > Lake > Sediment | place: USA: Wyoming | collected... | reverse complement strand
ACTTTTTCGTTGCAAGCTTAGTCTCACAAGAAAAAACTACCCCTTCCTCGACCATCACCGACCCGCTCTTCGGCGCGAAGATGCCGGCCAGCCTCGGCAACTACAGCATCATGGGCAATGCCGTGGACAGGAGCGGCACGGGCCTCCAGAAGGTCGAGGTGTCCACAGACAACGGGAACTCGTGGAACAACGCGACCGACCTCTCGGGAGACAGTTCTTTGGCAATCTGGGGCTACCGCTGGTCCCCGCTTCCGCTCGGTAACCATACGCTTAAGGCCAGGGCGACTGACAACGCAGGCAACGTCGAGACGGGGAGCGCGCCAGTATTGGTCACGGTGACGGTCCCCGACACACCGGGCTCGACTATTACCGACCCGCAAAACGGCGCGATTATACCGTCCGGACTGGGCAACTACAACATTACGGGCAATGCAAAAGACTGGAGCGGTACGGGCCTGCAGCAAGTGGAGATTTCAACCGATAACGGGAGCACATGGAATAACGCCTCCGACACGACGGGCAATGGCTCGCTTTCGAACTGGGTCTACCACTGGGCGCCCGCGCCGCTCGGGAACCATACGCTGAAGTCCAGGGCAACCGACAACTATGGAGACGTTGAGGTTATAAGCACATCCGTACGGGTAGTCGTCGAGGACAAGCCAATCTCGAAGATAACCGACCCGCTCGACGGAGTAGCCATGCCCGCCGCACTCGGAAGCTACAGCATCATAGGCTATGCGGCCGACAGGGGCGGCGGCGGACTGCAGAAGGTCGAGGTTACGACAGACAACGGATTAACTTGGAATAATGCCACCGACCTCTCCGGCAACGGGTCGCTGACGAGCTGGGTCTACCACTGGGCACCGCTGCCTCTTGGGAACCACACACTGAGGTCGAGGGCCACGGATAATCTGGGCAAGGTGGAGACGCCTGATACGGCAGTGCAGGTTATGATAGACGGGAGCCCGCCGACGTCAGCTATATCCAGGCCTTTACCCGGCGCGCTGGTAGGAGGCGGCACGACATACTCGATAACAGGCTCGGCCTCGGACTTCGCGGGTTCAGGTGTCGTTAAAGTCGAGGTATCCACCAATGGCGGGTCGACGTGGGCTGTAGCTTCGGGGACGAACTCCTGGAGCTATACGTGGACTCTCCCCGTCGATGGGCTTTACACGATAAAGTCCAGGGCGACAGACCGGGCAGGGAACATAGAGACATCGCCGCCCGGTGTGTCCGTGGAGGTGGACAAGACACCGCCGACGGGCTCCATCTCGATAAACAGCGACGCGGCCTACACGACATCGGCCACGGTCACGCTTACCCTGAGCGCGAAGGACGTGAGCGCCACGCGTACGTGCGCAGATACATATCCCATCATGTGCGGAGTTACTGATATGGAGTTCAGCTCCAACAACTCCACGTGGGGCGCATGGGAGACAGCGGCGACGACGAAGTCATGGCAGCTCGCAACCGGCGACGGAAACAAGTCCGTCTACGTGAAGTTCAGGGACGCCGCAGGCAATGTGTCGGTGTCATATTCCAAGTCAATCACGCTCGATGCTACGCCGCCGATCGCGGCCATCACCAGCCCGGCAAACGGAGCGACCCTCACGAATACGGCCTGCACCGTATCCGGTACGGCATCCGATGCGACCTCCGGGCTCAAGAAGGTGGAGCTCTCGACCGACGGCGGGACCACATGGAGCCTGCTCGCCGGGACGACATCGTGGACTTACAACTGGACGGTGCCAGCGGCCGGCGCGTTTTCAATCGCCTGCAAGGCGACCGACAATGCGGGCAACGAAAAGACCGTAACTGCAAGCGTAACGGCCAAGTCCACCGTGACGGTAAACCGTACAGGCATTGTCATCAACTACAACAAGGTTCGGCCCGCACCGATAACCAAGGTGAAGCTTACGAGCAAGCCCTGGAGCCTGACTGGAAGCCCGATATCCACGACGTCGTGGCTGAAGGTCCCGGCTACCGCCGACGCCCCTGGCGATATGGTCGTAACGGTGGACCCGGCAGGCCTTGCAATGCAGAGCTACACGGGTACCGTGATGTTCTCGTCGCCATACTCATCCACCGGCCAGGTCAAGGTGCCGTTTAGCATGACGGTCAGCAGCCCGGCAATAAACTCCGAGCTTCAGCACTACAACTGGAATGCTGTTATAAAGAACAGGTCCTGCAACAACTGCCATGATACCAGGAACGTGTTCCTGCCCGCGGGCTTCAACCTGCTGGACTCCGACGCCTATTGCTGGTCGTGCCATAACCTGACCGCGAACGCGCACGAGAGGACGGCACTCCGTAATATGCACCCCGTCTTAGTCAACGTTACGTCAGGCGGGTGCAGGATGCCAACGTACGGCAACATAACCGCGTCCGAGACCAGCAACCAGCTCTTCGCGAACCTCAAGGGTGGGAACAAGATAGTCTGCAACACCTGCCACAACTCGATGAAGAAGAAGGAAGACTACGGCCGGGCCTGGGAGCTTACGACCACCCAGGACGGTTACACCTTTTACCTGAACGGCGGCGGCTGGTCGAACTACGGGACGCTCGTGCCGACCGTATACAGGAGCCTGTTCGGTATCATCAGCGCGCCGGTCTACGACAACATGAAGAAGTCCTACAGGATGGACCCGTCGAGCTACACCTACGACGAGGTCGCGGGCTCAATAACGTTCAAGGCCCAGCAGCAGTCAAACTGGTCCATATTCGTCACGCTCGACTATCCCTACCTGAGGGCGTCGTCCGAGGGCAACCGGCTCTGCACGGACTGCCACACCGAGGCGACCCACAAATCCAACAATTGCCTCACCTGCCACCAGGCGCACAGCACAGACAACCTTGCGGGCATCAGGGGGAGCGTCAGGACGGCAGACCTTACCGTGAAGCCCGTGAAGCTGACGAACTACACGGGGGTTGGCTCTTTCGCGGACGGGGATGCGACCTACGACGGCATCTGCGAGGTCTGCCACACGAAGACGAAGTATTACAGGAGGGACGGGACCGGGTTTGTAAATCACTCCGGCGGCGTGAATTACAGCGGGAAGGACTGCACCGCCTGCCACGGACACGCGGGCGGGTTTGCGAGGTAGGTTTGGTTTATTAGCATGGACGCGTATAAAACAAGAGGGGCCGGTGACGGCCCCTCTTTGATTATTAAAAGGCGAACTGCGACGCCAGGGACTAATCTGATCGGGTTTCGGAAATATGACGTTAACCCAATATTCCCCATTCTTCTTGCTTTTTCCCCCTCAAAATGATAAAAATATAGTAAGCACGCGCTTTTTGCGTGTCGTTGTTTTGGAGGTCTGTAATGGCAGTACTCGAGATAGTCCAATACCCGGACCCGGTGCTCCGGGCGAAGGCGAAGCCGGTCGGGGAGATAACCCCGGAGTTGCAGAAACTTATAGACGACATGGTCGAGACCATGTACGCCGCGCCCGGAGTCGGCCTGGCCGCGCCGCAGGTGGGCGTATCGCTCAGGCTCGCGGTAATAGACGTAAGCTCCCGCGAGGAGAGCCTGCCGTTGATAGTCCTCATCAACCCGGTGTTCACGCTGAAAGAAGGCGAGTTCGTGGAGGAGGAGGGCTGCCTCTCGGTGTCCGACTTCAACGCGGACATAAGCCGGTACGAGAAGGTCTGCGTCAGGGCCACGGACAGGGACGGCAAGGCATACGAGCTTGAGGCCGAGGGGCTGCTCGCGAAGGCGCTCCAGCACGAGATAGACCACTTGGACGGGCTATTGATACTCGACCACGTCAGCCCGCTCAAGCGGGAGCTGTATAAGCGAAAAATAAGGAAGGCATTAAAGGCCGAAGGGGCGGGGGGCGCTTGAGGACGGTGTTCATGGGGACGCCGGACTTCGCGGTGCCTGTGCTGTCCGCGCTTGTCGATGCCGGCCACGAGGTGGCCCTGGTCGTCACACAGCCGGACAAGCCCAAGGGACGCGGCAGGAAGCTCGCGCCGCCTCCCGTAAAGGTGAAGGCCGAGGAATATGGAATCCCGGTCTATCAGCCGGAGAGGATAAAGAGGCCGGAGGCGGTCGAGGCTTTATCCGCCGCCCGTCCCGACGTGATAGTCGTCGCGGCCTACGGCCAGATACTCCCGAAATCCGTCCTCGACATCCCGTCTATGGGCTGCATCAACGTACACGCGTCGCTCCTTCCGAAGTACCGGGGCGCGGCCCCGATAAACTGGGCGATAATGAACGGCGAGACGGTCACCGGCGTCACCATCATGCGGATGGACGTCGGGATGGACACCGGCGACATGCTGATGAAAAAAGAGGAGACTGTCCGCCCGGACGACACTGCGGGGAGCCTCACCGAAAGGCTGTCCGTGCTGGGTGCGGGCCTTCTGATACAGGCGTTAGGCGAGATAGGCGCGGGAAGAATTGGTCCCGAGAAGCAAAACGAATCGGAAGCTACCTACGCTCCGATGCTCAAAAAAGAGACGGGGCTTGTTGACTGGACGAAACCGGCGGACGCGATTGAGCGGCAGGTCCGGGGTCTTTCCCCCTGGCCCGGCGCGTATACCGCAAGGCTTGGTGAGACCGTCAAGCTCTGGGGCGCGAAGGTATACGGCGAGCGGATATTCGAGGGTGAACCGGGCTCCGTCGTTGACGTCAACGGCAACGGCATAAAGGTGATGACCGGGGACGGCGTGCTCGTCATAACCGAGCTCCAGGCCGGAAGCGGCCGGAGGATGACCGTAAAAGACTACCTGGCCGGGCACAAGGTGGCCAGAGGCGAAAGGTTCGGATAAACAAGGATGCAGGAACCGAAGAAACGCACATTCATAGGGCTCCTCATAACCACGCTCCTGCTCCTCTTCGGGGCGGGCTATGTTATATGGTGGATACCGCAGGTGGGCCTCAGGAACATCCACCCACTGCTCCCGGCTGTGTTCATGGCGGTCGTGGTCGGCGTGCTCGGCTTCATCGCGTTCGGGGTGTTCCTTCTCATACTCACGCTCATTCGAGGCAAGGAGATATTCCTGGCCCAGAGGCTCAGGTGGGTCGTCATCAAGGTGCTCTTTCCGCTGATGATAATAGTCGGCAGGCTCTTCGGCATGTCGAGGGACAAGATACAGCAGTCGTTCATAGCCGTCAACAACCAGCTCGTCCGCTCGAACCTCGGGAGCGTACGGCCCGACCGGCTGCTGATACTCCTGCCGCACTGCATACAGCTGAGCGACTGCAACGTGAAGATTACCGGCGACGTACACCGCTGCAAGGGATGCGGCAAGTGCGAGATAAAGGACCTGGTCGAGGTGGCCGACAAGAACCATGTTGACCTGTCCGTCGCGACAGGCGGCACGCTCGCCCGCAGGATAATAACCGAGAAGCGTCCTAAGGCCATCATCGCCGTCGCATGCGAACGAGACCTGACGAGCGGCATCGTGGACAGCTACCCACTGCCTGTCATAGGCATCCTGAACGACCGCCCGTACGGCCCGTGCGTCAACACCAAGGTCGACATGAGGGACGTGAGGGAGGCGCTCGAGTTCTTCGTAGGCGAAAAGCACGAGGAAACAGCCGCCGAGCCAGCCGCCACCAATGCCTGCTAAGAAGACCGCGCGCGACTTAGCCGTCCGGGCGCTCGACCTCTGGCAGGACGGGAAGGGCAGGCCGGAGGACCTCGTGAAAGACGCGCTCGACCGTTCCGGCCTCGACACGAGGGACCGGGCGCTCGCCATGGAGCTTTTCTACGGCGTCATCAGAAACCTCTCAAACCTTGACTTCATACTATCACGTTTCATAAAAGAGCCTCCGAAGGGCGTGTCGGACGAGGTGAGGGACATCCTCCGGGTCGCGGCCTACCAGGTAACCTACTTGGACAGGATACCCGCGCATGCCGCGGTCTACGAGGCCGTCGAGCAGGCGAAGAAGAAGGGCAAAGGCACCGACAGGTTCGTCAACGGGGTGCTCAGGGCAGTGCTCCGGGGATACAAGGAAATAGCCTACCCGGACAGGGGGTCTGCGCCGTCCGAATTTCTTTCGGTAAAATATTCCTATCCCGGATGGGTTGCAAAGAGGTGGCTTGCGCGTCTTGGATTCGACGAGGCCGAGGCGCTCATGCGCGCGGGCAACGCAGTCCCGCCGCTTACGCTCCGGGTGAACGCGCTGAAAGCGGACAGGCCCGGCCTGATAGCAATGCTCGAAGGATCGGGCGTCGGCTGCAGGCCGACAAAATACGCCGCCGACGGCATTGTAATCGAAGGCTACACGCAGGTCAGGGAACTGCCCGGATATGCAAACGGGCTGTTCGCCGTGCAGGACGAGGCGGCGCAGCTCGTGTCCATCCTGATTGCACCGAATCCGGGCGAAAGGCTGCTCGACTTATGCGCCGCGCCTGGCGGTAAGACATGCCATATGGCAGCGCTTGCGGGGGACAAGGCCGAGATTACCGCCTCGGACATAAGCCTTGACAAAATCAGGCTTATGAAAGAGAATATCAGACGCCTCGGTGTGCGCTCGGCGCATGTCGTGCAGGCGGACGCGGGCGCCCCGACGCCGTTTAAAGGCGGGTTCGATGCCGTGCTTCTTGACGCTCCGTGCAGCGCGCTGGGCGTGGTCAGGCGGCGTCCCGAAGTGAAATACACACGCCGTGAGAATGATATCGCGCGCCTTGCCAGGCTTCAGGCCGGGATGCTCGCGAATGCGGCCGGGCTCGTAAGGCCGGGCGGCAGGCTCGTGTATGCCGTCTGCACCACAGAGCCGGAGGAAGGCGAGCGCTTAATCGAGGGCTTCCTCCGGGCCAACACGGGTTATTCTTTGGACGACCCTTATAAGTATATGCCGGAGTCCGCGCGTGAGCTTGTGACGGACAAGGGTTATATGAGGACGTATCCGCACCGGCACGGGACCGACGGTTTCTTCGCGGCGCGATTTGTAAAACGCTAACGATTGTCATTGCGAGGAGTCCCGCGCCGCGCGGGGCGACGCGGCAATCCCAGTTCTAAGAGCGGAGATTGCCACGCTTCGCTCGCAATGACAAACAATTAAGTAATCCGGGTAAGCAGGCTGTAAAGGTTTTCATGTCTAACACAAAAAAATTCTTACAGGTATCCGTCCTCTTCATCGCCTTCCTCGCGCTGGTATTCGTATCGGCGCTCGTGACGATGAAGGCCGCGACATGGGGCAAGAACGTAATCGTCCCGGACGTGTCCGGCAAGGAGCTTGCGGCGGCGATCAACACGCTCAAGCACGACGGGCTAGAGATAAAGGTCGCGCGCGAGGAATACCACCCGTCGGCCCCGGAGGGCTCGGTCATATCTCAGCTGCCCCTGCCGGGTACTACCGTGAAGAAGGGGAGGAATGTCTCGGTAGTGGTGAGCCTCGGCTCGCAGGAGGTGACCGTGCCGGACTTCCAGGGTCAGTCGTTCCGAATGGTGCTCATCATGCTGAAGCAGGTGGGGATGACGCTCGGCGAGGTGGGCCGCGTGGCCTCGGACGCCGCGAGGGACACGGTAATCGCGCAGGACCCGCTTGCCCAGACGGTGGAGCAGAAGGGCGGCAAGGTCAACCTGCTGGTCAGCGACGGGGCGCAGGGCGGGACGTTCATCACGCCTGAGCTTGTCGGGAAGACCGTGAAGGAGGCAGAGGATATCATGAAGCCGATGTCGGTGGGGGTATCGGCTACCGGCAAGGGCGAGGCAATTGCGTCGCAGGACCCGCGCGCGGGCTACCCGGTCAGCTCTGGCAGGAGCGTGACCGTCGTGCTCGGTGCGAGGCCAGCTTTGCCCAAGGCCGCTCCGAAACCGGGCGAACCGGCTGGGCCGGTCCCGATAAAGCCGCCCGCAAAGCCGTCCGAGAAGCCAGCGGGCCAGACGCTGCCTCCGGCTCCCCATGCAGGGCCGAAGCCCGCCGGGACGGGGCAGGGCGGGGCAATCAAGCCGCCGATGTGAGGGGATCTAAAATCCCCCTCTTTCCCCCTTTGTCAAAGGGGGACGCCGGAGGCGGGGGGAATTGGGAACGAGCCCTCACCCCGGCGTGCTCAGGCGCACCGCATTTATTCATCTCAGGCGGTCTTCGCCCGCCGCAATGTGGCCTCTCCCGCAGGTGGAGAGGGGAGAAAATCAAGGGCCTTGTACTTATACCGCAAGGCGAGGGGAGTTGTAGCTGCCCGATTCATCGGGCGATTTTGTAGGGGCGCGACTTGTCGCGTCCGCCTATGGTAACGGGCGCAATAAATTGCGCCCCTACTACAATAAGGAAAAGAGGAAAGCACCATGATAAAACTCGCGCCATCAATACTGTCCGCGGACTTCGGCAGGCTCGCCGATGAGGTCAAGGCCGTCGAGGCGGCCGGGGCCGACATCATACACATCGACGTGATGGACGGGCATTTCGTGCCGAACATCACCATAGGCCCGCTCATCGCGAAGGCGGTCAAGAAGGCGACGAACCTGCCGCTCGACGTCCACCTGATGATTACGGACCCGGATAAGTACGCGGCCGAGTTTGCGGACGCTGGCGCGGACTACATAACCGTGCATGCCGAAGTGCTGCCGCACCTGAACCGGAGCCTCGCGGCGATAAAGGAGTTGGGCGTAAAGCCCGGGGCCGCGCTGAATCCGTCCACGCCGCTCTCCGTGCTCGACTGGGTCTGGGAGTACATGGACATGGTGCTCATCATGACCGTCAACCCCGGTTTCGGCGGGCAGAGCTTCATAGATAACTGCCTGAGCAAGATCTCGGCCGCGCGCGCGGAGATTGACAGGCGGGGACTCGGGACGCTCATAGAGGTAGACGGCGGCGTGAAGGTGGACAACGCACGCGAGGTCGCCGCGTCGGGCGCGGACATACTCGTCGCGGGCTCCGCGGTCTTCGGGACGAAGGACTACAAAAAGACGGTCGGTGAGTTCAGAGAGGTTTTGAAGGGGGTGAGGGGGTAGCGCTGTCTTGCCTTAAGCTATTGATTCATCAAGCCTTCCCCTCCAGCCTCCCCACCCGCAGGTCCAGCCGGGATATGTCGGCGGTGTTGCTAAGCGTCATCTTCTCCAGCCGGACGTGCTCACGAATGTTCTCTTCCGTGTCCCTGTCCATCCTCTCGTGAGTGGCCACCCTTCCCTCGACCAGAAGGTCGATTTTATGCTTCACGTCCTCTATTAGGACGCCGGTATGCCGCATCACCTTTTCTTCTGACTTGGCGATTAAAGCCTGCACATCGTCCTTCGTGGCTGTTTTGTCCAGCCTGTCATGGATGCCCTCGAACTGCTTGCCGAGGAAATCAATCAATTCCTTATAATCGTTGTCCGCCATGGGCATTCTCCTGGGCTTTTGAGACCGACCACCCAACTATACATCGGGCAGTGCGAGGTGTCAACGACAATGTTAGCCGCACATTTCTCTTGACATCCCCCCGCATGTCTAATAAAATCACTCCTTTCCCGAAAAGGGCCATGGGACAGGTACGCTCTGTTTTGCCCACGGCGCGCTTTGATGGTATAATTACTAAAGGCTTAAGGTTTTTAATATGTTTGACAGCCTTGCGGAAAAGCTCGAAAAGGTATTTAAGAAGCTGAAGGGGCGCGGCGTCCTGAACGAGAAGGACGTTGACGAGGCATTAAAAGAGGTGCGCATGGCGCTCCTCGAGGCCGACGTCAACTTCAAGGTCGTCAAGGACTTCGTCGATTCCATAAGGGGCAGGGCCGTCGGCACGGGCGTGCTCGAAAGCCTTACGCCTGGCCAGCAGGTCGTAAAGATAGTCTACGACGAGATGGTCAAGCTGATGGGCGAGACGGTCACCAGAATACAACTGGTGCCGAACAGGCCTACCGTCATAATGATGGTCGGGCTACAGGGCTCCGGCAAGACCACGACCTCGGGCAAGCTCGCCCGGATGTTCAAGAAGGGCGGGCGGAAGGTCCTGATGGCGGCGGCGGACACGCAGAGGCCGGCCGCCATAGACCAGCTCGTGACGCTCGGCAAGCAGCTCGGGATAGACGTCGAGTCAACCGTGCCCGGCGACGACCCGGTCAAGGTCTGCCAACTGGGTCTTGAAAGGGCGACGAGGGGCGCGTTCGGGGTGGTGATACTCGACACCGCGGGCCGCCTGCACGTTGACGACGCCCTGATGGAGCAGTTGGTAAAGGTCAAGGCCGCGGTAAAGCCGGACGAGATACTCTTCGTCGCGGACTCGATGACCGGCCAGGACGCGGTCAAGGTGGCCAAGAGCTTCGACGAGAAGCTCGACATCACCGGCGTCATACTTACGAAGATGGACGGCGACGCGAGAGGCGGCGCGGCCCTTTCGATACGCGCGGTTACCGGAAAGCCGATAAAGTTCGTCGGCATGGGCGAGAAGCTGGACGCGCTCGAGCCGTTCTACCCGGACAGGGTCGCCTCCCGGATACTCGGTATGGGGGACGTTTTATCCCTCATCGAGAAGGCCGAGCAGAGCGTCAGCGTGGACGAGGCCAAGGCGCTCGAGGCCAAGGTCCGGCAGGGCGAGTTCACGCTGGAGGACTTCAGGACCCAGATACTACAGGTCAAGAAGCTCGGGCCGCTCGACCAGCTCTTAGGCATGCTGCCCGGGATGGGCAAGCTGAAAGGCGCGATGTCCCAGGTGGACGAGCGTGAGGTCGACCGGATAGTCGCCATCATCAGCTCGATGACCATGAAGGAGCGTGGCAACGCGGGTATAATAAACGGGAACCGCAGGAAGAGGATTGCGAGGGGCAGCGGTACCCAGGTGCAGGAGGTGAACCGGCTTTTGAAGCAGTTCGCCGAGACACGGAAGATGATGAGGATGCTGACCAAGACGGGCGGAAAGCTCCGCCTTGGCGGAAAGATGCTTCCATTTTAATATAGACGGATACTACACGGTGAAGGAGGTGAACTAATGGCAGTAAAGATAAGGTTGGCGCGCATAGGCACGCACAAGAGGCCCTACTACAGGGTCGTGGCGGCGGACTCGCAGATGCCCCGCGACGGCAGGTTCCTGGAACTTCTGGGCACGTACGACCCGCTGAAGACCCCGGCCGAGATAAAGCTGGACGGGGAGAAGGTCGCGGCCTGGCTGAAGAAGGGCGCATTACCCACGGAGACGGCTAAGCAGCTGATCAAGAAGTCCGGGGTCCTGAGCACGGCGAAAGAGGAAACAGCGCAGGCTTCCTGAGCCGCTCAATTTCCAGCGGGCATTGCTTGACATCGGAGGTGGACCATGAAGGCTCTTATCGAAATCATCGCCAAGGCGTTGGTCGACAACCCGGAATCGGTTTCTGTGTCTGAAGTCGAGGGAGAGAAGACAACCGTTATAGAGCTCAGGGTCGCCCAGACGGACCTGGGGAAGGTGATAGGCAAGGAGGGCAAGACTGCCCGCGCCATGCGCACCATCCTCAACGCCGCCGGGACAAAGATTGGCAAACGGTGCGTGCTGGAGATACTCGAATAAAAAAGGTCACTGTCGGCATAGTAATAAAGCCGGTCGGCCTCAAGGGCGAGCTGAAGGTCATGCCCCTCACGGACAACCCCGAAAGGTTCGTCCCGGGCGGGACGGTCTGGATGTCGGTGCCCGGAGGCGTTGAGGCCGCGTATACCATCGGCTCCGTCAGGGGGCAGAAGGACAAGCTCGTAATCTCGCTGTCCGGGATAACGTCGGCCGAGGAGGCCGGGAAGTTCCGCGACCGCGAGATGTTCGTGCCGGATAGCGAAGTCCCTCCGCTCCCCGAAGGCGAATATTATCAGTACCAGATAATAGGCCTCGACGTGTACTACTACGACGGCAGGCTCCTCGGCAAGGTGAAGGATATCTTTCCCGCCGGGGAGAGGGACGTCTATGTCGTCGCCGGAGCGGGCACGGAATACATGGTCCCCGCAACGCCCGAGACCGTCAGGGAAGTAGACCTGAAGGCAGGCAGGATAACCCTCTACAGGATGGAGGGCTACATCGAGTAAATGAAGTGCGACGTGCTCACGCTGTTCCCTGACATCGTCAGGGCCGCCGTCTCGGACAGCATACTGAAACGTGCGGCGGAAAAGGGCCTTCTGGAGGTCAACGTCACCGACCTCCGGGACTTTACGCACGACAGGCACAAGACCGCGGACGACTCCCCGTTCGGCGGCGGGCACGGGATGGTGCTTAAGCCCGGCCCGGTGTTCGAGGCGGTCGAAAACCTGAAGGCGTCGGGCGAGCCGCTCCTTGTGATACTCATGTCGCCCCAGGGCGCGGTATTCGGCCACAAGAAGGCGCTTGAACTCTCGAAAGAGACGCGCCGGGTCGTATTCATCTGCGGCCGGTACGAGGGCGTTGACGAACGGGTACGCGAGGCCTTGGTGGACGAGGAGCTCTCAATCGGCGACTACGTCCTGTCAGGCGGAGAACTCGCGGCGGCGGTCGTGATAGAGGCCTCCGCAAGGCTTATACCCGGGGTGCTCGGCGCGGACGAGTCCGCCGAGAAGGACTCCTTCTACGACGGACTGCTCGACTACCCGCACTACACGCGCCCCGCGGAATACCGTGATATGACGGTTCCGGACGTGCTAATCTCCGGGGACCACGAGAAGATAAGGCTTTGGAGACGGAAGGCGGCGCTTGCGGCCACCTTGAAAAAGCGGCCTGACCTGCTCGAAAAGCTGGAACTGAGCGTCGAGGACAAGCGGCTACTGGGCGAGATAGAGTCTGAAATGTGGGAAGGGTGAACGTAAAGAAAGCCATGAGTTTAAATGTCGGCTTTTCTTTGTGTTACTTTTTTTTCACCCGAAAAGAAAGTAACGGTGTCGCTTGATTATCAGCAATAATATTTATATAGCGCTTCTGCACCACCCGGTCTACAACAAGTCGCACGTGGTGGTGACGACGGCCATAACGAACCTAGACCTGCACGACATAGCGAGGACCTCAAGGACATACGCGCTCGGCGGCTACTTCGTGGTCAACCCGATGCCCGCACAGAGGGAACTGGCGGGCAGGATAACCTCGCACTGGGTTACCGGGTTCGGCTCCGAGTACAACCCGAACCGGGGCGAGGCGCTCGGGTTGCTTAAGGTGGTCGGACACATAGACGAGGCAAGGGCCGAAATCGAGGCCAGGCACGGCGTCCCGCCTAAGGTAATAGCGACTTCGGCCAGGGACATGGACGGGGCGGTAAGCTACCCGGGGATGCGGGAAGTGCTTGAGGGTACGGACGGGCCGTTCATCCTGGCCTTCGGGACCGGATGGGGCCTGACCGAAGAATTTACCGAAGGATGCGATTATTTATTGAAACCGGTTACAGGACCTGGTGAGTACAACCACCTGCCGGTAAGGGCGGCGGTTGCGATTATACTTGACAGACTACTTGGAGATAGGGCATAATTGCCCCTCTTTTAATTCTCGTTTTAGTTCAGGAAGGAGTTTCAGATGAGCATCATTGATTCCATAGAGAAAGACCAGATGAAAGACGTGCCGGCCTTCGCCATAGGCGACACCCTCAAGGTTCACATGAGGGTAAAGGAAGGCGAGAAGGAGCGCATACAGGTCTTCGAAGGCGTCTGCATTGCCAGGAAGGGCGGCGGGGTTACCGAGTCTTTCACCGTGAGGAAGGTATCCTACGGCGAGGGCGTCGAGCGTACGATACCGCTCCATTCCCCGCTTATCGCCAAGATACTGGTCGCGAAGCGCGGCGCCGTCAGGCGCGCGAAGCTCTTCTACCTGCGCCAGCTCTCCGGCAAGGCCACCAGGATAAAGGAAAAGGAATACGAGGGGCCGTCGAAGGCGAAGAAGGCCTCGAAGTAACCGGCCATGTCCAGGGGCAGGCAGGGCAGTTTGGACTTTAATAACGGGGAAGGCGAATCGCCTTCCCTTTATTATTTCGAAGGGTCGCTCGCGGGGCAGGGGTACTGCCTTGTCGCGGGCCTGGACGAGGCGGGACGCGGGCCGCTCGCCGGGCCGGTGGTCGCGGGCTGCGTGGTACTCGACCCAGGCGTTACGATTGACGGCCTCAACGACTCGAAGAAGCTGACCGAGGCACAGCGGGACAGGCTCTGCAAGAGGATATGCGAGTCTGCGTCGGACTTCGGCGTCGGCATAGTCGAGGCCGGGGAGATAGACAAAATCAACATACTCGAAGCAACGAAGAAGGCGATGCTGCTCGCCATCGAGGATATGAAAAGGCCGCCGGATTACCTGCTGATTGACGCATTGACGCTCGCAATAAACATACCGCAGAAGCCTCTTATCAAAGGCGACTCAAGGAGCGCGTCCATTGCCGCCGCGTCCATACTCGCGAAGGTGACCCGCGACCGGATAATGGTGCGCGCACACGAGCTCTGGCCGGTGTACGGCTTCTCCGGGCACAAGGGCTACGGCTGCAAGAGCCACATGGATGCGATAAAAGAGCACGGGCCGTGCCCGATACACAGGATGAGCTTCAGGGGAGTGAAACCGTAAACCAGCCCCAGATTGTCATTCTGATGCGCGGTTTGCAGGCCGAATAACCTGCATTATATAAGTTGTAGGGGCGCAATTAATTGCGCCCGTTACAAGAGCCGGACGCGACAAGTCGCGCCCCTACACTATCTTGAGATTCTTCGCTTCGCTCAGAATGACAGGCGAAAGAAATGGTATTGCCATGACAGACTACGACAAGTCGCGCTGGGCGGACAAGGAGTTCGCGGCAGGCTACGCGGACAACGCCGACAACATCATCCACGAGCGGAGGCGTCTCAACTCCGTCCTGAAGTCGTTTTACGGACACTTCCTTCACGGAAGTAAACAGGTGAAGGTGCTCGACCTGGGCTGCGGCGACGGCACGCTGACGGCTGAGCTTACCGACGGATACCCGAACATAAAACCGACGCTTGTGGACGGCTCGCCTGACATGCTCGGGAAGGCGAAAGAGAGGCTCGCCCTGTTCAAAGGCGCTGAGTTTGTGAACGCGAGCTTCCAGGATATGCTCGCCGGCGGCGTAGCGCTCGGCAGGTTCGATTTCATATTCTCGTCTCTTGCGATTCACCATCTGGACAGCTCCGAGAAGGCCGCGCTCTTCGGTTATATAAGAGAGCATCTGGAAGACGGCGGATACTTCCTGAACATAGACGTGGTACTGCCGCCGGACGGTCTTGAGGGGTGGTACCTCGGCACCTGGCGCGACTGGATGGACGAGAGGCGGAGGCTGCTCGGGCTCGACAACATCGGCGAGGATATGGTGAAGCGGTACAAAGATAACGAGGACAACAAGCCTGACACGCTTGGTACCCAGCTTGCGGCCCTCAAAGAGGCTGGTTATAGAGACGTTGACTGCTATTACAAATACGGTATATTCGCAGTATACGGAGGCAGTAGGTAACCCGATACCCCGAAGGAGGATTGACATGCGCCAGACGCTCACAAACCTGAGGATGCTCACTACCGGGATGTCAGAGATGAACAACGAAAACCTGAAGGCCGTACTGGACGAGATATTCCGCGCGCTTAAGGAACTCGATGAGCGGCTTGAGGCATCGGAGAAGAAGATACGGTCGGGATACTAACCCGCGGGTTTGTCAAAACCACCTTTCTTTGCTAACATTACAAAATAGACAATAAATCCGTTCAGGGCCGCACTATGTCATTCTGAGGCCCGGTTCGTGGGCCGAAGAATCTCGGGTTTAAGTGCTTGAGATTCTTCGCTGCGCTCAGAATGACAGACTATTGCTGAGAAAATGCGCTCAGTTATAGAGTGATAAATAATTGGCGGTGTTTAAGAAGTCGAGGAGTAACAGGACAATGGAGTACTTCGAAGTAGTTAACGAGCGGGGCGAGGTAATAGGCACGGCCCCGAGGAGCGAGTGCCACGGGAACCCCGCGCTTGTGCACCGTGCGGCTCACGTGCTGGTATTCGACAACGAGGGCAGGCTGCTCTTGCAGCTCCGGTCGAAGGACAAGGACATCCAGCCCGGCAAGTGGGACACATCGGTCGGAGGCCACCTGGCCGTGGGCGAGAGTTACGAGGAGGCCGCCCTGCGCGAGACGTCAGAAGAACTCGGGATAACGGGAGTGAAGCTTAACTACCTGTACGACTACCCCCTCCGAAATAACGTCGAATCCGAGAACATCCGGAGCTTTTATATAAACTACGACGGCCCGGTGAAATTTCAGGAAGAAGAGATAGACGAGGTGAGGCACTGGGGCATGGGCGAGGTTAAGCGTGCGCTCGGCACGGGCATCTTCACGCCGAACTTCGAGCAGGAATTCAAACTGTACATGGAATGGAGCAGGAAATGAGCGAGGCGTATTTAGGCACATTGCAGCGCGTCGACCCGCTATACGACTACCTTGCGCGGGACGTCATGCCGAGGGTGGACATGGAAGTGAAGGACCCGGTGTTCCATGTATGCCGTATTGCGGCCTCGAACATGGTCTACAAGTACCGCGAGGAGCGGTCGAACCTTTCCGTCATAGGCAAGTTCTACCGGTCGCAGGAGCCGTACAAGGCCCGGAGGCTCATATCCGAGTTCGACAACCTCAGGAAGGCGCGCGCACTTGGGCTCGCCACGCTCCCTAACTATATCGTCAAGCCGCTCGGCCAGGAAAAGAGCATGGGGCTGGGGCTGCTCGAGGAATACGTGCCCGGCAAGGACCTCGACCACTACATCAGGAAGGCGGTCTACGACGGGCGGCACGGCAGGCTGAAAGAGCGCCTCGGCGACCTTGCAGGCTTCCTTGCCATGATGCACAAGAAGGCCGGCCTCGGCAAAGGTCTTGACCTGAAGCCTTCCGGGGAGTATTTTGAGAAGGTGCTGAACACCCTTAGGAAGAAGCGTCTTCTGGACGACGACGGCGTGAAGCATTTCAGGAGGCTGAAGGAGCGCTGGTGCGGGCGGGATTTCATGCACCAGGACCAGGCGGTGGTTATTCACGGCGACGCGACTCCTACGAACTTTATTTTCCCGGAGGAAAAGGGCATCGTGGCGATAGACCTCGAGAGGATGAAGCCCGGAGACAGGGTCTACGACGTGGGGATGGTCTGCGGTGAGCTGAAGCACGCCTTCATGTGGAGGATGGGCGACCGTTTCGCGTCCGAGCCCCATATAAGCCATTTCCTGAAGGAATATTCCAGGCACTACGGAGACGACAGGTTCTACTGGTCGGTCGTGCGGAGGAACCCGTTCTACATGGCCGTGACCGAACTGCGAATAGCGAGGAACTCCTGGCTCGACCGCGAGCACAGGATGCGCCTCATCCGCGAGGCGGAGCGGTGCCTGACCTGGGGGCTGGACCTGAAATGACCATCAAGGCCCTCGTCTTCGACCTCTACGGCACGCTCGTCAACATCAGGACGGACGAGCAGGACCCGGAGATATACCGGCAGCTCTCGAAGTTCCTGTCATACAACCACGTCTACATCGAAGCACCCCAGCTCCAGCGCTTCTACATGGACAAGATCAAGGCACACATCCAGAAGAGCCGCGACCTGTACCCTGACGTGGACGTGCTCAAGGTCTTCACCGAGATAATCCGCGAGTACGGCGTCGGAAAGATGGGGGTGCGCCTCCCGCTCTATACGGCCAGGCTTTTCAGGGCAATGTCGCGCAAGACCTTCGAGCCCTTCCCGGGCGTGTACGGATTGTTGGAGCGGCTGCGGGACCGGTACCCGCTCGCGCTTCTGTCCGACGCACAGCGCTGCTACACCGGGCCTGAGATAGAGATGCTCAAGCTCGGCTGGTTTTTCGACCACATATTCCTGTCGTCTGACTATGGGTTCCGGAAGCCTGACCCGAAGTACTTCGGGATGGCGCTGGACGCGCTCGGGGTGAAGCCTGAAGATGCGGTCTACATAGGTGACAACGCTTACCGCGACCTGCTCGGCGCGAGGAAGACCGGGATGAAGATGGTGCTTGTCAGGAGCGACGAAAAGGAGTACGAGGGGTTCGTCCCGGACGCATACATAGAGAACATCTCGGAGCTTGAAAAGGCCCTTGAAACACTTGAATGAGCCCATGTCCCCGTTTGTGATATAATTAAATCAGAGAAGTAAGGAGGTGCTGGACATGAGGAACATGGACAGGGACGAGCTTCGCACGAAGATGCAGGTATCGCCCGGTAGTACGCTGTTGCTGGATGTCAGGGACAGGGAAGACTACGAGAAGGAGCACATATACGGCGCCGTCTCCGTACCCGTCGCGGAGCTTTCGAAGTTGGTCAAGAAGCATTTCAGCCGGGACCAGGAGATAGTCGTCTATTGCACGAGCTTCGAATGCCCGGCCTCGACCAGGGCCGCCCACATACTCGAAAAGATGGGCTACAAGTACGTTTCGGACTACAAGGGCGGTCTGCTCGACTGGAAGGTCGCCGGTTTCCTGACAGAAGGCAGGGAAGCAGCCAAAATGGCCGCATAATTTAAATACGGGCGCAGCCCCCCATTTTGCGCCTGCTCCGCCGCCGCTCCGCCCTAACCCACAAATTCACAGTTATTCCGCCATTAGGCCGTTGGCCCCCGTTATTAAAAATTGTTGGACAAATCGCCCCGAGAGTGATAGATTTAGCATCCGTAAACATCCTAAAACGGAGGCATAAGATGACTATTCTCGATGCGCTGAAAAAACTGGCCTTGCCGGCCCTTGCGGTACTCGCCCTGACCTCGGCCGTTTATGCCGCGGACGAGGCAAAGGAAGGCCATCAGCCCGCTCCTGTCAGGCTTGCTTTCAGGAACCTGAACGAAGGCCAGCCCGTCCGCGGGTTCACGATGAAGGACACTGCCGGCAACGACGTGGCCCTGTCGAACTACTCCGGCAAGGTTGTCGTCGCGGTGTTTTTCAGGCCCGACCAGGACGCCTCCCAGAAGGCCCTTGCGGACCTCCAGAAGGTCTACGACAAGTATGCCTCGAAGGGCGTGGTCTTCCTTGCCATAACGCCCGAGCTCGAGCAGGAGAACAAGATCAGGGAGCTTGTGGACAAGGAGAAGATAAAGTACCCGATACTCTTAGACGCAGGCCGCAAGGTATACGGCGACTGGGGCGTGTTCCTCTACCCGACGACCGGCATACTGGACAGGGAGACTAAGCTCTTCAAGCATGTCCCCAGCCACAACCGCGCGTATGCCGACACGGTGGAGGCGTACGTCCGTCTCTGCCTGGGTGAGATAAACCAGGAGCAGTTGAACGCGATACTGAACCCGAAAGAGCTCGCCGAGCTTACGCCCGAGCAGAAGAAGGCGCAGAGGCATATGAACCTCGCGGGCCGGATGGTGGAGAGGAAGCTTTACGACAAGGCGGCCGAGGAGTACGCCCAGGCGATAGAGTCCGACCCGGCCCTTGTCGAGGCCCATGTCAAGTACGGCTTTGTCCTGCTCAAGGCGGGCAACCCCGCCAAGGCCAAGGAGAACTTCACGAAGGCCCTTGAGCTCGACCCGAAGGCCCAGGACGCCGAGGCCGGGCTTGGTTCTTCCGAGGTGGCCCTGGGAAACGTCGACAAGGGGATAGAGGTGCTTGAAGGCGCGCTGAAGCTGAACACCAAGCCCGCACGGACCCACTACGAGCTTGGAGTCGCTTACGAGAAGAAAGGCGCGCTGGACAAGGCCGCCGAGAACTACAGGAAGGCCGTCGAAGCCCTTGCCTCCGACTGGTAGCACCGGGTTTATCAGTTAAATTAGTCAAGGCCGCGGGCGTGGTCTGCCCGCCCGCGGCCGCTCGGATTTCATGGTCTACAAGGGTCCGAAAGCCGGGTTTATGGTTTTAAAAAAAAGCACGACCCAAACCTCCGCTTCGTCTGGGCTTGCCGGTTATGTCGGCCCGGGCGTATTTTTTATCAGCTTCGCGGTGTATCTGAATACCCTCGCCCCGACAGTCACGTTCTGGGACAGCGGCGAGCTGATATTCGGGGCCGCGACGCTCGGTAACCCGCACCCGCCGTCTTATCCGTTGTTCTGCCAACTCGGTAAACTGTTCTACTTCATCCCGCTCGGCAACGCGGCTTTCAGGGTGAACCTCATGTCGGCCTTCTTCGCCGCCGCGACGGCATACCTGCTCTTCAGGCTTCTGACCGAGATGGGTTCGGGCAGGCCGGGCGTGGAATGGGCCGCGGCCGGCATGGCGTTGTCGTTTGCGTTCATCCGCAACCTCTGGAGCGTGTCCGTCGTAAGCGAGGTATATTCCCTAAACGCATTCCTCCTCGTCGCGACCGTCTACCTACTGCTTCTGTACGACAGGGGAGGGCGGCACGCGTATCTTCATGCCTCCGCGTTCGTGCTCGCGCTCGCGCTTGTCAACCACCAGAGCACCCTGATGTTCATGCCCGCCTACGCGGCGTATTACCTGTCGTCCGGCGGGAACTACAAAAGGCCGGCGGTGGTCTTGCAGTCCCTGTCCCTGTTCGTCCTTGCATACTCGGTAATGCTGTACCTGCCCGTGAGGGCGGCGGCGTTTCCAGTGCTGAACATCGGAGACGCGAGGTATGTTACCAACTTCCTATGGCTGATTAAATGGCCGGAGGACATACCGATGATAAAAGAGCGTATCGGCACCTTCGCCTCAAAAATCCATGGCGAGTGGCTCTTTTATTTTATCCTGGCCTCAGCGGCATGCGGCTATGCGGTCTATCTCCTGCGGAGGAAGCGCTACCTTCTGATGCTGTCGGTCTCGGCCCTTTTGTACTTTATCGGCACGAGCATGGTCACCGCCCCCGACACGGGCATAAGGAAATGGGGACTGCACAGCAAGTTCTTCGTCCCCGTGTACCTCTTCATCGGGCTGACGGTTGCATATGCCGCCCTCGACGCATGGGGCAGGGCTACTCACAGCAAAAGGCCCGGCCCGGCCTGGACGGTCTTGCTCGCCTTGCTCTGCCTTTCGGTCCCGGCCGCCGTCCTGGCTTACAACTACCGGGAGGAAGACAACAGCAGGAACTTCATCGCTCACGACTTTGCGTCCAATACACTGAAGTCCGTCTCACAGGATGCCGCGATATTCGCATGGGGCGACAACGGGATATTCCCCGTCTGGTACCTGCAGGGCGTGGAGCATTTCAGGGACGACGTCTTCTTCATGCATACCGGCGTTATCACTTACCCCTGGTACATGGCCGACAGGGTGGCCGTCATGGACAGGAAATACGGCATCAAATTCGCGCCTCCTTCCGACATCACGGACCTGGACGAAGTAGTCCGCCTGATGAGGCTCGCACTGGAGGGCGCGACGCCCACGTATTTCGACTACTCTGCCGTCCAGCAGCTCGGCTACAAGATGGACGCATTCAAGCCCCAGGGGCTGGTACACCTCTCTCCGGCGTGGCAGCCCGCGCCGCTCGGGCGCATATGGGGCTGGTACGTCCTCAGGGGCGTGACCGACAACACCACCAACAAGGCATTCGCGGCCGAAGGGATAATGGATATCTACGCGTGGGAATGCGCCCTCTGGGCACAGGAGGCCTACAACCGGGGCAGTCCGGAAGAGGCCCTGAAGGCCTATGGGCTTGCCAAAGACTGCGGGATGTCGAACCCGTACATGGACCAGTGGGCCGATGACATCAGGCAAAACCTGATTCGCAGGGGTGGCCCGTGAGCTATTTCGCTCAGAGCTGTTTGCGTTAGTGCGCAGTATTTTGAATCCGCATTAGAGGAGGTTATGTTTGGCTATGGAAAAAAGGCATGTTTGGGCGGTGTTATTAGTAACCTGTATCGTTTCTTTGCTAGCGTCAGGCTGTGCCGATAAAAATAGTCCGCGCGGCACGGTCATGCTTTTCCTCGGGGCCGTCAAGGCGGCGAACAGGGTGGAACTGGATAATATCCTGTCTTTTGATAGACTTATCATAGAGGAGGACGGCGAGAAATACGCCTCCCTGCCTCCTCAGGAGCAGGCGCCATACCTAGCGAACTTCAAGGAAAATATGCTGACCAGCTTAACTAAAGGGAAATTAAGGTTTTTCGGGCAGATTGACGCTCAGGTGCGAGACGAGCGCGTTTCGGGCGACAAAGCGGAAGTGGTTATTTATGAAAAGGAAAACAAGAGCAAGGCGTATGCCTTCACCCTTGCGAGAGAAGGGGGGAAGTGGAAAATTTATAGAATTGTGACCATATAAGGCACGCATATTGCATATATCTTGTCCGTCAGGAGTCACCACCCTTTGGCCGGGGGTATTTTAACCACGGTCTCCCCGGGGCGGCCCGACGGACTTAAAAGAGCGATACTGTAGTCAACCGGGGAGGTGTAGAATTGAAGTACAGAGGTAACTTGAAATTGTTGTTTGCAAGAGTCCTGGGTTTAAGCCTGCTTTCGTTAGTACTCCTTTCGGGTGTCTCCGAGGCTGCGGGTCCTTCATGGGGAAACGGCTTTCCGAAGCTGGCCAAGAAGAACGCCCTGCTCCAGTGGGCCCCCGTCGCGGGCGCTGCCGAATATAAAGTCTACAGGAGCACCGAGAAGGGCAAGGGCCTCAAGCTCGTGTCCACCGTCAAGGTCAACCGCTACATCGACAAGGACCTGTCCGCGGACACGTACTATTACTACGTCTCAGCGGTTACGGGCGGCAAGGAAGGCGACAAGTCCGAGGCGGGCGTCGTGACCTTGCAGGCCGAGAAGGTCTTCGTACCCATCAAGACCCCGTCGTTGGCCGGCGCGCACGTCAAGGACCTGCCGGACGGCTCGGCCACGGTCGGCCTCCGCTGGGAAGGCGCCGCTGGCACCGACCTGGTAGGCATCAACGTCTACAGGAGCAAGGCCAGGGGCAAGGACTACGTCATGCTCGGCTCTTCGTCCCAGGACATGTACGAGGACAAGGACGTCAAGCGCGGGGACACATACTACTACGTCGTGACCGCTGTGGACAGCCAGTTCAAGGAGACCAAGTACTCGAACGAGGTGTCGGTCACGGTGCCGAAACCCGTGGAGGCCGCGGCTCAGTCCACGGAGAAGGTCAAGGCCCCGCCCACGCCTATGAAGAAGGCCAAGCTCCTCTTCCGGATAAATAATTATTACGAGAACGATGAGAAGAGCGGCAAGCCGGTAAAGCACGCCCTTGAGCAGGTCAGGGCCGTTGCCGTGGACGAGGCAGTCGGGCATATATATGTAACTTGCGCTTCTTATGGCGGTGTCCTTGTCTATAACATGAACGGCGAGTTTCAGTTCGGGTTTCGCAAAGATGGGGTAAGCGGCAAGGACAAGTTCAGGAATGCCCTCGGTATCGCAGTCGGCCCCAATGGCGATGTCTATGTATCCGACGGCAACGACCCGGTCTTCTGCATATTTACCTTCGAGGGCAAACTCCTCAGAGAAATCAAGGTAGACATTTCTGATTATGCCAAACTCTATCCCGATGCCAATCCGCCTCCGACAGCCAATTTGTCAGGCATAGCCGTCAGCCCGTCGGGCAGGATATACGTCGGAGAGATTGTCTCCAACCGCTTAATGGTCTACGACAAAGACGCAAGGAAGCTCTTCAGTATAAAGAACAAGCCTGAGTCCAAAATACAGAACTTCAACGGCATCAGCCATATGACACTCGATAAGGAAGGCGACGTTGTTTTCGTGGACGCAGCCTGGTCGAGGCTTCAGCAGTACGACAGCGAGGGCAAGTTCAAGCGTACGATAAGTAAGCCTGGCAGCGATGCGGGCGACCTCGACTATCCGACCGGCCTCACAACTTCGCCGGAAGGAGACTTATTGGTTGCTGCCGCCTTCACACCCAACATTCAGGCATTCTCGGACGACGGCAAGTTCATCTATGCCTTGTGCAACGAGAAGGCGGACGGGCCGATGGCGGTATCAAACGTGCGCGGTATATTCATGGACAAGCAGGACAGGTTGTACTTGGCCGAGGACTATAACAACAGGGTGAGTGTATTCCAGGTAAGCAAGGAACGGGTAAACATTACCCCAGAGTAAAAGGTTATTGCTATAGATGCGGGGGAAACGGCCTCCCGTTACGCATCAGTTTATGAAAGCATTAATAACAACAAGAGCCGCTTTAAATACGAAGGAGGTGATGGTACCCGTTTAACGTATGGTTTGTTGAGGAGCAACCGTTATTTTGTTACTAAAAACTGGAAAAAGGAGCAAACTGATGAAGAGAATATTAACCATGTTAGTAGCGGCGGCAGTGGCGCTGACGGCCTATCCCGCCTTCGCCGCGGTCAATGGCTCGCCGCATGACTACCAGGGCGTCGGCACGTACGGTCGCTGCCAGGTATGTCATATCCCGCATGCCGTCCCGAGCGGCAACGCCCGTTTGTGGCGTTCGCCAGCGGCTGAACAAGGTAGCGGTGCCGGCTGGCACGGTTCTATCGTAGGTAAACTCTGCGGTACCTGCCATGACGGCGGCCTTATACTCAGCGCCGTTGGTAACTCCAACGTAACCGATGCAACAAAGACCCCGAGTGCGCAGACCGCCGCGGCTTACGCGGCGACCTCTCACGGGCGCAACGTAGCCACCCTTATCGGCACCGGCGCGACGGACGTCAAGGACACCGTAGCCGGCGGTAACGGCGGCTTCAACAGGCCGTACATGGGCACGCTCGCGTCGCCCAGCACCACGATGGAGTGCACCTCCTGCCACAACGTCCACTTCGAAGGCGCGTTCGCCTCGGCCAGCCCGCTCAGGCCGTTCCTGCGCACCAACGGCGTCGCGGCGATGAACACCATGTCGAAGTTCTGCTCCGACTGCCACAACAGGTACAATACCGGCATCGGCACCGCCAACGCCAGCGCCAACTACATAGGCGCCATCGTCTGGCAGGGCGCCTCCCGGTCCATGCACCCGGTTGACGTCCGCTACAACGACGCGGCGGGCAACAACTCGGCAACAGCCGGCGCCGCCACGCAGTTGAAGACCATTGCCTCGGGCGGCACCCTTACCGGCGTCGTCGGAGCGATGAGGTGGCCTGTCGACACCGACGCGAGCCGCGGCAAGTTCCAGTCAGACACCTACCTTGGCAAGCAGGCGGCCTATGGCGAGACGAACGCCACGACCGACCGCATAGGCTGCCAGACCTGCCACGCCATACACAACCCGGCCGGCGGCGCTGTCGATAGCCGCTCGACTTGGCTTCTGGCCGTTGACAACTCACCGGTTGCAGGTGCGGCCACCAACGGCGCCCCGCTCTGCCTTACCTGCCATGGCGGCGGCGCGGCAGACACCATGTGGGTTGGCGGCGCGCTCAAGACCGACGCTACCCTCTCCGACCACAGGATAGACTGGCAGCCGGGCGGAACGCCGCCGCTGACCAACTGGACGATGACCGTCAGGTACGAGCGTCATCCGAACACCACCTCCAAGGCCTGGCCGTATGCGGACCAGGGCGCGGGCGGGTACTCACCGGCCAGCACCAACAGCACGTTTACCGCCGGCAACGGCATAAAGATAGTCTGCACCTCCTGCCACTCAGCGCATTCGGCCAGGATACAGGCTTCCGCCAATTACGGCTCGCTGCAGAGGTGGGGCTACACCAACTACGGTAACGCCTCGGTAGTCGAGGTCAGTGCCGAGGGTTGGTGCTTCAGCTGTCACCCGAGCACCGATACCGTCCCGGCCAACCACCACTCGACCGCGTCCACCGTCGGCGCGACCACGGCTGACGCCGGCTCCGGCGGCAACTGGGTATGGTCACAGATCGACTGCTCCGGCTGCCATGCTGGCGGCGCCAGCGGCTCGATGAGGGCCCACATGGGCTTCTTCTCGCTGAACACTGTCAACGACGACTCCGACCTCTGCATGGGCTGCCACACCGGCGCTGCCTATCCCAGCCAGGTCGACCCGGTCGCGAACGTCAACGGCCTTAACGCGCCTGCAATCCAGGGCCCGGCCGCCATACCGAACGGTCACCTGACCGCCGTCGGCGACAAGACCCACTACATAGGTACCTTCCAGGCCGCGACCAACATCAAGGTCAAGAGGAACCTCTGGGGCACCTCCACGCACGGCGACGCCTACTCCAAGTACGGCACCGCCGGCCAGACCGGCAAGACGACTGACGCCGCTGGCATGCACCTCATCTGCGAGTCCTGCCACTCGGTGTACTACAACATGGGTGACGGCACCAAGGAGGGCGGCTACAAGATCAACCTCCTGCTCGAGACCTATGAGGACAACGACATAGGCAGCCAGACCGGCGTGGCGACCGACCAGCCGGGCGTAGCCCGCGCGGCGGCCGGCAGGCCGATACCGGGCGGCTACTATACAGGCGGTAACGTGGGCTCCGGCCTCTGCGTCGCCTGCCACAACCAGAACGACGTCGGCAACGGTACCGCCGGGCGCGTGACTGACGCCTCCGCGGTGAACACCGCCGCGGTGCCCATCGGCCTCCACCCGTTGACGGGCGGGACGATCAACAGGGCCGTCGACGCCAACCGCCAGATAGCTGGCGTACCTAACACGATACTCTACACCGGCGGCACGACGAACGGCGGCTATGCGTATGCCATACCGAACGCCGACCAGACCAACGCCGACGGTACGGGCGGTTCCTATGACGGACCTGCTCCGGCTCCGACCAACGCGATGAGCTGCGACGGCTGCCACAGGCCGCACGAGGCCGCGACGATGGGCACGTACAAGCCGGCCCAGTCCGTCCAGAACGCGGGCACCGACACCTCCGTCATACTGGAGAATGCGGGCCCGAACGCTGGCGACTTCGCCACCCTCTGCCAGGAGTGCCATCCGATGTAGTTTGGCCTTTTGGTGAAGCAACTGACATGAAAGGAGGGCCGCAAGGCCCTCCTTTTTTTTGGAAAGAAAACAGCAACCGAGCCCTCACCCCCATCCCCTCTCCCATAAGGGGCGAGGGGAGGAGGATAAAGCGAAAGGTTTTTCCTCTCCCTGGCATGGGAGAGGGCAGGGAGAGGGTCGGATACGGAGCTTGGATGCAAGTGCGCAAACTTGAAAACATAGCCCCCTACATGGTCTTCCTGGCGGTTTTCGCGGTCTACCTTCTGACCGCCGCCCCGCTAATAACGGCCGGAGACTCCGGCGAACTGGTGAGCGCGGCCTTCCTCCTGGGCGTTCCGCACCCGCCGGGCTACCCGCTCTACTGCATCATTGGCAAGGCATTCTCCTTCCTCCCTGCCGGAAATGTGGCGTTCAGGCTGAACGTCATGTCGGCATTTTTCTCCGCCCTCAGCGCGGCGCTGGTATACAGAACCGCGTTATTGCTTATCGGCGGGAAGCCGTCTGCCCCTGTAGTCGCGGGTGCGGCAGCAACCTCCGTGGCTGTGGCCTTTACGGGGTTATGCTGGGGCCAGGCCGTGTCCGCCGAGGTATACCCGCTCCAGGTATCGCTCTCGCTCATGGCGATGTTCGTCTTCCTTAAGGCCTCGCATGAAGCCGACTTCAGGTATGTCTACCTTGGCTCGTTTCTGTTCGGGCTGTCTGTAGTAGCGCACTATAGTGCGCTGCTTCTTGCGCCCGGTTTTGTCTTCTATTTATTCTATAAAATGCACGGGACATGGGACAGGAACAGGGCCGCGGCCTCGCTGTTCTTCGTATTGCTGGGACTGTCCGTGTTCGTGTACTTAGCCCCGAGGGCCTATGCCGGCCCGGCCATCAACTGGGGCGACCCGGAAAACTTCCGGAATTTCATACTGCATATTTCGAGGGCGTCTTACGGCGACCTCTCCGTATCGAGGCTTGGGGTGGCGTTTTCCGGCCTGCCGGGAAAAGGCGGATCGGGGACCGCGCTCCTCGTCGCGCTCATCTCCGCGGCCATACTGCTCCTCGCCGCCTTCCAGCGATACCTGAAGCAGAACGCATTCAGGCTCATCCCGTATGTCACTGCCGGTCTGACTTTGGCATACCTCGCCGTGCTCGCATGGCGGGGCATAACACCGGATAAGGCCGCATACCTGGGCTCGCTCGTAATGTCAGAGGCGTTGCCTGTACTGCTCGCGATGGCGGCGGCCGGGTTTGTGTTCGTATTTGTCAGGGACAGGGCTGTTTTTTTTATGCTGGCCCTTGAACTCCTGACGGTACTTGTCGTATCCGTGTACCGCATACCGTCCGACCCGAAGATATACATACTGCCTCTGGTGGACAAGTTCTTCATCCCGGTGATAGTGCTTGCGGGCATACCGGCGGCATATGCGGCGGGTTCCGCGGCCGGATGGGCCAACGGGAGGAATGGACCGTGGAAGGCCGGTACAGCTGTATTAGTTGCCATGTTTGCCGCATTGCCCGTGTTCTTTTTTGCAAGAGGTTGCGAGCCTTCAGACCGGAGCCGGAGCTTCTACGCATACGACTACTCCGCGAGCATACTGAGGGGGATGGAGCAGGACGCGGTATATCTCGCGGAAGGCGACAACCAGCCCTTCCTGATGATGTACCAGATGCACGTGGAGCTAAGGAGGCCGGACATCGCTGTATTCGAGGAGACCGGCAACATATGGAGGCCGTACGACGAGGCGCGCATGATACAGGCGCAAGGGCTGCGTCCCTTTTACTGCACCGCCGACGCAGACACCGGAGCGTTTCAGGGAGTGGCGCTGGAGAGGTACGGGCTGATATCCCGTTTCCCGTTTGCGCGTACGACGGTCATGGACCCGTGGGAATACTACCGCGTCAGAATGGGCGGCAGGGATATGCCGGACGAGGACTACCCGACGCGGGAGATAATAGCGGACTACTACTACAAAAGAGGACTTTATTCCTTGCTGGACAAGGACCGCAAGGCCGAGGCCCTGGACGATTTTGAAGCCGCGCTGGGGTCGGCGGGCGACTATGTATGGGTCAATTACAACACCGCGAACATACTGCGGGATTATTACGAAAACCCCGCAAGAGCGCTGAAGTTATATGAAAAAGCTACGAGGCTCGCACCCGGCTTCGCCGAGGGGTATTTAGAACTCGGGAAGACTTACGTTACCCTTAAGGACTACGGCCGGGCTGTAAAGGCCCTTGAACAGTCGGTTAAATGGGACCCGTCGCTCGCGGGCTCATATTATGCGCTCGCAAAAGCAGCATTCGAGACCGGCCGGAAGGACGATGCACTGGGATACTGGAAAACGGCCCTCCGGTACTGCTCCGCGGAGGACCGGCCGGCCATCGAGAAAAACATAGCGGAACTGGAAAAAAAGCCTTGATAATAGTAAGTTTAGCATTGACGCTCAGCCGTGTTTCTTGTATAATAAATCGCTTTTATTATGCCCTGGATGCGATACAGGGCAACAGCCGTTACCGGGCGTGTTCCGGGATATGCCTGAAACAGCATTTTGGAGGGTAGAGAAATGTCGGCAAGGTTAATCAGTTTATTTATTGCGGTGGTCGTAGTGTTATCAACCGCGATGTTGTTTGGATGCCAGAAGCAGACGGGCCAGGCAAACGACAAGGCGGTACTGGCGGTCGTGAACGGAGACAATATCACTGTCGAGGATTTCAAGGCCTTCTTGCAATACAACATGCCCAAAAGCATCGAAGAGAAAAAGGGCGCCCTGGCCAAGATGATACAGAACAGGCTGCTCGCCTCCGTCGCCGTCCACAGGGGTCTTAACACGGACCCGATGGTCAGGGGCCGGCTGCTGGAGTTTAACGCCAACTACCTCCCTGAAGTCCTGAAGGAGGACATAGCAAAGAAGGTTACGGTCAGCGACTCCGAAATCCCGGGAAACATGGTCTCGAATGAGCCGGTGGTGAGCCTGTTACAGATAGTCACCCCCACGCTCGAGGACGCCGAGGCCGCCCTGCAGGAACTCAAGAAGGGCGCGAACTTCGAGGAGGTGGCAAAGAAGAGGTCCATCGGCATCAGTGCAGGCGCCGGCGGAAACCTCGGCGCCGTGAGGCTTGCCACCGACGACCTCTACACGCCGGGCGTCAAGGCGGTAATCAACAAGCTGAACCCGGGCGAGATGACCCCGATAGTCAAGACCGACCTGGGCTATTCCATCTTCAAGATGAAGTCGAGGAAAGATGCCGGCGAGATGAAGAAGGAGTCCCTGGATGCCGCGCGCAAGGTCGTGAAGGACCAGAAGGTGGAATACGAGATGGCGAAGCTCAAGCAGGAACTCGCCTCCAAGGCCAAGATAGAGCTGAACGAGAAGCTCCTGAAAGGCGACAAAACACAGACGTGGGCGGCGAAGATAGACGACACCGTCATTAGCGTCCCGCAGGGCCTGTTCGAGCAGTCCGAGAACCCGGACGCAGTGCACGTACCGCACCAGTCCATGAACGAACGGTCGATACTATCGTCCCTGAAGGATGTAGTGGTGAAGATACTCCTGGTAGAGGAGGCGAAACGAAGGGGCCTCGACAAGGACCCCGGCTACAAGAAGATGGAGAGAACGGCCGAGGAGGCCATACTGACGCAGGTGATGCTGGAGAACCTCGGGACCTTCGAGCCCACAGAGCAGGAGATGAAGGACTATTACGCCAAGTACAAGGAGCGCTTCGCAAAGCAGGCCGGCGTGCATGTGGGGCGCATACTCACTCCCACGGAGAAGGATGCAAAAAGCGCCCTGGCCGAACTTAAGAAGGGCGCAGAGTTCTCCAAGGTGGCCATGAAGTATTCGATAGACAAGTCCAAGCTGCAAGGCGGCGACATGGGCTGGTACGGCCCGGACAGGCTGGCGAGCCCGTTCAAGGAGACCGTCGCGGCTCTCAAGCCAGGCCAGGTGAGCGGGATAATACATACGCCTGCCGGTTACGACATAATGAAGCTCACGGAAAGGGTGAACGAGGGTATTCCAGACTTCTCGGAGTTGCGGGATACTATCGGGAAAAGGGTGACACTGCAGAAGCGTAGCGAGGCCGTGGAGGCCCTTTACAAGGAAGTGGCCGGAAGGTCGAAGGTAACGATCAACGAAGCGCTATTGAAATCACTTTAGCTCTAAGGACGGGGTTTAATAAAGATGGGTAATATCCTGACGACGAGGAAATTTCTGTCCCTTGTTGTTTTCGTCTCTTTGATGTTCGCCGCGGCCAGTTCGGTCTTTCCTGCCCAGGACGCGGTCAAGCCTCCCCTGTGGGTCGGCATCTATACGACCGCGGGCAAGGTCGGGCTTAAATGGTCCGGCGTAACCGGCGCCGCACGGTTCAAGGTATACCGCACTGTCACCAGCGGCAAGGGATACGAACTCGTCGCCACCACCACCGACGTCTCATACATAGACGCCGGAGTGCGCGCGGGAGAGACATACTATTACGTGCTGAAGACCGTCACCTCGGAGGACAGGGAGTCGGCGTATTCGGAAGAGCGTTATATCAAGGTCCCGCTGACGGGCGGGGGGATACCTGTAAAGCCGCCCGAGTGGGTGGGCGCGCTCGTCGAGGAAAAGCGCATCATACTCGCATGGGTGCCCTCGTCCTCTTCAAACGCGGTCGCATACAACGTGTACCGGAGCAAGGATAAAGACAAAGGCTTCCAACTCGTCGGCTCCACCCAGGACGCAAGCCTCGCGGATACCGACGTCAAGGACGGCGAGACTTATTACTATGCGCTGACCACACTCGACAAGGACTTCAAGGAGACCAAGTTCAGCGAAATCAGGCCGGTCACGTTCGTCCTGCCGAAAGAGGCCCCCGCCACCGGTTCCTCCGTGAAGATCGGGCCCAAGGGCGAAGAGGCGTATACCCCTCCCGAAAAGATAATCGCAAAACCCACCAGGGTTATCGGCTATATCACCAAAGGCAAGGACGAAATTCCCCTCTTATCCCCGACAGACATAGACCTGGGCCCCGACGGCAAGATATACGTCAGCGACACGGGGAAGTCGTGCATTCAGGTCTTCAAGCCGAGCGGCGAGTTTATCAGGGCCATCGGCGGCTATGGCGTCGAGGAAGGCAAGTTCGAAAAGCTCCTCGGCCTATCGGTTGACAAAGACAGCAACGTCTTCGCTGTGGACGCATACACGGGCAGGTTCCAGAAGTTCAGCCCCGAAGGGCGACTCCTGCTGAGGAAGAACATGGCAGAAGACGGAAAGGCTATCGCGGAAGACCTCGGGCTCAAGGTGCCGGTCAAGGTGTTCGGGATAGTCAAGCCGGTGGTCTCCCCCGAAGGCCTCATCTACATGGTGGACAACTACAACCACTGCATCGAGATATACTCCGCCACGGGCCGGTACGTCAAGACCTTCGGCGGCAAGGGCACCGGAGACGGCCAGTTCCAGAGCCCGACCTTCGCCACCTTCGGGACCGAAGGCAGTTTTTACGTCTCGGACTGCATGAACGCCCGCATCCAGGTCTTCGACAAGGAGGGCAAGTACCTCTGGAAGTTCGGGAGCTACGGGAACGTCGTGGGGAGCTTCGGGAGGCCCAAGGGCATCTACATCGACGACACGGGAAGGATATACGTCGCCGACTCCATGTCCAACGTCATACAGGCGTTCGACAAGGACGGGCGCTTTCTTTTCCTGCTGGGCGACGAGAAGGGCAGGCAGATGGACCTCGGCACCCCGAACGGCATTACCATGGACAAGAAAAAACGCATATACATGGTTGAGAAATTGATCAACCGTGTCCAGATAAGGCAGGTTGGCGAGCAATGAGAAGGATATTTATTCTTTTGCTGCTGGCTTTCATCGCGGCCCCCGCCGGTACAGCGACCGCCGGCGTGGTAAACTCTCCGCACGATATCGCCGCGCAGAAATACACGATGCTGGGCCGCGCCGAAGAGAAGCGGAACGTCTGCAACTTCTGCCATGTCCCGCACAAGGCGAAGGGCGCAAGGCTCTGGGCCACCCTTCCACCGTCGCTCAAGGGCTGGGGCAAGGTGGGCCCGCTTTGCTACTCCTGCCACGACGGGGTCACTATCGTCTCCCCCGACGTGGACGCGTCCAATACCGCGTTTAACCCGAAGAGCCACGGGCTGGACCTGGACAAGCTGCCGGCCGGCGACGACGTGTCGGGCTCCGGGTTCCCGTACACGACCGACAACGAGGAGCATATAATCGAGTGCAGCACCTGCCATAACCCGCACGACAATACCAACCGTCCGTTCCTGAGGACGCCCATAAACGAGATATGCGAAAAGTGCCACAAGAACAGGGAGAACTCCGGATATGCAATGAACAACGCCGAAGGCACGCACCCGGTGCACAAGCTGCCCAAGGACGAGGTGGAAGGCGCCTCCCCGATAGACGTCGTCGAAGACTTCAAGGTGGACTTCCCTCTCCCGTACCCTTCGGAAAACGGCAAGTACACGGTCGGGGTGCACTGGACGCTCGGCGGGCACCTGTCCGAGGGCAAGGACGGCACAATCGAATGCACGACCTGCCACAACGTGCACGGCAAGGAGAGGGTCGGCCCCCTGACCGGGAAGCTCCTCGCACTCGACCCCGTGAAGGAGGACAGCGACGTCTTCTGCGAAGGCTGTCACAGGGGCAAGAGGGGAGACGATATCGGGTCTCCGCCATACCCCAACCCCGGCGGCACGGAACTTATCAGGACCTACCACCCTGCCGACAACGAACAGGGGAACGGTCAGGGCAGGATTGTTGAGATAACCGAACCGACCGGCTGGCAGTTCGGCAAGGGCGGGGAGATACTGTGCACCACATGCCACAAGCCGCACAGCGCCCTGAAGGGGTCGCCCATTCTGAGGCCGATGACGGAGTCCGCCACCTTCTGCGAGGAATGCCACAACAAGCCCTTCTCGCACCACCCGTCGGGCGGTGATACCGGGAACGGCCCAGTCATAGGGTCCAGCAAGCCTCACGCGAACACGAGAAACCCTCAGATACCAACCGATTTCCCTGCCGGCATAACATATGGCAAGCCGGACCCCGGCAGGATATACTGCTCGAGCTGCCACAGGGCGCACAACGCGACCTGCCAGCCGATATTGACCATTCCCTGCCCGGACGGCGCGTGCACGATATGCACTGAGTGCCATCCGAAGTTCAACCCGACCTGGCAGACCGACGACAAGTACAAGGCCACCCACTTCCTCGGCGACCCGACCCTTTCGGTCATAGACAAGGTGGACGTGAACGGGAACGTGTTCGGCACGCAGCCGGGCTATTACGACCAGTACCCGCCCATCAACACGCAGGTCTGGCCGGAGTCCGGTCTCAAGTCGGTCTACGGCGGCGGCCTCTCGGGCAAGGAGATAACATGCTGCTCCTGCCACAGCTTCGGCGTAGGGGGGATAACAGCGGGCGACGCGGACCAGTCGCCATACCTGGGCCCGACGCTCGCGCCGGAGTCCCAGCCGACAGACCTGACCAGCGGCCTTCTTGCAAGGGCCGGCGGGTACAAGGAGTGGCTGGACAGCGACGTATTCCAGGTGCAGGTAGGCGGAGACAGGGGAGCTGAAGACCGGGTGGACAAGTACCTGTGCACCGGCTGCCACGGGCTAAACCCGAACACGCGCCCGGACGCCAAAGGCGAAGGCCTGACGCACCCCCTTATGACGGCGGACGGTAACAAGTTCCCTGCCAACCTGCCCGCGAAGGAGACCTTTAACAAGCATGTCAACTGCGAGTCATGCCATTCGCCTCACGAGGCGGACAGTAACGGAGGTTTCTTCATACTGAGGAAGACGGACCTGAAGATGAAAAACTCCTCGACCGTATCGAGCAGACCGGAGCCGTATACGATAAAGCAGAGGACGGACATAGAAGAGGCGCCACTTTGCCAGAAGTGCCATACGGATTATTGACGCGGGTTAGCGTCCCATGCGGGGAACATAGATGAAGGTCGGGGCCCAGAGGTTTTTATTGTCGGTGTTGGTCGCGGCGGCCTTGCTTGCCGCGCACGGCAGCGCCCTGGCCGTTATAGGCGGCACCGCCTCCAAGCACAACATGACCGAGGTGCCGGGATACGGGTTCGGCGGGGACGTGTGCGCCGCCTGCCACAAGCCCCACGCGTCGTCCGGAAAAATAATCTGGCAGGGTGACAAGGAGACGTCTGCGGACAAGCAGAGGGACCTCGCGCCCGCGAAGGCCGCCTCGCAGGACCAGGCCGCCGGGCCCGGCGACTATCCGGGCATATACCTTTGCCTGGACTGCCACGGTGGTACCTCGGCGGAGCCATCGTGGTCGCAGAAAGCAGGCCATGTGGCTGCGAAGGCCAACACGCATTCGACCAAGGAGATGCAGTTCGGGGGATACTCCACCAAGTACGCGAGGTTTGTCGTCCAGTGCGGCGACTGCCATGACGTGCACCAGCACTGGGACGGGAGCAGGTCCGCTGGAGAGAACCTTTACATGATAAGGCCAAAAATAACGACGCCCTCGGGCGCCACTGTGGACATAGTGTTCACGTCCATGACCGGGCCAGGTTCGATGGGGCCGAACCCCGTATCACGCGTGTACCAGGCGGTATGCGAGGCGTGCCACACCCAGACCTCCTTCCACAAGGACGTCAACTCCGCGGCGCACAACGACGGGAAGGACTGCACCAAATGCCATAAGCATTCGGGCGGGTTCGCGGGCGCGTCCTGCGACGCCTGTCACGGCAACCCTCCGACAAGCTACAACACCCTCGTGGGCCGTCCGGCAAACCCCGGCAGCACTCCCACGGGCGCGCAGACTGCGGGCACGCACGCGTTCCACACGCTGTCCACCGCCGGGGGCGCGGGTTACGGATGCCCCACCTGCCATAGCAGGGGCATGGGAGACGGCGCGGACGCGGACAAGAAAATTGACGTGCGGTTCAAGGCGCTCGGGGTTTATACGACCGGGCATTTCGACGGGTTCACGCCCATAAGCGGCTATACGTTCAGCGCCGGCAACACCACCGGCGGTACCCTTGCCTGCAGCAGCACATACTGCCACGGGAACTTCGACGGCGGCATCAAGAGCAACAGCCCCGTATGGAACAACCGGGCCACGGGGGACTGCGGGACCTGCCATGCCGTAGCCCCACCCGGGCTGGCCAACCACACCGTACACCTGAGTTCTGTATGGGGGCCGAAGGCGTCGTGCGACGACTGTCACCCCGCGAACTCCTCAAACGGCAGGCACGCAGGCCATGTAAACGGCCAGGTGGACTTCAAGGACGGAGGGGACCTGGCGACCACCACGGTATGCAACACCTGCCACGGCTGCACCGCCCTTACCAAGCCGGCATGGGGCAACGAGATGCTCAGGGGGACGATAGCATGGTGCGAGTCCTGTCACAACGGCTCGTCCACCGTCAACACCCAGGCCGGGACAGGCGGCGTGAGCGTCACCGCGCCGAACGTGGTTGGTGACGGCATCACATACGGCTACGACGTCAACGGGCACGGCAAGGTGAGCGCCGGCATAGTGTGCGCCGACTGCCACGACTATACCACGGGCCACATCGACGGAAGCTCGCCCACCTACAGGTCGTCCCTGTCAAACTTCAAGGCGGGCTACAGGCTCCTATACGCGGACGAGGTGCCCTTGCTCCACAACTATTCTTCCTCAAGGATTGGGCTGTGCTACCTGTGCCACATAGAGTCGAGGGTGGTCGGGACGCCCGCGGGCGGCAGGAATTCGGCATTCCACGTGCATTCCACCGCCATAAGCTCGGACAAGTGGTACACGAACTTCAGGAACATGTCCACCCTGCTCGGCAAGAACGCGGGCAACTACGACAGCTCCGGCACATACTACGACGTCCCGACGAACATACACTGGAACCACCTGGACGACTACGGCAGCACCAAGAGGGGCGGGGTGTCCCGGAAGATATTCGATTCGGACGGCGACGCAGTCGGGGATTCTTACGTGACCTGCGCCACATGTCACAACCCGCACGGCACGAAACAGCCGGCGATGGTGCTGGACGCCTTCTCTCTGCAGGCGTATTCGGCGCTAACGAACCAGTCCATAGACCCGTCGTACATGTGGCTGGGCAGCGACGCATACAGCACCACCCGCTGCACCGAGGTATGCCACCTGTCGGGTAATTTGTCGGGCACTACCGGCACAAAATGGTACCGTGAGCCCTCCGGGCTCAGCAGCGTGTTCGGCGTGCCTCTCGGACTGAAGGCCGCACCCCTGCCATAAGGGGGCATGTTTTACAAGGAGTATGCAGTAATGAAGAAGTCGATTTCAATTTCAGCCGCCATCATATTCGCGATGCTTTTTCTCTGCGGCACCGCATTCCCGCAGGTCCCGGCCGCGGTCACGGCAGAAGTGCCGGCTGCCCCTTCCGGGCCCGGCGTCAGGCTGACCTGGAAGGCACCGACAGACGTCACGGCCCAGAAGGTCTCCGGGTATAACGTATACAGGTCCGAAGAGATAATGGGCCATTACACGAAGCTGAACCAGGCAACTCTCACCGTCCTGACATACGACGACAAGGGGCTCACCAAGGGGAAGAACTATTATTACAAGGTGACGACCGTATTTAAAGACGGCTCAGAGAGCAAACCCACCGACCCGGTTGGGATGGAGGCGGGCGCGGCCCCGGGCACCCCGCAGGACGGCTTGCCGGTGATAGACTCCTTCACTTCCGACGCTCTCGGCAGGGTGACTTACCTGGGCGAAGAGCCGGTTTTTATACTTATCGGCGAACCCGGCCTGACCGCGGTATTTGTTATCGATGGGGTCGCGACGGATATCCCCATGTCCGAGGTGAAGCCGGGCGTCTACAAAGGCTCGTTCAGGGTGGGCACGGGTATCCGGGTCCGCGATGCCTTCGCGGAGGCCCGTGTAACGGACGCAAAAGGCGGGAAGTCAGTGATGAGGACCCCCGCCGTCATAAGCCTGCTCGGCGTGCCTAAGCCTTCGCTTTCCGGGCTGTATGCGGGCATACTCGAGTCGGACCGGGTCGGTCTGAACTGGCCGAAGTCGGATGACCCTGCAGGTTATTACCGGGTATACAGGGACACTGCAAGGATTGTAGGGACCGAGGGGATGTCGCCTGTGTCCGGGAACCTGGGCAAGGAAGTCGCGGCATACATCGATGCGGACGTCAGCCCGGGCACGACATATTATTACGTGCTTGTCAGTTTTGCGGCCGACGGGGGGCTTGCGGCCTTCTCGGAAAACCTCGAGGTGAAGGTGCCGGGTGAAGGCCACGTCTCGGGCATCGAGACCGTGGACGAGGACTCGGGCGGCAGGGAGCTCGTACCCGGGGACACCCTCAAGGTCGCCATGAAGACAAGCCCCGGCGGCAAGGCATTCTTCACCCTCGGCTCCGCGGTAAGGGAAAGGGAGATGTCCGAGACCGCGCCTGGCGTATACAGCGCCAGTTATACCGTCAACGAAGGCGACGGCGTCTTCAAGTCGAGGGTCGCGGTCAGCTTCAAGGACGCGGCCGGGAAGTCGAAGTTCGCAAACTCGGCGACGTTTGTATCCCTTAACGCGCCCAGGTCATCGGCTGCCTCCGTGGCAACCGGAAAGAAGCCCCTGATATTCAACATAACCGACGATACTCAGGCCATAACCGGCCCTTCCAGAAAGCTGACCGCCGGCAAGACGTTCACCGTAATGGTTACCGGAGAGCCCGGCAACAAAGCATATTTCTGCGTCGGTGACGGCATATGGAAGGTCCCGATGCTTGAGGACCCGTCAACCCCGGGCGTCTACAAAGGGCAGTACACCGTGAGGCCGGGCGATAGCGCCGGCATGGACCCCGACCCGCTGAAAAGGGTCTATGTTACTGGGTACCTGGTGGGACCAGGCGGGGCATTGTCCGACCCTGCGTCCGCTCCGTCCCCGGTTGTCGTGGACACGACCTGCGACATAAAGGTGGAACTTTCCGCAGCCAGCCTCCCCGCCGACGCGCGAAGCCAGTCCAAGGTTACGTTCACAGTGACGGACGCGGACGGACTGCCGGTCAGGGACAGGCGCCTTTCAATGGTACTCGAGCCGCCTCCCCAGTACACAGGGGTGGTGGGCGGCGGCGGTTTCTCGCTCCAGCAGGACAACCCGCTTACCTCGACAATTGGCAGGCTGGAAGCCGACTTCGATAACCTGACGGACAGCTTCGGCAGGGTTTCCGCGACCTATACGACTGGGTTTGCCGCGAAGACCGCGATGATTGTGGCCAGGGACTTCTCCACCGGAAGCCTGGGTATGGGTTACGTCACTACGAGCATATCCTCGTCTGTGAACATATCACTGCAGGCCCCTCTGGCGGGCGGGACGCCAATAACGCCGCCTGCCGCGCCCGTGTACCAGCTCCAGATAGACGTGGTGCCGGACCCGGCGAACCCTGTCCATGCGTATGAGGGCTTCTCGCTCGGCGCCGTGCCGGATACGCTGACGGCCGACGGGGTGAGCCGCGCGAACGTGATTGCCACGCTTACAAAAGACGGTCTGCCGGTGAGTGGCATGACGGTCTTGTTCGCCGTCTCCGGTGCCGGAGGAAGCCTTACTTCGAGCAGCGCCGTGACCGACCTTTCGGGACGCGCGCAGGTGTTTTATATCGCCGGGATCAAGGCGGGCAAGGCGCTGATAACCGCTACTGAGCCGTCCACCGGGATAACCGCGACGAAGGTTATCACGCTGCTCGCTGACGCCCCGTCGAAGATATACGTAAAGGCGTATCCCGATACGCTGCCCGCCGACGGCGTGAGCGCGTCCAGGGTGGTCGTCGAGGTGGCGGACGTCAACAGCAACCCGACCGAGAACGTGCAGGTCAAGTATTCCAGGCGGGGAGGGCCCGAGTACGGGACCGTCTCGGCCGACGCCGGCGTGACCGACGCGAGGGGCGCCTGTGACTTCATATACACTGCCGGCACAGTGCCCGGAGTGGCCACGGTCGACGTGACGGCCTCTTCGCCCGCCCCGACAGATGACCAGATAAAGGAGGCGGCCTCGCGCGTCGTGGCTCCTCTGGTGTACGACAACAACGATTTCACCGAGCTGGTAGTGCTCAAGTGGTACAAGTCTCAAGGCGACCTTGCAGGCAGGGGCGAACCGTTGGCCCTGGTCGGCACGCCTCTCGGTGATATGGTGGTATATTCTCCCGTGACCGGCACCCTTGATAAAATTACGGTGGACCAGGGGGTCAACGTCATGGAGGGAAAGGAGATCGGTTTAATGAGGTAATGCCGTTTTGTAATTGCGGCCCAGGCCTCGGATGCGGGATTTTTACCGATAAACTTCATTTGAGATTTATCAGTAGTACCTTGAAAGGCGTTGATTTCCGTTTCCCTGGTATGCGTGGGGCTGGGCTGAGCCTTGTCCTGGCCATCGCGGCGTTGTTGTGCCTGCCCGGCGAGGGGAGGTGCGCGGTCACTTACGGAATCCAGGTACAGCACCAGTGGAACGAGACTAAGTCCACGGCCACCAGCTCCACCACGCAGGACAGGTTCAGCTTCGACTTCAACGCGAACACGAGGCCCTCGTCCAAGCTGACGCTTGCCGGGATTTTCAGGTTCGACGTCCTGCTCAACAAAACAACCCCGGGCAGCCAGAGCACCGAGATCCAGCCCAACATAGACCTGCGTGCGGCATCGACCGATGTCCAGCTTGGCGTGGGTTACAGGGTGATGCTGCACAACGAATCGGTCATATCAGGCGCCTCGACAAGCACCCTGTCGAGCGACTCCCGGGAGGCTTATGTCGATACCGCGATGCACCCGGGCAAGCTCCCCGACATCAGGCTGAGATATGGTCTAAGGAGCCAGAAGCAGCAATCGAACGGTGTTGCAACGGGCGACATTACCACGGACGAGTTGAGGGCGTCGCTCAACTACAGGATAGGACTGTTGACATTGTACCTCGACTACCTGAACCAGGCAAACAAGGACAAGCTGGGCGGGACGGTCACCGACCAGACCCAGCTCTCAGGCCAGGCCAGCGCATCTACCAACATAGGCACCAAGGCGAACCTGAGCCTCAGGGAAAATTACATCTTCAGCCAGGGCTCAAGCAACGGGGCCACCTCATCCAGGAGGTATACGAGCGCAAGCGAGGCGAGGCTCAACGTCAACCCTTTCAGAGGCGGCAACATCAATACAAGCTACCTCTACAATGTTTCCGGAGACCAGTTGACCAACCAGGGCGGCAGCACCGATAAGACCTGGTTTACGTCAATGAACTACTCATTTCCGAGGTCCGTGAGGGTATACGGGTCATATAACATGAGGCAGGCCGATTCGGCGGGTGTCCCGAGCTCTAACAGTACGACAATAGCGGGGCTCAACTTCGGGCACGGCATAGGCAAGATAGGGATGTCGGCCAGGTACGAGAAGAGGTACAACAGCTCGTCGACCGGGTCGGGCCCAACTCAGGTCAATACGTCGGATAGCCAGGATAACTTCGACTGGCTGACGAGCGCCTACATTTCCTCCTACATGAACCTTGGCTTGTCCGGCTCGTTCATATCGAGCACCACTAGGGGGCAGACCACCAAAAATACACGTTACAGGTTGAGGGCCAACCTCGGGCCGATTAAGAACATCGCGATGGGACCATATATTGACTATGCGACTACAACACCGGCAACTGGGTCCCCGACTACCACGACCGACCTGATCGTGCCGATTACCTACCGCATGTCATTGTTCAGGAGGCTGGATTTTTCCATGATGGACAACTACGCCTGGCACAAGAGCCAGACTGGCACGGTTATATCGACATCCACCAGCAACGGCCTCTCTTTCAGGCTGGGTTACTCCCCGTTCAGGAACACCCGTTTTTCAGGAGACGCCAGTTTCTCGTCATCGAGCTCCAACTCCGGGCCAACCGCTACGACTTCAGCATATACGGTAATCGGCGGCTGGGCCGGGTCAGGGCAATCCGCCAATGCAAGCTTCAGATACCAGACCGGTTCAAGCACCATATCCAGTTCAAACTACGCCGTACAGTACGGGATCAGCGTAAGGATGAAGAAATTACAGGCAAATTTTCAGGCAAGATATGATTTTGCAATCACAAATTCAAATCCTGTGAGCACGTCCCAATCTGCTTACCTGGTACTCAGTGTGAGAAAATAGCTATTATTAAAGGTAATTAATTAAAATATTAGTTGAATTTTCATATAGAGTGTGGTACAAAAGTTCGGCAGGATTCTTTTGGGGGGGGGATAGAGTACCATGTCATTGTTTGGCAAATGTCTTATCGTTGTCCTACTGTCTTCGATAGTCTGCCTCACAGGTTGCAGTGCTGCGACGACAAGGCTCTTCACGAAACCGATTGCCCAGTCCACCTATGTGACTTATCAGGAGTGGGGCCCCAACCGGAACGTAGTCATATTGCCATTTCTGAACGTATCAAAAGACAAGGACGCAGGCCTCAAGGCAAGGGACCTCTTCATATCCGAGATGTACATCTCAGGCGCCTTCAAGGATGTCGTGGATGAGGGCGAGATGCTTGAGGTGATGAAGAAGCTCAAGGTCAGGGAGACGGACTCGTTCGGGAAGGACACGATAAAGACGCTCGGGGACAACCTCGGCGCGCAGGCGGTCATATTCGCGACGGTCGAGGAGTATACCGAACGCTCCAACAAGGGCGCGCTGTTTGCGGTATCCATGCGGATGGTGGACGTGGAGACCGGCAACATCCTCTGGGTCGGGAACTCTTCACAGGAGGGCGGCGGCTCGATATCGGAGGCGTTGGGCCTCTCTGACGGCCCGGTGGTCATAGATGTGGCCAGGGACGTGATGAAGGGCCTTATAAACGACCTCGCGGACGAGGTCAAAGACAGGAAGACCAAGGACAAGAAGGGTGACGAGGCCGCCAAGAAGGACGTCCAGAAGAGTATCATATCCAAGGACCCGGGCAGCGTCCCGGCAGACTCCAACCAGCAGGCCGGGGTGACGCCTCCTCCGACAGCCGTGAAAGCCGGCTCCGCCGGTATGATGTCCGTACCCATCCTGGGCGGCAAGTAATTCTGGAGACCGTGGGGTAACTGGCTGCCGGTGCCCATAAAATGAGACCGGCTGATGGTTCCAGCGGCCTGTGTTGAACGAATTATAGGGCCGGCCCCAGTCAGGTGACGACTAAAATGTCGCAGAATTGTTGCCCTCTAAAAAAATTCCTCGTTGTCATCATTGCCGCCATATTCCTGGCGGTGTTCTCCGGATGTGCAAAGACCATCGTAGTCGGCAGGTCGGCCCCGGCCAAGTCCCGGAAGCCTGCCTCAACAAAACCACAGCCTGCGGGTGAAGTCCCGGCTGCTACAAGTGCCGCCGCGGTTAGCTCCTCCGCCGATACCGTCAAGAAAGCGGAACCTGTCAACCAGCCGGTAGCCGTCTCCTCGTCCCCCGCCGATGCCAATGCCGACAAAAAAGAGGCAGCGGCTGAAGCCTCCACGACGCCACCGCCTGCAAAGCCCCAGTCTTCTCCTATAGAAGAAAGATCCAAGGAACCCGCCAGACAGGCTCCTTTCAAGCTCGACCTTTCTTTCGGCGGGACAGGGATAGGCGACGGCCTGATGGACAACCCTGTGGGGGTCGCGGTTGACGACCTTGAAAACATCTACGTCGTGGACCAGGGGAACAGCCGTATCCAGAAGTACGACCGGTTCGGCATATTCCAGTACTCCTGGGGCAGGCAGGGCATGGGCGACGGCGAGTTCACCGAGGAGAATACCGGCGGGACGCGCATCCTCAGGGAAACCGGCGAGTACGAGTTCAACAAGCCGCTCGGCATCCTTCTCGATACTGACCAGATCAGGAACCTCATCAGGATAACCGTTGTGGACAGCCTGAACTACAGGCTGCAGAGGTTCCTTCTGACGAAGAACCCGGGCGACCGCTTTCCGGGCGACGGGCCGCCATCCGACCAGTACCCCAGCAACACGCAGGATGTTTTCCTGATGCTGACAAACAACCTCCTCACTCCAGTCCAGCACGACGATGCCTTGCAGGCAAAATACAGCGGCGGGTTAAGACAGGTGATACTCGACCCGGTCTATATACTCAAGGCCGACCGGGCGCTTTTCGCGCCGTTCGTATGGGGCAAGCTTGGATTCGCGCAGGGGCTTTTGAACCTGCCCGGCTACCTCGCCATCGACGAGGACGGTTTCCTCTACGTCTCGGACACCGAGAACGGGAGGGTCCAGGGTTTCTATGTGACACCGAACAACCCCGATACGGATGCCACATTTTTCCGTGAGTGGGGGAACGCGATAAACCTCCCGCTGGGACAGGGCAAGTTGGAATACCCGACTGCTATAGCCTTCGACAACGCGGGTTTCGGCGGGTTCCTCGTCCTCGACAAGCAACAGGACGGCGGCTTCAATATCCAGCGCTTCGACAGGTCCGGGCAGTTCCTGGGCGTGTTCGGGCTGTCGGGAGACAAGGAAGGGAAGTTGAGGCACCCGGTGGCAATGGCCATAAACCCGTTTGACAACACGGTCTTTATTACCGACAAAGGCCGGCGCAAGGTGATGGTGTATAACAGCAAAGGCGAGTTCATGTATGAGTTTGGCGGCGAGGAGCTGTCGGACCCGCGCGGCATTGCGGTGCTGAGAAACAACTACGTGTATGTCACCGACGCCGTCAAGAACATGGTGTACAGGTATGTCCCTCAATAAAAGCCGCAAGGAACTTCCGTCCCGCCCCGTCCTGTCATGGACTTATAAGCTTCTATATGTGCTCGCCATGCTGGCCGTGTCTCTGGCCGCGGTACACCCGTCTTGCTCATTCGCTGCGGTATCGTCAAACGCCGACATAACCATTTATTCTCCAGAGAGCCTGACCTCGGTATCGTCCGACAACGCGTCCCTTGCAGGGGCGAGGCGGACCGATTCCATGACCACTCTGTCCACGACCAACAGGAAGCTCGCCCTTATAGGCAAATCCTCGGCTGGTGCGGTCGAGATGGAGATAACGAACAACGGCCGCACACCCATGGCGCCCGTGTTCCATGACGCCTACTTCCATGCGCAGGTGATGCTCTCGCTGGGGGTAAACCTGATTGAGCTTAAGTGGCGCGGGAAAGACGGGCCCTGGAAGAGCAAGACCGTCTCTATCTTCAGGTCGGCGAAGCTCGAGGGCGATTCGGGCATCGGGGATACCGACAGCTACCCTCCTTACGTGTTCCACAAGGGCGACAACGAGGAACACTGCCAGGAATGCCACCAGATGAACGTGACCAAGTCGGAGAAGGATACCGGCATGGACAGGAGCTGCATGAAGTGCCACAAGGCACTTGCGGACAACCCGTATGTGCACGGGCCGGTCGGCGCCGGCATATGCACTGCCTGCCACGACCCAGAGAGTACGCCTAACAGGTACAAGGTGCAGGAGGCGGACAACGTGCTTTGCTACCACTGCCACGAGGACAGGAAGACCGTTGACAGCTCGAAGCGGCTTCTGCACGGTCCGGTCGGCGCAGGCATGTGTATCGTCTGCCACGACCCGCACAGCTCCCCGTTCGAATTCCAGCTCGTGAAGTCCAAGACGGACCTATGCCTGATGTGCCACCAGGACGACGCGAACAGGTGGATGGGCCAGAGGAGCCTGCACCCGCCGTTCAGGGACGGCAACTGCGCGGGCTGCCACGACCCGCACTCGTCCAACTTCAACTACAACTTAAAGAAGAGCCGCGAGGACCTCTGCACGCTCTGCCACCAGCTGCCCATACCCGGACACCTGCACGAGGTCGGGAAAACGCCGCAGTTCAACCTGCCGGACGACTTCCCGCTGACCGCGGACGGCAAGACGATGTGTCTTACCTGCCACGACCCGCACGGCGCGCCCGGCCTTCACCTTACCCGCCGGGACGGCTGCGACAACTGCCACAACAAATAAGTTTAGATGTATTTCTTGAGGTTTTCGAGGCTCAGCAGGGCTTCTACGGCCGAGTGCGCCTCGAGGGTGTGGACGGGGCCTGGGGCATGTAGCTCTTCGAGCTTCGAAAAGAGCGACCGGAAGTCTATCCGGCCTTCACCTATGGGCTTGTGCTCGTCTGAGCCGCCCATGTTGTCGTGCAGGTGCAGCTCGAATATGTAGGGGTGCATACCGGACACCCATTCGGCTATCGGAAGCTCGGAGAATATCTCCCGGTGTCCGACGTCCAGGCACAGCCCGAAAAGAGGGTGGTCCATGCGCTCAGCCAGTAGCCTCAGGTGGTCGGGCCTTTCATCCACGATGTTCTCTATGGCCACCCTGACCCCGCACTTCTCGGCCCGTTCCATGACTGCGCGCCATGTGGAAAGGCTCTTGTCCAGCCAGAGGTTTATCTCGCCCGCGTACTTCCACTTCTCATAGCCGGAATGAAAAACGACCACCTCCGGCCTTAGTATCTCGGCCATGGAAATAACCTGTAGGTATCTCTCAAGCGATGTGGCGGCGATTTTGGCGTCTATCGCGCCGGGCGAGAGGTCCATGAAAGGGCCGTGTATGGAAAGGGTGTGTTCCCAGTCCATATTGTCCTTCACGGCGTGGAGGTCTTCCTCGGTTATGGAATCGACGGCCTGGGAACCGATGTAGAGCTCAACGCTCAGGCGGTGCTCACGCAGTATCGGCTCGTATTTGCCGAAGTCAATGAACGGGACGTGTACGTGTACCCTGGGGGTTTGTTTGGTCTCGGAGGGCATCGGTCTTATTTTGGCTGGGCGCCGCATTTGCCCGACGAACAGGCGCAAGAGGACGCGTTATTCTTTTCGGGCTTTTCGGACTTTTCGGGCTTTGCCACGGCGGGTGTTTCGCTTTTCGAATCCACGGAGCCGTTCCCGGCCTCCTTTGCCGCGCCTTCCTTATGGCTCGACGCGTTTTTCCCGGCGTAGTCGGTAATGTACCAGCCGGAACCCTTGAACTGCAGCGCGGGCGTCCCGAGGAGCTTCCTTACCTTGCCCTTGCATAGCCTGCATGCGGCCACAGGGGGGTCGGAGAGCTTCTGCATCTCGTCGAACCGCTCCCCGCAGGAAAGACATTCATACTCGTAAATCGGCAAAACAAACACCTCCTTAAATCAACTACCAACTCTTTATTCTATACAATAACCCCTTGGATTGCAAGAGTATTATGCTTAAATCGCCATCAGGTACTCGACAATAAGCCTAACACCCGTGCCGCGCGCGCCCTTAGGGATGTACGGGCGGTTTTTCTCCTCCCACGCGGTCCCGGCGATGTCCAGGTGCACCCAGGTCATGTCGCCGACGAACTCCTGCAGGAACTTCCCGGCGGTTACGGTCGCGGCCTGCCTGCCGCCCACGTTCTTCAGGTCGGTCACGTCGCCCTTCATCCGCTCTAAGTACTCGTCCCACATCGGGAGTTCCCATACACGCTCTGAAGACGCCTCTCCCGCAGCCCTGACCTCTGATATCAGGCCGTCGTTATTCCCCATCATCCCGATGGCCAGGTCGCCCAAGGCTATGACGCATGCCCCGGTAAGGGTCGCTATGTCTATCACGGCGCGTGGCTTGTACTTCTGCGCATAGCAGAGCGCGTCCGAGAGCACCAGCCGCCCCTCCGCGTCGGTCGAGATTATCTCAATCGTCTTGCCGTTCATCGCGCGTACGACGTCGCCTGGCTTGAGCGCGCTCCCGGAGGGCAGGTTCTCGGTCGCGGGCACGATGGCGACTAAGTTGACCGGAAGCTTGAGCGCGGCCACGGCCTGCATCGCGCCCAAGACCGCCGCCCCGCCGGCCATGTCGTACTTCATCTTCTCCATGCCCTCGCTGGGCTTAATCGAAATGCCGCCCGAGTCGAAGGTGATACCCTTGCCGACTATGACGGTCGGGCTTGCGCCACTTTTTCCGCCCCTGTATTCGAGTATTATGAACTTCGGCGGCTGGACCGAGCCGGACGCGACGCCCAGGTATGCGCCCATGCCGAGCTTCTCGCAGTCGTCCTTTTCAAGAACTTTCAGCTTCAGCTTATGTTCCCGCGCGATATTCTTGGCGTATCCGGCCATGACCGTCGGGGTCATCTCGTTTGCCGGTGTGTTTATCATGTCACGGGCCACGCAGACGGCCTCGGCAATCTTCCTGCCTGCCTCGGCCCCCTTCTTCGCGGAGGGTTCGTCGTCCCTTCCGGCGAGGAGCGTCAGCCTCTTAAGCTCCTTCTTCTTCGGGTCCGGGGCCTTGAACCTGTCGAACGTGTAAAGCCCGAGCAGTGCGCCTTCGGCCCAGAGCCTGGCCGAACCAGTTGCGTCAAGGCCGCCCGCGCCGTCCGGCAAGGACGCGGTTATTTCCCTCAGGTTCAAAGCCCTGAGCGCCGTTGCGGATACGCCTGCCGCACGCCTCATGTTGTCCGGGCTGAATTTTCCCTTCTTTCCGAGGCCGACCACCAGAAGCCTGTCCGGACCGCCGGGGAACGCCTTGCCGTCCCGGAACATCAACGTCTCGTCGGCCTTGCCGGAGAATTCGCCCTGCTCTATCGCGCGCGATATGGCGCCGCCAAGCGCCTTGTCCGCCTTGGCAAGCATGCCTGACGGCTTCTCGCCCTCGAATAACGCAAGTATTGCCGCGTCCGATTTTGTTGCCAGTATGTCGCCTGCCTTGACCTTTATTTCCATTAAGCCACCTCTTTCTTACATAAAAAAGCTTGCGATTCTTCGCGTTGCTCAGAATGACAAGCGGGATGGTGCACTTATGACAGCTCTCGCACGAAGTAGATGATTTCCTCTTTCAGCTTGTGCGCGATGTTGACGCCCTTGCCGTCTGACAAGTAGACGAGCGCGTCGAGCGCCATCAGGCCGTCCTCGAAGCCTTCCGGCAGTTCCTCGCCGAACTCATATGTGCCAGCGGGGTAACTCCTGGGCGGTATGTTTTTCTCCTCCGGCTTTCTCGCGCAGATGTAGACCTCGTTCATCCCGGTGAAGGTCGCCTCCTCTATGAAAAGCTGCTCGACCGACTCGGGGTAAATAAGGCACGCCCCGGCGATCAGCTCGTGCTTGATCCCGCGCTTCTCCAGGTAGCCGAGCCACGGCAGGTTGTCCGCCGGGGTTTTGCCCTGGACGAGCGTTATAAGCAGGTAGTTGACGTTGTACCAGTACGTGAAATAGAAATAGGAATCCGCGATGTTGCCGACCCTCGAATGGAACGTGTAATGGGTCGTCTTCTCCTGAATGTTTGCCAAGGTCCGCTCCTCAAATATGTTACAATGGCTCGTCCGCGACAAGCGGTATGTTGTCGAAACGCTTCGCGTCCAAGTCCGGCGTAGTCCCGCCTATGTAGAAGAAGTAGGTGCCCTTTATCGTGAAACGCTCCTCGCCGCCTTTGAGCTTCATCGTTATGCGAAACGGCGAGGTGTCGAGCGGGGAGGCGATATAGTTGTCCGCGGGCCGGCCGCTGACCGAGTTCACGACCTCCCCGTCGCCGTCCAGGGCCACGAGCTCGAGGGCCACATCGTGGACGCCGTACTTGAGGCTGATCGGCTCGACGAAGCCATCCGCCACGATGGTGTCCTTGTCCGGGTGCTGGTAGTTCCAGTGCACTTTAATGTAGAGCGTCTGCTTGTGCCACTGGTAGTCATAGGCATGGAGCGGCTTTATGTTCCTCGAGACCTGCCCGCAGGATGCTAGCAGCAACGATATGACGGCCAGGGCTATCAGCCTTTTCATGAGAGTTTCTTCTTAAGTATATCGTTCAGCATGGCCGGGTTAGCCTTGCCGCCCGACGCCTTCATCACCTGGCCCACGAAGAAACCGAAGAGCTTGTCCTTGCCCGCCCGGTAGTCCGCGACCTTGTCTGAGTTCGCGGCCATGACCTCATCGATGAGCTTCTCTATAGCCCCGGTGTCGGCTATCTGGACGAGGCCCTTTTCCTTGACCACCGTGCCCGCGTCCTTGCCCGTCCTGTATATCTCATCGAAGACCGTCTTCGCAATCTTGCCGGAGATGGTCCCGTCCTCGATGAGCTTCAGCATGCCCGCGAGCCGCTCCGGCGTGAGCGGGCATTGTTCTATCTCTATACTGTCGTTTTTCAGCTCGCGCATTACGTCGCCCATCACCCAGTTGGACGCGACCTTCGCTTGAGCTGATAGTGCCGCTACTTTCTCGTAGTAGTCGGCCATAGCCCTCGACTGGGTCAGGACGTCCGCGTCGTACTCCGGTATTCCGTACTGCTCGACGAAACGCGCACGCTTCGCGTCCGGGAGTTCCGGCATCGTGGCCGCGATTTCGTCCAGCCAGTGCTTGCCGACCTCGACCGGGACCAGGTCAGGGTCGGGGAAGTAGCGGTAGTCGTGCGCCTCCTCCTTGCCCCGCATGGACATGGTGATGCCCTGGTTCGCGTCCCAGAGGCGCGTCTCCTGTATCACGCGGCCACCGTCTTCGAGGATCTGCGTCTGCCGCTTTATCTCGTACTCGATAGCCTTGGCCACGTTCTTGAACGAGTTCATGTTCTTAAGCTCGGCGCGGGTCCCGAACTCCTTCTGGCCGACGGGGCGTAAAGACACGTTCGCGTCGCAGCGCAGAGAGCCTTCTTCCATGTTCCCGTCGCATACGTCGATGTAGCGGAGTATAGTCCGAAGCTTCCTCATGTACTCCGCGGCCTCTTCCGCCGTCCTGATGTCCGGCTCCGAGACAATCTCCATCAGCGGTACGCCGGTGCGGTTCAAGTCAACGTGGGACGCGCCTTCTATCCCTTCGTGCAGGTTCTTGCCCGCATCTTCTTCAAGGTGTATCCTTGTCAGCCCGACCCGCTTCAACTGGCCGTCGACGATTACCTCGACGTAACCCCCTTCGCAGACAGGCAGCTCGTACTGGGATATCTGGTAGCCCTTCGGCAGGTCGGGATAGAAGTAGTTCTTCCTCGCGAACCGGGAGTAGGGGGCTACCTTGCAGTGCATTGCAAGGCCGGTCTTTATGATGAAGTCCATCGCGGTCTTGTTGAGCACGGGCAGCACGCCCGGCATCCCGATGCAGACCTGGCATGTCTGGGTGTTCGGCCCCTGCCCGAACTTCGTGCTGCAGCCGCAGAATATTTTGGACGCGGTCTTGAGTTGCGCATGCACCTCAAGGCCGATAACGGGTTCGTAGATCATCTATGGGGGCCTCCAGAATATGTATTGAAGTTGCTACGTGTTCGCCTATATGTCATTCTGAGCGAAGCGAAGAATCTGCTTGTAATTGTCAATTTGTTTTTCAAAATTAAGCGGCCATCTCCTCAATGCACATCTCGATTACATCCTTGATGTTTTCCATAGCTTCCTCGAAGGTGTCGCCCTGGGCGTGGCAGCCCTCAAGTGCCGGGCAACTGGCGACGTATACTCCGTCCTCGTCCTGCTCAACCACCACCTGCAACAGGTATTTTTTCATAAGCTCCTCACGGTAAGGCCGATTACGGGTTCGTCGGTCATTTGTGAGTGTCCTCGTTGGTCATTTTCTTTACGATCGCCCATTTGTTCTTAGGTGGTTCGTTATACCAGTCCTCTGACCCGTCATCTGGTTCTTTGAGAATATCTGCAATGCGAGTCAAAAGAGGATTGTTTTCGAATAATGTGTTAAATAAACGATTAAAAGAATCTATTGAAAGTCTTGTAGGCTCCATGTCATAATCGCCAAGTTTCTTGCGTATGTAATCTTCACCTTCTAATATAATATCCCCGAAAACATCTACATGCTTCTTCTTTGCCGCTACTTTTTCCCACCTGCGTACTAGGGCGAGCGTAGGTGGATTATAATTATAAGGATAATCCAAGGCGTTAATCATTTTTGTCTTGGTGTCTAAGCTATAGTTGTCATTGCTTAGCCTAAATATTCTTTTCTCGAACCGAGTAAAATCCGTTCTAATTATTTCTGAAATCTTAATCTGGATTTCTTCAAAGGTCTTCCCCTTAACAGTAAAATGCTCATTAGGAAAGGATGCGGTAAAGCGTGTTTCATACTCATTCACATTAGTATTGTCGATAAAAAAATCGTCTTGTTCAATTATGATTTTGAAAGAGTATATTCCCAAGTTAAATCATGACTCCTTTTCTCAGAGAGAATAATCCGCCCGATAAATCGGGCAGCTACAATACGCCCCCACCCCCGGCCCCTCCCCCGCAGGTGGGGAGGGGGGCGAACCGGAAGCGGCATTATTCGCCCGCCTCTCTTTTCCACTTTCGTGGAAGTTCCGGCGCAGGCCCGAGCAGGTTGTCTTTTATCCTGGTTATAACGCTTTCAATGTCCTGTTCGATTTCCTTGTTCAAGAAGCGGATGACATTGAAACCGGATTCTTTTAGATAATGGTCTCGTTCGCTATCCCGTTCTTTCTGGGAGAGATGGACTTCGCCATCGAGTTCTATTATCAGACGCTTCTCGAAACAGATGAAATCGGCTATGAACCTTCCGACTATCTGTTGCCTTCTGAACTTATGGCCTTCAAGCCCCTCCTGCCTCAAATGCTTCCATAATGTCTTTTCCGCAGGGGTAAGGTCTTTGCGAAGACCGCGCGCAGCCTCCCTTAAAATTCTTTCCATTCCCATCCTCCTGCTTCTTTCCCTCCCCACCTGCGGGGGAGGGATAAAGGGTGGGGGTGAAAGTCCCTGGATTCCCGCCTTCGCGGGAATGACAACCTTTCGGGAGGCCGCGGAGGGCCTCCCCTACGTATCCCCCTCTCCTCGCGGGAGAGGGGCAGGGGTGGGGGTTATTAATCACCCCGCCAGGGTCGGCTTCTTCTTATGCCAGTCAGTCGCCCGCTCATACGCGTACGCGGCACGGAGCACCGTCTCCTCGTCGAAGTGCCGGCCCAATATCTGCAACCCGATCGGGAGCCTCTCGCGCGACAGGCCGCAGGGCATGGATAACCCTGGAATGCCTGCCAGGTTCACGCTTATCGTGAAGATGTCGGAGAGGTACATCTGGAGCGGGTCGTCCGTCTTCTCGCCTATCTTGAACGCGGGCGTCGGCGCGGTCGGCGTCACGATTATATCGACCGTCTTGAACGCGTCGTCGAAGTCCTTTTTTATCAGCGTCCGGGCCTGCTGGCCCTTCTTGTAATATGCGTCGTAGTATCCAGACGAAAGGGCGTACGTGCCGAGCATTATCCTCCGCTTGACCTCGGGCCCGAACCCTTCCGAGCGGGACTTCTTGTACATGTCCAGTAGGTCTGCGTGGTCGGTGGAGCGGTATCCGTACTTGACCCCGTCGTAGCGGGCGAGGTTCGAGCTCGCCTCGGAGGTCGCGAGTATGTAGTACGTCGCGATTGCGTACTCGGAGTGCGGGAGCGAGACCTCCACGACCTCGGCCCCGAGCCCCTTCATAACGGTTATCGCTTCCTGGACGGAGTTGTAAACCTCCGGGTCTATCCCGCCGACGAAGTATTCCTTCGGTATCCCGACCTTCAGGCCCTTTATCCCGTCCTTAAGCTTCGCGGTGAAGTCCGGCAGGGCGACTTCGGCGGAGGTGGAGTCGAGCGGGTCGTGCCCGCCTATCACGTTCATCAGTATCGCCGCGTCCTCGACGTCCTTCGTGATGGGGCCAATCTGGTCGAGCGAGGATGCGAACGCGACAAGCCCGTATCGCGATACCCGCCCGTATGTGGGCTTCAGGCCGACCACGCCGCAGCATGCCGCGGGCTGGCGTATCGAGCCGCCGGTATCGGAGCCGAGGGCCGCCGCGCACATGTCCGCCGCGACCGCCGCCGCCGAGCCGCCTGACGAGCCGCCGGGAATGCGGTCGAGGTCCCAAGGGTTCCTGGTCGTCTCGAAGGCCGAGTTCTCGGTTGACGAGCCCATCGCGAACTCGTCCATGTTGGTCTTTCCGACCAGTACGTAGCCCGCGTCTTTCAGCCTCGTCGTAACCGTAGACTCGTATGGGGGGAAGAAGTTTTGCAGGATGCGGGACGAGCAGGTGGTCTTGATGCCCTTGGTGCAGATGTTGTCCTTGATGGCGAGCGGCACGCCGGTCAGGGGCGAAAATTTGCCGTCTTCCACGTCCTTTTCAGCCCGTTCGATCATCGAGATGGTCTCTTTGGCGGTCAGGGTATTGAAGGCCTTTATATCGGACTCCAGGGCGCCAATCCTGCGGGTGAAGGCGAAGACCGCGTCCTTCACGGTCACTTCCTTCCTGCGGATTAAGTCGCGCAGCTCATGGACTGTAAGCTTGTAGAGGTCCAAGTCTATCTCCTTGTTCCTATTTTATTATCCCGTTTTATCATCCTGTTCTTCTCGTCCACCTTGACTATCACCGGCTTGAACTTCTTCATCTCGTCCTCGGTGAAGCCTTCGTAGCAGAAGATTATGACCTTGTCTCCGACCGCGCCCTTCCGGGCGGTCGGGCCGTTCAGACAGACCACGCCGGAGCCGCGCTTGCCGGGTATGACGTAGGTCTCGAAACGCTCCCCGTTATTCAAGTTGGATACGTTCACCTGCTCGTAGGCGACCATCCCGGCCGCCTCCATAAGCCCCTCGTCCAGGGTCAGGCTGCCCTCGTATTCGAGGTCCGCCTCGGTGACCGTCGCCCTGTGTATCTTCGATCTGAGCATGATGCGAAACATCTAATAACCTCCCACAATACCCCTCTCCCCCGCCCCTCCCCCGCCGATGGGTGAGGGATACAGGGTTGGGGTTGACCTGTTCATTCGATTATCTTCGGTACCCTGTAAAAGTCGCCTGAACGCTCGGGCGCATTCCTGAGCGCATCGTCCGGCGGCAGGGACGGCTTCACCTCGTCCGCCCTCAGGACGTTCTTTATCGGCAGCACGTGCGAGGTCGGCTCGACCCCGGTCGTGTCGAGCTCGTTTAACTTCTCGACGTAGGTCAGAATGGCGTCCAACTGACGGGCGAACAGCTCCTTTTCGGACTCCGAGACCTCGAGCCTCGCAAGGTTTGCCACGTGCTCCACCAGTTCCACTGTTATCTTCATGGGCGTCTCCCCTTAAACTATGGTGTAACTATAGATGAATTATAAAAAATACCATAAAGGGCGGCAACTTGCAAGGCCAAATTTGCTGCTCAATTACCTTGACCGGAGGGGATGTTTTGGTATATTTTATAGCGGAGTTTTAAAATAACTATAAAAAGTGAGGTATTATGGTCAATGTCCTGACTATGGTGATGGCCGGAGGGAAGGGCGAGCGCCTCCACCCCCTTACCCAGCACCGCGCAAAACCCGCCGTCCCGTTCGGCGGGGAGTACAGGATTATAGACTTCACCCTGTCGAACTGCATAAACTCGAAATTAAGGAAGATTATCGTCCTGACCCAGTACAAGTCCCACTCGCTCGAGAGGCACTTGAACCTCGGATGGAACTTCCTGAACCCGGAGCTTGGCGAGTACATCATGACCCTGCCGCCCCAGCAGAGGGTGGACGAACACTGGTACCAGGGGACCGCGGACGCCATATACCAGAACATATACACGGTGGAGAAGGAAAACCCCGACTGCCTGCTGATACTCTCCGGCGACCATATCTACAAGATGGACTACTCGAAGATGCTGGCGTACCATATGCGAAAAAAAGCGGACGCGACCGTGGGCGCGATAGAGGTGTCGAGGGAGCAGGCGGCAGGCTTCGGCATCATCGAGGTGGACAGCGACTACCGGATAATGGGATTTCAGGAGAAGCCGAAGAACCCGAAGACCATTCCCGGCAAGGACGGCCTCTCGTTCGCCTCGATGGGCATATACATCTTCAATACGAATGTCATAACCGAGTTCCTGAAGGAGGACGCGGCGAAGTCCTCGACGCACGACTTCGGCAAGGACATCATACCCACGATGCACAAGCGGTGCAAGGTCGTGGCATACAACTTCCGGGACGAGAACAAGAAGAAGGCCAAGTACTGGCGGGACGTGGGCACGATAGACGCGTACTGGGAGGCAAACATGGACTTAGTCTCCGTCGACCCGCTCTTCAACCTGTACGACAATAACTGGCCGCTCAGGACCTACCAGGGCCAGTACCCGCCCGCGAAGTTCGTCTTCGCGCAGGAGTTCAAAGGGGGGCGCCTCGGCATCGCGCTCGACTCCGTGGTCAGCGGCGGGGCGATAATCTCTGGCGGCCGCGTGCAGAACTCGGTGCTGTCCCAGAACGTCAGGGTAAATAGCTATACCGAGTTATACGACTCGATAATAATGGAGAACGTGGACATCGGACGCCACTGCCGCATAAAGAAGGCGATAATTGACAAGGACGTGGTCGTCCCGCCCGGCACGACCATCGGATACGACCCGGCCGAGGACAGGAAACGGTACACCGTCAGCCCCGGCGGCGTGGTCGTCGTGGCGAAGGGGCAGGTAATAAAGTAGGAAACTATAAACTCGCCCCCCTCCCTTTAACCCCTCCCCCCGCAGGTGGGGGAGGGGCAGGGGAGAGGGCTATCAGCCTGTAGGGTGGGCACGGCCCACCAAAACTATATTTATCAGCATATGGAGACTACATGCAATACCGCACAGGACAGATCGGCAGGGTATTCATAGTAAAGTTCGAGGACGGCGACGACCTGAACGACGGCATAATAAAGGTGGCGAAGGACGAGTCGGTCAAGGCGGGCTTTTTCTACTTGCTGGGCGGGATGCGGGGCGCGGGCATGGTCTGCGGCCCGAAGGAACCGGTCCTGCCGCCCGAGCCCGCGTGGGAGAACTTCGCGGACGGCCGCGAGATACTTGGCATTGGCTCCATATTCCTCAAGGACGGGGAGCCCGCAATACACCTGCACGGCGCGGTCGGCAAGTTCAGGGAGACGCTTACCGGGTGCGTGAGGAAGGACGCGAAGGTGTTCCTCGTGGTCGAGGCGATGATACTCGAAGTCACCGGCCTCGCGGCCGAGAAGGCGCTCGACCCGAAGACGGGTATAGCGATGCTGAGCTTTTCGTGAGCCTTGTCTCTCATGAGCCTTAAGAGATACACGATTACTCTGACGGTGCTGTCCGTATTGACCCTTGCGGTCTTCGGTCGCACGATAAACTACCCGTTCGAGTTCGACGACATCACGTCGGTGGTCGAGAACCCTTCCGTAAAAAGCCTGTCGAATATCCCGGCCTTTTTTATAAGGCCCGCGACGAAGGAAGCCAACTACCAGGAGACCGGGGCATACAGGCCGGTCGTCTTCGCGTCGTACGCGCTCGATTACTCCTTGGGCGGTCTGAAGCCGGCGCAGTTCCGGCTGACCAACATTGTCCTGCATATAATCAACTGCATTCTCCTGTTCCTGCTGATACAGTCGCTTCTCGCGCCAAGAGGCCCGGACCCGTGGCCCTGGTCGCTCATAGCCGCCGCGCTGTTCTGCGTACACCCGATACAGACCGAGCCGGTGATATACGTTGCCGCGAGAAGTGTCCTGCTCCTGACCTCGTTTTTCCTGGCCTCGCTCATTTGCTACGTGCGTTACAGGACGACCGGCAGGGTTCAGATGCTTGTCGCGGCTGTTGCGCTCTACTCGCTTTCGCTACTCTCGAAGGAATCCGCCGTCCCGCTCGCTGGCGTATTCGTCATGCTTGAGTTCTACCTTTCAAGGCATTCCGGTCAGGTCCCAAAAGGCTATTCATGGCGGGGCGTCTCTTCATTCTTCGCGGCATCGGCTTTATTCGTCCCTCTCCGCCTATACATAATGAGCCTCGGCAAGACGCCGCCGGAGATGGGCGGATACGCCGCGCACTGGACTGCGGAGCTGGCCGTCCTGCCCCGCTACCTGAAGCTTCTTGTGCTGCCCTGGGGGTTGAGCGTGGACCATTACTCGCCTGTCGGAGCCGGAATTTATTTACTCGCGGGAACAGTCATGCTCGCGCTCGCGGGATATATCGCAATCAGGTATTTTAAGCAAGACCCGCTTATCGCGGCCCTCGTCGCGTGGCCGTTCCTTGCCCTGCTTACCGAGATGTTGTTCCCTTTGCCGGACAAGATGGTGGAGTACAGGTTATACCTGCCGCTCGCGGGCATACTGGTTTTAAAGGCGGCGTTTGTTCAGGACAGCAAAATAATTGGGTCAGGTACTGGCGGGGTGGCCGCTCTGGTTCTTTCGATATTCCTTGTCGGTGCGCTCGGTACGGCTTCGTATGTCAGGGCCGGGGTATGGGCCAGCCCCGAGACCCTGTGGAGTGACGCGGTCGAGAAGGCCCCTCTGCTTGCCCGGCCCCGTTACAACCTCGGCGATTACTACTACAAGCACAAGGACTACCGGAGGGCGTCGGAATATTTCAGGGAGGCGGTACGCTTAAAGCCGGACTTCGACGACGCATACGCCGCCCTCGGAAACGCCTATGTTGCCATGGGCCAGCCGGGAGAAGCGGTTGGGATGTACAAAAAGGCGTTCGAGTTAAACAAAGAGAACATTGCGGCGGGCAACAACCTCGCGGTCAATTACGTTATGCTGGGGGACTACCAGGCGGCATTCCGGACGTTCGTCGAGATGTCGGATGCATCGCCGGATAACAATGAGATAGTGGATTCGGCGGCGGAGCTGTTCGAGTATTACGGCAGACAGGACCTCGCGGACGGGCTGTACAGGCACCGTGATGAAAGAATAAGAAGCGGTATAGGCTCAGCCGGCCTTCCCGGCCATTAGGCCGAAGAAGCCCGCCACGATATCCTCGACCTCGGCAAGCGTCCCTGCGTAGTTGACATTGCGCCGGAACTCCGCGCATCCGATAACGCCCTTCGAGTACCAGGCCGCGTGTTTCCGCATCGCGAACACGCCGGTACGCTCACCGTCCCGTGCAACGACCGCCCTCAGGTGCCGGAGCAGCATCTCGCCTTTCTCCTGGATGGTCGGTGGGGCGTGCACCTCTCCCGTCGTTAGCAGGCCGTTTACCTCGCGGAATATCCAGGGGTTGCCGAGCGCGCCGCGCCCTATCATCACGAGGTCGCAGCCAGTCTCGTCCATCATGCGGGCCGCTTCATTTGCATTAGTTATATCCCCGTTCCCGATGACGGGTATCTCTACTGCATCCTTCACCGCCCTTATCGCCGACCAGTCGGCGACCCCTGAGAACCCCTGTTTTGCATGGCGGCCGTGCACCGCTACCGCCGCGGCCCCCGCATCCTCCGCGGCCTTGGCGAACTCAGGCGCGACGAACTCCTGGCTGGTCCAGCCGGTCCTCAGCTTGACGGTCACGGGTACGCCCGATGCCTCGACTACCGCCCTTATTATGCCCGATGCGGTCTTGATGTCCTTCATGAGAGCCGCGCCGGAGCCGCCGCCCACGACCTTCTTCACCGGGCATCCCATGTTGATGTCCACGATGTCCGCGCCGAGCCCGGCGAGCATCCGCGCCGCCTCCGCCATGGACTCCGGCTTCTTGCCGAATAACTGGAACGAGACGGGCCGCTCATACGGGTCTGAATCCGTGATGCCGAGCGTGCCGCCCTGCCGCCTGATGAGGCCTTCCGCGCTGATCATCTCGGTGTATACGAGCGCCGCGCCCAGTTCCTTGCAGATAAGCCGGAACGGCAGGTCGGTTATCCCCGCAAGCGGGGCTAATACCACTTTGCCTTTTATCTCAACGTTGCCGATTTTCATGTAAACCTCTGTTACTTTCTCTTTGGAAAAAGAGAAAGTAACCAAAGAGAAACCGTGCCTGAAAGAAAAGTACGGTCTTAAATCTTCTCCAGCGGCAGGTTCGCCTGCGGGTTCAGGTCGAGGCCGGAGACCCTGCCCGCCATGAAGAGGTGGTAGCCCGCAGCCGCGACCATTGCCGCGTTGTCCGTGCAGAGCGCAGGGCTCGGGATAAAGACCCTCTTTCCGGCCCCTGACGCGGCCTTCGTCAGTCCTTCGCGTAGTGCGCTGTTCGACGCCACTCCGCCCGCGACGACGATGTCCCTTGCGCCTGTAGCCTCCGCCGCCTGTACGGTCTTCTTGACCAGCACTTCGACCACCGCCGCCTGGAATGACGCGCAGATGTCCGCGACGGTTTCATCCGGTATCCTGTCCGTCTTGAGCCCCCGCACGTGGTTAAGCACCGCGGTCTTGAGCCCAGAGAAAGAGAAGTCGAGCGAGCCGGGTTCGAGGTACGTGCGCGGGAACTTTATGCTTAAAGGATTGCCGTTTTTGCTAAGGGCGTCTATCACTGGCCCGCCGGGATAGCCAAGCCCAAGGAGCTTGGCCACCTTGTCGTATGCCTCGCCCGCCGCGTCGTCGCGTGTCTGGCCGAGCTTTTTATAGTCGCAGCATCCCTTGACGTGGTAGAGGTGCGTATGCCCGCCTGATACCACGAGCAGAACGAACGGCATCTCCACCTCAACGTGTTCGAGGAAAACGGCGGAGAGGTGCCCTTCGATGTGGTTCACTCCGACCAGAGGCAGTCCGGCGGAATAGGCCAGCGACTTGGCGAAAGATACGCCGACCAAGAGCGCGCCGATGAGGCCGGGCCCGACGGTAACCGCGACCGCGTCCATATCCCGGATGGACTTCCCGGACGATGCGAGCGCCTCGTCCACCACGGGCAGGATGTTCTCCATGTGCGCCCGGGAGGCAAGCTCAGGCACTATCCCGCCGAACCTTGCGTGTATGTCCACCTGCGAGGATATGACGTTCGACAGGACCCGCGCCCCGTCCTCTACCACCGAGGCCGCCGTCTCGTCGCATGACGTCTCTATTCCGAGTATCAGCATTTATTTTCCTTTTTCACCCTCCCCTCCATCCCCGTGCTCAGGCGCACTGCTTATATTCATCTTCGGCCCCTTCGAGGCCGCAAGGTAGCCCGTCAAGGGAGGGGAGAAGATTTATACCCTCCCCCTTCGATGGGGGAGGGCAGGGTGGGGGCGATTGCATTATTTCACCAGTTTGCCTGCCTGTACAAGCTCCACGCCGCTTTCCTTGATGACTGGTATCTCTTCCTTCAGGACGGAAAGGGTGTTCGGGTGAGGGTGCCCGATGGCTATCGCGGAGCCGTCCCTTTTTGCGATTTTTATCAGGCGGGCGAACTGCGCCTTTATGTCCGCCGGGTCGGTCGAGTCGTCCAGGAATACCCTCCTCGACGCAGATCTGACGCCCGCTTCCCTTGCGGCGACTGTGGCCGCGCTCTTGCTCGTCGTCTTGCTGTCCACGAAGAACAGGCCGCGCTTATTCAATACCTCCATGACTGAGCGCATCGGGACTTTCTCCTCGGTCAGCGCCGAGCCCATGTGGTTGTTCACGCCAACCGCGCCTGGCACCGTCTCAAGCCCTGCGGCAACCGTATCCTTTATAGTCTTGCCGTCCATGCCGACAAGGAGCGCGCCCGGCCCCAGCCCCTTGAGGCTGTCCCCCTTCGGCTGCATCGGCAGGTGCAGGAGGACTTCCAGGCCGGCATCCTTGGCCAGTCCGGCAGTATCCTTCGAGTGCCTGAGCATCGGCAGTACTGCAACGTCCAACGGCGCCCGCATATCGATGAGCTTCCTTAACGCATCCATGTCCGAGCCCATGTCGTCTATTATTATCGCGACCCTCGGCATGGCGGCGGGCACGGGCTCAGGGTGCTTTGGAGCGGGCCTCTCCTTTGTTGTCGCATGCGGGGCCGGGCGTTCCGCCGGTTTCGCCGGCTTCGCGGCCTTCTGGTGCTCCGCGAAGAGCAGGTATCCTCCTATGAACGCCAGCACGGCGAGAAGCGCTACCGACAGGAAGAAGTCCAGCCCCCGTGAGGATTTTCTAAGTTTGCCCTTGCGGGGTTTGTTAGCCATTACGTATTGTATTCCAAGCGGAGTTCCAAGTCAAGGAATGGCCCTCCCGTACGGGCCCGGACAGCCGTCTATAAGCGATAGTTATAAGGTTATTGTTATTTGTTGACAGAAGGTTTCGAATTATATACCCTATGAAGCCATGAAGACGTTTGTTACCGGGGCTACCGGTTTCGTGGGTTCCGCCCTCGTCAGGAAGCTCCTGGAAAGAGGCGAGGACGTGGCTGTCCTCGTGAGGAAGGAGAGCGACTGCCGCAACCTGCTCGACCAGAAGGTCGAGGTCGTATATGGCGACATCTGTGATATGGACTCGCTCCTCCGTGCGATGAGGGGAAGCACGCGGGTATACCACGCGGCGGCCGAGTACACACTCTGGGTCAGGGACAGGCGCTCGATATACGAGGCTAACGTCAAGGGCACCAGGAACATCCTTGCCGCGGCTGTCGAGACGGGCGTGGAGAGGGTCGTATATACAAGCACGGTGGGGACGCTCGGGAACCCCGGCGACGGGACGCCCGGCCGAGAGGACACCCCGGTCGGTCTTGAGGACATGGTCGGCGACTACAAAAAGTCCAAATTTCTGGCCGAGCAGGAGGCGCTCCGTTTCGCACGCGAGGGCCTGCCGGTGGTCGTAGTGAACCCCAGCACACCGGTCGGGCCGCGCGACATAAAGCCCACGCCCACCGGGAAGATGATACTCGACTTCATAAACGGCAAGATGGTCGCGTACCTTAACACCGGCCTCAACCTGGTTGACGTGGACGACGTGGCAACGGGCCACATACTTGCAATGGAGAAGGGCGTGCCGGGCGAGAAATACATACTTGGGAACAGGGACCTGACGTTAAAGGAGATTTTCGGGATACTGAGCGGCCTGACCGGGATACCGGCCCCGAAGGTCCGTCTGCCCTACGGCTTCGTATTCCCGATAGCGCTTGCGAGCACCGCAATATCCGACTACATCACGCACAGGCCGCCGATTGCTCCGGTGGACGCCGTCAGGATGGCAAGGAAATACATGTTCTTCGACCCCTCCAAGGCGGTCAAGATGCTCGGCATGCCGCAGAACCCCGTGGAAGACGCGCTCGAGAGGGCGGTCTTGTGGTTTAAGGACTCCGGCATGGTCGGGCGGAGGCCTGCTTAGATGCTCGATACTCTCCGTCTTTTATTCTCCACGATAATTTTCAGGCCATACGTATTTATATTCCTGGCGATCTACCTCGTCGCCGCGCTTTTCAAGGTCGGGCCGAGGAAGGCGATACTCTTCACCTTGTCCGGCTGGTTCATAGCCTACCTCTCCGAGTTCTCATCCATCAGGAACGGTATACCCTTCGGGCTGTACCACTACATCCCGTCCACGGTGGACAGGGAGCTTTGGGTATGGGGCGTCCCGTTCATGGACTCGCTTTCCTTCACGTTCCTGCTGTACGCGAGCTGGGGGATGGCGCGGGTATTCCTCTCACCGTCGATGGGCGCGGGGCCCTCGTTCTGCCTGCTGGAGGACGGCACGGGCAGGAAGAAGGGGCACGACCGTTTCTCATGGGACGTGATACTGCTCGGCGCGGTGTTCATGATGCTGATAGACGTCGTGGTCGACCCACTCGCCCTAAGGGGCGACAGGTGGTTCCTCGGCAAGATTTATTATTACCCGGTGCCGGGCGCATACTTCGGCGTGACGATAGCGAACTTCATCGGCTGGTTTATCGTGGGGCTTGTGGGGCTTACCGCATGGCGCATGATTGACCGCAGGCTCAAGGGCCTGTTCGTGATGTCGAGCTTCCCGACGCTCGACCTCTGGGCCCCGGCCCTCTATTACATCGTCCTGATATTCAACATCCTGATGACATTCTATATCGGCGAGTACGCGCTCGGCTGGGCAGGGGTGTTCATATTCCTGCCGGTCACCGCGCTTCTGCTGTTGAAGCTCATCCGGCGCTACTGATCCTTCTCTATCATCGTGCGGCCCTGCCTGCCTGCATCGTCGGGTATGATAAAACCAGTTGGCGTCATGTTGTGCGGCGGTGCCGAGCCGGTCTCCTCGAAGTGAATCTTCCGTTCGCACCACCCGGACTTCTCCCACGACTGACAGTACAGCCTCATCCAGCCGAATTTTATCGGCTCGGTCGTCCCTTCGAAACGCTTGAAAAAAGCGCAATTCTCCAGCAGTTCGCAACAGTTCTTCACGACACGCCCTCCTCAAAGGCAGTCATTCCCGCGAAGGCGGGAATCCGGGTTTAGACCTGGGCCCCGTGTCAAGCACGGGGTGACAAAATAAGCAATGGCAGGCGAATAGTTAGCTTTCGTTAACTTTACGCTTCTGATTCCGGGAGAATTTTTAGGATAATCGGATACGGAATAGCCGGACTTTTGAAATATAGCTCCGGCCCCGGGAGTTGTCAAGTCGAAGGGTAATGGCTCAGCCGAGGAACGTCTTAAGCCCTTCCCTGAAGGAGACCGGCTTGATGCCGAGCTCGTCCATGTCCTTCATCGGGCAGATGTTGTCCTCTTCTAACATCGTGAGCTGGTCGTTGGTGACGGGCGGGCGCGGCAGGACGCGTTCCATCACACTCACCATAGGCCTCATCATGCAGAGCGGGACGTGTACGGAGGGTTTACGGCTACCGAGCGCGTCCTTGAGCTGGTCTATCACCTCGTTGAACGATAGCTGTTCCGGCCCTCCGAGTTCGACCGTCCGTCCGTACCATGCAGGGTTATATAGTATGCGCAGGAACGCGTCCACGAGGTCGGCGATGAATATCGGCTGGAGCCTGCCATTGCCCGGTCCTAATATCGGGACGAGCGGCGCGAGTTTTATTATCTCGGTCATCCGGGTGGTGAACCCGTCGCCCTTGCCGAATATTATGGACGGGCGGGTGATGGTGAAGTTCAGGCCGGACGCCTTTGTCAGCTCTTCCGCGGCATACTTGGTCTTGTGATAGCCGCTTACCGCGTCTTTGCGTGTGCCGAGCGCGGACTGGTATATGAAATGCGTGACCGTCCCGGCCTCTTTCGCCGCCTCTATGACGTTCCTTGTGCCGTCCACGTGTACGGACTGGAAGGTGTAGTCCGGACCCGGCTGGATGATGCCGACCAGGTGTATCACCGCCGTGCAGCCCTTTGCGGCCTTGACAAGCGAGCCTACGTCGCCTATGTCGCCCTCGGCCGTCTCCACGCCGTTTTGTATGCGCCCGGCGGGCGAGCCCATCCTGACCAGGCCGCGCACCTTATGGCCCGCGCCCGCAAGGCCCTTGACTAAATGGCTTCCGACAAACCCGGTCGAGCCTGTGACGAGGATCATGGAATACCTCCAAGCCCCCACCCCAGCCCCTCCCCCGCAGGTGGGGAGGGGTTAAATCTTCTTCCCCTCCCTTGATGGGAGGGGATTGAGGGGAGGGTGAAAGTCCCTGGATTCCCGCTTTCGCGGGAATGACAGTTGTGGGCAGACGTAACGCTAATCTCGGGCTTAGTGGCTGTGTGCGTGCTCGTGGTCGTGCGCCCCGTGTTCATGTCCGTGCCCGCCGTGCCCGTGGCCGTGGCTGCGCGGCAGGTCGCAGTGCGTGATGTCGCAGACGAGGCCGTTGAACTCGCACTGCCCCTTCTCAAGCTGGAGTGTCGAGTGCGTGATGTGGAAGCATGAGACGAGGCGGCAGTTTATGTCGTCTATTATCTTCTTCCTTTCGCCGTGGAAGTCCGGGTCGATCATTATATGCGCCGAGAGCGCGGATATGTTCGAGCATATGCTCCAGAGGTGGAGCCGGTGCACGTCCACGACGTGCTCGTTCTTCTTTATCTCGTCCACCACGTCCTGAATGACGATGCCCTTCGGCACGCCTTCCAACAGTATGTGCGCCGCGTCGTAAATCACCCTGAACGCGCCTCCGAGTATTACGAGCGAGAAGACTATGCTCAGCACCGGGTCCACCATGTACCAGCCGGTGAAGTGTATGACTATCGCACCGGCTATTACGCCGACCGAGATGAGCGCGTCACCCAGTATGTGCAGGAACGCGCTCCGCATGTTGAGGTCGTGGCCGCCGTGCCCGTGGAGGCGGTGTACGACGACGAGGTTTACCGCCAGGCCGACTATGGCCACTACGAGCATCCCGAGGCTGTGTACCGGCTCCGGGGCCATGATGCGTTGCACGGCCTCGTACGCGATGAACCCTGATATGACTACCAGGGCGACGCCGTTAATCAGGGCCGCGAATACCTCGGTCCTGTGCCAGCCGTAGGTGCGGGTGTCCGTGGCCGGGAACGCCGAGAGCATTATCGCGAAGAGCGCGAGCGCAAGGGATATCTCGTCCGCGAAGACATGCACGCCGTCAGAGAGCAGGGCCAGCGAGTTGGTCAGGAACCCGCCGACTATCTCCGCCACCATTATTACGCCCGTGAGGGCTATCGAGAACAGAAGGCTCTTCGACTCTGCCGAAGAAGCCTTGAATCCGCTGAATATGTTCATTCCCAAGACCTCGAAGTGCGCGTTGATGTTAACTTAAGCATATCCTATTTCTGTTGTATTTTCAAGAAGGGATGGGAAAAAGGGGGAAGGGGGGTAGGCGCATCCTACTTGCTCGAGTTCTTTACGGAAGGTCGGAGAGATTCCAATTCCCATCGCTTTTCTCAAGCCACGTCATGTCCTCCGCCTCTGTCAGTATTTTCACAATGTCATCATGTTGGCCTGCACACGCAGCTATCAGCGCAGTAGCGTTATGGTCCGTCTTAGCACTTATGTCTGCGCCATTTTCAAGCAAGACGCGTACGATGTCCGCATGGCCATTATAGGCAGCAATCATCAACGCAGTAACGCCATGGCCTGTCGTCGCATTTACGTCTGCGCCCTTCTCAAGCAAGACACGTACAACGTCTACATGGCCATAACGGGCAGCAACATACAACGCCGTCAAGCTGTCGTCGGTTTTCATATTTACGTCGGCACCCTTGTCAATCAGGACGCGCACAACGTCAATCTGACCGTACTTGGCCGCCCACATCAACGCCGTCTGGTCACCATAATTCTTTGCATTTACATCCGCGCCTTTGTCAATCAAATCGCGCACGTCTTCCGGCTGGCCACTTGTTGCCGCGTCGAAAAGCAACACCTTTGTACATGCAGTGAGCCCCAGCAGCAATATACCGGCAGACATAACAGAAAGAAAACGGGCGAATTCAAGTTGTAAGTGCAACTTTGCAGGTTGGTATTAAGGGACAAGCTGTGGTAGGCTCAATGCTTCTTAGACCAGCCAGTCAAAGGAGCGCTTTTGAGGAGCTA